>ENA-OYYO01000147-OYYO01000147.1-human-gut-metagenome-genome-assembly--contig:-NODE-147-length-16632-cov-5.398926_pt1 | contig 16632 bp, 18 predicted proteins | sample MGYA00243250_ERZ653451 | MGnify/ENA primary metagenome ERZ653451 (study PRJEB26926, sample SAMN06165176) | human gut metagenome | biome: ENVO:00009003; feature: ENVO:2100002; material: ENVO:00002003... | reverse complement strand
TTTCTTTTGGACGGTCACACCGCCCGTTTTCTTTCTCGGGAAAGAAAATGGGGGGTGTGCTATGCAGCAGCGTGACGCGCTGCATTTCCTTTGAAAGAGAAAAGAAAATAAAGGGAGGTCACCATGAGAAGAAACATCCACTATAAACCCAGCAAGGGCGCAAGCATCCTTGGCGGCATTGTCGACTGTGCGATGGGATTTTTCGGCTTGTTCGGTATGTCTGATATGGCATATGGATTTGGAACGGAATTTCTGGCGTTTCGGCTCGTCTGGTGCTTGGCTGCCTTCGGCATTGGCATCTATAATTTCCTGCTCGCGGCGGGCGTTGTGAAGTACAACGGCGGCTACGAGATCACCGACGAGTCGGACGACGGCGCAAAGGAAAGAAAATCCGATGCGGAGGTGCGGCTCGAGGAGTTGCAGACGCTTTACGACCGTCGGCTCATCACGGAAGAGGAGTATCAGGAAAAACGCAGGGACATTCTGGACCGGCTGTAAGAGAAAGGAGCGCGGACAATGGGAGAAGTTTTGATCCTTATTATCATCGCACTTGTCTGGGGGTTTAAGGCGGTTGTCGCCAACGAGGACAAAAAGGTCAATGATCGGGAAACGGGCAGCATTTCGTCGACGCCCGACGAGCTCATCAAAAAGGCAAAGCGCACAGCCGAGGATCTTGATGCGCTGCGCGGGCAGACGGAGAAAAAGCGCCCGAGCGGCGTGCAGATCCGCGACTTCCACAAGAATCTGGCCGCGCAGGAGCGCAAGAGCAGCGAAAAGCGCTGGGAGATCGCGCGCAGGAAGCAGGCCGACAGCGGCGAGGTGCATTCTGTCCACATGGACAGCTGCGAGGACCGGCTTGAGAGTTTGAAGGTCTTATATGACGCGGGCATTCTGGACCGCGAGGAATACGCCCAGCGCGTCGCACGCGTCAAGAAGGCGCACGCGCAGAGCAGAGGGTAAGCAAAATAAAAGGAAGCGAATACACCATGTATGACGAACTGACACAGGTCGACATTGACAAGATGAAGGCAGAGCTGGAGCACCGCCGTTTGGAGCTTCGCCCCAAGCTCATCGAAGATGTGCAGACGGCGCGCGCGTTCGGCGACTTGAGCGAAAACTACGAGTACAAGGTCGCCAAGCAGGAGAAAAACCGCAACGAGAGCCGCATCCGTTACTTGGAGCGCATGATCGCGACGGCGAAGGTCATCGAAGTGAACGAAAAAGAGGGCACCGTCGGCCTTTTTGACCACGTGGTGCTCTATAACGAAAAACTGGGGAAAGAGCAGAACATCCAGCTCGTGACCACCCTGCGGCAGAACGCGCTCAAGGGCCTCATCAGCAAGGAATCGCCCGTCGGCAAGGCCATCCTGGGGAAAAAGGTCGGCGACCGCGTCGAGATCGTCGTCTCGCCGGAAATGAAGTACACGGTCGAAATTCGTTCGATCATGCCGGGCGAGGACGATGCATCGCTCGAGATCAGCTCTTATTGAGGAAACGCATGAAACAGGTCATTATCTATACCGACGGCGCGTGCTCGGGCAACCCCGGCCCCGGCGGCTGGGGCGCGGTGCTCAAATACGGCGCGCACGAGCGCGAGCTCTCCGGCGGCGAGGCGAGCACGACGAACAACCGCATGGAGCTCACCGCCGTCATCGAGGCGCTGCGGCTTTTGAAGGAGCCGTGCGTCGTGGAGCTCTATTCCGACTCGCGCTACGTCATCGACGCGCTGGAAAAGCGCTGGGTCTACGGCTGGAAGCAGCGCGGCTGGGTCAAAAGCGACAAAAAGCCCGCGCTGAACGTCGATTTGTGGGAGCAGCTCTTGTCCCTCATCGCCCGGCACGAGCTGCACTATCACTGGGTCAAAGGCCACGCGGAGAACGAATACAACAACCGCTGCGATGAGATGGCTGTTAATGAGTGGCACAAGTTTAAGTAAGAGATAGCGTGGCCTTTCGCCGGAAGTCCGGCGGCGCGAGCGGCGAATTCACTTCGCCGCCGTAAGACATGGAATAAAACAGGGCTCCCGCGCGGACTGCCGCGTGGGAAAATAATGCCGCGACGGTGAATCAGTTTAAGTAAGAATAAAACCAACGACAATTACAGAAAGAAGGTTGATTCCGGAGAAGACGGTTGGAAAGCTCAGGCAGGGTTGGGACAGCATTTGCTTCCTTTTAGCGCCCTGGTGGAAGTACGGCAAGACCTTAATGGTCGGCTCGTTTATCTCATCGGTGCTGTTTGTGCCGGCGGCGGGGTATTTTTCCGCGACGCTGGCGCAGGCGGTGATCGAAATGATCGAAGCGGGAAAGCCGTTTGAAGCGGCATTTTTGACGGGCCTGACATACCTTTTGCTCGCGCTGGCGCTCAATCTGCTCCACGCGGTGTACGAGGATTTTTACCTCCGGTGGAAAAAGCAGGAGATCGAGGGGACGATCGAGCGGTCGATCTACGAAAAAGCCCTGATGGTCGACTACCGGCACTTTGACGATCCGAGCTATTTCGACAGCTACAAGCTGGCGACGGAGAAATTTGCCTCGCAGTCGTCGGAGACGCTGCAAAATCTCTTCTCGCTTTTGAGCGGCGTCGCGAAATGCATTGTCTACGGCGCGCTGATCGCGTCGCAGGGCGTTGCGCTGCTGCTCATCGTTCTGGGCTGTTCTGCGTTTGTCGCGTATGCGCAAATTTACTGGAGCAGGGTGTCCGTGGAGCGTGAGACGGCCATGGTCAACGACCAGCGGAAGGCTGACTATCTGCGGCGGCTGTTTTTTGACCATACGGCGGTCGCCGACCTGCGCGCGTCAAACATCAAAAAGCCGCTTTTTTCGCTGTTCGACGGCTCTGTGAAGAGCAGGGCCGCGATCTATCGAAAATACGGCGCAAAGGAATTTCTGACCGATATTCTGGTGAACCTCGCGCAGCTCGGCACGACGTTTGCCGTGCCGGTCTATGTCGCATGGGGCGTGATGTCTGGCAATATCGGCGGCATTGGCGTCTATGCGACGCTGATCGCCTCGTCGCTCGCGCTCAAGGAGGCGCTCAACGCGCTCGGCTGGTGGAGCTCGCAGGTCGCCTTAGGCGTTGCCTACGCGCAGAAGGTGCAGCGCTTTTTCGACACAGATTCGACCATCGAAGCGTCGACAGACGGCGAAAAAGCGTCGGACGGCCCGTTTTCCGTCCGATTCGACCATGTGTCCTACCGCTACGGCGGCAGCGATGAGTTTGCCATCCGTGATCTGAGTCTTACCATCGCGCCCGGAGAAAAGATCGCCATCGTCGGCGAAAATGGCGCGGGGAAGACGACGCTCACAAAGCTCCTGCTCCGCCTGTACGACGCGGACGGAGGAACGGTGCAGATCAACGGCCGCCCGATCGCGGACTATGACGTGAGCACGCTGCGCGGCAGGATCGGCATCGCGTTTCAGCAGTCCCGCCTGTACGCGCTGTCTGTCCGCGAAAATATGACGGCCTACGCCGACGCGGACGATGCGCGGCTCAAATCCTGCCTTGAGGAGGTCGGCCTGCGGCTTTCTCTGGACGCGCAGGTCACGAAGGAGTTCGACGAAAACGGCGCGGTGCTCTCGGGCGGAGACGCGCAGCGCCTATGCCTGACGCGGCTGCTGCACAGCGAATTTGGGCTGCTCATCCTCGACGAGCCGTCCAGCGCGCTGGATCCGATCGCCGAGTACCGCATCGCAAAGCTGATCTTCGACCGCTCGCCGACGACCACCGTTATGGTCGCGCACCGGCTCTCCACGGTCGTGGACGCGGACCGAATTTATCTTCTCTCCGATGGAAGAATCATAGAATCCGGCACGCACGCGGAGCTGATGGCGCAGAACGGAAAATATCGGGAAATGTTTTTAAAGCAGGCCGAAGGGTACTTGAAAGCTTAGCGGAAGTGTGGTACAACAAAAGCAAATTTTTTCTCAGCAGGGAGGGGAGCCTTCCCACTTTGCTGAAGTAATATGAAGGAGCAAAAGACTATGGCAGAATTCAACGCAAAGCAGCAGCTTCCGGGACTTCTCGACTGGATGCGCGCGCAGATGAAGGCCTGCGGAGGTAAGACCGCCGTTATCGGCATTTCGGGCGGCAAGGACAGCTCCGTCACGGCGGCGCTGAGCGTGGCGGCCTACGGTCGCGAGAATGTCGTCGGCGTGCTGATGCCCGACGGCGTGCAGCCGGACATCGACTATTCCAACGGCCTTGTCGACGTGCTGAACATCCGCCACTACACGTTCAATATTCACGGCGGCACGAGCGGCATTCTCGACGAGATGGCGCGCGTGGGCATCGACGCGAGCCGCCAGACGAAGGTGAACCTGCCGTCCCGTATCCGCATGGCGACGCTGTACGCCATCGCGCAGAGCGAGGAGGGCGGCATCGTCATCAATACCTCGAACCTCTCCGAGGACTGGGTCGGCTACTGCACGATCTACGGTGACAGCGCGGGCGCGTTCTCGCCGCTCGGCATGTACACGACCGAGGAGGTCATCGCGCTGGGCGCGGAGCTGGGCCTGCCCGAGCGCTTCCTCATCAAGCCGCCGTCCGACGGCCTGACCGGCAAGACGGACGAGGACAACCTCGGCTTTACCTACCACGCGGTGAACGAGTACATCCGCAAGGGCGAGGTCGACCCCGCCATCAAGGAGCAGATCGACCGCAAGCACAAGGTGTCGAGATTCAAGTTCCAGACGCTTCCGGTGTATCAGAACGGGCTGCCGATCGTCCTGCCGGAGGAGACGGATTATTATAATCCGAATAAAAAGTAAGCAGCGCGCAGCGCTGCACCTTAGTCCCTGCGTGCCGCAGGGGTGCGAACAAAGGGGGCCATTCTCTCACGTGAGAGAATGGCCCCCTTACCTGGCAGCAGCGCCAAGCGCTGCATTACCTCTCCGCGCATCGCGCGGATAAGCCAGTGCCCCTTTGGGCACAAAAAAAGAGCCATCCTTTCGGATGGCTCTCATTTTCGCTCGATTAGCCAACGCTGTTGAGCTTCAGGGTCAGCGCGCTCTTCTTGTGCGCGGCGTTATTCTTGTGCAGAATACCCTTAGCAGCAGCCTTATCGACAGACTTCACTGCGACCTTGTAAGCGCTCTCGGCCTCGGTGCGATTGCCTTCAGCGGCAGCCGCCTCGAACTTCTTGAGTGCGGTCTTCAGTGCGGACTTGTCGGCCTTGTTGCGCTCATTACGCACACCAGACACCTGAACGCGCTTCTTGGCAGACTTAATATTCGGCAAACCAAACACCTCCTCCGGTTGGAATTCGCGCCGGCGGACAAAAAATCCACCGTGCAGAATGGTATTTTAGCAAAGAATGCAAGAAATTGCAAGCATTTTTTCAAAATTTTCTGATTTTTTTGTATGACACAAAACTTTGTGGATAAAATAGGGAAAGAAAACAAGATTTAGTAAAAGGAGAGAGGCAAAATGCTCCAATACCGCACCGATCTTGCCATGGAGGCGCACGAGCTGCTCTGCGCGAAAAGCCGCGTGCAGACGCTCTCCGGCGTGGACAGCCGGACGGTCTTCCGCCGCGGGTGCAGCGTGACGAGCGTGCGCATCGACACCGAGGGCGCGGCGCGCCAGCTCGGCAAGCCCCGCGGGCGGTATGTGACGCTCGACCTCTCGCCGCTGCAAAAAAACGCGGACGATGTGCTCGAGCGCGCGTCGCGCGCCGTAGGGGCGGAGCTTCGAGCACTGCTCGGCGAGAATGTGAAAAGCGTGCTCGTCGCGGGACTCGGCAACGCGAATATGACGCCGGACGCCATCGGGCCGAGGAGTGCGGAGCATGTGCTTGTAACGCGCCATCTGCGGCAAAACGGCGCGTTTTCCGCATTTTGCTCTGTCAGCGTGCTGACACCGGGGGTTTTGGGCCGGACGGGCATTGAGGCGATGGAGACGCTGCGCGGCACGGTGCGCGCGGTGCAGCCCGACGCGGTCATCGCGATCGACGCGCTCGCGTCCCGCTCGCTCATGCGGCTCTGCTCCACGGTGCAGCTCTCTGACACGGGCATCGTCCCAGGCAGCGGCGTGGGCAATCACAGGTGTCCCCTCAGCCGCGACACGCTCGGCGTGCCGGTCTACGCCATCGGCGTTCCCACGGTCGTCGACGCGGCGACGCTGACGCTCGACGTGCTCGAAGAGGCCGGAAAGTCGGACGTCGATCCCGCCGCCCTGCGCGGCCACGAGACCGTTATGGTCACAACGCGCGACATCGACGCGCAGATCCGCGAGCTTTCCCGCATCATCGGCTACGGCATCGACCTTGCGCTCCAGCCGCTCGATTTTTCCGAGCTCTGCGCGCTCATGGGCTGAAAATGTGCAAAATTTCCGGTGGTATTCATAATTTGTTTACAACCGATTCAAACTTTAGCCAAGATTGACTGGTATCTTAATACTTGCAAAGGGGAGCTCCCCCCGATGTGATTTTCTCCCTCCTAAAAATACACACACAACACAGCAAGAAGCCCTCGCCTCTCCCGGCGGGGGCTTTTTGTTTCCTTTTCCTCTTTTTCGCACAAGTGCAAAGGAAGCTGCGGCACTGGTGCCGCGGGGAGAGCAGCGCTTGGCGCTGCACGGATAAAGGGGGATACTCTCTTTCTCGAAAGAGAGTATCCCCCTTAAACCCCCGAGAGAAAGGACGAGGGGTCTTGCCCCTCGACCCCGCACATTGGCAGATCGGCACTTGAAGAGCTGCGCGGCCTGCGGAATCGGGTGCGGTGTACGTGGCTTCGCCACGAATCCCTTCATTTCGTCACTATTCGCAACCGCGCCCTACTCCGTGGGGCGCGAGTGACGGTAGTACGGCGGCGGACTGCCTGCGGGGGCGGCTTTGCTGCGCTCGCCGCGGGTGGGATTGCTGCTTTTCTATTTCAACAGTGTTCTTTTCTGTGAACGGTTCGCAGCTTATGGAAATACGCACCGGACAGCTGCGAGATTTGGCATAAATAAGGCAGATAAAAACAAAGCCCGCACTGTCGCTTGACAGCGCGGGAGAATTTGCTATAATGGGCGTAGAAAGGGCGCTGCGACAAGCGGTCAGCCCGGGAAGTTAGGAAGACTCAAAATGAGAAACCGTCACTTGGCCGAGTGGCGGTTTTCGCTTTTTATACGGATCGTAACCACATATCCAAGGATATGTAACGTGATCGTAATAGGCATATCTACCACCTCCTCTCGGAGGATGTAGCCAACCGCCTGCCGTTCGTGCAGCGCCTTGTTATTACCGTATCATAAGTTCCGACAAATTGCAACATTTGTTTCATCCCACGCGCGGCGAGCGCAGCAATGCCGCGCCCGCAAGATGTCTGCCGCCGTGCTCCCGTCACTCGAGCCTCACGATAGTAAGGCGCGGCTGATACTGGTAACGAATAGTAGGGGTTCATGGCGAAGCCATGTACACCGCACCTGATTCGGCAAGCATTGTAGCTCTTCAAGCAAGAGACTGTCAATGTAAGCGGGGTCGAGGGGCAAGACCCCTCGTCTTTTTCTCGGGGGTTCAAGGGGGATACTCTCTTTCGAGAAAGAGGGTATCCCCCTTATTGCGCACCCTGCGGCACGCAGGGAACAAAGTGCAGAGCACCGCGCTGCCAAAAATCCCGCCTTTCAGCAAAGAAAAAAGAACGCCTCGGAAGAGACGTTCTTCTTATTTTTGCGAAAGTAAAATTTACAGATACTTCTGCATGCCGTCGGTGGCAAGGGCGGGGTCGCCGGAGACGGAGATGGTGAACTTGACGCCGGTGGCGTTGCTGAAGCGCTCGAGCTCGTTCAGGAAATCGTCGGCCGCCTGGTTGCACTCGCCGCCGGTGATCTTGAACAGGTTGTCGATGAAGATGTGGGAAATATCATAATTGCCCGCGTACAGGCCGAACAGGAAGCCGCGCAGGGCCTCGTAGTTGGACAGGTCGTACTCGTAGGCAGAGATCAGACGAACGTGATAGTGCAGGTCAAAGGTCATGGTAGACTTTGCCTCGACGCAGACGACGCTGCCGTTATCCTCCTGCGCAGTGGTATTGATCATTTCGATCAGCTTCTTGGTCTTACCGGTGCCCTTTTCACCCATGATGAGTCTGACCATAGAAATCACTCCTTTCAATAGATCCCCGCCTCTTTTGCGGGGGATGGTCTTTCTGATGGCATCAGCATAGCATAAATGAAACAAATTTGCAATGCTGAATGGAAAGTTTCAGGTTGATTCAAAAAATTCAGCGCAGGCGCTTACGCAGTTCCTCGCCCATTTCCTCGTATCCGGGCTTGCCGAGCAGCGCGAACATGTTCTTTTTATAGGCCTCCACGCCCGGCTGGTCGAAGGGGTTGACGCCGAGCAGATAGCCGCTCAGCCCGCAGGCGTATTCAAAGAAGTAAATGAGCTGGCCCATCGTGCGGGCGTTGTTTTCATCGAGGTTCAGGATGATGTTCGGCACGCCGCCCTCGACATGGGCGAGCAGCGTCCCGTCCATGGCCTGACGGTTGATGAAGTCCATCGTCTTTCCCGCAAGGAAGTTGAGTCCGTCGCCATTGACTTCGTCAAAGGGAACGATCATCTGGTGCTCCGCGGGCGCAAAGCGCACAACGGTCTCCATCAGCATGCGCTCGCCCTGCTGGATGTACTGGCCCATCGAGTGCAGGTCGGCGGTGAAGTCGACGCTCGCGGGGAAGAGGCCCTTTTCCTCCTTGCCCTCGCTCTCGCCGTAGAGCTGCTTCCACCACTCGGCCATGAAGCGGAACGCGGGCTCGAAGCACGCGAGAAGCTCCACCTTCTTGCCCTGACGGTAGAGCTCGTGGCGCATGGCGGCGTACTGCCACGCGGGATTGCTGTAATCGTTTTTCGCGCAGAGCGTCATCATCTCCTGTGCGCCGCCCATGAGTTCATTTAGATCAACGCCCGCGACGGCGATGGGGAGAAGACCAACGGCCGTGAGCACGCTGTAGCGTCCGCCGATGTTGTCGGGCACGACGAATTCCTCGTATCCCTCCTGATCGGCGAGGGACTTGAGCGCGCCTTTGTGCGCGTCGGTCGTGGCGTAAATGCGCTTCGCGGCCTCTTCCTTGCCGTACTTCTTTTCGAGCTTTTCGCGGAAGAAGCGGAACGCGACGGCGGGCTCGGTCGTCGTGCCGGACTTCGAGATGACGTTGACGGAGAAATCGTCGTCGCCGATGAGCTCCGTCACCTCGCGCAGCGCGTCGGAGGAGAGGCCGTTGCCGATAAAGTAGATGTTCGGCGTGGACTTCTTCTTTAAGTTATAGTTCGGGGAGCAGAGGCATTCGATGACGCCGCGCGCGCCGAGATAGCTGCCGCCGATGCCGATGACGACGAGCGCCTTGGAATCGCCCTGAATCTTCTTCGCCGCGGCGAGGATGCGCGCGTACTCGCCTCTGTCATAGTCGCGCGGGAGCGTGACCCAGCCGATGAAATCAGAGCCCTTTCCACCGCCGTTTTGTAGCCAGCCCGCCGCGCGCTCGAGACGCGGGCGCAGTGCCGCTTCATACGGCAACGAGAGAAACGAAGCGGCATGGGAGATATCAATAGACAGCATAAAAATGGCCTCCTGCGATCAAAAATTCTTGCTTGCATTGTAGCACACGGCAAAAAAAGAAACAAGCGCAAAGCGGGGAAAAACGGGAGGCAAACACCGCGCTGCCGTCCAGAAACCGTGAAAACTGTGGAAAGCGGCAAAAAACGATTCGCTTTATCGCTCCATCTTTGTAAAGTGTGCGCATTTACTGTCACACGTTATTATGTTATCGTGTTACCACACTAAATCAAACGGCCAAGCGCCGGAACTTACAGGAGGAAGAAACGATGAAAAAATTCTTAGCCATGGCGCTTGCCGCCGTGATGGTACTGGCCCTTGCCGCCTGCGGCAGCAAGAACGACACCGCCGACGATACCGGTGATACGCAGGACGCGCAGGGCGGCGAGACGCAAAAGCTGATCGTCGGCTTTGATGCCGAGTTTCCGCCGTTCGGCTTCATCGCCGCCGACGGCACGTATGACGGCTTTGACCTCGCAATGGCCAAGGAGCTGTGTGCGCGCCTCAGCTGGGAGTACGAGGCCGTGGCCATCGACTGGAACAGCAAGGACGCCGAGCTCTCCAGCGGCACGATCAACTGCATCTGGAACGGCTTTACCTACACCGGCCGCGAAAATGACTACACGTTCTCCGACCCCTATGTGGATAACTCCATCGTGATGGTCGTGAAGGCCGACAGCGGCATCACCTCGCTCGCGGACCTCGCCGGTAAGAGCGTGATGGCGCAGGCCGCGTCCTCCGCGGTCGACGCGATCAACGAAAATGAGGACTTCAAGGCGTCGCTCAAGGAGGTCGTGGAGCTCGGCGATTACAACATGGGCTTTATGGACCTCGCCCAGGGCACGGTGGACGCCGTGGCCGCTGACCTCGGCGTTGCGCAGTATCAGATCGCGAACAACGACGGCGACTACGTCATCCTCGACGAGCCCCTCTCCACCGAGCAGTACGCCATCGGCTTCCTCAAGGGCAACACCGAGCTGCGCGACGCGGTGAACGATGAGCTTCTCAAGATGGCCGAGGACGGCACCATGCTGGAGATCGCGCAGAAGTACGTCGATCGGGGTCTCGTGCTCGACAGCCTGTGCCTTATCAACAAGTAAAAACGTTTACCTCGGGCGACTGTAAAAACCAATTATAACTCATAGGTGCCCATCCTCTTCTCAGGGAGGGAGCGGGGGCGAAAGCCCCCGCTTTTTCCCGCTTATGACCGAATAAGGGAGAATCATTCCATGACTGTATCCACGATGCTTTCGCTATTATCCGAGGGCTTTGTCACATCGCTTTTGATCTTCGTGCTGACGCTGCTATTCTCGATGCCGCTGGGCCTTGCGGTGATGTTTGGCCGCCGCAGCAGATTGACGCCGCTGCGCGGCTTCATCAAGGCGTATATCTCCATCATGCGCGGAACGCCGCTGATGCTGCAGCTGATGGTCGTCTTCTACGGGCCGAAGCTCCTGCTCGGCGTCACGGTGCCAGGCAACTGGCGCTTCACGGCGGTCATCGTCGCGTTCGTCATCAACTATGCGGCGTATTTTGCCGAGATCTACCGCGGCGGCATCGAGTCCATCCCGCGCGGGCAGTATGAGGCCGCGCAGGTGCTGGGCTACACCAAGGCACAGACATTTTTCAAGATCATCCTGCCGCAGATGGTCAAGCGCGTCATCCCTGCGGTGACGAACGAGGTCATCACGCTCGTCAAGGACACGTCGCTCGCGTCCGTCATCGGCACGGTGGAGATGTTCACGCGCGCCAAGCAGATCGTTGCCTCGCCGAATACGCCGGGCATGCTGGCGCTGGTGGCGGCGGGTGTCTTCTACTATGTCTTCAACTATGTGGTCGCCTTCGCCATGGAAAAATGGGAGCAGGCGCTGCGCTATTACCGCTAAAGGGAGGGGAGAGCAATGGCAGTTTTTGAAATGCGGAACGCCAGAAAGGCGTTCGGCGCGCTCGAAGTATTAAAGGGCGTGTCGCTCAAGGTGGAAAAAGGCGAGGTCGTGTCGATCATCGGCCCCTCGGGCGGCGGCAAGTCGACGATGCTGCGCTGCGCGACGCTGCTTGAGACCATGGACTCCGGCACGCTCGCGTATGGCGAAAACATCGCCGCGCGCGAGGAAAACGGCAAAAGCGTCTACGCCGGAAAAGCCGCGCTCGCGCAGGTGCGGCGGCAGTTCGGGCTGGTGTTCCAGCAGTTTGACCTCTTCCCGCACTACACAGTGCTGAAAAACGTCTGCGACGCGCCGATCTCGGTGCAAAAGCGTGATAAAGCCGAGGTCGAGGCCGAGGCGATGGCGCTGCTCGACAAAATGGGACTAAAAGGCAAGGAAAACGCTTACCCCTATCAGCTCTCGGGCGGGCAGCAGCAGCGCGTGGCCATTGCCCGCGCGCTCGCGATGAAGCCGGAAATCCTCTTTTTCGACGAGCCGACCTCCGCGCTCGACCCGCTTTTGACCGGCGAGGTGCTGCGCGTCATCCGCTCTCTTGCCGACGAGCACATGACGATGGTCATTGTGACGCACGAGATGCCCTTTGCCCGCGCCGTGAGCGACCGCGTCGTGTTTCTGGACGGCGGCGTCATCGTGGAGCAGGGCAGCCCCGAGCAGGTCTTCGAAAACCCGCAGCAGGAGCGGACGAGAGAGTTCTTGAAATCGTACTGCGAGACGAGCAGCGCTCAGGCGTAGTAATTCACGAGCAGGTCGACGACCGCACCGTAGCTCTGCGTGCCGAGTTCATCGCCGTAGGATTTGATCATCTTATCATTGAGCGACTGGGTGACGGTGGCCGTGAGGCCCTTGTACTGCGCCCAGTAGGCGCTGTTGTAGCGCAGATCGAGCACGATCTCGTCGGGTAAGCTGTCGCGAATCTGCTGCCATGCGTCGGGGTCGACGCGGTACAGCGCGTTGCCAAGGTGAATGTAGCCGAGCATCCAGCCCGCATAGTTGTAGTTTGCGTCGTCGCAGCGCGTGCAGGCGAGGACCGCAAGGAAGTTGCTCTGCTGCTCGGACGTGATCCCACGCTGGTGCGACAGCTCATGCGCGCAGGTCGAGGCCAGCAGCATCGCGGGCGAGTCCATGTTCACGTTTGACTCGCCCGTGAACGGAAAGTAGAAGCCCGTGAAGTTCATCGCGCTCATGATCTTCGAAAAGAAAATGCCCTTGGGCTTCTGGTCCGGCATGTCGAGGAATGGAAATTCGTCGTACAGGCAGTCGTACACCGTGTCGGCGTAGTTAAGAATCTCCTGCCGGTCGGCGGTGAAAAGGCCGTTTTCGTCGCGCATGATGTGCGTCGACGCCTCGGCAAGATGGTCCGCGAAATACTGCGTGACGCGCACTAAATCTTCATACGTGACGGGCTCGGGCGAAAGGCCGCTTCTGTCGCAGAAATCGTCCGCATAGTAGTTTGCGCCCCAGAGAAGCGAGAACGCGGCGCAGACCGTGAGAAACAAGTCGAGCACGAAGAGCGCGCAGCGGTACGCGGCGCGCCCTTTTTGGCGCGACTTTATAAGATAGCGCACCATCAGCACGAGCAGCACGACCGCCGTGACCGCCGCGAGCACATACAGAAGCTCCGCGACCGAAAACGGCAGCGCCGCGCACGCGCGGCCTAAGAATTGCTCGAAGGGCAGCGTGACCGAATAGACCCAGAAATTGACGGCCGCGCGGTTTCCGCGGAAAAGATAGAAAAGCACAAGGACTGCGCCGCAGGCGAAAAGCCAGCGGTGCAGTCCTTTGTTGTCACGGTACAAGGTTTTCATGGGGAGATCAGTCCTTTTTTTCATCCGGAGAGGCGAGCGGCGCGGGGGCGAACATCGCGTCGTCCGTCACGCCCTTTTTCGTGAGGCTGCGGTTCGTGAACCAGTTCACAAGCGAGCTGATGCACGCGAAGATCGGAACGCCGAGGAACATGCCGAGCACCCCGCCGAAGCCGCCGCCGACCACGATGGCCACGATGACCCAGAAGCTCGAAATGCCGGTGGATTTGCCGAGGATCTTCGGCCCCAGAATATTGCCGTCAAACTGCTGCAATGCGATGATGAAGAGAATGAAATAAAGGCACTGCTTTGGGCTGACGAGCAGGATGAGGAATGCGCTCGGAATGGCGCCGAGGAACGGGCCGAAGATCGGAATGATGTTCGTCACGCCCACAAACACCGAAATGATTGGCGTATACGGGAACTTGAAGATCGAGCAGCAGATGAAGCAGAGGATGCCGATGATGAGCGAGTCGAGCAGCTTTCCGCGCACGAAGCCGCTGAAGATACGGTCAGCCTCGGCCACGGCGCGCAGCGTGCGGCGGTACGGCGTTTCGGGCAGAATGGCGTAGAGGATCTTCTTCGACTGCTTGGCAAAGCTCTCCTTGCGCGCGAGCAGATAGACCGAGATCATCATGCCGATGAGAATGTTCTTGAGGAAGATGACGACGCTCCAGATGCCGCCCGTCACGGCGACGATCGCGACCTGCGCCTGCGGGATGACCGTGTCGGTGACCCACTTGACGAGCTTATCGTAGTAGCCGTTGAGTGCGGAGAGCAGCTGGTCGGAGTAGATGTCGTCGGAGAAGATCGTCTGATTCTCCACAAGGCTGTTGACCCAGTTGTAGACGGTTTTATAATAGCTTTCAAAGTTGTCGGCCAGTGTCTTCGTGCTGTCGACCAGCTCGGGGATGAGGATGCTGAACATCAGGTAGATGAGGGCGATGACGCAGATCCACGTGACGAGGATGCTCAGCCCCCGGACGAGCGAGGACTTGACCTTCGGCAGCCCCTTTTGGATATACCGGTCGAAAAAGTCGACGATGGGGGCGAGAAGGTACGCGAACACAAGGCCGTAGATGACCGGCGAGAGCACGCTCATCAGCTTGTCGAAAAAGTCCAGCAGCACGCGGGACTGGAAAAACGTGTCGTAAAACATCAGCACCGCGCAGGCCGAGACGATCAGCGTTACGCCGAGGTGAAGATAGGTTTTGTTCTGCTTCATGGGCTCCCCCTTTTTTTGGGCAAAAGGCGTTAAATGACTGCTAAAAAGATACCAAAAACAGCTTACTATTTTTTGCTGGGAATTGCAACCGCTCATTTCGTGTGTTATGATAATCTTTACTCTCTGTTAATGAAGATGAACAGAACTTGACTTTTTTGGCAGAGGGTGATTTTGACCGACAGGGCGCAGGGTGCTTTGCCGGTCTGATGCTGTGAAGAGCAAACGAGGAGGAACCCATGGACGACAAAAAGCTGCTCTTTATCGTCAATCCCCGCGCGGGAAAGACCAAATCCCTCGCGCCGCTGTTTGACGCCGCCGCGATCTATTCCGAGGCGGGCTATCTCGTCTCCGTGCGCAAGACCACGCACCGCGGAGAAGCGACGGAGCTCGCCGAATCGCTCGGGCCGGAATTCGACGTCGTCGTCTGCCACGGCGGCGACGGCACGCTCAACGAAACGGTGAACGGTGTGATGCGCATTCCGCGAGAATACCGCCCGCTCGTGAGCTATCTGCCCGGCGGCAGCACGAACGACTTTGCCGCGAGCCTGAATATCTCGTCGAATCCCGCCGAGGCGGCGGCCTCCGCCATGCGCATGAAGCCGAGATCTCTCGATGTGGGCAAATTCGGCGAGCGGAACTTCGTCTATGTCGCGTCGTTCGGCGCGTTCACAAAAACGACCTACACCGTCCAGCAGGATATCAAGAATATGTTCGGGCACTTTGCCTACTTACTCGAGGGCGTCAAGAATCTCGACACGCTCTGCCCGTACCGCATGAAGATCACGGCGGACGGCGAGGTCTTCGATGGGGAATACCTCTTCGGTGCGATCAGCAATTCGACGTCGATCGCGGGGCTGATGAAGCTCTCGCCCGACGAGGTGTCGTTCGACGACGGCAAGTTCGAGCTGCTGCTCGTGCCTGTGCCGCGCACACCGGCTGCGATGCAGGCGCTCATTCTGGCGCTCATCAACAAGGACTATTACGACTCCGAGGGGCTCATCTTCCGCCACGTCAAGCACGTGACGGCAGAGACGGCCGAGGACATTCCCTGGACGCTCGACGGCGAGTACGACCCCGGCGCGCCGCTCGTGGAGATCGGGATCGAAGATAATGGGGTCACGATGCTATTATAACTTCAAAAAAGAGAGGCTGGCCTATGGGCCAGCCTCTCATAAGGGCAACATTTAAAAGAATCGTTTAGAGCAAGGCAAAAGCACAAGCGGCGCACCAGATTTGGTGCGCCGCTTGTGCTTTTATTTAGGAGCAGCAACCGATATGTGTATTTCTGAAATTTTGCCCAATATCAGTGCTCATACCGGGTCCAGTCGGGGTTTTTGTTCATGCCGGTCCAGGTCTCATAGTTGCCGGCCTTGTGCTGGAACGCGTGGGAGTTGGTGGCCTCCTGGATCGCCAGGTAGAACCAGTCGCCGGGGTTGCAGTCCGGCCAGGTGTTCATGCCTGCCGGCAGGTCGCTGTTCTCCTCGGGGATGCGGTTCAGCACCCGGTTGATCATGGTCATAGCCTGGGCACGGGTGATGTAGGCATCCGGGCGGAAGGTGCCGTCCTCGAAGCCCTTGATCCACCCAAGCTCGGTGGCGCACGCGATATACTGCTCCGCCCAATGCCCATCAATGTCGGAGAAAGCTTGCGTATCGCTGCTCTCGCCGGTGTGGAACCGGGCGCAGATGGCCGCAAATTGCGCGCGGGTGGTGGGGGCGTTGGGGTCAAAGGTGTCGGTGCTGCACCCCCTGCACGATGCCCAGACCCGTCATGGTGGAGATGGCGGTATTTGCCCAATAGTCATCCGGAACATCGGAATAGGTATTGCTGGTCAGAAGATTGCCGTCACGCACCTCATCTTTCAAAAGCCGGAAGAAAACGGTGGCGGTCTCCGCACGGGAGATCAGTCCATTTGGGTAAACATTGCCATCATTGTGACCGACGATATATTCGTAGGTATGATTGAGAATTTCGGACGGCTCCTGATGCAGTAGCCAGCCCCGGTATTTGTCCTGTTCGGCTTTCATTTTCTCATAAAGGCGAGCGTTGTAATCTGTTTCGTTCATAGCGAACACCTCCTTCAAAATAGAAATAGCCGCCTGATTTCTTTTGAAAACCAAGCGGCTATG
>ENA-OYYO01000133-OYYO01000133.1-human-gut-metagenome-genome-assembly--contig:-NODE-133-length-17096-cov-5.211607_pt1 | contig 17096 bp, 10 predicted proteins | sample MGYA00243250_ERZ653451 | MGnify/ENA primary metagenome ERZ653451 (study PRJEB26926, sample SAMN06165176) | human gut metagenome | biome: ENVO:00009003; feature: ENVO:2100002; material: ENVO:00002003... | reverse complement strand
TCAGATGTGTATAAGAGACAGAAATATACAACAGGAAAAGATTTAGATGGGAAATATATAACAGAAAAGAATATATTTGAAAAATTAATAGGGAAATGTAGCGTATATAAAGAAGAATTACGAGCAGCAGGGGCATCTTATACAGCACAGGAGTTCAACATTTTAAATGATCTTAATAATATTACAGTCAATAATAAGAAATTAACTACACAGCAGAAGAAAGACGTTATTGAAATTGTTCAGAATAGTGACAGAATTAATATGGAAAAAATAATTTCTTCATGTATAGGAGAAAAGATTGAAAAAATTGAAGGCGCAAGAATAGACAAGAATGAGAAAAATATATATCATACATTTGAACAATACAACAAAATGCGTAAGATTTTTGCTGAAAAAAACTATGATATTAAGGAATTAACAATAGAACAGTTAGATGAAATAGGACGAATACTAACTATTAATACTGAAAGAGAAGGAATAAAAGATGCAATAATGGAGAGCGAATTATTGCATCTTAATAATGAACAGATTAATCTGTTGATAGAATTAAGATACAAGAATTCCAGTTTATTTACTAAATGGCAGTCATTATCAATTAAGGCAATGAGAGAAATAATACCGGATTTGTATGACAGAAATGTTAATCAGATGAATATTCTTGCAGAACGAGGTGTTTTTAAAGATAAAATAAATCTTTTTGAAAACAGTGTTTATCTGCCTAAAGAGCCTGTATTAGAAGAAATATATAATCCTGTTGTCAGAAGATCTATAAGCATGACAATAGATGCTTTAAATGCATTAATCAAGAAATATGGATATCCGGAAGATATTGTTATTGAGATGCCGAGAGATAGAAATGATGCAGAACAGAAAGACAGGATTAAAAAATTTCAGAAGACAAGAGAGAATGAACTGAAGAATATTAAAAAGAAAATTAAAGAAGAGTATGGCATAGAGATAACAGATGAATATTTTAGAAAACATAAGGGCTTAGAATTGGAATTGAAATTATGGGTGGAGCAGAATGAAAAATGTCCGTATTCAGGTAAGTATATTAATGTTCAGGATATTTTATATCATCATGAGTTATTTGAGATAGACCATATTATTCCATTAAGTATTTCATATGATGACAGCAGAAATAATAAAGTTCTGGTATATAAAGAGGAAAATCAGGATAAAGGTAATCGTACCCCATTAATGTATTTATCTACAGTTAATAGACAATATGATCAGCATGAATTTATGAATTATGTATTAAGCACAAAGACATTACCTAGAAAGAAAAGAGAATTATTGCTTAATTACGAAGATATAACTAAAATTGATGTCTTAAAAGGCTTTATTAATAGGAATCTTAATGATACAAGATATGCATCAAGAAGTGTACTTAATGCTATACAGTTGTTTTTTGGAGGAAAAGAATGTGATACAAAAGTAAGAGTAATTAGAGGTGCTGTCACAAATCAGTTAAGAATAAAACTGAATCTTCCTAAAGATAGAGAAAAATCATATAGTCATCATGCGATAGATGCAGCTATTATGTGCTATTCACAAATGGGACTCATGAATTTTAGAAATATTCAGAATAAATTTATTGATTTTGAAAATGAGACATATTTGAGTGATGAGAGGGATTCATGTTTTGATAATAAATATTATGATGAGGCGTTATTTGGACAAGTTCTTAAAATGCGAAAGAATCTGTTAAAAGCAGAAGGGAAACCTCAAAGGTCAGTTCAGAGCAAGGGTGTATTTGACGAAGAGGAAAAGAATAATGGTATTGTTAGGTATCATCATAAGGTTGATAAAAAACCAAATAGAGGATTAAGCAATGCATCTATATATGGAACCAGAAAGATAGATGATAAAATATATAAAATTGTAGGATATGATATTCGAAATAATAAGGATGCAGAGGCTATAATTAATATAATAAAAAAAGGAAAATCAGATAACTTTTTGATGGCAAAACATGATCCTGAAACGTTTAAAAATCTTATGGAAATATATGAACAATACAAAGAAGAAAAGAATCCTTTTTTAGCATATGAACAGGAGACAGGAGATTATATAAGAAAATATGCAAAAAATCATAATGGTCCAATAATTAAAAAGATTAAGTATGTGGATAGTGAAGTCGGTTCTTGCATTGATATATCTGCTAATTATGGGTATAAGAATGGCGATAAGAGGGTAATAATGGATACACTTACACCATATAGAGCTGATGTGTATTACAATTACAAAGACGGAACATATAGAATAATAGGAGTTAAGTATGCAGATTTTAAGTATTCTAATGCGAAATATGTTCTTGATGAAGAGGCATATGCTTTAATTCTTATAAAAGAAGGTTTATTAAAAATTGGTGATAGTCTTGAAAATATTTCTTCGTCAGGATATGAATATAGGTTGTCATTTTATAAGAATGATATTATTGAGTACACCAAGAATGATATAGTTTATAAAGAAAGATTTTTGTCTCGTACAATGCCTAAAGTTAAAAACTATATTGAAACGAAACCGATAAGCGCGGCCTTATATGAAAAAAGAAATCCAATAGGACTAACAAATGCGACAAATATATGCAAAATATATACGGATGTGTTGGGAAACGAAACAAAAATATATAAAGAGAAATTTAAATTGAGTGTTGATTGAATGATAGTAGTGTGATACTATAATAATAGGTTTGTGATGACTCAATTTTTTCAGACCTACTAAAATAAGGCTTTATGCCGAATTCAAGGGACACCAAGTGGTGTCCCTTTTTCTGTATATGGGGGTATTATGGGGTATAAGGTAATATTGATTGAAAATGATGTAAAAATGAGTATTAAATTAAATAATATAATAATTAATAAGGAAGGTCATGATATATGGATATCCGTTGATGATGTATCATTGCTGGTTATTGATAATATGAAGATTACACTTACATCAAGAATGCTATCATATTTAGCAGAACATAATGTGGGAATGATATTTTGTGATGCTAAGCATTTACCTATAGGATATTATTGCGATTATGATAATCATAGTCATATATCAAAAATTCTTAATTATCAGATACAGTACAGTCAGACAGAATATGATAAATTATGGAAAAAGATTATTATAGCAAAGTTAAATAATCAGGCAGGGGTATTGGAAATACTTGGTAAAGATAATGCTATTGCATTAAAAATAAAAGAATATTGCGATGAGATAACAGATGGAGATAAAAGTAACAGAGAGGCACATGGTGCGAAGGTTTATTTTAATGAGTTGATGGGGACAAGCTTTTCAAGAGGAAATGAAGATTTACTATTAAATTCAGGCCTTGATTATGGATATACAATAATAAGGTCTTATATTGCTAGATTGTGTGTGGGATATGGATTGAATTGTCAGATAGGAATACATCATAAAAATGAATATAACCGTTTTAATCTGGTTGACGATTTAATGGAACCATTAAGACCGATAGTAGATTTATATACATACAGAATTCTGGAGGGACAGGAATTTTTTAAGGCAGATCATAGATACAAAATAATAAATATTGTTAATCATTTTATTAGATATAAGGAAAAGAAGATGTATCTCGGCAATATGCTAGAGGAGTATGTAATGATGTTTTCCAAGAATTTGAAAGATGGAACAGAGCTTATTTTTCCGGATATTAATGCTTATGAGGAGTATGCAGATGAGGTATGATGTTATGAGAGTTTTATGTATGTTTGATCTTCCTGTGGATACTGACAAGGAAAAAAGGGAATATAGAAACTTTAAGAAGAAACTTATTCTTGAAGGGTTTGTTATGCTTCAGTATTCTGTTTATATAAGAACATGTCCTAATAGACAATATTCAGAGAGATTACAGAAAAGACTGGCAAAGAATTTGCCTGCAAATGGGAATATAAGGTTGTTAGAAATAACAGAAAAACAATACGAAGATATGAAGATACTTGTAGGAACCAAAAGTTTAAATGAGAAAATTGCTAATGATGAAAGGTTTGTAGTTATATGATTTTATCAATAGATGATAGATTAGAGTTAAATATTGAATGCATTACGCAACTATGTGGGATTAATGTGCAAAAGAAAAATTATATAATACAAAATATTGTGAAATATTTTTCAAACACTAAATATGCAGAGTATGAGGATAAGGATGACTGTGTTATTAAAATAGATAATGAAGTTGTTGGCAGGAAATATTATACAACATATTATATAGCAAATATAAATGATTTAATTAGCAATATTCAAATATCAAAAAATAGTATTATGAAAAAGTATGTAGACTATGTTAATTCTAAATATGATAATCAACTTATATATGAAGATATAGTGGCAGGATATGAAAAGATATTTGCTAAGATTAATAATAATATGAAAGAATCAGGCATTGGTTTGATGCTTGATTTCATGGAGGAGAAGATAACAGACGTCGCACAATTGGCAATCACAAGGACACTAGAATTAGGTTATATCGAAAAAATGAGTAATTATGATTTGTATGTGGAATATATAAAAATCATGAAGGCGTATTATAAGGATAACCCAGATAAGATACTGTTAGTGTTAGAGAATATAGATCATTATCTTAATATAGAACAGTATTTTTCATTGATGAGGCAATTAGAGATTATGACATTAGAATTAGATATAAACATAATTGTTACAACAAGCATAAGGGGATTTGCATATATTAATGAAAAAAATATTACAGGGATAAATGTTATTAACGATGAGGTTTTTTCTATGCCTATGATAGAGGAATTACAAAAATTTTTTGAAGAAAATTATCCTTGCAACTATAATATAAATGAAAAAGACATGATATATAATATTACGCAAATTATTCATGATATAGGCATAGATGGGTATAGTCAGCTTGGCAAAGAATATGTATTTTTAAAGCTCTTAGATGAATCGATAGGTGTTCATATGGGAAAGTGTGATGTTAAAAATAATATGGAAAAAGCTTTTTTAGAGGAATAAATAATGATATAATATACTTGGAGGCGATGTTTTATGCAAATGAAAGGTACATGTGTTTTATTTTTATGCAAAAAGTGGTATTTGATGTTTTAGTACCTGAAAGAATTGAGTCATCATAAAACTTTCTTGAATATGAAAATGGCGACTTGAAGTTTTAGTACCTGAAAGAATTGAGTCATCATAAAACCAGAGTTTCGAGCCTATTCCAGTGAATACCGTTTTAGTACCTGAAAGAATTGAGTCATCATAAAACTTAACATAATCATATTTACTTGCTACGACGTTTTAGTACCTGAAAGAATTGAGTCATCATAAAACAAGGCATTGGAAATCACACATGTTACAGATGTTTTAGTACCTGAAAGAATTGAGTCATCATAAAACTATATTAAAAACACAGTATAAAGGTGTATCGTTTTAGTACCTGAAAGAATTGAGTCATCATAAAACTAATTAATATAAATCCGCACAGCGGTAGAGTTTTAGTACCTGAAAGAATTGAGTCATCATAAAACTACGAAAGGCAAAAGATAGAACTATCTTTGGTTTTAGTACCTGAAAGAATTGAGTCATCATAAAACTTAAAGAGCAAGAAGCAATAGCAATGAATAGTTTTAGTACCTGAAAGAATTGAGTCATCATAAAACATGTCCATATATAAGACTTATCGAGAAAGAGTTTTAGTACCTGAAAGAATTGAGTCATCATAAAACAGCTCAACAATAATACAAAAATAGATGGTTGTTTTAGTACCTGAAAGAATTGAGTCATCATAAAACAGTTTTACATTTTCAGGTTCTACACAATATGTTTTAGTACCTGAAAGAATTGAGTCATCATAAAACCAGCTATCAATCAGATTGCTATGTCAATCGGTTTTAGTACCTGAAAGAATTGAGTCATCATAAAACATATAGCCGTGTAAATTGGCAACAATCGCCGTTTTAGTACCTGAAAGAATTGAGTCATCATAAAACGCGTGAATAAGTACCGTGTAGATATATTTGGTTTTAGTACCTGAAAGAATTGGGTCATCATAAAACATTGAGACGATGGAAAGATGAAATCAAGACGTTTTAGTACCTGGGAAATTTGAGTCATTAAAAAATATAATTTATAACAAGTGGATTAATAGTATATTTAAGACTTAAAATGCAATATATCAACTTTATAAAATTAGAATTTCAAGATTCATTTACAATTTACAAGAGTTATCAAATTAATTACCAGATTGACAAATACCACACATTTGTTATACTTATCACATATTATATTTGCAGGGGAGCATAAGGGCTGTGTAAGCAGTGGCTGCTGAGAGGGATTAAGTTCCGACCCATAACCTGATGTGGATAATGCCACCGTAGGGATTCTTAAAAGGGCTTTTTAGCTCTTCATTTGATTGTTTCAATATCGAATTTCCACAAGGCTTATGATTTTTCCTGTTAATTACCCAGAATGGAGGAATACATATGGAATACGCAACACAGATGGATGCTGCAAGAAAAGGCATTGTTACTAAAGAAATGGAAATTGTTGCAAAGAAAGAAAATATAGATGTCGAGAGTTTAAGACAGCTTATAGCTAAGGGACAGGTTATCATTCCTGCCAATAAGAATCATAAATGTCTTGACCCTAATGGTATCGGAAATAAGTTAAGAACTAAGATTAATGTTAATCTTGGAACTTCAAGAGACTGTGTGGATCTTGATATGGAGCTTGACAAGGTTAATAACGCTGTAAAGATGGGTGCGGAAGCTATCATGGATCTTTCTTCTTTCGGAGATACACAGAAGTTCAGAAGAAAGCTGACATCAGAATGTCCGGCAACAATTGGAACAGTTCCTATATATGATGCAGTTGTATATTATCATAAGGCACTTAAGGATATTACTGCACAGGAGTGGCTTGATGTTGTAGAAATGCATGCTAAAGACGGCGTTGATTTCATGACTATACACTGTGGTATCAACAAGGCTACAGCTAAGAAGTTCAGAGCAGATAAGAGACTTATGAATATTGTATCAAGAGGCGGTTCAATCATATATGCATGGATGGAGATGACAGGAAATGAGAATCCGTTCTTTGAATATTATGACAGAGTGCTTGAGATATGCCGAGAATATGATGTTACAATGAGTCTTGGAGATGCGTGCAGACCGGGATGTATTATGGATGCATCAGATATCTCACAGATTGAAGAACTTGTTACACTTGGCGAGCTTACAAGAAGAGCATGGGAGAAGGATGTCCAGGTTATGGTTGAAGGACCAGGACATATGCCTCTTAACCAGATTAAGGCTAATATGGAGATTCAGCAGACAATATGCAAGGGAGCACCTTTCTATGTATTGGGACCTCTTGTCACTGATATAGCTCCAGGATATGATCACATTACAGCAGCAATTGGTGGAGCTATCGCAGCTACTTACGGAGCTTCATTCCTGTGCTATGTAACACCTGCAGAACATTTAAGATTACCAGATCTTAATGATGTTAAGGAAGGAATTATTGCTTCTAAGATTGCAGCACATGCGGCTGATATTGCAAAGGGCGTACCGGGTGCAATGGACTGGGATTATAAGATGGACAAGGCAAGAAAGGTTCTTGACTGGGAAGCAATGTTTGACGTTGCGATTGACCCTGAGAAGGCAAGAGCTTACAGAGCTTCATCTAAGCCTGAGAAGGAAGATACATGTTCTATGTGTGGTAATTTCTGTGCAGTAAAGAATATGAACAAGATTATGGAAGGCGAAATTGTAAGTATATTTGATGAGTGATTAAATACATATGTATGACAGGCGGGATATGCACAGTTATGTGTGTATTCCGCTTTTTCTGTGTTTTGGAGAATGCACATTTATTTGCCTTGAGATTAGATAAATGGTATAATATCATGATGCGTGATGAATATATGAAGGAGTGAAGGTTTATGGCAAAAACAGCCAGCAATAATGGTAGAAAGAATACCAGTCAAAGCAGAAAAACTAATACTCAAGGGAAAAAGACGACTGCTCAGGGGAGAAAGAAACAGACTAAGAAAAATGTCCAGACACAGGCCGACCAGTTGAAGAATGATTGTATTATTCTTTTTTCAATTGCCTGTGCAATAATAATGATATTAAGTAATTTTAATATTGCAGGAACATTGGGAAGAGGAATTAAATGGCTTATGTTTGGCTTATTTGGAGTTATGGAATACATATTTCCTGTAATTCTTGCAGTAAGCATAATCTTTCTTATGGTAAACAGAGAACTGCTTCGTGTCGCGAGAATTAAGACGGCAGCAGGATATGGATTGTTTGTTGTATTATGTGCAATGATTCAGTGTTTATATAATAAACCGGATATTGCAGATAATGGATTAGGAAGTATATTTACATATTGTGCTGATTATAAAGCCGGGGGTGGATTTTTTGGCGGATTGCTATGCAAGGTACTTAGCCCTATAGGTTCAATTGGAACATTCGTAATACTTATGATACTTGCAATAATATGTCTGGTTATAATTACGGAGAGGTCTTTTATATCCGGGCTTAAGAAGGTTGGAAACGGCAGCCAGCGCATTATGCAGGAAGCAAGAGAGGATTATTCAGCATACAAAGAACATTCAGCAGGCAGACAGAATGACATGTCTGATGATGAATACCGCAGGTTAAGGGAAGAAGAGCGTGCTAAGGCAAGGCTTAAGAAGATTGAAAAGAAAGAAAAGCAGCTTGCGGAAAAGAAAGCAAGAGAAGAATATCTTGCCAATGCACGTATGAATAATGTTGTCCGTGGAGTAACATCTGATACTCTTATAACAGGAACGGATGAAGAACTGGCACAGGATATTGATATACATGAAATTCATGTTGATACTGAACGTAATGACCAGTATACACAGGATATCTATGAGCCAGATGAAGATGAATTTGAGCTTGCTTATGATTGCGATAGTAATGCAGGTGTAGCAGGAAATGTGGCTGATGAGCCAGTGTATGCTGACTATGAGTCTCATATGCAGCAGATACAGCCAGATGATTATATGGTTGATGATGAAGTGGCCGGAAACATGCCAGAGGATAATACTGCATCATATGATAATGATTATGTATCAGATAATGATAATATATATGAAAATGATGTGACTAATGAAGAATACAGAGAAAATAGTGTGAACCAGAATAATGGGCAGCAGGGTAGTGAACAGTTAAGTGATGAGCAGAAGACTGAAGTACAGGTCAAGCCTGTGAATAAACCTAAGAAAGCATACAAGTTCCCACCGGTAAGCTTATTAAAGAGAAATCCAGGTGCAGCGTCTGGTGGAAAGTCTGAATACAGAGTAACTGCACAGAGGTTACAGGAGACACTGCTTACTTTCGGTGTTAAAGTTACTATAACTGATATAAGCTGCGGACCTACAGTTACAAGATATGAGTTACAGCCGGAACAGGGTGTCAAGGTAAGCAAGATTGTTTCTTTATCAGATGATATCAAGCTTAATCTGGCAGCCGCCGACATAAGAATTGAAGCACCAATTCCGGGCAAGGCAGCTATAGGTATTGAAGTTCCCAATAAGGAAGCCGGAAGTGTATATTTCAGGGAACTGGTTGAGTCTAAGGAATTCAAGGAAAGCCAGTCAGCAATATCATTCGGTGTTGGTAAGGATATTGCAGGAAAGACTATTATTGCGGATATTGCGAAGATGCCGCATATGCTTATTGCCGGAGCAACAGGTTCAGGTAAATCAGTATGTATCAACACAATTATTATGAGTATTCTTTATAAGGCAAAGCCGGAAGATGTAAGACTTATAATGGTTGACCCTAAGGTTGTTGAGCTAAGTGTATATAATGGAATACCACATTTGTTATTACCGGTTGTAACTGATCCTAAGAAGGCTGCGGGAGCGCTTAACTGGGCTGTTAATGAGATGACAGACAGATATAAGAAGTTCGCGGCAATGCAGGTTCGTAATATAAAGGGATATAATGATGTTGTTGTCAAGAAGAATAAGGAGGGCATAGACCCTCCAATGGAGAAGCTTCCACAGATTGTCATTATCATAGATGAGCTTGCTGACCTTATGATGGTTGCACCGGGTGAGGTCGAAGATGCAATATGCCGTCTGGCTCAGCTTGCTAGAGCGGCCGGAATACATATGGTTATAGCAACGCAGAGACCTTCTGTTAATGTAGTAACAGGACTTATCAAGGCAAATATTCCGTCTAAGATAGCATTTGCAGTATCTTCGGGAATTGATTCAAGAGTTATCATTGATATGAATGGTGCTGAGAAGCTGCTTGGAAAGGGAGATATGCTCTACTTCCCATCTAATCTTCCAAAGCCGCTGCGTGTACAGGGCGCATTCGTATCTGATGAAGAGGTTGAAAATGTTGTATCTTTCCTTAAGGAGAATGCAGAGGAAGTATCTTATGATGAGAGTATTGCACAGGCTACTGTAAGTCAGGAGAGCATGCCTGGCAGCAGTAAAGGCGATGATGAGAGAGATTCGCTTTTTGCTGAAGCAGGAAGATTCGTTATTGAGAATGAAAAAGGCTCAATAGGAAGTCTGCAGAGACATTTTAAGATTGGTTTTAACAGGGCAGGACGAATTATGGACCAGCTTGCTGGTGCAAAGGTAGTAGGACCGGAGCTTGGAACTAAACCAAGAAAGGTTGAGATGACAATGGAAGAGTTTGAAACACTTCTAAAGCAGCAGTAATGTAAGTAATATATACTATAAAATAAGGAGACTAATGTATGAAGCTTTCAGAGATATTAAAAATATGTTCAGAAAATGAAACTGCAGATTTCAGGTACAGTGTTGTATGCGGCAGTACTGAGTCGCAAGTGACAGGAATTACATCTGATTCAAGAAAAATGCAGGATGGATATGCATTTGTATGCATTAAGGGTGCTGTGAGTGATGGACATAAATATATTGACCAGATTAAGGATAAGGCATCTGTAATTGTTGTTCTTGATGGTGAGTACGAAGCTAAGGATTGCAAGGCAGCAGTTGTTAGCACGGATAACACAAGGCTTGCGCTTGCACTTATGTCGGCAGCAATATATGGCAATCCTGATAAGAAGCTGTTTACAATAGGAATAACAGGAACTAAGGGAAAAACAACAACCACTTATATGGTTAAAAATGTGCTTGAGGCATGCGGCATTAAGACTGGACTTATTGGAACAATTGAGACTATTATCGGGGATGAAGCGATTCCGGCACATAATACAACACCTGAATCAATAGAGATTCACCAGTCATTTGCAAAGATGGTAGACGCTGGCTGTAAGGCAGTTGTTATGGAGGTGTCTTCGCAGGGACTTAAGCTTGACAGAACAGCAGGTATTATGTTCGATATAGGAGTGTTTACTAATCTTGAGCCCGACCATATCGGACCTAATGAGCATGAGTCATTTGAGGATTACCTTAACTGTAAGGCAAAGTTATTCAAGCAGTGCAAGGTTGGTATCGTTAATGCTGATGATAAGCATACCCAGGATATCCTTAGGGGAGCAATATGTAAGGTTGAAAGCTATGGTATCGGAGATAATGCTGATATTAAGGCTGAAAATATTGAACTTTTACATGAACCGGGTAAAATTGGTCTTACATATGACTGTACAGGACTTGTTAATATGAAGGTTGAACTTAATCTTCCGGGTAAGTTTTCTGTATACAATTCATTATGTGCAATAGCAATTACAAGGCATTTCGATGTTGACGAAGAGGCACTTAAGGAAACTCTTAAGCATGTTAAGGTTAAGGGAAGAATTGAGCTTGTAAAGGTTTCGGATGATTTTACATTAATGATAGATTATGCTCATAATGCAATGGCTTTAGAGAGTATACTTACAACTCTTAAGGAATATCACCCTCACAGACTTGTATGCCTGTTTGGATGTGGTGGTAACCGCTCCAAGGAAAGAAGATATGAGATGGGCGAGGTTTCAGGAAAACTTGCTGACCTTACTATTATCACATCAGATAATCCAAGATTTGAAGAGCCGGAGGCAATTATAGAAGATATCAAGACTGGAATTGCTAAGACTACCGGAAAGCATGTTGATATTACAGACAGAAAAGAAGCTATTAAGTATGCGATAGAACATGGCGAACCGGGTGATATTATTGTTCTTGCGGGTAAAGGTCATGAGGATTATCAGGAGATTAAGGGTGTGAAGTATCCTATGGATGAGAGGGTGCTTATCAAAGAAGTGCTTGAAGAATTGAAGGGTAATTAATGTACGCAGATGTAATAATAGACATTTCACATGAACAGCTTGATAAGACATTCCAGTATGCAGTTCCGGATGAATTGGTGGATGTAATTGAACTGGGAATGTCAGTTGATATTCCTTTTGGAGCAGGAAACAGGCAGATAACAGGGTATGTTGTAGGTTTGGGAGACAAGGCGGCATATCCTGTTGAAAAGATAAAATACATTACAGGAATTACTGAGGGAAAGGTCACTGCAGTAAGCAGAATGTTAAAGCTTGCGGCGTGGCTGAAGCACAATTATGGCTGTACCATGAATCAGGCAATTAAGACGGTTATTCCTGTAAAAGATAAGGTTAAACAGAAGGAAAAACGCTCGGTCAATCTTATTATTGACACGGCACAGGCGCAGAAGTATCTTGATGCATTTGCAAAGAAAAATGCAAAAGCAAGATACAGACTGTTAGAGGCACTGATTAAAGAACCTGTAATAGATGAAAGCATTATTAAATCCAAGCTTAATATCACGGCACAGACGGTCAAGGCGTTTGAAGATATGGGGATTGCCGAAGTCAGGTCAGAAGATATGTATAGGAATCCTGTAAGGAATGTTACCGGAGAAAGAAAGCGTATCGAACTTAACAAGCAGCAAAAAAACGCTGTGGATACAATAATAGCTGACTATGATAATGGTGATTATAAGACATATCTGCTTCATGGTGTTACAGGGAGCGGAAAGACTGAGGTGTATCTTGAGACAATTGAGCATGTCCTTAATCATGGAAGACAGGCAATTGTGCTTATACCGGAGATTGCACTTACATTTCAGACTGTGCAGAGGTTTTACCACAGATTCGGGGATAAGGTATCTATTATGAATTCCCGTATGTCAAAGGGAGAGCGGTATGACCAGTTTCTGCGGGCACAGAGAGGTGATATAAGTGTAATGATTGGACCGCGTTCGGCGTTGTTCACACCATTTTCAAATATAGGCCTTATAGTAATAGATGAAGAGCATGAAGGAGCTTATAAGTCAGAGACTGTTCCAAGATATCATGCAAGAGAGGTTGCATGCCATATTGCAAAGGAAGCAGGCGCTTCAGTGATACTTGGTTCTGCGACTCCTTCAATGGAAAGCTACTATGCGGCAATGAATGGACATATACAGCTTATTACACTTGACAGCAGGGCGGGAAGCGGAGGACTTCCAGCAGTTGATATTGTTGATCTGAGAGAAGAATTAAGGCTTGGAAACAGGACGATATTCAGCAACAGGTTAAGAGAACTGATGAGTGACAGACTTGCAAAGCATGAGCAGATAATGCTTTTCCTTAATAAGAGAGGCGTGGCTGGCTTTATATCATGCCGTTCATGCGGAAAGGTTATGAAATGCCCGCACTGTGATGTTTCACTTACGGAGCATGCTGATGGAAGGCTGATGTGTCATTACTGCGGATATACAACACCTAAGATAACTGTATGTCCTTCATGCGGTTCAAGATATGTTTCGGGCTTCAGTGCAGGAACAGAAGGTGTTGAAGCACAGGTTAAGAAAACATTTCCACAGGCAAGAGTGCTAAGAATGGATATGGACACTACAAGAGGCAAGGATGGACATGAAAAGATTCTGTCGGAATTCGCCAATGGTAATGCGGATATTCTTATTGGAACTCAGATGATTGTTAAAGGACATGATTTTCCAAATGTAACGCTTATGGGAGTGCTTGCGGCAGATATGTCACTTTATTCCAGTGATTACAGGGCTTCTGAGAGAACTTTCCAGCTTCTTACACAGGCGGCTGGAAGGGCAGGAAGAGCAGAAAAAAGCGGCAATGTAGTTATACAGACTTATACGCCGGAGCATTTTAGTATTGTTAGTGCGGCTAATCAGGATTATAATGCTTTCTATGAGCAGGAAATTGCTTACAGAAAGCTGTGTGGATATCCGCCGGCGGATAATCTTATGAAGATTATGTTATCTTCACCAGATGAGATGTTATTGACAAAGAGTGCAGCGTGGGTTAAAGCATTTGTGGATAACAACTGCAAGTATAAAGGACTTATGTGTATAGGTCCGGCAGATGCACCTATATATAAGATTAAAGATGTGTATAGTAAGATAATCTATGTAAAACATAAAGACAGGGAAGTTCTTAACAGTATACATGAAAAGCTTGATGTTAATATTGTTGGAAATCAGGCTTTTAAGAATATTAATGTACAATACGATATTAATGGATGATTGCGAGGAGGAATATATGGCAATAAGAAATATTAGAACACTTGGAGATGATATACTAAGAGCCAAGGCAAAAGAGATTACAGAGATGACACCAAGAATTGAAGAGCTTATTGATGATATGTTTGATACAATGTATGAAGCTAACGGTGTAGGTCTTGCAGCACCTCAGGTTGGAATCAGAAAGAGACTTGTTGTTATTGACTGTGGAGATGATCCTATTGTTCTTATCAATCCTGTTGTATTAGAGACAAGAGGAAGTCAGACAGGGCTTGAAGGATGCCTAAGTGTACCTGGAAAGACAGGTGAGGTTACAAGACCTAATTATGCCAAGGTTAAGGCTCTTAATGAGAATATGGAAGAGATTATAGTAGAAGGAGAGGAGCTTCTTGCAAGATGCCTTCTTCATGAGATTGACCATCTTGATGGTATAATGTATGTTGATAAAGTAGAAGGAGAACTTCTCTCTACAGATGACATTGAAGAAGAATAATTAATGAAAAGGGGAACAGAATGCGAGTAGTATTTATGGGTACACCCGATTTTGCTGTAGGGACACTTAAAGCAATAATCGAAGCAGGACATGATGTGGCAGCAGTTGTTACACAGCCTGATAAGCCAAGGGGAAGAAGCAAATCACTTGTTTTCTCTCCAGTTAAGGAGGAAGCTGTGGCGCATGGAATCACAGTGTTACAGCCGGAGAGAGCAAGAGATGAAGCATTTGTAGAAGAATTAAGAACATATAATGCAGATGTAATTGTTGTCGTTGCATTTGGGCAGTTACTGCCGGCAAGTATTATTAACATGCCAAGATACGGCTGTATCAATGTTCATGCATCACTTCTTCCTAAGTACAGAGGTGCATCGCCAATCCAGTGGGCAGTTATTGATGGCTGTGAGTATTCAGGTGTTACAACCATGAAGATGGATGAAGGCCTTGATACAGGAGATATCCTAATGGTTGAGAAGGTGAAGCTTGATGCTAAAGAGACGGGAGGAAGTCTTTTTGACAGATTAAGTGATGTCGGTGCGCATCTTTTGGTTAAGACACTTGAAGGACTTGAAGCTGGAACTATTACTCCTGTTAAGCAGGATGATTCAGAAAGCACTTATGTAAAAATGCTTCATAAGTCATTTGGTAAGATGGATTTCAATAAGAGTGCAGCTGAACTTGAAAGACTTATAAGAGGACTTAATCCATGGCCTAGTGCATTTACTTATATAGATGGTAAAATGTTAAAGATATGGGATGCAGATGTTGCAGATAATATCAGTGAAGTACAGACAGAAGAAGTTAAGCCGGGACAGGTTGTTACGGTAGGAAAGAACACATTTACAATAGCCTGTGGACAGGGGTATTTAGTTGTTAATGAGGTTCAGTTAGAAGGTAAGAAGAGAATGGACAGCGGTTCGTTCTTAAGAGGCAACCAGTTAGAAGCAGGTGTAATGTTAGGAGAATAAGCAGAATCTTAAATGGTTCAGAAAAGAGGTATTATGGTAGCTTTATATGGTTATTATGGATATGGATATTACTATGATCCAATGTACATTCTGATAATAATATCATGCGTTATTGCACTGATAGCACAGGTAAAGGTAAAAAGCACATTTAACAAGTATTCCAGGGTGTCATCTTCAAAAGGAATGACAGGCGCAATGGTCGCAGAGCAGCTTTTAAGAAGCCAGGGAATATACGATGTATCTATTCAGAGAGTATCAGGAAGCCTGACAGATAATTATAATCCAAGAAATAAGACACTTAACCTGTCAGATTCTGTGTATAATTCAACATCTGTTGCTGCTATCGGAGTTGCAGCCCATGAAACAGGACATGCAATACAGCATGCTTACGGATATGGTCCTTTGAGCTTCAGAACAGCACTTTTTCCGTTAGCCAGTGTCGGTTCGCAGGTATCATGGATACTTATTGTGCTTGGACTTATATTTGGCTCAACTAATATACTTATAGATATTGGTATTCTTATGTTCAGTCTGGCAGTACTTTTCCAGCTTGTAACATTACCGGTTGAGTTTAATGCTTCGGCAAGAGCATTACAGCTTCTTGAATCAGAAGGATTCCTATATGGAGATGAGAACAGACAGGCAAGAAAAGTGCTTTCAGCAGCAGCCATGACATATGTTGCGGCAGCAGCCACAGCAATTTTACAGCTTTTAAGACTGATTTATTTATTTGGAGGAAGACGCCGTGACTGATTCGGTGAATTTAAGGGCAGTTGTACTGGATATACTTATGGAAATCAATGAGAAGGGTGAATTTTCACACCTTCTCATTAATAATGCACTGACAAAGTACCAGTATCTTGATAAGAATAAGAGAGCATTTATAAGCAGATTATCACTAGGAACGATTGAGAACAGAATTGAACTTGACTATATAATAGACCAGTTTTCAAAGATTCCTGTAAGAAAGATGAAACCACTTATAAGAAATATATGTGAAATGTCTGTATACCAGATAATATATATGGATAATATTCCGGATTCAGCAGTGTGCAATGAGGCTGTAAAGCTGGCTACAAAACGTGGATTCACAGGACTTAAGGGCTTTGTGAACGGAGTCTTAAGAAACATTGCAAGAAATAAAGACCTGTCTCTTATACACATCTCCGAGCCCACGAGACGCGTAGTAATCTC
>ENA-OYYO01000120-OYYO01000120.1-human-gut-metagenome-genome-assembly--contig:-NODE-120-length-18071-cov-6.260824_pt1 | contig 18071 bp, 20 predicted proteins | sample MGYA00243250_ERZ653451 | MGnify/ENA primary metagenome ERZ653451 (study PRJEB26926, sample SAMN06165176) | human gut metagenome | biome: ENVO:00009003; feature: ENVO:2100002; material: ENVO:00002003... | reverse complement strand
ACCTATTAAGTCGTCGGCAGCGTCAGATGTGTATAAGAGACAGATGCTATCCTGTACCATGTGCATGGAGGTAATGCACATGATTATTGATCTTTCTGTACGTTTAAGGCAACTGAGACTGGACAAGCGGCTGCGGCAAGACCAAGTGGCGCGGTTGGTGGGTGTTTCCAAGGGGGCAATCTCGGCATATGAGACGGACATACGGCAACCCTCTTATGATGTACTGATCCGGCTGGCAAATCTCTACCGTGTGAGCACTGACTATCTTTTGGGGCGGCAAGATGTAAGAATGCTGGATATATCCGGCCTTACTACCGCAGAGGCGGCAGCAATCAGTAATCTTGTAGCCTCCATGACTGCGAAAAATCAAAAACTGGAGGATATGCAAACATGAAAAAGATGTTAAGCCTTTTGCTTGTTTTTACGCTTGTGCTATCTATGGCTACAAGCGCATTTGCGGCAGAGGGTACAGATTGCGGCGAACAGCCGCAAGATCAAGAAGATCAAACAGCCCCCACAGTTTCTACACTGGAAGAACTGCAAGCCGCTATTGCTGCCGCAAAGGATGGGGATACCATTGCTATATCAGAAGAAATCACGCTTGACGCTGTAACATTGGAAACAAACAAGCGCATTGTCATCATAAGATCCGATACATATCCTTCAGGTACTCTTATCCGCCTTTATAATGGCGCAAAAATATCTGGGTTCATTTTTGAGGAACCAACGGATTCTACAATTATTTGTGTTTCATCCTGGGAAACAGCTATTGAAATAAAGAATTGTCAATTTATAGGCAATTCTATGAATACGCAATCTTTCATAAATGCGTATGGCGGAATAAACTATCCAAATCAAGTCAGAATTGATAGTTGCTATTTTGATGGAGCTACAAAAAGCGCAATAGTATGTACTAATGGGCTTACTTTGACCATTACGGATAGTGGATTTACAGATAATTCTTCTTTAACTCAAGGAGGCGCAATTTACAGTAGCAGTACACTTATACTTGATAATTGTATTTTTACAGGTAATAAAGCCGTTTCAGGCGGTGGTGTATATTGTAGCGGTGATCTGACAATTACCGATTGCCAATTTAGTGAAAACCAAATTGAAAATAAAACGTTTGGTACTGATATTCTATCTTTGGGTATACTGACCATGACCGATGATCCGCGGGACGGCACAGGATACTATGAAGAGTCCACAGGCGAAAAGATTGTATTGCCGCTTACCGATTACGCAAGTACCGCAAAGCTAATTTTCTTGACAGATGAACAGGCAGCGGAGTATTTTGCACCTGAAGAACCTGATAATCCCGATGAAGAACCAGACACCCCCGAAACACCCTCAGAGCCGCCAGAACAGCCCGATAACGGCGAGGATGGAGATGCACCCATTGAACCTGAAGAATCGCCTACAACGCCTGAAGGGCCGCAGGACAAGCCTGATAGCAGCGATGATGATTATGAGCCGCCTGTATATCGTCCAGTGCGTCCTACAAAGCCCGTTGAACCAGAGCCGCAGCCCGCTCCCTCTCTGATTTGCAATAACGCTGTGATTGATACATCTCGCTCGGCTAAACTACAAGGGTATGGGGATGGCTTACTCCATGAGGATGATTCACTTTCACGTGCGCAAATGGCAACCATAGTATATCGGCTGTTGGATGATGAGAGCGTGGCTGCGTTAAGTGTGCCATCCAGCTCCTTTACCGATGTGGATGCCAGTGCTTGGTATGCGCCCTTTGTGCTGACGCTGGCTGATGCTGGCGTTGTTGGAGGTACAGGCAACGGATATTTTGCGCCTGACAGTCCGACAACATGGGTACAGCTCTTGACCGTGCTGGGGCGCTTTGTGGAGCGGCAGGAATGCGCCTTACAGCATATCCGATATGATGGATGGGCGAGGCCGGCCATTGAAACGGCTGTTGCTCTCGGATGGATTGAGGACAGTGCCGAGATTGTCCCCGACGATGTGATAACCCGTGGAGAGGCGGTTGAGCTTATTAACATGGTGCTAAAGCAATACAGATAGGCCGAAATTGTAGAGCCGTAACCAAGAGCAGATTGAGCGGGTGGGTAGGAGTCCCTTTTTACTGAAATGTAAGATATCCCCCTTGGGATAAGGAGGCGTCCGCTCGAAGTCCTAACTTTTGAACATTTTTAAGGGTACGCAATAGAAGAAAGGTACTGGGAGCATATATCAGATAAGATGTGGTTTTGAAAATGTGATGGCTCCCCCGGTGTGGCGGGCCTCTCCTTGCTCCCTCGGCAAAGCAAAGCCCCCGGCGCGAACCGGGGGCGCTTGCCTTTTGAGGCGTTATGCCGTTTCGCTGTGTCTGATATGCTGCAACACTCTTTCGACGGCAGCGGGGGCAAGTTGGAAAAGAAGATTGTCAAGCCCGTGTTCCTCCAGCACAAGCCGACGCCAGTTAATGTAGCTTCCCTGCCAGAGTCCCAGACTGTAGCGATCCAGGCCGGTGCTGCGTCTGGTTTGGCCGTCCGCATCGAAAAAGAAGGACTGCAAGATGTGGTCAATCTCTTCCGGCGTGGCCTTGACGGGATAGCGGTATTTTCTCCTGTCCCGCTCGACGGTCAAAAGGATGTTGACGGTCAACCCCACCTGGAGCGTGATGACAATGGCCGCACTGGTGGTACCGCGGAGATCAACAGGCAACGAGCCATTATAGGGTAGTACGATCTTTGTTTTGCTGGTGCTGGTGTTGCCGATGCGGGCAGTATCCAAGGCAAAGCCCTCGGTATCGGTCATATTGTTCTTGATGTACATATTTCATAAACCTCCTAATAATTTATTGGTACAACTCCGGGTACTTCTGTCGCATCTCGGCGTTGCGCTGCTTTTGTCCTTCCATCCTCCTGCACTCCTGCCGCAGTCTCACAACACCCGTATTGATGTTCTCGCGAACATCCCGGTCAAGATCAGCCATAGTCCGTTGGAATTGCTCATCCAAAGTCAGTCCGCGCGTCTGTCGGCGATACTCTTTCAGACACTCTTTCAGTAGCACCACACCAAATCCCCCAGCGAATACCGCAAGATAGATAATTATTACTACCATCCTTATACTCCTTTCTTCTGCTCTGATCATCATTATACACCATATTTTAATGTATGTCTATCGGCACAATCTCTAAATATACATTAAATATTTGTGTATATTGTGCGGCGATATTTTCATGCCCTCGCCGCTGGGCTTCAGCTTATGCCGTGGCCTTAATCAATTCTTTTCTCATCCGCGCTATCCGTTTATGCACTGCTGGCCCGCTGATACCTATGGCCTCTCCTATTTGCCTTTCCGTCAATCCCTTGCCAATAAGTGCCGCTATGCTCTTATCCCTGCTGTCTCTCTGTTCCATGAACCGCTGAAGGTCAACCGCTATAATAACGGCCTCTGTGCTGTCCTTCCTGGCCTCTCGCTCGGGGGCAAGCTCCCCGCCATCCCTGCTGTCCTGTATCTTGTCAGCCCTCACCACTGCGCTCATACTTGCCCTTACCGCCCTATATACCATGCTAATAAGGGTAATAGGCTTCTTGCCGTCCTGCTGGCGCTGGGCGTTGATCTGCTCCACCTCGCCCGCTGTCATCGTCTCTGCGAGCTTCAACCACGCCTCGCTGATATACTCATCTATGCTGTGCCCGTGCTGGTAAAGTGCCTGTACGCCGTGCTCACGCTGTGCTACCTGGTAGACGCAAGCGGCTATCATATCATGTTGCTCTTTGCCGGTCATACTCTCCCATGCTGTTATAATGCTGTCCCGCTCCATTATGTTCTTTCCTCCTTTAAGCGCTTGCAACCGGGGGCGGGCTTATGTTATACTGTGGTTGCCTACCCCCTGTGGGTGTTGGTACCGGGGTGCTACCTGTCTTGCTGTCCAGGCCGTCAGGTATGCGCCCTTTCTTTAGCCGCTAATGGTAAAGCGGCGGCTGATCGTTTCCTTGCAGAACCGCTTGTAAACATCCTCGCCCAGCTCATTTTTGAACCGCTTAGTGTCGAACCGGTTGCTCTGCACCGTGGTAAACCGTGCGATGTACTGTCCTGCCTCGATGACCTCGACGCCTCGACCGTCCATCTCCTTCTTGATGTCATCCCGCAGGGATTCAATCTCTGCAGCGGCTTCCTCGGCCAAGGCTTCCCATTCCTTCAGGGCTTCAATTTTGCTGACGATTTCGATAGTAGACATTTTTTAGTCCTCCTTTAAGTTCGAGGTTTTGTTTCCCTCTTTCTGATTATCATTATACATTAAATTATAGTGTATGTATATTGGCAAAGTCGCCAGAACATACATTAAATTATTGTGTATATTGTGCATTGATTTTCAGTGTATGTCCGTATTATAATAAGGACAATGGAAAAGGTGCACATTTATATACTGCTCCCGCTCCAACTCAGAAAAAGAAGGTGTCACTATGCCTGTAAAGTATAAAATTGATGTGTTGGCCGCTCTTAAAACTGCCGGATACTCCACATATAAACTCCGCCGCGAAAAGCTCTTAGGTGAAAGCGTCATCCAGCAGCTTAGAGACGGGGCACTTGTATCTTGGCCTAATATGGGGCGGCTTTGCCATCTGCTAAACTGTCAGCCTGGGGATATCCTCGAATATGAAGATGATTCCGCCGAAAGCGCTACAGATCCCGAGTAAGGGCAAAAAAGAAGGGCCAGCCAATCGGCTGATCCCTCCTATTAGATGTTAACATTTAGTTTTCGGTCATGGGGGCAAGGCAATCCCCACAGATCAAGCGAGCATCCTTGGTAGTTCTGGCGATCATACCGCACACGGGGCAAACATATCGGCGGTAGTGCCCTTTTGTCGCTCCCGAGGTCTTTGTTCCACCGTTGGCCGCGTTCCCGCTCCCGCCAATTCTCGGCCCAGTCACGTCGTTACGGCTCATCATGATTTCCTGTACATCGTTCTTAATGAGCCATTCAATGAGCTTGTCGCCCGGTTCGGTGTGGCTCCATCCGTATTTATCGGAGCGGGAAACGATCAATCCGTGGGCCTCTGCCGCCGCCTTAAACACCTTATTGTGGTACGCCTTGGAGCTTCCGCTGCAGTCTTGGGCATGGAGCACTTCGGCGTTGTACTGGTGGCACATCTCATGCAGGAGGGTGGCTGTCACGTTCTCAATCGGTCTGTCCAGCGTCCCGGCTGCGATGTTGATTTCCCGCCGCTCCTGTCCTTTAACGCTCCACGCCGAATAAAGGGTATAATGTCCATAGGTTCGGGGGCTACTCTGAATCGTGATGATTGGAGGTTCCAGCTCCCCGTTGAAGAAATCTGCATTGAGCTTGTTATACAGTTTTTCAAGCTGTCCGGCAAGCCTGCTTGTCTTTGTGGTTTCTTTCATGGTAGTGGCCCCTTTCATTTTTAGGAGTGTCCCCGGTGGCGGTGGGCGTTGCGGCTGTGGCCTCATCTGCTTCCCATTCCGTATCCCGTCCCGCTCTCGTCTTGTGTTCTTGGTCGGCTCTCGCCTCAGCGTCCACCTTGACCGGTTTCGTTTCCTCCCTCTTTCTGATTATCATTATACATTAAATCTTAGTGTATGTCTATTGGCAAAGCAGCCAAGATATACACTATTTTCTGTGCATATTGTGCATTATTTTTTAGTGTATATTCGTGCAAACTCAGCGGCCATAAAAAAGCGCGGGGGTTATTCCTCCGCGCTTTCTGCTTTCAATTCCCGTTTATATTTGTAAAAAGTATTCCGCGCAAGCCCTGTTAGCTTCATTAGCTCACCGTCGTCAAGCCCTCCTCTAAAGTCCCGAGAGTGCTTTATAATAACCGCTTTGGCTTCCACGCTCTTTTTGGTGGTCAGCTTTTTTCCTGGCACCGCTCCTATCTGCTTACCGTGTGCTCTGGCCGTCTGTATCCCTTCACGGGTGCGCTGGTGCAAATCCTCCACCTCTTTTTCGGCCTGGTCAAATGTAATCCGTATCTGGGCGGCTGCAAGCTCTCTCTGATAGTCATTGAGTGCGCTTATTATGGATTGTATCAATCTGCCCTCGCTGGTACTGCCGTCCTGGGAGATGGTCAAGGTTCGATTTTTCAGCGCCGCCGCATATACCGCCGTGCTGATCGTCGGCTCCTTGAGGAAAACGAGGTTGACGCCCCTGCCGTAAAGTTCAAAATAGGCTTCAACTCCTTCGTCGGCTGTCCTGCTCATACGAGAAACGCTGTCAAATACTACGGTGTCCCCCTCTTTGAGTTTGTTCCGGAGCCTGCCCCATTCCCGACGGTTCAAGCTGGTACCGGTGTACACCTCTTCAACGATCATCGCCTCTGGATATGCGGCCCTAATATTTCGGATTTGCCGCTCAAGGCTCTGCTTCTTCGTGCTGATACGGACATATCCATACATCGCCATAGTTGCCACCCTCTCCGAATTATATCTATTCTGTCGTTCGTCAGATTTGATACTGAGATTGTAGCAGATTTAGTCGCTGAAGTCAATAAGTTTTGATACTTTATTGATGTACGTCAGATTTAATACGCACAAGCATGGATGCAGGATTGAAGTTCATATGTAAGGAAAGAGGGGAGAGCGCTCCTATACACTCATCCCCTCTCCGGCCTACTGTGCCTTGATGTACTCCTTTTCGCTTGCCGCTCGCTCCAAATCCTGATAGTTGTCCGGTAAAAACCACTTGGGAAACTCTTTACCATATCGCTTATGAAAGCCGTTAATATACATTGGTTCGGAGCTGGGTTCGTCCATGGCCTCCGGTGCCGTGAAAAGAGCTGTCTCTCTGTCGGCTTCTTTCTGGTCTCTTATCAGGTTGCTCTTTATCCGCAAATCATCGCAATAGGTACAGTGTTGCCGTTCATGCGCTCTGTTGTACTCTATGATCTTTTCCCATATCGGTTCGTAAGAATCACAGATTCTTACCCCTCTGCAATCATAGTCAGTGTCGCAAGCCATACCCGGCAATACTTCACCCCAGACATTAAGGTATACCCCGCAACAGACTACCTTCTGATCTGCGCGGTCAAGATGGTAGCTTTTGTAAAATTTGCACATTGGCTTGTGCTGTGCGCTCAATATCTCTACCTGTTGTAGCATAAAAGAATTTATGATAGAAGAAAAATTAACCGTTTTGGTTAGCGCTACCGCCCTTCCCTCATTTCTGGGGGCGTTTCCGTGTGATACCCTCAATACTTCCGCGTAGCCCTTCAGGGTGCTCTTGTACTTGATATAGTTCTTTTTGCATATGTCTTGGGCTTCATGGTATCGGTCAAGTGATACGCCGATCTGAACGCGCCACGTCTCCCGCTCCATGTTCCCATAGCCGAATTGCTGTGTCAGGTGCGTAATATCAGAAAACCGCTTGACAATGGCAATAAATCGATCATCATAAATCAGCCCATTAGTCACTATCTCTACTCTGGAAACTGGAATGCCCCTCTTTGCTATCCCGTTAGCGATATGTTGAAGGGCTTTCAGGTTCAAAGTCGGCTCGCCGCCCGTGATTGCAAGGTTTCCTATGGCTTCAGTCTGATCGAGTACATTGTCGATGTCTATTCCTAATATATCGACATTTTGTGCGTCCCCTCTCAGGCAATGGGCGCAGCTCATATTGCAACGTCTGGTTACTTCTATGATAAGCTGATTGAATACCACCTTATCCATGCTGTCGCCCTCCCTTAGCTCACCACTTCCAGCGCTTCCAACGCTTTCATTGCCACCGCTACAGCTTCATAGTCAAGCCCCGGCTTGATTTCATATTCTGCGCTACACAAATTCCTCTGCCTCCTTAATGCTGTCATCAATCGCCTTGTTCAATTCAACATCTTTCTGTATCGAGATGCAATAATGACACATCCCCATCCCACGGTGTAAAAACGCTCTCCTCAGCTCGTAACAATCCCTCAATGGGATTGTACTGCTCCCCGTGATACTCCTGTCCGTCATCACAGAGCATTTGGGATATGCAGCTGGTCTTAGCATGATCCTCCGGCATAGGAAGCATTTCCCCACTGTCTTTTGCAATTTTGTAGAATCGGCTTAAACACTCCAAGAATTGCCCCACACCGTTGCAGATGATATAGCGGCTATACCAGTCTTCCCCGGTATATTTGCCAAGCAATATACGGAAGCTCTCTCCGATACGCACGGGGATAAAAGCGAATGGTGCTGTAATCTCCGTAACCATATCCGATTTACCTCCATTCTGATGCTTTGGCATGATTGCAAGATTGTGGGTGGTGTTGTTTGCTGCATTGTCGCGGAGATGATCGACTTGCATTTGGTTATCCTGCATCCATTTCTTTCCGGCAAGCAAGGAACCCAGAATGTTATTCAGATCAACCTTTCCCGCATCAAAAAGGGCTACAATGCCAGCGAAGGAAATAATAATACTTCCGCTAATACGGGAATACAGCCTCAGTGCTGTCTTTGTCTTGCGACACTGCGTCTGGAGGTACCACCCGCTCAGGATTTTGCGTGTGGATAGGATGTTAAATAACTCGCGGTTCCACTCTGTGAAGAAAACTTGATCGTTAATAGGCAATTTCACACAAATACGAAAACCATCGTGCCATATCCGCCGTTGCGTTGTAATGGGGACTACACCATCAGGAAGCGTTGCTTCGTCAGCGTCTGAACGCAAGTTACAGTCTGTCAGATTGCTCCAGTTTCCGTCAATCGGCCACACACGGCTAAATTGCGGACAGGCATACGGACGGTATGCTCGATACATTACGGCTGTAATATCTCCGCCTGTCCCATGCCCATGGGCGTCAAAGTTGCCATACCGCGAAATATGGTCATTCAATGCGCGAATAGCACGGTTATCATTGGTGATAGTCCACCGATTATCAATTTTGACCGTCTTAGGCCGCATTTTATTGGATACCGTTTCCGCCCGCTCATGTAGTCTCTTTTGCTTTTCAGCATTTCGGCGGTTGTACTCAGCAAGCCAAAACTCTTCAACTTCCCGAACAGACAGGCCGTAGTCATCGCCAGCTATAACAGCGTCAGAAGCAGCATTGATGATCCGAAAGCCGCTGGACTGGTTAAAAGATTTACCCTTTGATAGGCGATATCCGATTCTATGGAACCTTTTCCGTAGCAAATCTTCATATCTTTGTCTGCTTTTTGCGTCGGACAAATCAACTTTATCTAAGGTTTTCACGGTATCCTCCCTAAATCTCGATATAAATGCGTTTACTGACGCATTTTCGCCCATTTTCATGCCTTAAAACGTCTAATTTAAGTGCAAAAAGCAGGTTCGAAGTTTTGCTCGGCAAAAAGTTTGAAATTTCATTTATTTTCCTTGTTTTATAGAACTTTTTAATGAAAATTAGAGTTTATGGACGTTTTTTATTCGTCTTAAATAGTTACAAAACGGTTACAAAATTGGTTCGAGACAGAAGTTTACGAAAAAAGCGTGTAATTTAGACAAAAACACCACTTTTCAGCAATTATTGCCACGAAAAAATGCTTTTCCCATCTTTTATTGCTTGTCCCTCTCTCCGTTTCCTCTTCTCCTGCCACTTCGCAATGTTCCATTTGTTGTATTCCCGCAACCAAAACGCTTCAACCTCTTCTAAGGTTAAATCATATTTTCCACCGCACTCAACATCGCCGGTTAAAATATTAGTAATCTTGTATCCTCGACTTCTCAGCTCGTGTTTTAACTGCTTTAAGTGGGATGATCGCTTTACCGTTTCCCCTTTTGTTAAGCGGAATCCGAGCTTTTCAAGCCGCTTTCTCAGTCTGTCCTCATGACGCCGCACTTCCGTTATGTCTGTTTTGTCGAATAATGCCTTGAACACCGAAAGCCCCCTTTTCCCCGTGCCGAATACGTCGATCTGGTACCCTGAGCAAAAATTAAATGTTAATGTCTAAGTTATCATAAGAATATTTTTATGTATGCCCGCGCTGCCATATAGCAGAAGACTTGAGCTTTGCTTTGTGTGTACGGTTTTAGCACGCTGACAGTCTCTACCCCGCACCTACCTTTTGGGTTAGGCCGCTACTAACTCTCCGTATATCCCGCGAGCGAAGCGAGCGGCCTAACTGCAAAAACGAAATTTTGAAAAATAGCTATTTTTGCAACTTTTTAGCCTACTTTGAGCGCAGCTCATATACCCCTTTCCCCTCTAAGGGACAACTTTAGAACGCTCCATTAACTGACGGTCGTTCGGGCTGTCTAAATCCGAATTTATCACCTCAAAAGTGATAATTCGATTTTGGCGTTCTGAACTTTTGAACTTTTTAGCATAAATGCACGGTCGAAGGCATCACAATCACGCCCTATATTCTGGATAAAACTAACATTTCCTTTTCCTTTGCTGTATGCGCCCCGCCTGGATTTCACTACGGTCACGCTTCTGGGTTCTGCGATATGAACTTGGAATTTGTTCTTGACTTCTTTCTAATGGTATTGTATCATAATCACGCTATCAAAACAAGCATATATAATTATTTGCTTATAATATTAGCTAATACGGAGGTGAACACTGTGCGACGCCAGAAAGAAATACCACTTTATGAACGTTACAATACCATTTTTCCAACGCGACTACGCGCTATAATGGACGAGCTGCACGTTACTCAACAGGATGTAGCAGATGCTATTGGAAAAAGCAGACAAGCAGTCGGTTTCTACGCAAATGGGACATCAAGCCCCGACTGGGAGACGATTGCCCACCTTGCACAATACTTTAATGTCTCGGCTGATTGGCTTTTGGGACTGTCAGAGTTTACCAATCCTAAAACAGCAAACCTTTCCGTTGAGGATGTCGGCCTATCTGAACAGGCGACGACAACCCTTGCCGAATACACAAAGTCAGGAAATTCTATTGACGAGAAGAAAAAGCAGGCAATCAATTTACTGCTTAAAGACGATTCTCTAAAAGAGTGGGGCAACCAACTCCTGCTCAATCTATCACGCTACTTGTTTTCAGAGCCTATCCCTAAAGAAACACTACACTTCACCTCCGAAGGAGTAAAAACCGCAACAGACTTTGATCTGACGGATTCGGGCACCGACACTACTGATTTTGAGTATGCAGACATTCTACTTGACCAACTCTTTGTAAGCAGAATTGTAAAGTCGATAGAGGGGATACGATACCAGTACCGCAATCCACAAAGTATGCGGGAGATGAGCGGAGCACCCGTATTGGATAAAGAAAAGCGCAGACTCCTAAAAGAGTTGAAAGAGTCGAAAACTACATCAATCTAATCCCCCCGCTGAGGCCAATACACACGCAAAAAAAGAGCGTAGGTGAAAATCCTACGCTCTTACCGCTTTAGATTTCTTTTCCGGTATCATTGCTGATAAACCGCCCTTCAAACGAACAATCCAGCGCCGACGCTATCTCCTGCAACTCCTTTTCGCTAAAATTGTCCCGTTTGAATTTTCCGCTGAGATTCTGGGAGGTGCATCCAACCCGTGTCGCCAATTCCTTCAAAGTCATATTGCGCTTGATGAGTGCAATTTTGATTTTCTCAGCCATTGACATACCAACGCCTCCCCCACTTTGATTTTTATTATAAATTAAACGGCTACAAAAATCAACAATAAATTTCAAGAGTAACTAAATAGTGAATTTTTTCTTGACGTAAGTAATTTTCTAAGGTATTATGTAACTGATAACTTACCATCCATACCGAGACAAGGAGGAAATAGTATGGCTGGATTAAAACGAACGGACAACAAAGGCCGTATCCTTAAAGACGGCGAATCCCAGCGCAAGGATGGATCGTACCGATACCGCTATACAGATGCAGATGGGGTTCGGCGTGATGTGTACAGCAAGCGACTCGTTCCCACTGATCGTCTACCTCCGGGCTGTAAAGATGATCTTAGTCTGAGAGAAAAGGAGCGCAAGATCAACCGTGATCTGGAAGACGGTATCAAGGCTGCGGTCGAAAACAAGGCTACGCTCAATGATCTGTTCGAGCTGTATATGGCAAACAAGCCCGAGCTGAAAGATACCACTCGTAGCAATTACTTCTATATGTATAACAAGTATGTGAGGAATGATATTGGCAAGAAAAAGATAGCCAGTATCAAATATTCAGATGTCAAGGCTTTCTATAACAAGCTCATCAAAGAGAAGGGCTTTAAGCCTAACTCTATGGAAATTATTCACACCATCATCCACCCCATATTTACTCTGGCCGTCCGTGATAATTACATCCGTATCAACCCGGCTACCGGAGCGATGGCGGAAATCAAAAAGAGCCACAACTGGGAGAAGCCAAAGCGTCACGCGCTGACCATCGCAGAGCAGACGGCATTTATTGACTATATGAGAAATCACAAGGTTTATAATCATTGGCTCCCCTTGTTCACTGTCTTGCTTGGTACTGGATGCCGTATCGGTGAAGCCATTGGTCTGCGCTGGGAAGACTGCGACTTTGACGAAGGAATCATCAGTATCAACCACAATATGGTCTACCGAAAGTATGAGGAAGACGAAAAGGCACGTTTCCATATCGTAACACCAAAAACAAGCGCCGGCGTCCGTATTGTGCCTATGTTGTCAGAGGTCAAAGCCGCTCTGCAAGCAGAATGGGAAACACAAAAGATAGTCGGGTTCAATGAGTCCGTTGTTGACGGGTATGCTGGCTTCATCTTCCAAAACCGCTACGGCGATCCTCTCTCTCCTCATAGTGTCAACCGAGCTATTGACCGTATTTGTGCCGCCTACATCGAAGATGAAACGGTACTGGCCGATCAAGAGGGGCGAGATCCTGTATTGATTCGTCACTTTTCTGCTCATAATCTGCGTCATACTTTCTGTACGCGGTTTTGTGAGAACGAGCGAAATATTAAAGTCATTCAGGAAATCATGGGTCATGCTGATATTGAAACTACCATGAACATCTATGCCGAAGCTACGAAGGAAAAGAAGAAAGAATCTTTCTCCAACCTCGAAGGAAAAATCAAGATCTCTTGAGGAGGATTTCAATGGGAAAGCTGATAGACCTTACTGACCGCACATTCGATATGCTGACCGTTATAAAAAGGGTTGAGGATAGAAAACCAGGCCGTCCTATGTGGTTGTGCCAGTGTGAGTGCGGCAATACCGTTGTCGTGTCCTCTACAAATCTGCTACGAACCAATAGTACAAAATCATGCGGCTGTCTTCGGCATACTCCCTCTCCCACCCTCATTGATTTGAGGGGCAAAACATTTGGCAAGTTGAAAGTAATAGAGAAAGATCCAGACTCAAAACCAGGTAAAGCGAAATGGGTTTGCGAATGCAAATGCGGAAACATCGTGTCTGTCCTCTCCGATAGTCTCCGCAATGGAAAAACCAGATCCTGCGGTTGCGCCCGATCTCAGATCAAGCATGACCTTACAAATCAGACGTTCGGCTTTCTTAAAGTAATCGAGCCGGTAAAAAACGAGAGGATCAAAGGTAATGAAACTCGCTGGAAATGCCTCTGCCAGAATTGTGGACGCACCGTTGAGGTTAGCAGCTATTGGTTGAGGCATAGCGATCCCTATGGACACTGTAAATGTACCAGATTTAACAAACCTTTGTAAAAGCCATTTACAGCCCCTCTGAGCACTTCAAATCTTAAAGGTGAAACTACCCTCGAACAATTTAATCACCGCTCCTGCGTTGCCCAGCGGCTCCGCTGGCAAAAAAATAGGGTACAGAAATCCATTGCGGAAATCTGTACCCTATCTTTATTTTCTTGTCAAAAAAATAGGGAGTCAGCCCGTAGGCCAACCCCCTGTGTAAGACCAATATTCGTGTGGTAACGCTGGGGTATTTTCGGCAAATGGGGTAAAGCTGGGGTAAAATGAAAATCGCTTCTCAAGCACTACAACTTTTCACTCTTAAAACAGGCGTTTTTCCTTGTTTTTAACCAATTTCAGAACATTTTTCAAGTATTACTCTCCGAGCGGCTTCATGGTGGGAAAGAGGATGACGTCGCGAATGGAGTCGGTACCGCAGAGCATCATCGCGCAGCGGTCGATGCCGAAGCCCAGGCCGCCCGTCGGGGGCAGACCGTATTCGAGGGCCATGACGTAATCCTCGTCCATCATCTCGGCCTCGTCGTCGCCGTTGGCGCGCTTTTCGACCTGCGCCTTGAAGCGCTCGTACTGATCCATCGGGTCGTTGAGCTCAGTGAAAGCGTTGCCCATCTCGCAGCCGCAGACGAACATCTCGTAGCGCTCGGTGAGGTACGGGTCAGACGGGCTGCGCTTGGCAAGCGGGCTCACTTCGACGGGGTACATGGTGATGAACGTCGGCTGGACGAGGGTCTCCTCGACCTTCTGGTCAAAGGTCTCGTACAGGGCGTTGCCCCAGGTTTTGTCCACGCCGTCCATGTCGACGCCGACGCTCTTGGCGAGCGCGACGGCGGCCTCGGCGTCGCCCTCGATCGCCATAAAGTCCGCGCCGGTCACTTCCTTGACGGCGTCAGCCATCGTGACGCGCTTCCACGACGGGGTCAGGTCAATGTCCTTGCCGAGCCACTGGATCTGATAGGTGCCGAGGATCTCCTTCGCGGCGCCGGAGAGGATGGCCTCGAGGATGTCCATCATGCCGTCGAGGTTCGTGTAGGCCTGATAGAGCTCGCAGGTGGTGAACTCGGGGTTATGCTTGGTGTCCATACCCTCGTTGCGGAAGATGCGGCCGACCTCGTACACGCGCTCCATGCCGCCGACGATCAGGCGCTTTAAGTGCAGCTCGGTGGCGATGCGCATGTACATGTCGATATCGAGGGTATTGTGGTGCGTGATGAAGGGGCGCGCGTTCGCGCCGCCCGCGATGGGGCTCAAAACCGGCGTCTCGACCTCCATAAAGCCGATGGAGTCGAGGTAGCGGCGCAGATACGCGACAAACTTCGAACGAATTTCGAAGTTGCGCTTGGACTCGGGGTTGATGATCAGGTCCACATAGCGCTGACGGTAGCGCGCTTCCTTATCGGTCAGGCCGTGGTACTTCTCCGGCAGGGGACGCAGAGACTTACTGAGCAGCGTGATCTTCTTGGCGCGCACGCTCATCTCGCCGCGCTGGGTGCGGAACACCTCGCCCTCGACGCCGACGATATCGCCGATGTCGTACTTCTTGAAGCGGTTGTACTCCTCCTCATCCATCTCGTCCTTGCGGGCGTAGAGCTGGATGCGGCCGGACTTATCCTGCAGATCGCAAAAGCTGACCTTGCCCATGCCGCGTTTGCTCATCAGGCGGCCCGCGACGCGGACCTCGCTGCCCTCAAGCGCGTCAAAGTTGTCCTTGATGTCCTGAGCGTGGTGCGTCACGTCGAAGCGCGTCTCCTTGAAGGGATCGCGGCCCTCGGCGCGCAGCGCTGCGAGCTTTTCGCGGCGGACCTTCAGGATCTCGCTAAGGTTCTGCTCGGGAGCGTTGGTCTGGATATTTTCTTCAGCCATGATATTTCTTTACTCCTACTCTATATAATACAGCTTAACGTTCGATCTTGACGATGCGGTAGACGATGGTGCCGACAGGGGCCTCCACCATGACCTCGTCGCCCTCTTTTGCGCCCATGAGCGCCTTGCCGAAGGGGGAATCCTCGGAGATGGCGCGGTGCATGGGGTCGGCCTCCTGCGAGCCGACGACCTTATACTCGGGCAGCTCGCGGCCGGACTTCACATCCTGCACGGTCACACGGCAGCCGATGCTGATGCCGTTCGTGCCCGCGTCGTTTTCGTCGACGATGACGGTGTGCAGCAGGATCTCCTCGACCTCAGCGATACGGGAGTACAGCTTGCCCTGCTCGTTTTTCGCTTCATCATATTCGCTGTTTTCGCTCAGGTCGCCGAAGCCGCGCGCCTCTTTGATGAGGTCCGCCACTTCCTTTTCACGCACGGTCTTGAGGTAGGTGAGCTCCTTTTGCAGCTCTTCCTTGCGCTCCGCGCTCATCTTGTACTCTTTTTTCATGTTCGCCATATTGAGATCGTTCCTTTCTTTCGCGCCCGCAAAATTGCGCGGCGCGCACACGAATACCATTTTAGCGAAATAATTATAGTGATTTTGCCCCGTGTTGTCAAGGTAAGTTTGCGTTTTCTCCCCCATCGGGCGGCATTTTCACATCTTTTACCCAAATTTCGTCCGCGCGGCGCGCAAGCGAAGCGTAGAGTGCGCAGATGAGCTGATCTTCATTCCAGATCATCGCTGCATCGCCCAGATTTTCCGTCCCATAGGCGACAGAAACCGCACCGCTCCCCAGCGGCAGCACAAGGCCGTCGGGCAGCGGGAAATCGTCGAAGCAGACGCTCAGGTCGGCGGCGATCCTCTCGTCCGTCTGCAATGTATGGACACTCGCGCCGCAGTCCCAGCGCAGCGTGCGCGCAAGGCGCTCGCCATTCGGCGCGCAGAGTGCAAGATAGCGCACATCTTTAGAGAGCTCGCGCGCCGCCGCTTCGAGCGCCGCACTCTGCGAGGGTGCGCACAGCGCGATACGTGCCCGCTCCGGCGCAAGGCCGAGCCGCGCCATCGCGCGGCGGATGATCTCCGCCGCCTTTGCCATGCGCAGCGGCTTTTCGGGCGGCGGCAGGACACCACAGCGCGCAAATACCTCCGCATATGGATAATCCTTGGGAAACACGGCATAACTCACACGGCGCTTTTGCAGGTATTTTGCTGCGCGCTTGGCCGAAAGTGCAGCAAGCATTCCCTCGCCGCGCGATGCGTAGGCCGCGTCAAAGCGCACGCCGCAGAGCGTGCGCGCGCCGTTTTTCTCCCCCGTGTCCCGATAGCAGACCAATCCCTGCAAAATGACCCCTCCCCGCAAAAAAGCTCCCCGCCAGTATATGGCGGGGAGCTTGTGCGTTATGCGGTTTACCAACCCTTGATATAGTCCGTGAGGTACTTGAGCGGGTTGATGATCTGTCCGTTCTCGGTGATCTCAAAGTGCAGGTGCGGGCCGCTGCTCACGCCGGTCGTACCGGTGATGCCGACGACCTGACCCTGCGCGACATACGTGCCCACGCTGACCGAACGGGATGACAAATGCTGATACGTCGTCGTGTTGCCGCTGCCGTGGCTGACGACCACATAGTTGCCGCGGTACTTATTGTAAGCCGAGATGATGACCGTGCCCGCCTTGGCGGCGACGGCCTGCGTCGTGTAGCCCACGCGGCCGATGTCAATGCCCGCGTGATTCCTCGACGCGCCCGCGATGCCCGTGTAGCGCGCGCCGAGCGGCGAGGTGACATACTTGCTCGAGCACGGCCAGATGTAGCCGCCATAGGTCACAGTGGTGTTGCCGTTCTTTTCGGCAAGCTCACGGGAAAGGCGCACAATCTCCGCCTGCTGGCGCTCCATCGCGGCGTCCTTTTCCGAAAGGACCTGCTTGTACTGCGCTTCGTTCGCCTTGAGCTCGGCAAGCACCTTTTCCGCCTCAGCGCGCTGGGTGTTCAGCTCGCTCTTTTTGGCGACGAGCGTCTCCTTGGCGCTCTGCTGCTCGGCAAGGGACGTTTCGAGCGAGGCCTTCTTCTGCTCGATCTGCTCGCGCAGGGCACGCAGATCGTCGATGACCTTCTGGTCGCTGTCCATGATCTCGCTGATGAAGTCCATGGCACTCAGCAAGTCGGAAAAGCTCGCCGAGTCGAACAGCACCGACCAGTACGACACCGTACCGCGCTCTTCCATCGAGCGCACGCGCTCGCAGAACTTTTCGTACTGGCGCGCCTCTTCCTCTTCGTTCTCGCGGATCTCCTGCTCGGTCTGCGTGATCAGCGTCTCATACTCGCTGATGAGCGACTCAACGCCCTTGATCTCCGACTGAAGCAAGTTGATCTGCTTGTCGATGTTCTCCTTCTGCGCAAGCGCGGCGCTCTTGTCGTTCTGGATGGACTTGAGCTCCTTTTCAAGCTGCGACTTTTCCGAGTTCATCCCGCTGAGCTCGTCCTTGAGCTTGTCGATATCCGCCTGCGTGACGGCGGAGGCGTCCTGCACCATGGAAAGCGGCGTCAGCTCCGTCAGCGTCAGCGACGCAACGACAGCCAGCACCAGGAGGATGCGTGCGATCTTTTTTCTGCTCATCGTCTGCCTCCCTCACACGTGCAGGAACTTGCGGATAGCCGTCAGGCTGCCACCCACACCGATCAGGA
>ENA-OYYO01000079-OYYO01000079.1-human-gut-metagenome-genome-assembly--contig:-NODE-79-length-21243-cov-39.594110_pt1 | contig 21243 bp, 30 predicted proteins | sample MGYA00243250_ERZ653451 | MGnify/ENA primary metagenome ERZ653451 (study PRJEB26926, sample SAMN06165176) | human gut metagenome | biome: ENVO:00009003; feature: ENVO:2100002; material: ENVO:00002003... | reverse complement strand
CCAACAACAGGCTTGTTTGGGGATGTTCCTGCACAAGATGTAACAAACAATAAGCTGGAAAAAATACTTAGTGCTGAGCAAATTAGGGATTTCAATAATGCCCCGCAGTTTATGCGAGACAAATATGTTTTCAATCGCATTGTTGAAAACTTTTTCCCGGAAGGGGAGATGGATAAAGGGTATGCACTAGAACTCCTGAAAAAGCATTATCAAACCGACTCAATGCACGGAGTTGTCAGCAAATACGCTCAAGAGCTTCAAAGGAACAAGGAGGAAGAGACAGCATACAATGAAGCTTCTACCAGATTTTTCGATTCCTTTATAGAAACAGGAGGCGATTACCAGAAAGCAATCGACAGCTTGGAAGGCAATCTAAACCTGTATGCGGAAAACATTTTCAACCAAGAACCTGCGCTTAAATACATTTACCAGCGTGCGTATAACTCCGTCTCATGGATTAAAGATGAATACATAGAAAGCGGAGAGCTGGATTGGGACAAGATGGCAGACAGGTTGTTGAAGCTTGGGGAAGGAGAGACGTTCTCTCTAGCCATTCAGATGCTTCCCTACATGTTGCCCAAAGACGACAGAACTTGGCTCACCCAAGCCATAGACGACACCGCCTCTGATGTCTCCCGCTTTGCTAGGCTCATGGTTGACGGAGGAGGTGATAGCGCCCAAGCAGAACGCCTTGCGTTGGCTATCCAGCAGGAATATCGTCAGGGCCGAGACATGCCTACTTCGTGGCTAGGAATAGCGGCTAAGGTAGTAACAGACCAAGTTCCCAAGATAACGGCAGTAACAGGAAGTACTCTTTTAGCTAGTGGTGGAGGCCCTGTATCTATGGCCGCCACAGGTATGGCTGTCGGCTCAATGGTGTATGGTTCAACGGTAGGTCTTGAGGCATATAGGACGAATTCTTCTAGGGCAGGAGCATTGACATATGGTGTTACTGTTGGGGCCTTGGAAGGTCTCCTTGAAAACATAACTCTTGGTGCTGGTGCTTTGGCCACCAAGGGTATTAAGGTGGCAGAGGCAGGTAGGAAAATGGCCTCTGTTGTCGGAAGAGTTCCCGCTACCGTAAGAGGTGCGGCGGCTGGTGCTTTGTCTGAATATACCCAAGAAGTCATTGCTGACCCAATTTATGTTGGATTGGAGAATGTAATGCGCTCTGCGGGGTTTGAGCTTACCCAGCAAAACACCCTTAAAAACTGGTGGGAAACATTGGACTTCACATCCCCTGAACTATTGGGGGCTACAGCCATTCTTGGCGGCTCCATTGGTGCTGTTGGGGGCTATCAAGCTAACCACCTCATCAACCGAGTAGGAAGAAGCGCTTCGGCTCTTCAAGCTTATGGTGTACCCGAATCGGAAGCTGTGGCTATTGCCGAAATGCCAGACGGCAAGGAGCGCACAAACAGGCTTATATCGGCCCTTCGCAATAACCGGGTAAGCCCCGACGTGCAAATAACAAACCAGCAAGCGGGGATATTCCTGAACTTTTTAGCTAAGAATGCAGAGAGGTTTAAGGATGTTGAGCTGATGCCGGAGATATCCGACAACGGGGACGGAACCTTTAATATTGTTGAGAGAGACCCGGTAAGTGGAGCTGAAAAAGTAACCACAGTAACAGACGAAATCGCAGGGACGTTCATGTCTCAAGCGTTGCAGTCAAATCCGGGATTTATCAGGGCATTAAATATTTTCGCCCAAGAAGAGATAGAGTCAGGGGTGGGCAAGGAGACGAAGATAAAGAGCTATACTCCTGACGAACTCCGAGCAAAAATCCAATCCACAGAAGACAACAATGCAACTATAGCACGACTTAGGGCTTTGGCTGTAATTAACCAAGACCCGGAATTGTTGCAGAGTTTTCGTGATGGGAAAGTAAGTATTGAAGATGTAGCAAATGAGCTGGAAATTGTATCTGCATATAGAGATGGCACGATTGCTGTTGCGAGGGGTGAAGCGAATCCTCTCAATATTCTGGAAGAAATAATTCACGCCCGTGCAATATCCGACTTGGAGAGCGGCGTTATTTCTCGAAGCGTCATTGAAACACAGGTAAGGAATTACTTGGAGTTCTTGGGACGTAGTGCGGAAGAGATAGGGGATTTGAGCAATGACGTTGTGTTGCAGGAACATTTGGCGAATATGGGGAAGGCTTTGGCAACAACGCCGGAACTGTTTTCCGCAATGCCCGGCAATGTTCAAACAATCCTTGAGTGGCAGAAGGACGCTATAGCGGAAGTAGGAAATGTCTTTGCGGAAGGCGCTCTGATAAAAGAGGCCATTGAGCAGGGCATTGTCTCTCCCGATTTTGTCAAGTGGTCTAAATCTTTGGCGACTATGGCCGAACGTCGTGACGGTCAGGATATGGCAGAGCTTGTCAATGGTGCGACCGGAGAAAGCATTTTGCCAATGGGACAGAGCCTTCCTTCCGTGAGGAGGCGAGGAACCATTGACGTAACTCCTTCTGTAAGAACCATTAACGAAGCCATATCAAACATAGTCAATGGCGCATCGGAAAGGTCTATAGGCCAGCTCCATAAATTGCAGAGGAGCATGATAAAGCTTTCGGAAAGGTTTTCTCAAGGGAAGCTGACCGAACGAGGACAACAGAAAGCGTTACTGAATTCTGTTCTCTCTATCGCTAATGCAATGGCTTCTGGTAGCCGGAAGTTTATCTCCAACCAGCTTGCCGAAAGGCTTGCAAATCCCAAGAGCAACGAAGCGTTTAATGCGGACATGAAGACTGCATTGGATGCCACAGTAGCGGCCTTGAACGAAAGAGCGGAGGCGGCGAGCCGGAAGCAGTTGGAGCGCATTATTCAGGACGAGATAAACAGGAGGGTTGAGCAAGCGGACGCTAAAGCCAAGAAGGATTTCAACAGGGAAATGAAATTCCTCCGGGGTTTAATCTCCAAGGAAATAAGGAAAGACATCAAGGAGGAAAGAGCGGAGGCGGCGGCAGAGAAGAAGCTTGCCAGTAAGAGCATACAGAGCTTGCGAAGGCTTGCCGAGAATGCTTTTAAGGACACCAAGGGGCGCTCTCGTTCTTTGGACGCACAAGCCAGAGAGGAGACTATGGATGCCCTTGAGGTTATGGCTATGTCTCCTTCCGAAGTTGCAACCCAGCTTGAAGTCTTGGATAGCACCATAGATGAGCTTCAAAACCAGCCTGCCACAGAAGAACTTGCTCTGGAACTGGAAAATCTGGAAAACCAAAAGAATCTCCTTGAGGTGTTTGGTAGTGCGTTGTATCGGGAGAAGATGCCTAACGGAAGGTATAAGTATGCTCTCAATGCACAGCAACTTGCGGAAGCAGTTAAGACATTGAAGGAGCTACAGCGTGAAGGGCGACTCCGCAGGAAAAAGGTTAATGAACGTATTGAGCGCTTCTATAATGATTTTAACGCTAAAATCAATGAGCGAGTAGGAGGAGAGAAGAATCGTGATGCCCTTAGAAAAGCCGTAATGGAAAGGGACCAACGGGGAACGGGCTTTTTAGATAGAATCTTCACGCAATTCATGAGCCTTCAACAACTCCTCGAAGTGATGTCTTCCATGAAATCCTTTAAGGACATAGGGACATTCTTACAGAACAACGTCCAATTCGCAGAGCAACAGCGAGGGGTAGAAAAAGAAAAGGCTACGTCCAATGCGATTCGCATCATGCGTGGAATGATGGAGATTGCAGGGCAGAACTCTCCAAGGTATTTTGATGAGCTTTCTACAAAAACTATTCCCTTTATGGGGCATGAGCTAACCAAGTATGGCCTTGTAAAAGTCTATCAGACATTGAGAGAGAAGGATGGCTTGGATGTATTGAGAGAAAACCTTGGAGACAAGGGGATGGATTTCGGCAACTATCGTAAGTACCAACAGGAGTTGGAGGGCTTAAACAAGAGCCTTGATGATGGTGTTATTACTTCCGAAGAGTTTGAGTCCAAGCTGGAAGCCATTGAAGAAGAATACCTTGCGAGGAAGGAAAAAGATGTTGCCAAGCTGTTGGAATTGCTTGGGCCGGATGGGCTTTACCTTGCTGACGAGTTACAGAACCTGTATCGGGAAAAAGGCGAGAAGCTACGGGCGTTCATGGCAGAGAACTATGGCCAGACGGTTATCCTTGATGACTACTATACGCCCCGCAATATTGCCGCCTATAATACAATGCAAGAAGGGGATATGGATGCTTACAGTAAGGGACACGTCACAAGGACGGGCTTGCCCTCTTACGCAAAGCACCGGAACACTCCCTCTTCGGCGGCGCTCTCTCTGGAAATAAACCCTCTTGGGGAATATCTTCGTTATAGCTCTATCATGGAGGGGTGGATGACAGCTTCGGAACTGGTCAACTTCAACAACCGGGTATGGGCTAATCCCACCACGAACGCCCAGTTGCAGAAATTATTAGGCCCAGCCAATTTCGAGGCGGCAAACAAAGCCCTGTATTACTTCATCAACGAGGGGCGTGTGTATGCCCAAAAGAGCGTGTTGGCAGAGGTAATGGGGAAAGTGTTCCAAGTATTGGCTAAGACAAGGATTGCTTTCTCCTTGGCTTCTCTGGTGCGCTCTGGTGCGGCTTTGTTCAACCCTATCGTTGGTAGCAACTTCTCCATGATGGAAATTATCAAAGGCGTGGCAGAGGTGACAAGCGGGAACTATAAAGGTTTTACCCTTGAAGAGCTTCGTGACTTGGAGGCAATGAAGGAACGTAAGTACCGTGGATGGGAAGACCGTGTGCTTGCCGATAAGGCATTAAGCATTCCCCTAAAAAAACAAGCGCAATGGGGATATTGGCAGGAAGCGGGCATGAGCGGCCTTATGGCTTTTGACTGGTGGAGCATATCTTTTGTGAATCAGCTGACCTCCCACATGCTTGCTAATCGCGGTTTGTCGCATGAACAGATAAGATGGGAGCTTAACAAAAACATCTACCAGACGGCACAGCCTTTATCTACCTCCGCTAAGGCTATCCACTTGATAGGTGGAAGCTCATTTGAGCAAGCCCAGTTCCTTTTCTTGTCTGACGTGATGAACAAGTTCGGCCTAGTGATGATGCAAGGCAAAAAGGATGTTCCTTTCTGGGAGGCTTTTCAGGGAGCCTTTCGTGTTTATACTATTGCCGCTCTTGCTAATGGTCTCTTCAACGGCTTGGCTACAGGTTTGTTTGGCGATAAAGACAAAGAGGACGACTTCATGAGCAACTTCTTATTGACTTCGGTATTGAGTCCGATTGTCTCTGTTCCTATGTTCGGCGGGTTTGCAGAGTGGTGCGCTTCCCTTATTAGCGGTGGTAAGCAATTCAGTCTGGGACGAGCCGATATGGCTGATTTATCCAAATCAATTCAAGGCTTAGTCAGAAGTATTGTGAAGACGTATGAGACTGTATCGGAAAAATGGGACAAGGAAGGTGCTTTGACTACCAATGATTACATTGATATGGTTTCCTATGTAGGCAAAAATATTGGGAGTGTCGCATCGGCTACCACAATATTTGGTACTTCTGGGCAGAGTATGACCAAAGCTCTAGAGATGGTAGGTGCATTATCAAATGCCCTTTCACAAGCTAAGACGACCACACAGAAATTCCTTCCAGAGTCAGTAAATCCCCTCTATACCGAAAAAGAAGCTATGAAGGAGAGGGCTAGGCAGATAAGAAGGGAGAAGAAGAAGGCCAAGCAGGAAAACGGCGAAAGGTCAGCAACCTACAGAAAACTTTCTAGGGAATTAAGACAAATAAACAAACTACTCAAGATTAGAGGCTGGGAAGACTAGCCAACAATCTTTAACCAAGACAACATTGACCAATGACTGCAAAAAAAAAGACAACCGCCCGTACAACCGGGCTAACTGGCAATCAGTTTGCTAGCGTTGAGCAAGGTCGTTCTTATGTTCTGTCAGTACACTCTCCCTCTGGGGCAGGAGAGATAGAACTATTGGCGGCCGATAGCGACCAACAGAGCGAGCCGGATATGTTTAGCATGCTTTACGAGAAAATTGAAACAGCTAGGCAAATCCCGTTTATTGCAATTTCTCCCTTTGTTTTTGTAAACGTGGGGAGTAGCGATGTACAATGGCTTGTAACACCGGCAAATTTTAGTCTCGCCGTCCCCGGTGTGTCGTCCGGTGGCGGCGAAAGCTTTGACCCGGAAGCGCCCCAAGAGATTTCAGGTGACTGGCAGTTTACAGGCGAATTAATTAGAACGGTAAAGGCATCCCCAGCGGCCAATGATGTCTTGAACAAGGAAATGGGGGATAACGCTTACTTACAGTTAGCAACGCCAAATCTACAAACGGTAGCCTCCGATGTTAATTTTCAATCACCTTTAGGGGTAGGTGAACCAGTAGATTTAAACCATGCTGTCTCTAAGGGATATTTGGAAAATAATTTTGTAACAACTTCCACCTCTCAAGTAATTACAGGCGGCAAGATTTTTGCTAATGGGGGGACGCTTGAAGTTCCTATTCCGACCTTACAAGGAATGGCCGCAAATAAACAATATGTTGATACGAGTGTTGTTACTAGAATAGGCCAACTAGCTATCCGTTTTAGCTCTCTAACCAAGGCAGAATATGACGCTTTGGAAACGAAGAGCAATTCAACCATTTACTTTTTAACCGACCAGAATATGTGGGCTATCGGTGACAAGGAGCTTGTCACGTCTGATATGCCTGCGTGATAGTCCCCTCTCCCGATTTCGGGGGGGGGGGCATAACTTTTTTATAATCATAGCAATGTATTTAACCACACTTGAATTAGTAGCGGAAACCGCTTCTAATACGAATGTTTTAAAGATTCCGGCCTCGGCTCCTTCTGGTATTTACGAATTAGAATTTCCGGGAGGTATTGCTTCGTATGCTTTTAATGTATTTGCGTTTGAAAACTATGATTCTCTAGCCAGTTCTAACCAATCTTTGCTAGAACTGGCTAATCCCCCACTAATAGTCACCAACGGGACGGCGACGGTTCTTGAGTGGATGTGGGATGATGTGGAATCAGCTTCTATGGTAAGCATTCCTAATGGCTCCACTATCGCCTCTTTGAAGTGTTTCTTCTCTCACACTCAAGGGACGGAAACAAACTTGCTAAAACTAATAGGGCTGAATATATTTACATCCGGAATTTCTGTTAAAAAGGTAGTAGTAAGACAAATTGCCTGATTTTATTACTCGACATGAACAACACTTCATCCTAGTATACCAACAGTTACTATTCCGGTAGCCACTGTATATAGGTGTTTCTATGTCATAAAGACAGGGCCTCCGTTAAAAGCGGGGGTCCTGTTTTTTATGCGTGTTCGAGCAACTTGTAAGCTTTCCTTACAAGTTCGATGAACTGTAAAGAAAAACTTTACAGTTGACCAAGGGAACAGGATTTGGTCTAATGCTCTTGGAAGAATTCTTTTCTTCTTTCGTTGTGCATATTCGAGCGGAGCAGCTTCGGGGTTTTTTCTCATGTTTTACCCGAAGCTGCTCTTCTTTTTTGTCTTGAAACAGGCCTGATGTAAAAAATATGTGTTGTATGACACAACTATAATTAACTAATAACCATATACTTATGTCACACAATGTTCCGTTTCGAGCGTTTTCGATGTCAAACTTTAGGCTTGATTTTTTGAGGGGTGTTTCGTTAAAATCTTGTTCAAGGAACAGGGCGGTTAAGTTGATTGTCTTCCTTTGGCCGCTCCAAGGCTCAATCTCCCTCGTGGTTAGCAACAACCAAGTGTTTAGCAAATAACTTGGTTCTCTACAAGAAAAGAGTTCGGATATGGCAAGCATATCCTTCATGATTTTTCAAAAGTTTTGATTTACGCCTATCGGCTATGGAGCCAAACAAAGTTGTGGGCTTGGTTAGAGAAACAAAGGGATTAGAAAATAAATGGTTTTAAAACAGTTCTAATTTGGAACACGTTGGTTAGATAAAGTATGTAAGAATAAACCATTTAATATTTAATTATCAGTTTTATTCCTTCGTTCGACTAACAGGTTGCATAGAGCGGCTAACAAGAGAGCCAAGTTCGAAGGTGTTAGCGAAACGATAACATAGACCACTTCGAAGTTATTAACTACCGTCTCCAACCACAAAGGACGTTACACCGTATATACGCGCGCGCGAATTTATAAGAGAGGAAAACAAAAACTTTTCTCTCTTCTGCATGACACTTTCAAAAAAAAAAAACATTGATTACTCTCTCGTTGCTTATTAGTATTGCTACATCGTTAGGAGCTACATGTTTTGCCTTGAATCCAAAACAACCAATAACCAATAAATAGTATGGAACGAAAAAAAATAAACGGAGAGGAATTTCCGGAAAGCAAGTTGAGAGGACTTATTGCCATGTTTGACGATAATCCTGTCAGGAGCGCCATGTTTATGGCTGATTTTGAAGACTTGTGTAAGAAAGGTATTGATTTAAATCCTGATTGCAACGTCTGGTATAGAGTCAAACCTGACGTTATCGACTTAGTTGACGAATTGGATATTTCCGAAGAGGATAAAACAACCATTAAGAAGAAAATCTCCAATCTTATCGGAGCGCCTGTTTTCCATGTTGGTGAAAACGCTAAGACTGATTCGCTTGTTGTGTCTGGTCTAGTCGAAGGCAAAATGATTAGCTTTGATAAAAAGTATTTCTATAAGATTAAATCCAAGCCTTACATGAAGAAGCTGAAAAAGGCGCTCTTCGTTTCCGCTTCTTGGGAAGAATTTATCAAACCTCTTATTTATACCATCAGAGGATTTGGGCTTGATAAGTGCGCTAGCTTCCCTAGTATTGAGGCGAAGCGTTCCGATGAAGAAGAAGATTAACCTTGCAGTCTTGAATAACTTTTTAACGTTCCTGAACAATGTTCATGAGCTAACCGAGCGAGGTTGGGTTCATGAGGCAACAGGGACAATGTATAAAAAGTGTTCAAAGCTTTTCGACACATTCAAAGAGTCCTATTCAGGCAATTCCCTAAGCCCCGATAAAGACATCGTTATGGATGAGGTTTCCTTAACAGAGACGCCTAGTGATGACGAAGTGCTTGAGGTGCTTAGGGAAGAATGTGACGAGATTTGCGAATACCTTTATGAGGTAGCCGGACAAGAATCATTTTTAGTTTCACAAGTAGATGAAATTAAAACTGTTTTGAGTCAGCAACTATTTGTTGCTAGGAAGGTGTAGCAAAACCCTGCCATATGAGTTTATGAGCTAGGGTAAAAATCAATCCAAATCAAACAACTAATCATATAAAAGTAGGAAGTGTGGTATATACCGTAGGTCAACCTTCCCGGCCACCTCGTAAGACCTCCGCACTACGGGCGTAAAATGCGTTAGTAGTGCGGAGTTTTTGTTTGTATAGGAAAACAATGAATGTTATTTGTCCATGTATGAAGACAACTTACACGTTCGAAGCGCTAGTAGAGGCTGTTGCTGTTCAGGCTGGGTTAGATACTAGTGTTCCCGAAGACCACACCAAGGCGTGTGAGCTTGCCACACGGATTGCCCTTGTCAGTGCCATCATTGGTGCTGTTATTGCCTTTTTCTGCACTACTGGTTGTGCCAACACATCGTTTACTTTGTCTGGTGAACAGGGTGGGCAGATTAGCTATAGCGTTGACGAAAACGGGAACCTCATTATCTCCGGCAAGCCTCCTGTCGTCCAAAAACTCAAGAAGTGACGTTAATGCCGACAACAAAAATTGCTTCTCTTCTTCAAGTTGTTAAGGATTATAAGGAGATTGTAATCCTGTTCGCTCCTTTGGTGTGTTGCTTCTTTCTGTATCAGGACAACGTAAAAATGCGGCAGGACATGCTAAAGTTGCAACAAGACCAAGCTCATGCGACATTGAAGATTTCAGAAGCAATGGCTCAACAGGTAGAGCTTATTCGGCGCATTGATTATACTGTTTCCTCTCTTCAAAACAAATGAATGTCATTATCGCTATCGACAAGCAAGATAAAGTTCTAACTAATATCGCATCAAACCTAGTAGAACTTCTGGATAAAGAGCTTCTAAATCCATCTCTGGACATAGTTCCTCTCACAAGGGATGTGAACCTGTTTATGTCTAACAGGTGGGACAATATGAAGGTTGATTTTATCTTGCGGTTGCGGACATCATACGTCACTTCTAATCGCAGTACCTATCAGAAAATCGTCTCTTCAAATACTCAAGGGCCTTTTGGTTTCAGGCTTCTTCATACGTCGCATTCGTTGTTGGAAAAAGAGGGGTGGGGACAATACGGATTCAACCCATGCACAGAGTTTAAGGGCCTACCCGGCTGGATTGATTTCATGGATATTGAGCTTGCCAATATGGGCGACCCAAAAGATATTGCCGCTATCGGCGACGGAAAGGTTTTTGCTCAAAGCGCCGCTCAATGGATGAACAAGGCCGCAAACTGGTTACGGATTGGCAGGAAGAAAAAATAACTGTCAGCCAAAAAAGAAATCATCTATTTTCTCCAACTCCATTTTAGACAAGGGAGCCTGTTTGTGGTAAGCGGAAATCCCCGCCCGTCTTGTCCTTCGGGGGTTTATCAGGTTAAGAGGAATACATCTCTTGGTTTTAAAGTCTTTTCTGTATAGCTCTGCCCGGCGTTGAAAGTGTTTGCTGGCCGCTAAACAAAAGTCCATAGCCTTGATTTTATTCCCCCTCAAAGTGTCCTTGATGAACATGTTAGGCGTATAATGGTATCTCTTGAGGAGCTTCCTTAGTCTCACTCCTTTAGCATAACCTCCGAGAACGTTATAAAACTGTTTATCGGTAAGCTTGTTTATGTATAGCATGCCTATTATGCCAGCTGGAATTTTTTAGACGCCTCACGCTGGAACTCTGTGTAAGTTTCAGGATAGCATAAACAATGGCCTAAACGAGAGAGGACGTATGCATCCGCTTCGTTGTTGTTGGATGTATCTACATCCCAGCGTTTGTAAACATTGGTCATCACCAGCCCTTTCTCTGCAACACCTTTTCCTGTTGCGAATTTTTTTAGGGTAGTCGGTGGGTAAACCAAAATATTGGACAATCCTGCATCAAACAGGTTTTGTTTCACAACGCCGCCAAGTTCTCCTAGGTGGACGATTTTCCCAAACTGCGAGAATGCATAATTCTCTATACACACCAGAACTTCGCTAGCGGGCCTGTAGGTCAATATTTGTTCTGCGGCGAGCTTTATATGGTTAGCGAACTCGGAGAGCCGTCTAGGCCCCTTGTGGGGGCTTGTGAGGGTATATCTGTAGCCGTCCAGCTTGATGTCTTGGTAAAGGACGGAAAGCCCTGTTGCCGTCAGGGATAAATCCAGCCCAACCCAACAACTGAAATCTCTAAAAACGTTGGCGATTACTTTGTCTTTTTCCATGATTTTTTCTCTGATACTGGGAATCTGAAATCGACAAGCTCAAATCGGGAGTCCTTTTGAGTCATCACTATCCCTCCATTGCGGCTTCTTTTCAGCACCACAACACCGAACACAGAGTTTTGTTCAAATTCTGTATCTGGATTTTTCTGAATTTCGCAAATGGCTTCCGCTGTTGTATGCAAAACCTCTGCTTCTGGCTCTTTTTTCCTAGGAGGTCGCCCCCTTTTAGTTGTCTTTTCCATATTCTAGTTCTTGTTTTGCCAACCTATACGCCTCACGCCCGTCTAGTCCGGGTGTTCTCATTTGGATTCCTACTGCTTTTTCAAGGCGGTTGAGGACAATCTTACCTTTTTGGTCTATGATAGCAAGAGGGTCTTTGTAGCCGCTAACGATAAGTATTCTCATGCAAAGGATGATAACGTCTGCACATTCAAACGCCATTTCCTTCTTGTTTTTGGCCGAAAGAAGTTCTTCTACCTCTTCCTCAAGATGTTTTTTGAGCTGTGGGACAGTCTCTTTAACACCTAAAAATTTACTGAAAACATTACATATTTGTTTGGCTATATTGTACACTCTAACCTTCCTTTCATATTGAAACAAATCCATGCTACGCATTATCTCCTTTCGTATTGCCAACTGGAAAGCTCTTCCTTGGCTTCACTTGCCTTTTTGTAGGCTTCCTCGGTTCCATAAATTTTAGAGGAAAAGAAGCAAGCAGTTGTGTCTTCATCGTCTATAGATGTAGAGTAAACTTCATATCCTTCAACAACATCGTTCTCGACATTTTCAGTCCTGTATTTTGCGCTCATTTTTTAACTATCCTTTCTTTCTGTTTTTTTTCGACGATATAGCTTCCAAAGATTTTATTGAATTGTTCGTTCGATGCTTTTCTAGACTGCTTCCCATTCACAATGTTTTGGTGTTTGTGAAAAGCCTCTTCCAGTTTAGAGACTGAAACACTAACGGCTTCCATCATGTCCCCTAGAGGAATGACTTGCTGAACCCTAGATAACCCTTCGTTTTTAAAGCTACGAACCGTATTTCCTTCCTTTAAACCAAGGCCGTCAATCTCTTCGCCATTTTTCAGCAACTCATAACATGATTCTTCTATCTCTTTGGCCACCTTCGAGGCCAATTTAGCTGTAAAATATAGCTTAGAGCGTTCTTCTGGATTCATCTGTTTCAGCTTAGAAGAAAAAGCTGTAGCGGGGGTAGTGATTGTCTGCACCACCTCTAATGGCTTTTTACATTCAGCAAAACCCTTGCAGTACCTGCAATAGCTGTTAGCTTGAGGAGGAAGGCTCTTTCTTGTGCGTTCGCATATCTCAATGACTTCTTTTTCTGCCTCTTTGATGTCCTCTTCGCTGTACCTCACAATAACAGGATAAGAAGTCACCAGAGGTTGAACAATGGCACAAGAGACTGATTTTATTTTGCAGTCCTGATAATTCCTTTCGATGTGTTGCTTGCAACATAGGGCTAACCCTCTAAGCTGGTGGTTTATTTGTGTGGACTCCGGCTCTAAAGGGCCTGTCTTATAGTCGATAATCAATAAATGGAATCCCTCTTCGTCAGACTTGCCTAAAACTAAGTCGGGTTTCCCAGAAAAGATTGCATTGTCCCCCTCGAAAAAGAAACATCTTTCCTCCTTCATTAATTCCTCGAACTTGTCTTCTCCCGCCCAAATCGACGAAACTTCTGTCACGATTCTTTTGCATGCAAGCATGAGTTTCGTCTCTTCTTCGGTGAGTAGTATGTTTTGGTATGCAAGGTATTGATGAATCCTGTTTCCTCTTTCAGCTATTTCAGAGGTTGTCTCTACTCCTTCAACGTCATATCTCAATGAGTGCGGACATAACGCAAGACGTGCTAAGCTGGAACATGAAGGCAATCCTTGTCTTTCCGTATCTTTTGTTTTCATTATTGCTTGTGTGTGGTTAAAATATAAATTATAGAAAACCTCCTAAAATGGGTGGCGAAATAGTGTTCCCTGACATAGGGTTCTCATCATCATCATCATATTTTTTTATTTTTTCTTCTGGTTCCCAATATTTATACTCTTCATCTTCGCAATCAGAACATTCGAGGCAAGGAGACCCATAGTAAGGATAGGGCCAGTATTTACAGGTAATACAATCTTTTTTAACTTCCTTGTTTTCCTTTTTATTCTTGTTCAAGTTTTCGTTCATAATCTATATAGGTTTTATCGATAATCTTTTTACAGTTCTGGCATAAACAGAAAAAAAAAGTAGGTTTGTCCATCCATTCCTTTGCGCTGTCGCTCTAGTGGGATAGAGTAGTCTTCTTCCTCTAAAACCATACCGCAGAGCATGCATTTAATTTTTGTCATTGTTTTCTTTCTTTTTGAATATGGGAGCTTCTGGCGACTTGTCTTCTTCGTTGGAGAAAGCTTCGTCTTTACTTATGGCCCCGGTTTTAATGGCGTTGAAGAGACCAATAAGCATTACGATTTCAGATTCCTTACTAGTCTCAATTTTGTGTTTAAGGTAAGCCTCAAGCATTTCTTTGGAGACTCCGATTTTGGAAAAGGCTATTACACATCCATTTATTCTTTCCGCAATGGGTGTATCTGTGGCTCTTAGCGTGTTTTGGCAAGCCTCTGCCGCCTCTTGCCTAATGAAGTCCGGCAATACCGCCCAAATGCACGCTCTGATGCGCCTAGAGGCCATATTAGAACAAAGTTCATAAATATCTCTATCGGATGTAAGAGGATATCCACCGTTTTTTGTGTCCCTGTAGTGCGGAACAGAAAAGGCTATCTCCCTTCTTATGTTGTTTTCTTTATCCCAACAGAAAGCTATACAGTCGGAGCAAACCCTTCCTTTTTCATCTACATGTTCCCCTATCTTTCTCCACCCAGCTTCTGCGTTCCCATAAGCGGTAAGGCACGCATTTGCTAAATGGATTGTCTCTCCTGAAATACTAGAGTCTCCCCTTTTGTATTCGAAGAATGCGGTGTTAGCCAAATGACGGAAGGAGCAAAGCTGTCTAATTTTGGAGGAAACCTCCATCATGTTTCTCGGCATCTGCTTTGCTATATATATAGAAGCAAGCGCCTCTAGCGATTCTTTGTTGGAAAGCACGTTAGCAAGCGGATTTCCAGCAAGAGGTGCTATCATGGATAAGCCTTCTGCCGGGACTGTGGTCAATGGTTCTGGGTTGTCTGACATGCCCTCATTGTATCTTTTCTCCCACACATGGCAATCTTTTTTATTTTTTTTTCTTGTGCATGTCAAAACATGTGGTACAAAAACGACATGACGAAAGCACTACCAACAGAACAATTAGAAGCATTCTCCAAGTTCGCCAATACTAACGAAGCCCTTTGCAAGCTCATGATGCAACGTGTGGGTTTCAACATCACGCCAATGGTGTGGAATAAGGCCAAATGGATGCCTACACAACTTTCCGTAAAGAAGCTCACTAACCTTCGAGCTTTTTACCCAGAAGCATTTGGTTTAGAGGATGAACCTAATAAAGATTTTTTGAAATCTCTTTATTACCTCCACATTTCAAATAGAACCTTCTCTGGGGAAATTACGCCACTAATTGAGGACAAGGATTTTATTACCCATATGCCCTATGCTAACTTTGTTTTGCCCATTGACGATTTCACAAAAAACGCCCTTTCCAAATTCATGTAAAATAAGGATATGAATCACCATTCCCATGACTATCCTTTAGAAGAAATGGAACGTATTTCCGAGCCGAAACTGGCAAAAGACATACTGAATTTAGAAGAACTATTGAAGAGATTAGATGAAATACCGCTAACAACAGAACAGGAAACGAAAGAATGGCGGCGAAAAGAAAAAGAAAAAGAACGCATAGCATCATGGAAAAAACTGTTGAGGCAATCCGGCGTGCCTCAAGGGTTTTATGATGCTTGCGTGAATGGAAAGATCGACAAGAGCCGGATATTTCCATTCCTGAAAAACTTAAGTAGCGGATGTTTATTTGTCTGCACGCCGGAAAAAGGTAAAACCTTTTCCGCATGCGCTTTGATATCGCAGGAATTATGGAATGGCAGGTCAGCTTTTTACATGAAAGCTCCTGAACTGGAAAGAGAAATGGCCAGTTATAAAAAGGATGCGCGCCTGATAAATAGAGCGCAATCAATCCCGCTCTTAGTGCTGGACGATTTTGAGGGAGTGCGGATGAGTGTGAATTCATCCTCCGATTTTATCGCCTTGCTAAAAAAAAGAAATGATTTTAATTTTTCAACAATTTTGAATTCAAAAAAACGAACCTTTTTCCTCGAACAGATCGAAGAGGCGGTAAGTTAGTGTTCCCTTAACCACCAGAAAACAAAAGTGTAATAAAAAACCACTGTAGCCTAAATAAAGGCTACAGTGGTTGAATTTGTGTAGTTTTATGACAAACTATTGAACTCTTTTTTCAGGTATTAGTTTGCTATTAAATGAGTAGTATTTTTTTGAGTAATTGTAGGTCTTGGAATATTTAGAATATCCGGTTTTGTTGCTCCAATAAACCTCATCACCATAAAAAGAGCAGTAACTATATTCTTTTTTTTGATAAGAGTTGTTCGAAAAATAAGCAAATTTGTTTTTATCCGGTCTTTCGAAATTGCCATAAAACAACATCTTTCCTTTTTTCCAAAAAACAAATTTACTTGAACCTATGACAGAATTGACCATATCATTAATACCTTCGTTTGTTTCCTCAATGTCTGTTTTTCCAAATGCGGGCAAAAACAGATAGCGGAAGAACGTTTCACTGTCTGTAAGGTCTCCTTTATTTTTGATTGATAGTACGCCATTGTGACAAAAATACCAATCATCACCGTTCCACCCATGAACATTTTTTTCAGAAATAGATCCATGAGTTTTGATTCTAGCGTGAATAAGGACTATGTAATCATTAGGGATTTTTTCCCATGTGGCCACAACCTCCTTTTTTAGAAGAGTTCTAATCAGAAATTCCGGTTTTTTATCTTTGGCCCCTCTCTTAAACCCTAGAAGGAAAAATCCGTCTGGATTGTTTGTTAGGCAATTTTGAAAACGTTTATTTCCGATATCTTTCTTGATTCCGTAAGCAATGATACACATGTTTTTTTTGTTTGGTTATTGGTTTTTTGTTGCGTTTTTTGTGATGATGTTTTTGATGCCTTCCATGAGAAAAAAAGCTTTATTTTCTTCTTCGGGCGTTTCGTAAAAAATTTTCACGAAAGTATATTGCTGATAGGTAGGATATGTCATTTTAACTCCGTTTCTGATTAGATAATTGATTGTCTCTATCCTTATTTTATGAAATAGTTCTTGTGATAGTGGTCTATGAAAAACATTTGAGAATTCCAAGTTAAGGCTACCTATCAAGCTTGAAATATAGCATTCTAGCTTGATTTGTTGTCGCAAACAAGAGGATTTCTCTTTCTTTTGCTCTTTCATTGGTTCTTTCTTTTGCTCTTTCATTGGCTCTTTCATTGGTTCTTTCTTTTGCTCTTTCATTGGCTCTTTCATTGGTTCTTTCATTGGTTCTTTCTTTTGCTCTTTCATTGGTTCTTTCTTTTGCTTTTCAAAATCCTAATGCGAACATCAGGCTAAAGTAGATCAGTAGTCCAAAAATAATTATAATCGCATCGATAATTATTTTTTGAATTTTATTTTTTATATTCTTCATATTTCTTTATGAGTTTTTTCAGATGTTCGGTTCTAGCGTTCTCCATTAGGTAGTTCTGTAAAAACAACCTAATATTTAGCAAATCGCTTTTATAAAGATTTTGTGCTTCCACGGAATATTTATAAATATGATAGCAAAAATCTAAAATGGATTTTATGCAAATAGCATCAACGGTTCCCTTGCCACGTCTAAATTCAACTGTTTTACTATTTGTGAAATTTAGTTCGAGGTATCTCGTATCGCAATAAGGTAGAAATATTTTTTCCAACCCTAATTCTGATGCCGCGTTTGGATGAATGTCGTATTCCATTAGCCTTTGTATTTGAGGTTCGGCTAGGCAATACCCTCCATTAGTCCTTCCAAAAAGCTCCGTAATAAAATCATACGGAAAACAATAAAATGCCTTTTTTAGCAAAATACAAACTTTTTTGTTAAAATTAATTTTAGATAAATGTATGTGAAAGCCTGTTTCTGTAGCTTTTTGAGAATAACAAGAAAAGCGAGGCATGAAATCTTTTGTTAATATGTCAATTCCTCCTCCTTCTTTAATGAGTTCGTCGAAAGTCATTGGAATTGTCGTTATTTCTGCACCGCCTTTCTCATTAGAAAGGCTTCCGTCATGCTGAATGTAAAAGAAATTTGATGTATTATTAAAAATGTATTTATTTCGTGCATATATTTCTAGCTCCAATCCAACAAGCGGTTCTTTTAGAACATCATTGTTAGGCTTGGACCATTCACTAGGAAAATAGTGATAATTTCTCATCTGCGTCGATATAAAAACATTTGGAATGTCTGGATGTTCAAAAACATCTTTGTCAAAATTCAAGGTAGGAATGACGTATTCTGTTAGATACTCAATGTTGTGCTCATTTAGTTCTCCCCATAAAACATCTTCAACGAAAAACCTTAGGATTTTTATATATTCCCTGGAATATGTTTTATATAAAATTAAGTCAGGCGTTAGAATTATTCTGTCTTTCAACCGTTTATTTAGTTTAACCATATCGGAATTTTTTATTAGTCTGACGTTATTTTTCCCGTAAATACACCCTCTAAAATTTCTTTCTCCGATATATTTCAAGAAAGCTGTTGTTTTTCTTCTAGCCTTTGCCAAGAATACCGCATCGATATTTTTGTACGATACGTCAGAATATTCTTCATTGAGAATTTCTTTGTAATTTTTTCTAACAAAAGCGAATAATAGTTCCAAAGATTTTTTTTCTTTTGCGTTCATTGTTTTAAAAAATAATACGGTTTTTGTTGTTTTTGTTGTTTATTCTAGAATAAACTTCCCACAATTCTTCCACATGTTGTCGTGAATCGTGAAGTTTTAGGAAAAGTTCTTGTGATAAATTTATGAGTATTCCTTGTTTATTAAGATTTGTTGCACAATGTCGATAATATTTTAGCGCTAACTCCTTGTTAGAGGTGAAGCAACGTGTGTGTGGATAGCAAGATTTTAAACTAGTTCTTCCGTATTCTGGAAAATGTCCTAGAACTTGCTTTGTTTTGTATTCATACCAGTTGACAGGCTTAACTCCGACAAATAGGAAGCCTACATTGGGTCCGCCTCCAGTTTTACGCATTACAGGGATATATCCTAGCGTGTTATCTTTTATTGTGTTAGGTGTTATATATTTTTCTATAATTTCACCTGTTCTAGTATTTTCTAGTTCTAGAAAATATTTAATACTGATTGATTTTTTTAAAAATTCAATCATCTTTTCGTTGTTTTCACTTTCTAACATAGTAGATACTAAAGGTGTTTTATTTCTACAAGTTAGATACATCTTGACGATATACATTGTGTTCATTTTTTTTGTTTTTCTTTTTCTTCTCCTGTTTCTAGGAAAATCTTTAAATCAAGTTCAATGTTGTTTTTTAACAAACTAATATTTAGTTTATTGTCAACAGAATCAAGACCTAATGCAAAAGCGTCATGTTTATTATAAATTTCTTTTTTTAGTTCTGGGTAGGTGTAAATTACGAGTTCTTTTTTTATTAGTTTTGATAATGATCCGTAAATTAGCAATCCTTTAAAATTCAATCCTTCAAACTCATCACAGAAAGTAAATCGATTCCCATGTCTTACAAAAATCAACGAATCTGGTTTTTGTGATTGTAGCCTCTTTGCGGCTACAATAAATTCGAAAGAATAACCCTTTTTACAAACGCAGTATAAAAAGTTTTTCCCTTTTATTATTTTTGATACTTTGCCAAGAAACAAGTCAATATCTCTTTTCATTTAGTTCTAATGTTTTAAAATTAAACCTATATTCTTTATTTTCCTTTAGCGGGCATTTCCGAAAATCGCTAATCAAATCGCCTTCCGGACGGCTCTCTATTCTGAAAATCAATCTCCTAGGGTGTTTGTTTGCGATAAAAACTTCTATGATTGAGCCTATTCTCCAATCATCTTTTATCGCCGAAAAAAAACACCGAAAACCGTGATTGAAATTTAGATAGGAGGTAGGGAAGATCCGCCTTTCTTCTTGTGGGTTTTCAAACTCAAATTGATATACTTTCATTTTCTAACGGGAAGAATAATTGATAAGCACTTCTTGCGGCAAAATAACTTTAGATTGAAATGATATTCCAACAATCGGCAATATTGTTTTTTCCTCTTTATCAACTCTAAAAAGTTTTTTGTTCAGGAGACAAATATATGAAAACTCTTCAAATCCAGCATCGATCAACACGCTTTTAAGCATTTCTCTTTCAAAATAGCCACACATTTCATATTTAAGCTCATAAATAATTTCATCTTCTATTGTTTCTCCTAGTTTTCTTTTTATATTTATTTTTGTTTTTTGTCTCAAAAAACAACTTAAACATCCATATACATCTTTAATTCTTTTCATTTTATGAATATTTCTTTTTCAGATTTTTTTAAATTTCCTACAAAAAAACATTTTTGTTTTTCAGGGAAACAATGAAATAAAAATCATCCATTCCGGTTCGTTCGTAACACTCTAGCAAATATTCAGTTTTCATTTCTTTAATCTCTCTTTTCTCATTTTGTTGACAAGTTGTGCTATTTTACGCCCTCCTGAAATTATCTCAATTTGATGCCCTGTTGCCACAATCGCACCCATTATTTTTTTGTCGTCGCCATAGATCACGCTAAACGACATCACTTGCTTTTTTAAAAAAATTGTTGATAGATATTTCCGATACTCTTCAACAACCTCTTTTTCCGTGTTTAGATTTTTCAAACATCCTAACACGACAACCCTATATTTCGCTTTCATGTTTTTTTATTTTTAAGTGAGACTTAACGACATAACTAGCCGCACACAATGCCCTTCCCTGCAGGGCAATCCAACTCATGCCTCTATACGGAGGCAATTCACCATATTTTTTCTTTTTGAATTTTGAGGGGGGGCAAAGTCTTTCCGCTATTTCATAATCGCTAATCAAGGAGCACCCGCCCTCCGAATATTCACACCAGTCACACGCTCCGTTTAGTAACTCAATTGCGAATGAGTTAATTTCCTTAAACTCTTTCCCGTCTTCGATACTTTCCGCAAGTTCGTAGGCATACTCATTCACCGCCCTTCCCCATGCGCTCCTGCTTTTCCGGGCGTTTATCGATTGTAGTGTTCTGTTCCTATCGTACTTCATAGCTCCTATTTTGTTGTATCTCATTGTTTTTTGTTTTGTATGACAAAATCGTAAGTTCCTGATGCTTAAAGGATATAGAGTAGCGCGATTATTCTGCGCATTCAGAAATGTTGAATGCGTAGCGGGCGGCGTATCCCATGCGTTCAGTCTCCATGATTGTTTCATTTTCCCCGGCGACGCTGACGGTTGTGTACGCAACTGGCCGGGTGGCCTCATATCGCAAAAAGGTATCGATATCGGCCGGGTTGTAATTAACTCCTTCCCACATATTTATCATGTCAAGGTCCGCTAGCGCGGGTAAAACGTTATCCGGCAGGATGTCAAACACGGCCGCAACAGGGCGGGCATCTAAAACACTTTTCGCGATCAGGACGAGGGTCAGGACGCCGGATCTGTTTTCGCATACCGCCCCTATGAGGGTTTCGCCGTCATTTAATTTGATTTGATTGCTCATTGTTTTATTTCCTTTCTTTTGCTCTTGTGTTCCTTTCATGTCTTTACTATATCTTTTTTCTCTCATTTGTCAATAGCTTTTTATTATTTTTTTCTCTCATCAACATCTTTTTTTTCTCCTCCTCTTCCTTCTCAATCTCTCTCCTCCT
>ENA-OYYO01000078-OYYO01000078.1-human-gut-metagenome-genome-assembly--contig:-NODE-78-length-21378-cov-8.016039_pt1 | contig 21378 bp, 16 predicted proteins | sample MGYA00243250_ERZ653451 | MGnify/ENA primary metagenome ERZ653451 (study PRJEB26926, sample SAMN06165176) | human gut metagenome | biome: ENVO:00009003; feature: ENVO:2100002; material: ENVO:00002003... | reverse complement strand
AGCACATGCTTGACGTGCATGGGGTCACAGGTTCGAGTCCTGTACTGTCCACCATCTAGTAGAACCAAAAAAGATATCTACGCGAAAAACCCAGAAGTTTCAACGACTTCCGGGTTTTTTTGCACCCAATTTTTGAAGTCGGAAAAAAAGATATCAAAAAGCGTTTTGGCAAAATCAGTGGACTTGAACCTTTACCCACGCGATTTTTGGCCGCTTTTTCGGAAATTTTTCGAGAAAGCGGCCCTTTTTCGCTCTCGGCAAAACGTAGAATTTAAGCAGGTTGTTTTGTTGATATTGCTGAATAGACATTCCGAACGTATGCGCCATGATGTTGGCACGGGCAAGGCCCGAAACATACCGGAGGATTCAATATGACCATTGAAAACGCAAAAGTGCTGCAGGAACGGTTAGCAGATGAGGCCATCGCACAAGTTCAGGTGCAAGGCGGCAAAGAACTTGCCGATACCTGCATTCACAGCATCAGCATCGTCGGCAAAGCGTGGGGCATCCCGGCCGACGAAACGGCAAACAGGCAGAGACACGCGCGCAGGAAGAACAAACGCGGCGTGTTGGCGACGTGGGAGCGCGAGAGGACGCGGCAGATTCTGGCACGCGACATTCTGCTCCTGACGGGGCGAAGAAGGCCATGCAGATCGTATGGGAACTGTTTGAGACAGCCCTTGATCTTGACGATGACGCAGACCGCTACAAGCTGTTTGATACTGCGCACGCGCTGGCAGAAGCATATTTGCCGCCTGACTGGCTTGGTTCAAAGCCTATCGTAAGCTAAACATAGCAAACCTCCCGCTGCGGTGCAGCGGGAGGTCATTTATCTGCTGGCTCTCAGCAGAGCGTCTGTTTTTAATGTTGCGCCCATCATATCCTTGTGTGCTTCCCGTCCTTCCAGACAGAGGGGTGAAAGGAATGTCAGCGCATTCTGAATTCGACTCAAATCAGACGCGGAGAGCGTATTCTCATGCAGATGGTGCAGCACCCGGCGATAGGATTCGCGGAGCGTTTCATCCACAGACGGCTGAAAGAAATAGTTCGAGATCAGGCCGCCGATCAGGGCGGCTTCGTTATCGGTGTACTGCATGGTGATTGCCCTCCTCTGCAAAGTTCAAACAACAAACGCTGGCATCATACCACAAGATACAGTATCGGTCTATTCGCAATCTGACGAAATATTGAATTTCAAACCCATATATAAAACAAAGCGGTGTTTCACTCTCTTTTGAAAAGAGGGTTGAAACGCCGCTTTTTTCGTTTATAAATTTGAAAACCAAGACGTAGGAGGTTACAAAAATGTCTGTATTCCGTGTTGAGAAAAACAAGGGCTACACGGTCATGTCCAACCATCATTTGAGAAACCATACGCTCTCGCTCAAAGCCAAGGGCCTGCTTTCGCAGATGCTGTCGCTGCCGGAGGATTGGGACTACACCCTGAAAGGACTTGCGCAAATCAATCGGGAAAGCATCGATGCCATCCGCGAGGCTGTGCGGGAGTTGGAGCAGGCCGGATACATCACCCGCAGCCGAGAGCGCGATGCGCGCGGCTGCTTGCGCGGGACAATCTACACGATCTATGAGCAGCCGCAGACGCAGCCAGATCCGGAGAGGCCTGCGCAGGCTGCGCCTGCATTGGCTCAGCCTACGTTGGAAAAGCCTATGTTGGAAAAACCTACGTTGGAAAAACCTACGTTGGAAAATCCAACGCAATTAAATACTAAGAGAACTAAGAAAAGAAAAAGACAAAATACAGATCGATCAATTACCGATTCGATTCCTTTCCCTTCCGGTTTTCCGGACGCCCCAGCGCAGAAGCGAACGGAAGCGAAGGAAGCGTTTGAAAGCTATCGGGAATTGATTCTGGAAAATATCGACTATGACATTCTGGCAAGCGATCCGCACGTTGACCGGGAACAGCTTGACGAGATCACCCAACTGGTACAGGAAACGGTTTGCAGCACCCGCAGCCGTATCCGTGTCGGCGGAAATGATTATCCTGCTGAGATCGTTCGGGCGAAGCTGCTGAAGCTGACCGGAGAACATATCCGCTTTGTCATGGACTGCCTGCGGAAGAACACCACGCAGATTCGGAATATCCGGCAATACCTGCTCACTGCGCTCTTTAACGCGCCAAGCACGATGAACAGCTATTATACAGCGCTGGTCGCACATGATATGGCAGCATAAAGCCCGCAGAAGCACGCTGCGGGCCATTGGGCTTATTCCATTGAGTCCAGCGCGCTGCGGACCATGGCGGTGATCATGTTAAGCTGCTTTGGCGTTGCTGACTTGCATAACTCCATGAGATCATCCAGATCCGATTTTCCACAGCTTACAAGCTGACCTGACAGCAAGTATGTGGGCGAAACTTGCAAGGCATTGCAGAGATCCACAAAGACAGAAAGACTTGGTGTCTTTGCACCGGATTCAATCTGTCGAAGGTAGGTTGCATTGATATTACAGCTTTCGGACAGACGCTCACTTGTCCACCCGCGATCCTTACGCGCTGCATTGATTTTTCTGCCCAGCAATCTTTTATCCATTCGGCCATCTCCATCCGTGCGCTTTTAGAAGCGATTTTGTTCTCTATTAGCTTACATTTTCCTTGACTCGAAAAATAGCAACTGCTAGAATACAAGAAATAAGCCAATAGACTACATTTTGAATGGAGTTCTTTGAAAATGGGAGGACCAAGAAGCTGTGCGATTTTTGGACAGAACCCGATGCGGTTTGCATGGGGCTTTGATGAAGAAGCGGACGAATGTCGCACGATGAAGCTGGAGCTGGCGCAGCAGATCATGGTGCTGCGTCAACAGGGCGTAACGCAGTTCTATGTCGGTTGTGACTACGGCGTAGGCTTGTACGCAGCGGAGATCATCAACGTTCTGCGTGACAATGATCCGAAACTGCTGCTGTTCTGCGTCACGCCGCACGAAGAACAGGCAACCAAATGGACGCCGCAGCTTCGGGAGCGGTATTTCGAGATGCTGACCAAATGCACGCACCTGAGCGCGGTCAGCCTGCATCCGCAGCCGGACGCGCAGCTTGAAGCCTATCGCACGATCATCCGGCAGGCCGATATGGTGCTGGCGGTTTATGATCCGCTGTCTGCCAGAGGCAACACCGCAGACCGGGCAATCCAGTACGCGCAGGAACGGAAACGTCCAATGCTGCTCATTCATCCGGATACGCTGAAAACGGAATACGCCAACATAGAAGTTTGATACGCCGTTCCGCAGGTTTTCACTATAATAGAGATAGAAAAAACTTCGTAAATCTCTGTAAATTTACGATGGAACGTTAGAATTTCCCTGCAATCATCAGTTTTTGCGGGTTCTACCGGACCAAAATTTTGACGGCGAATAGCTTTTAGGCAACACCCAAAAAGCTGATCTTCTGAACAGCCTGTTTTTTGCTGTCCATCGATGGATGGACATACAGCCGCAAGGTTGTTGTTATATCTGCATGGCCAAGCATTTCGCTGACGCTTTTTATATCAATGCCACTTTCAATACACCTCGTTGCGTAGCTGTGCCGGAGCGTGTGATAGCAGCGCTTTTTCAAACCACAGCGGCGCAGAACGGATTCAAAATAATACTGATAGCTTCGCGGTTCCATTGGTTTGTCCGAGCGGCCGGTCAGCAGATAGGCGTTCTCCGGCAGACCGGAAACGGCTTTTTTCAGGAAGATCATCATATCTTCCGGCAGCGGAACAATGCGTACAGAAGATTCGCTTTTCGGTGTCTGCACGATCAGGCGCGTGTTTCCATTTTGCCGGATACGCTGTGCCGCACGTTCGATCCGAACCGTGCCGTTCTGGAAGTCAATGTCCGAAACGCGGAGCGCACAGACCTCGCCAAGCCGCAGTCCTCCGTTTGCCGAAAGAAGAATCCCTGCGTTCTTGTGATTGGCTGACGGTAAAAGAGCTTTTCCGATCTGTGCAAGCTCCCACGCAGAAAATGGTTCGATGCGCGGCTTTTTTGCCGCTGGCAACGGAACATTTAAGGCGTCACAATAAAATTGAAACTCTCTGGCAGCAAATCGAAGCGCACCCTTGAGCAGAACACCAATATCCCGGACACTTTTTGCCGATAAGCTGCCGCCGGACAGGCGACCGGTTTTTTGCTTTTGATTCAGAAAATCCGTCAAGCACTTTGCCGTCAGTGCCGTAACCGCGAGCATCCCCATAAACGGAAGAATGTGCTTCTCGATCAGAAACGAATACCTGGCGCGGGTGGACGGTTTCACATCGACCTGCGCCAGATACCATGCAAAAAGCTCTTTTACCGTCAGGCGGCAGCTTCCCACCGGACGCTTTACAAAAGTTCGTTTACGTTCTTCCAGCTTTGCCTTGACCTCGGTATAGGTTCTGGCATAGACAGAAGCATATTTTGCTTTTCCGTCCGGTTTCCTTGCACTGATAAATCGGCCTTCCCAACGTCCGTCTTTTCGTTTGTAAATGTTCTCACCGGTTTTTGCCAAAGAACTTCCTCCTTCCACCTGACGGTATTTCTGACTGCGAATAGGAGCGGAAAAGGCGCTGGCACCTGAATGGAAAGAAATCGCACCATTTGTTGCAGATCGACAATCGCAAAAAGAGTGCAAATTTACAACATTTTGATACCCAAGCGCATTGACTTTTCTCCGCTCTGTTGTATAATGAAGTCAGAAATAAAGATATTTTGCGTTTTTGTGACTTCGTAAATTTACAGAGATTTACGAAAGACATCTTTGCCGTGCATACGGTTTAGGATACCTCAAAGCAAAAGCTCTCATTCTGAAGTTTGACAAATTCATATTGTTAGGTTTTTATCTGCCGGAGATGTGTAATCGCAGGTCGCAGCCATGAGATGGACTGAGCCTGCGATGAAAGAGGAAGGCTGCGTACATTGGGAGTGTGCGCTGCTACTCGCCCGGAGCTGTAAGGACAAGCAAGTTTCCAAAGTGACTCGCACGAAACGTAAGACAGCGTTTCATCTGCGGTTCATGTGGTCGAAAGGCCGCCATTGTGGAGATTTCTCCATGAGAAGGTAGGAAACAGAGCGCGGACGCTGTGCGTCTATAGTCCGAGTCAGAAGAATCGCTATCTCCGCTGCATGGATGCTGTCTTACATTTTCCTGCAAGGTACGGAAGGCGGATAAAAACGTATGGTAGGCGGCACGATGATCTGTCTATCGTACTTGACACGGGCGTCAACTTGTTTCTCTTATAAGGAACAGGTGGCGCTATTTTTATTTGTGTCTCATCCAGATTATCCCATGATAGGGGTAGTCTGTGAAAAAGTACGATAGGAGGAAAAACGTATGCACGGCGAAGAACAGCAGATTCAATCCCAGCAGCCAAGCCAACAGGAAACCCTAGACCCGCAGCTTTTGTCCCGCGTCAAGCAGATCATCGCACGAAGAAACACTGAGTTTATTTTAGACCACCAGAATGACAGCCTTGAACAGCTCAGCGCTTACCTGAAAGCCTGCATGGAAGACATCGGGCATCCGCCCGCGCGAGTAGAAGTAATCGGCGGTGATTTCTTAGAATACCGTTTTGAATCATGGCCGAAAGCTCTCCGCAGCTTTTATAGCGGCTCAGTATCTGCCAACCTTAAAAACCCGCCGCCGTTTGCAAATCGAAAAATCGTGCGCGACCTTTATGCGGCGTTAGATTCGCAGCTTCAAAGGGCGGATGCAGCCTGTACCAAGGAGGTATGGGCATGAAAGGCAAACCGTTCCGAGATCGAGACAACCAGGCGCTGCATGAGCGTCGGATGAAAGAGCGCACACGCATTGTTGTTACGCAAAAGAATATTGAATATATCCTTGCACATCAACACGATTCCCGAGAAGAACTTGCTCGCTACCTACGGCAATGCAAAAAAGAGCTGGGACACGTCCCAGCTCAGTCTGAGGTTATCGGCGGCGATTTACTGGCGCTTCGATTTGGCTCCTGGGCAACGGCCCTGAATTACAGCGGCTATGTGGACTACAAAGGTCCAGCCCTAAGTGCGCTGCCGTTGGAACGCACAGCAATCTTTCAGGAAGAATACGAACGTCAGTCTGCGCTGCATGTGCAGCAGAAAAAGGCGCGCAAAAAGCAGGCGGCAGCTGACCGCCGTGAACGCAAATCCCAAAAGAAGCGCGAGAAAAACGCGGCCGCTGCGGGAGACGCCAAATGAGCGGCGGCAAGCGAAATAATTTTAACGGCCAGCACTGGGTCGAAAATATAATTAAAGAGCGCACCAGAGCAGCGCTGGAGCGTTTCCCGGCTTCTGAGCGTTATCTGCATTACAATCAGGAATACAAGCGGCAGGAAGAGCTTTATAAGCAGGAACGCGCCGAAAGAGATCGCGTCCGAAAAGAGCGCAACGAGCAGCGAAAGCAGCGTCAAGCCGAAGCAAGAGCTAAAAATGCTGCCCCCGCACCGGTAAAAAATGAATCCGAAACTCTCCTTTCAGAATGTGAACGAAGGGAGGAATAACGGATGTCAAAGGGCAAAGGCAAAAAGCAGTTTCAGGGCGCAGGTCGCCGCTTTCGCGCCGATATTTGGATGGACGAAAAGGTAAGCGCCAGAACCATGTACGCGCTGCAAGAGCGCGGTATCAAATTCCCGCCGGGTACAAATGTGCGCGGCACGAGGGAATTTAAGGACGAATATAAAAAGCAGCTCAAGCTGTTCCGGCAGGAACACGCCGCCAAAATCGCGGCGAAAAAAGAAGCGGCGCAGAAAGCTGCCCAGCAGCCTGCGGCGGAAGAAGCTGCACAATAAATTAGATGCAATCTGTTTGGGAACGGATTTGCACATAGACTGGCTTCATCCCCCTGAAGCCGACTGCCGAAATCCCCGGTTCCGAGCTGGGAACGCGGAACCGGGGGATCTCAAAACAAATCTACCGGGCCTTCGCCCGTCTCGAAATGATGAATCGCATCGACAACTGAATAGCTACAGCGAGAGAGCATACTGTCCGGGGGAAGTGTCGCGGCGAAACGAGCGCACCAACGGGCGGATAACATGGTCCTTATTGCGGTGGGTAGGAGCATAGGAAGCGGTATTGTATCTGTGGCGTGAAAAGTCCTTTGTGGTCAACGGCGCAAGCCGTAGACATATGCGCCGACGCGGAGTGTTTCTCATCCGTGCCGGTATCCCTTGCGAGAAACGATTCATGTTGTGAAAAATCACGCTGCTGCCATTCATGCGGTGGCAGCGCAAGTAAGTTGCATGGGCAGCGCAGCCATACTTCCGGGCTGTGCTGGCACAAAGGAAGAAAAAATTAAAAGGAGAACAGATCATGAAAACATCCAAGAAAATGCTTTCCCTGCTTCTGATTGCCGCGATGCTCGTATCCGTGCTTTGCATGGGCGTTTCGGCAACGGGAGACTACGACCCTGTTAGCATCAGTGAAGGCGAACCCGTTACCATCAGCTGGAACGGCACGACCGGCACCGTCGTAAGCGTTGACGGCTCCAGCTACATCCCGCAGGAGTTCCTCCTCTGGGCGCAGATCGACTATACCGTAGAGGTTAATGGCACAGCCATTTCCCCGAACCGCGAGCCCGGTGAGGACGACACCGCTGCTCCGTACACGATCACTACCAACGCAACGAACAATACCGTTATCGTTGCAAGCAACGGCACGACGACTTATACCGTCACCTGCCCGCACTACACCGCGGCAGCGACCGGTGTAAATCCTGTCGATGTCAACGGTTATCTGCCTGTTGGACAGTTCGCCCGTTGGAACAGCTTTGGCTGGGGCACGCTCTACACGGACAGCAGTTAGCTCTTCCAGCAACGATGTGAAGTTCAAGACCGGTTACGTTTCTACCGGCGTTTCCCTCGGTATGGCTGGCGGCTACGTCCAGTTTGATATGGGTAACAACCGTATTCAGAACAACGCCAACAACAAGTACGGCATTGATTTTATCGTTTACGGCAACGCTTTCGTTGGAAACCCTGAGGCTGCTGGCGTTCAGGTTTCCAACGATGGTGTAAACTGGTACACGCTGGCCGGTTCCCGTCACTATATGACTGGCACCAAGTGGAACCAGAATATCTCCTATGTCCGCCTGAACGCTGCCAACGAAACATTGAACAGTGCGTTCAAAGCAGCTGGGATTTACGTCTCGACGGACTTTGCTGCCCCGTCTTCGGACAATGCTTCCGATGTTGATGCAGCAATCGGCGCAGCATCGTGGACCGGTGTCCCGCAGCTCACCGGCAACACCTATCCCAAGACCTACAGCACCGCTACCCCGGCATCTGCTGCATGGTGGCCTGAGTACGCACAGGACTCCAACCAGAAAGACGAGAACTACGGTAATGTCTGGAACATCGACAATACCGTGAACGGCGTGAGCTGGCTGAGAAGCGGCTCGGCAGAAGTCATTACCTACACCGGTGTTACAACGGTTGAAGATGACATGGTTGTTCTGAACGAGGGTGCAACGGCAGCCCCGTCGCAGGCCGAAATGACCGACGTGTATCAGTGGGGCTATGCGGATGTCCGTGTCAACGGCTCTCAGTATGGCACCATCGTCAACAACCCGTATGCTGATGCTCCTTCCGCAGTCGGCGGCGGCGACGGCTTCGACCTTGCTTGGGCTGTTGATGCAGACGGCAACCCCGTCCAGCTTTCCTCTGTGCGCTATGTCCGTGTATACAGCGCAGTTCTCTTCAGCGCAGGTGTCTTCGGTGAAACTTCTGCCGAGGTCTGCGGTCTGTATGTTGCAAATGGTACTGGTTCCGGTGCAGCAACTCAGGCATTGAGCGTTTCTGCGGGCAAGACCGCTACATCGCTTTCTACTGTGACAACTGGAAACCAGAGTACCAGCAATGTAAAAATCGGTAATCCGCGTGGCTTTATTAAAATTGAATCGGCTGCTGAGCATATTTATGTAAATGGTAAAGAGTTTACTTCTGGCGACACGTTAACGCTGACTGGTTTGACAACCACGAAGGCTAAAACCATTCAGATTATTACGCAGAATGGAACCGAGTCTCCCTATGTGACAGTTCTGAAGGTAACAAAATAAATCTCTTTAAGGAAATGCGAGGGCAAGGACATCCGTCCTTGCCCTCGCTAATATTTTTGTATGAAAAAACGCTTAAATAAACGTGTCATTTCACTACTGCTTACGTTAATACTTATATTGGGTATTTTACCTAGCAATATTTTTGCAGCGGACAGTCCTAATGATTTGACCGTGGACAGTAATTATGAAATAATTGCTAGTTATCCATCTGGGTATTCAGAAAATATAGATAATGATACTTATGTTGTTCGTGTTCCGCTTGGAACAACCTCAATAGCAGAAGTAACAACAAGCTTTACGATTGCAAGAGCAGAGTGCTGGAACCATGATTGGGAGGCCGACCCTGATGGCAATAATTATGAATTTACTGGAAACTATGATCTGACGATTCACGCCAACTGTATAGAAACAGATCCAGAAGTATGTATTCCGTGGGAAAATGCAAGTAATTATGATTTCCATGGCGTATCCTATAGTGATGAAGACTATACAAATCAGATAGTGGTTTATTATTTCCTTGCCGATAAGGATTCCGGTAATCAGATTGATAAAACAGAACTCAGTGATCTGCTTGACACCGTAAAGGACGGAAATTCCAATTATTATCTTTCAAATGACCGCTACAACGGCAAGAAATCAGATACCGTCTCAAGCAAAAACGGGAGCTTCTGGGCGGAGTTCACAGCTGCCAACGGTCCCCGCGCTAAGGCGCAGAAGGTGCTGGATACTGCAACAACCGAAGCGCAGATTACCGCTGCGGTTACTAACCTGAACACCGCAATCCAAAAACTGATTCCTAGGTCTCAGCTGAACGCAACGTATCTCTATGAGACGCTGCAGCAGTACAACTATTATAGCGACGAGTATCTGGACGACAGCTTCACCGCGCCCAGCGTCCAAAAATTCCGTGCGGCGCGCAGCGCGGCGCAGAGCTATCTGGATTCCCTGTTCAACGCCGACGGCTCCGCCAAAGAGGGCGTAAACATTGCTGCAAACCAACAGACCGCAGATGATTATGCAGATGCGCTGAAAAACAGCGGTCTTGTTAGCAAAGATTCCGTTGAGGAAAGCAAGGTCAATTTGCGTACCATTCAGGCACTTGCCAAAAAGTATTCCATGACGGAAAACGACGGCAAGTACACGGACGAAAGCTGGACAGCGTTTGAAAATGCCCGTAAGGCTGCTGTAGACTATGCCGCGAACCATCAGGTTTCCGAGAACATGAGCAGCGATGATACCAAGCAGTACGCTTCGCGGACAAGAGCGTTCCTGTCTGCGGCATATGGTCTGACGCCTGTTTCTGGTGACATTACAGTTACGTTCTCCTTTACAGATGACCTGCATTTGCGCGTCACAAACATTCCGCCCGCTTATGTCAAGCTGATGAAAGACCCGGACGGAGATACGCCGCAGATCAGGACGATAACGCTGCCCGCTGGCTCCACACTTGCCGACCTCTGGAAACAGACCGGCTGCCAGCCGGGCAACAGCTATCTCAGCAAAACAGCCTACAGCATCTGGTACACGTTCGTCAATGACACAATGCTTTATGGTGCAACGCCCGGTGTTAATCAATACTTTGCGGACACCAACTATGTGCTGAAAGACGGCGATGAAATCCACCTTGCGCATATGGAGTGGCCGTCCTACACGTTCAACTACATCTATCGTGATGAAGTGAACTGGGCAAACATGACGGACGCGCTCAGTGTCCTGCGCTTTAAGGAAACCGGCGCGCAAAACGCCGCGGCTGGCGAAGAGACAACATTGACCGTCGAGCGCACGTCCGCGCATCTCTGGACATATACCGGCAGCTACAGCGCCTACGAGGGCGCGACGATTGCCGCCTATGGTCCGCAGAACACGGACGGCAGCTACCCCGACACGCCGATTCTGTCTGAAACCACGTCGGATGCAAGCGGCTCCGTGAGCTTCAAGCTCTATCAGGAGGGCAAGTATCTCGTCACCGCTTACGATGCGCGGGCAAATGACGAGGATGCTGCAATCTTCTACTCCGGCACCGTTGCCGCGCCGTATCTGGAGCTGAAGGTCGGAGTCGCAGAGCAGCCGGACGCAGTCCGCGCCGAGCTGAAAGCAGCGCTGGATAAGGTCTACAACGCCTATCCGAAGAAGATCTTTGGCGACGATACCTGGGCAGATATCGAATCTGCGTATAAGGCGGCCGTTGCGACGCTGAACGATTCGTCGGCTTCGACCGGCGAAGCATACCTTGCGCAGCAGGCAGCAATCCGCACCATCCAGAGCAAGCAGACCGAAACGATTCAGGCAAATAAAACAGCGCTTGAGACGTTCCGGACAAATCTGAATAAGCTCCCGGACGATGTGAACAAGATCACCGCCAGCGCAAGTGTCCAAGAAGCGGCAACGACGTTGATTCAGTGCTATACCAGCATGAACAGCTATCAGCGTTCGCAGATCACCGGCACGGAAAAAGCCAAGTACGATAAGATCAAGACTTATATGGATGCAAACGGGGCATCTCTTCCCAAAGCAGAAACATATAAGCTGACGCTTAACGTTGTTGGCGATTCGGAAGAATCAACCGCCGCACTGAACGCCATGATCGACGATCTGCGCAGCAATCCTGCCAAGATGGACCGCGCAGAGGGTGGCAAATATGACCACACAAAGGCAATCCATATTGTAACGCCGTACACCTTTGGCACCTACGATGGCTCGACCATGCTGTTCTCTGACACGTTCAGTGAAGCTGAGCCACTGACACCTGTTCGGATTTATTCCGGTGTAGACTACGCGGCATATTTCCAGACACGCAATGCAAAAGGCACATATACGACGGACAGCGCCGCATGGTCGATCAGCGATAAAGACCTCAGCATTGTTCTGACGCTGGAAGGTACAATCAGCACCCCCGGCGAGTATGGCACGGAGGGCAACCTGACTGTCAAGATCGGTGATACCGAGTATGAAGTCAAGAGCATTACATACGAGGGTATCAGCCGGTCCGACGTTATCAGCGGCACGCAGCGCGTCTATGACGATTCTGCCTACAAGGGCAAGTCCTCTGATGTAGTCAACGTTGACATTCCAGACGCCTACCTCGGCTTTGCAATGCCCTACAACGATGTGACCGTCACGATCACATGGGGGCCGGTCGAAAGTGACAGCGCGAAGCTGGAAACGGCACGGAAAACTGCAACGAACGTCCTCAACGCGAAGTACAACGCTCTTGTTGCCGCAAACGAGTACAACGCGGAACATCGGACCGAACTTGACGCAGCGTTGACAAACGGTTTGACTGAAATCAAAAACGCAACGACCGAAGCCAATGTCATCGCCGCCAGAAAGAAGGCCGTCTCCGCGATGGAGAAGGTGCCGACTATCGGGCAGTCCTCTGAAACCGGCAAAGTTGGCGAAAACTTCACAAAGCTCTTCCCGGACGCGAAGAATGTTGGCCGCGTTCATGTGATCGTTGAAAACACAACGTATCTGGATGAATCGCTGCCGGCTTCGCTGAAGAACACAATCATCGACGGCTATTATGACCTGACCGATTGTGACAGCATGATGACGGCTGCGCTGAAAGCATTGGAGGGCGCGGGATATACCTGGAACCGCAACTCCTATGACTACAGCACGACCTACCTTGCTTCGCTTGAAATGGACGGCGGTACACTTGCAGAGTTCACCGGCGGCCCGAACTCCGGCTGGATGGGTACAAAGAATGATTGGTTTGTCAACGCAAGCTTCTCTGACTTCCGCTATCAAAACGGCGGCCTGGAAGATGGCGATGAGATCCGTCTCATGTATACCACGAAGCTCGGTGCGGACATCGGCGGCACATGGAGCGGCACCGATACCTCGCTGCAAAGCCTGATCGTTTCTGGTGCGGAGCTGTCTCCGGAGTTCTCCGGTTCGACAACCAACTATGTGCTGACGATTCAGGGTGAAGCAACCAGCGTGACTGTCCGCTTTACCGCCGCAAACAAAAACTATCAGGCGCGGATGTATCTCAACTCCTATAAGGATGAGAACAGCCGCTACATGAGCGGCGATATGCTGTCTGTGACCTCTGGCGACGTGATCTACGTCGGCGTTGGTGAGCGTGCATGGGGCAGCATGAATAACGGCGGCACCGCCACAAAGTACACCATTCAGGTTGTCAAGAGTGGCGACGCAAAAGAGCTTGTAGAAATCATTGATGATCTTCCCGCAGCAAGCCGTCTGACGCTGGATGATGCCAGAACTGTGCGCATGGCGCGTAGCTTGTTTGACGCACTAGACGCAGCAGCTCAGACAACTTTCATGACAGACCACGAAGCCCAGTATAACAAGCTGGTTGCGTGTGAAAAGGTCATTGATGATATGACCGCAGCAGATGCCGTTACAACCGCTGCGAACACACTCCCTGACCCCGACAGTCTGATGCTGCGCGATAAGGATGCTGTTTACAGCGCGAAAGCTGCGCTGGACGCTCTGACCGCCGACCAGAAGCAGTATCTGACTTCGGAGGTAATCTCTTCTATCAATGACGCGAACACACGGATGCTTCAGATTGAACGCAACCATGTGCAAAATCTGATCGATGAGTTGCCGGATAAGGCGTCCGTCAAGTTGACCGACAAAAAGCAGATCAAAGCAGCAGAAGCGGCTTACAATGCATTCTCTGACAAGAGCAGCATTAACGCGACAAAGCTGACCGAAGCGCTTGCCGCACTTAAAAAGCTGGAACAGGGCGGCTCTGGTGAGGACACCGGCTACAGCGAGTATCTGAATAAGGCGCTTGCCAACATTAAAAAGAAAGTACCTACGCCGACAATCGGTTCCAGCAGCGGCGAATGGGCCGTCCTTGCACTGGCACGCGGCAATGCGGATGTCCTGAACAGCTACTATGACGGTTACTATGATCGCGTTGTAGCCTATGTAAGGGCTAATATCAGTTCCGGCAAGCTGAATGCGGACAAGTCTACAGACAATGCCCGTATTGCACTGGCACTGACCGCTATCGGAGAAGATCCCACTAGTGTGGGCGGTCACAATCTTCTGACTGCGCTTGACGATGTTACCTATGATCTGAAGCAGGGCGTCAACGGCCCGATCTGGGCGCTGATCGCTTTGGACAGCAAGAACTACACTTCGTCCAGCCGTGATGAGCTGATTGAAGCAATCCTTGGCAACCGTACAAGTGACGGCGGCTGGGCTCTTGATGGTAATGCAACCGATGTCGATATGACGGCAATGGCAATTCAGGCATTGGCTCCGTACTATAAGAGCAACAAAAATGTTCAGGATGCTGTTGATGCCGCACTTGCATGGCTATCCAGCAAGCAAAGCATCATCGATGGCGGATTCTCCAGCTGGGGCAATGCAAACGCTGAGAGCTGCGCACAGGTCATTGTCGCTCTGTCTGCTCTCAATATCGATGCGGATACAGACAGCCGCTTTGTGAAGAATGGGCATTCCGCGCTGGAAAATCTCCTGACCTTTGAGCAGGCGGATGGCAGCTTCCTTCATACATTACCCGGCAGCGATAATGACAACAACCAGATGTCCTCCGAGCAAGGTACTTATGCACTCGTTGCGTATGACCGCTATGTGAACAACCGCAACAGTCTGTATAATATGTCCGATGTGCAGAAGCGCGAGGATGCAAATGCGCAGGAAGTCATTGACATGATCGACGCCATCGGCACGGTCGATGAATACAGCTATGACGCGATTGCAGAAGCACGCAACGCCTACAACAAGCTCTCTGCTGCTGACAAGAAAAAGGTCACGAACTACACGATCCTGACCGATGCCGAGGCCGCCTACAAGACGATCCTCAGTGAAAAGCAGTCCACGCAGTATAAGCAGCTCAAGGAACATTATGACGAGCTTCTGAATGACAAGACCAAGAAGTACGGCACCGCCGCAAAGAAGAAGCTGCAAAGCATTCTTCAGACTGCACAGAAGGATATGAACGCAGCAGAATCCTGTGAGCGTGTCATGACCATCTATGAAAAAGCGTATGCCGATCTGGATGCTGTGAAGCCCGGCGATATGGAAGTCACGTTCCGTCTCATCGGTGCGCTGGAAGCCACGCAGGATGTCAATCTGACGAGCAACAGCTATCTGCCCGAATATGTGACCTGGGTTCCTACCACAACGTATTCCTTGCAGGAAAACGCAACCGTCTATGATCTCTTTACGGAAGCCATGAGCGATGCCGGTCTGCGCTACATCGGTGCAGAAAGCAACTACGTCAGCACGATCTACGCCCCGTCCTGCCTTGGCAGCTATGCACTCAGCGAGTTCACCAACGGCAGGCGCTCCGGCTGGATGTACACGGTCAACGGAACGCATCCGAATCAGGGGCTCAAGAACTGGACGCTCAAGGACGGCGATGTTGTCATCTGGCACTATGTCAATGACTACTCGCACGAAGTCGCAGACTGGTTTAACGATCCGAATTACCCGTCGCTTGGCAATGGAACCTACTACAACGGCTGGCTCCGCGCTGCGGACATCAGCCCCGAACAGTATGTCAATGAGCTGCTGGGCAAGATTTTGAAGGTTGGCAAGAACGGCACGGTCGAACCGAAGCTGACATTCCAGCACATCGGCAAGTCTGTTACCTTCACCTTCAAACCGCACACCGGCTATAAGGTCAAGGACGTCAAGGTCAACGGCAAGTCTGTCGGCGCAGTCAAGACCTATACCATTGACAAGCTCACGGTATCGACCAGAATCGAAGTTGAGTTCACCAATGGTAAACTTCCGTTCACGGACGTGCGTGAAAGCGACTGGTTCTACGAGGATGTTGCATTCGCGTATGAAAACGGTCTGTTCGCAGGCACGAGCGACACAACGTTCTCTCCGAACGCATCCATGACGCGCGCCATGCTCGTCACAGTCCTCTACCGTCTGGAGGGCGAGCCTTCGGTGAGAGGCAGAAGCGGCTTCTCCGATGTGACGTTCAACAGCTACTATGAGGACGCTGTGACGTGGGCAGCCGACAACGGCATCGTCAACGGCACCAGCACCACGACGTTCTCTCCGAACGCAAATGTCACCCGTGAACAGATGGCGGCAATTCTGTACCGCTATGCGCAGCACAAGAAGTATAATACCGCCGCAAGCTCCGGCTTGAACGGATTTACAGACCACGCAAGCGTGTCCGGCTATGCCGCGGCTTCGCTGGAATGGGCTGTTGCCGAAAAGCTGGTCAACGGCAGCGCCGGTAAGCTCATGCCGACCGGCAACGCCACCCGCGCACAGGTTGCAGCCATTCTCCACCGCTTCGTGGAAAACGTGGCGAAGACCACAAAATAATCACTTTGCAGCACAGGACTGCCCCCATTTGGGGGCAGCCCTGATTGCCGCATTTATAGGGGGATTACAATATGAAGCAAATACGCAAATTTGCAGCGCTGATTCTGGTGATTTCCGTCCTGTTCTCGCTGGCAGTTCCCGCATTTGCGGCATCCAGCGTCCAGAATGAACTGCAGGGCAGCGCTGCTTTTATGGTGTCCGCTGTCAAAGCGCCGGAGGTTGGCTCCATCGGCGGCGAATGGGCAGTCATCGGCCTTGCCCGTTCCGGGTATTCCGTTCCCACAAGTTACTTTGACGATTACTATGTGCGCGTCGAAAAGTATGTCAAAAACTGCAACGGCGTGCTGCATGAAAGAAAATATACCGAATACTCCCGCGTCATTCTCGCGCTGACTGCCATCGGGCGCGACCCGTCCAAGGTCGCGGGCTACAACCTTTTAATGCCGCTGGGCGACTTCGACAAGACCATCTGGCAGGGCTTGAACGGCCCCATTTGGGCATTGATCGCGCTGGATTCCGGCAATTACGATATTCCAAAAAATCCTGCCGCAAAGACACAGGCCACGCGCCAGCTCTACATCGATGAGATCGTCAAGAATCAGAAAAAAGACGGTGGATGGTCTTTGACTGACACAGGCGATTCTGATGTGGATATTACCGCAATGGCATTGCAGGCGTTGGCAAAATATCAGGACCAGAAAGCGGTCAAGAGCGCAACAGACAAGGCACTGGATTATCTCTCCGATGTGCAGGACAGCAAAGGCGGCTATGCGTCGTGGGGAACGACGAACGTCGAATCTGTCGCGCAGGTTGTTGTTGCGCTCTGCGAGCTGGGAATGAACCTCAATGACAGCCGTTTTGTGAAAAACGGCCACACGCTGACGGAAAATCTTCTCTCGTTCCGGCAGTCGAACGGCGGCTTCTACCACGTCCTCGACGGCTCGGACGGCAACAACCAGATGTCTGCGGAACAGGGCTTTTACGCTTTGGTCGCCATTGACCGCGCGGCAAATGGCGAAAACAGCCTGTACCGTATGGGCGATGTGACCAAGAATACCGCAAAGCCCAGCACCACCGTCAAAAAAGGCAACGCCGACGCATCCGTAAACGTCCCCGGCGTGACCGCTCCCGGCACAACGTTCACCGATGTGAAAAATCACGTGAACAAAGCCGCGATTGAAGAACTCGCGTCCCGAGGCATCATCAACGGCATGGGAAAAGGCACGTTCATGCCCAACAAGACCATGACGCGCGCGGAATTTGCCGCCATCGTCACACGCGCCCTCGGTTTGGCGGCAAAGGATACGAAAGCCTTTACGGACGTTCCCAGCTCCAAATGGTACGCCGGTTACATCGGCACAGCCAACAGCTGCGGCATTGTCAACGGCGTTGGCAGCGGCAAGTTTAATCCGGACGGCACCATCACCCGGCAGGAGGCTGCCGCGATGGTCGCCCGTGCCGCAAAACTGTGTGGCCTTGATCCATCGATGGACGAAGCAGCGACAAAGGATATGCTGGCACAGTTCGGAGATTACCGCAGCGTGGCATCCTGGGCGAAGAAACCGATGGCGTTCTGCTACTCCGTCAATATCCTCGACCAGAGTGACCTCAATATTGAACCCACAAAAGCGATTCTGCGCTGCGAGATCGCACAGATGCTTTACAATATGCTGAGCGCTGCGGAGTTGATCTGATATGACATTTTGGCAGAAACACAAATGGAAAATCCTTGCGCCGGTACTGATCGTACTGGTGCTGGCGGCGGCGTTCATTTTTGGCGACCGGAATATGCCGAAGCAGAAAGACCCATTGGCACAGCCGACCGTTGCTGCCCCGGTGGAGACACCGGCGCAGAACGCGGCGGAATCAAATACGCCGGACAAGGTTGAGACAGAACCGACGCAGACGCCCACAGAAAACGTCTCAGAGCCGTCTGACGACCCGCAGGCAGACAAACCCGCACGGACTGACACCGAGCCGCCAGAGTATCTTTCGCCGGAGGAAATCCAGGCAAGTGCAACCGGCGAATATGAAGAAGTGGGCGGCATGATGATCGACACCGGCACGGGCAAGGACAAGTACCAGACCGACCCCGTGCCGGAGGGCAAGCCAATTCCAGTCGAGCCGGAGGACGTGGAAATTGGCGATGCGGAATACACCTGCACCCTCTCCATCTCCTGCGCGACAATCCTTGACAATATGGACCTTTGTAATAAGGAAAAGCGTGAGCTGGTGCCGGAGGACGGCTGGATTCTGAAACCGATGACCGTCACATTTTATGAGGGTGAGAGCGTTTTTAACATCCTACAGCGCACCTGCAAACAGCAGAAGATCCACATGGAATTTGAGAACACGCCGATCTACAATTCCGCCTATATCGAAGGAATCAATAATCTCTATGAGTTTGACGTTGGTAACACTTCCGGTTGGATGTACAAGGTCAACGGCTGGTTCCCCAATTACGGATGCAGCCGGTATCAGCTGCAAAACGGCGACGTGATTGAGTGGGTCTATACCTGTGACCTCGGAGATGATGTGGGCGGCGGCTACGCGACTGGAAGCGAATGAGAAACAAAGACGCCTTTTCGGGCTATCATCCGACAATCAATTTCCTATACTTTGCACTGGTCCTGCTTTTCTCGATGTGTCTGATGCACCCGGTCTATCTGGCAATTTCCCTGACCGGTGCGCTGGCGTATGACATCTATCTCAAGGGCAGAAAAGCGGTGCGCTTTGCCGTCATGGGACTGCTTCCCATGGCGGCGCTTGCCGCGCTCGTCAACCCGGCGTTCAATCACGAAGGTCAAACGATACTGACGTATTTGCCCGGCGGCAATCCGCTGACGCTGGAGTCCATGCTGTACGGCGTGGCGGCGGCGGTCATGCTGGCCAGCGTCGTATTGTGGTTTTCGAGCTACAACGAAATCATGTCTTCGGACAAGTTTGTCTATCTCTTTGGACGCATGATCCCCGCACTGTCATTGGTGCTGTCTATGGCCTTGCGCTTTATCCCGAAGTTCAAGGCGCAGATGCAGGTCGTCTCCGAGGCGCAAGCCTGTATCGGGCGTGACACAAAAAACGGTAGCGTGTTCCAAAGAGTCGGGAACGCCGTCAAAATCTTCTCGATCATGGTCACATGGAGTTTGGAAAATGCAATCGAAACGGCAGATTCCATGCGCTCCCGCGGCTACGGTCTGCCGGGACGCACGGCGTTCTCGATTTATCGTTTCGATGAGCGTGATAAAGCCGCGCTTGCGTGGCTGATCTTCTGCGGCACGTATCTCGTTTCCGGCTGGATGGCAGGCGGTACGTATTTCCGCTACTATCCGACCGTGAAAACCGCCGCATGGACGCCCATGACCGTGAGCTTCATGTGTGTTTATCTCGCACTGGTGCTGACACCGGTGATTCTCGACCGAAAGGAGGACAGGCAGTGGAACTCTTTACAATCAACCATCTGAGTTTTGCATACCCGGAGCAGGAAAAACAGGCAATCTCTGACCTCACACTGTCTGTCCGACCGGGGGAGTTTCTGGTGCTCTGCGGCCCCTCCGGATGCGGTAAAAGTACGCTGCTGCGGCAGCTCAAAACCGTTCTCGCGCCGCATGGCCGCAGAAGTGGCGAGATCCTGTTCGACGGCAGAAATCTTGATTCCCTAGACCAACGCGAACAGACGGAAAAAATAGGCTTTGTGCAGCAAAGTCCGGAGAATCAGATCGCGACCGACAAGGTCTGGCACGAGCTGGCGTTCGGCTTGGAATCCCTCGGCTACGATACGCCGACGATTCGCCGCAGAGTTGCGGAAATGGCATCGTTTTTCGGGATTCAGGAATGGTTTTACAAGCCGGTCACAGAGCTGTCCGGTGGGCAAAAGCAGCTCTTGAATCTCGCTTCCGTTATGGTCTTGCAGCCAAAAGTGCTGATCCTCGACGAGCCGACGAGCCAGCTTGACCCGATTGCCGCGTCGGATTTCCTTGCGACGCTTGGCAAGATCAATCGGGAGCTTGGCACGACGATCATCCTGACGGAACATCGTCTGGAAGAAGCGTTCTCCTTTGCGTCGCGCGTCGCGGTCATGGACGGCGGCAAGCTCCTTTGCACCGGTACACCCGCCGAAGTGGGCGCGGAGCTGAAAAGCAGTGGGAACGCCATGTTCCTCGCCATGCCCGCCGCTATGCGCATCTGGGCAGCGTCGGATTCCAAAGCGACTTGCCCCATCTCCGTCTGCGACGGTCGAAACTGGCTGCTGGACTATGCGAAAACGCATGAGTTGCAGCCTATCCCAGAAGAAAATAAAAACGCGCCGGACACGGAAACCGTTGTCTCGGCGCGGGAACTCTGGTTCAAATATGAAAAAGACTTGCCCGACGTGGTAAAAGGTCTATCCTTGGAGCTGCACAAAGGCGAATTTCTTACGCTGCTCGGCGGCAACGGCACGGGCAAGACCACCACGCTCAAGCTGCTGGCGAGGCTGCAAAGGCCGTATCGCGGGGAGCTGACCATCACGGGAAGCGTCGGGATGCTGCCGCAGAACCCGCAGGCGCTCTTTGTGAAATCCTCAGTGCGCGCAGATTTATTGGAGATTTTACCAAAATCCGAACGCAAATCCGAGCGGCTTGCACAAGTCGTTTCCCTCTGCAAGCTGGCGGAGCTGCTGGACCGCCATCCGTATGACCTTTCCGGCGGTGAACAGCAGCGCGCGGCGCTGGCAAAAATCCTGCTTCTGAACCCGGACATCCTGCTCCTTGACGAGCCGACAAAGGGACTGGATGCGGAGTTCAAGCAGGTTTTCGGGCAGATTCTCCGGACGCTGCAAGCGTCCGAAGTGGCGATTTTGATGGTCAGCCACGACATTGAATTTTGTGCGAAATACGCCGACCGCTGCGCCCTGGTTTTTGACGGCAGCATCGTCACCGAAGCCGAACCGAGAACGTTCTTCTCCGGCAATAGTTTCTACACGACGGCGGCAAATCGCATTGCCCGCGACATCCTGCCCGCAGCGGTCACGCCAGAGGATGTGATTATGGCCTGCGGCGGCGTGCTTGAGCC
>ENA-OYYO01000066-OYYO01000066.1-human-gut-metagenome-genome-assembly--contig:-NODE-66-length-22374-cov-6.165285_pt1 | contig 22374 bp, 16 predicted proteins | sample MGYA00243250_ERZ653451 | MGnify/ENA primary metagenome ERZ653451 (study PRJEB26926, sample SAMN06165176) | human gut metagenome | biome: ENVO:00009003; feature: ENVO:2100002; material: ENVO:00002003... | reverse complement strand
CACCTATTAAGTCGTCGGCAGCGTCAGATGTGTATAAGAGACAGGCCCCAAAGACCAGCACACAGCTTCATAAAACTTTTATTCAATTACCTGCATTAAGCAAGCTTCTCAACAGCAAGTGTAACCTTCTCACCATTGATATCCCACTCCTTCTCAAATCCTGCAGTCTTTCCAGTGATAATATCCTGTGCAAGAACTACAGTCTTAACCTGAGCGGCATTTCTGTTAACAATATCAGCTATCTTGTCGTTGCCTGATACATAGAGATTAATCTTATCCATAACCTCGAAACCAGCGTCCTTACGCATAGTCTGAACCTTAGAGATAACCTCTCTTACGAAACCTTCCTCGATAAGCTCTGGAGTAAGGTTAGTATCAAGAACAACTGTGATACCCTTGTCGCTGCTTGCAACAAATCCTTCCTTCTGAGTCATCTCGATAAGAACGTCGTCCTTAGAAAGCTCGATAGTCTGACCTTCAACATTTAACTCAAAGCTTCCTGACTCGTTAAGCTTATCCATAGTTGCGTTACCGTCAACCTCTGTAAGAGCTGTTCTGATTGCATTAAGAAGCTTTCCGTATTTTGGTCCGAGAGTCTTCATCTGTGGCTTGAATGAGTAAGATGTAAATGCTCTTACATCATCTGTGTATTCAACTTCCTTAACATTAAGCTCGTCAGCGATAATAGCTGTGTAGAACTCATCAAGCTTCCAGTCTGCCTTAATGAACATCTTGCCGATTGGCTGACGGTTCTTGATATTAGTTGAATTACGGCATGCACGTCCGATAACAACTGCGTCTAATACATCATCCATAGTTTCCTCAAGCTTCTTGTCAATGAACTGCTCATTAACCTTAGGGAAGTCGCATAAATGTATTGAAATAGGCGCATTTTTATCAATGCTGCATACAAGATTTCTATAAATGCTTTCTGTCATGAATGGAACCATTGGTGCAGAAATCTTAGCAAGAGTTACAAGTGTTGTGTAAAGAGTCATGTAAGCATTAATCTTATCCTGCTCCATTCCCTTAGCCCAGAATCTTTCACGGCTTCTTCTTACATACCAGTTAGAAAGCTCGTCAGTGAAGTCCTCAAGCGCTCTTGCAGTCTCTGTAATCTTATAGTTCTCAAGGTTAGTATCAACGAATTTAACCAAAGAATTAAGCTTTGATAATAACCATTTGTCCATAACTGAAAGCTTGTCATATTCAAGCTGATACTTAGTAGCATCAAAATTATCAATATTAGCATACAGTACAAAGAATGCATATGTGTTCCAGAATGTTCCCATGAACTTTCTCTGACCTTCTGAAACCCACTCATCCTTGAATCTGTTAGGAACCCAAGGAGCTGAATTCTCGTAGAAGTACCAACGGATTGCGTCAGCACCATGCTTCTGTAATGCGTCAAATGGGTCAACAGCGTTACCCTTTGATTTACTCATCTTCTGTCCATCTGCATCCTGAACATGTCCGAGAACGATAACATTCTCATATGGAGCTTTGTTAAAGAGCAGTGTTGAGATAGCAAGTAATGAGTAGAACCATCCTCTTGTCTGGTCAACAGCTTCAGATATGAACTTAGCTGGGAACTGCTGCTCGAATAATTCTTTATTCTCAAATGGATAGTGGTGCTGTGCAAATGGCATTGAACCTGAATCGAACCAGCAATCGATAACTTCTGGAACTCTCTTCATTGTTCCCTGACACTTAGGACACTTACATGTAACTGCATCAACATATGGTCTGTGAAGCTCAATATTATCTGGACAATTGTCTGATTTCTCCTTGAGTTCTTCGATACTTCCGATAGACATCATCTCACCGCAGTCCTCACACTGCCAGATATTAAGAGGTGTACCCCAGTATCTGTTTCGTGAAATTCCCCAGTCCTGAACATTTTCAAGCCATGCTCCGAAACGTCCTGTACCGATTGTCTCTGGAATCCAGTTGATTGTCTTATTATTAGCAATTAAGTTAGCCTTAACTTCTGGGTCTGTCATCTTGATAAACCATGACTCTCTTGCATAGTAGATAAGTGGTGTATCACATCTCCAGCAATGAGGATATTCATGCTCTACCTTAGGTGCTGAGAAGAGGATTCCTCTGCCCTCAAGTTCCTTAAGAACCTCAACATCACAGTTGATAGCGCCTGCTTCCATCTCTTTCTTAGTTGGCTTAGCACGCATTCCTGCAAATGGAGTCTCAGGCTTCATAACACCAGCCTCATCTACCATCTGAACAAATGGAGCGTCATATTTTCTACCAACTCTTGCATCGTCTTCACCAAATGCAGGTGCAATATGAACGATACCAGTACCATCTTCCATAGTTACATAATTATCGCAGTATACGAAAAATGCTTTCTTGTGCTGCTTGTCAGCGGCATCCTTAGCGCACTGGTAAAGTGGCTCATATTCCTTATATTCAAGGTCTTTACCCTTGTATTCTTCAATAATCTCATAAGCAGGTGTGCCTTCTTCTCTCTCGATTCCACCAAGAACCTTATCAAGAAGTGCCTCTGCCATGATGTATGTGAATCCATCTGCTGCCTTAACTCTCGCATAAGTCTCATCTGGATTAACACAAAGAGCAATATTAGAGCAGAGTGTCCAAGGAGTTGTTGTCCATGCAAGGAAATATGCATCCTCTCCAACAATCTTGAATCTTACAACTGCTGTACGCTCTTTAAGAGTCTTGTAGCCCTGGGCAACCTCATGTGAAGAAAGAGGTGTACCACAACGAGGACAGTAAGGAACAATCTTGAAGCCCTTATAAAGAAGACCCTTATCCCAGATCTGCTTTAAAGCCCACCATTCAGACTCGATAAAGTTATTGTCATATGTTACATATGGGTTATCCATATCAGCCCAGAAACCAACAGTAGATGAGAAATCCTCCCACATACCCTTGTATTTCCATACAGATTCCTTACAATGCTTGATAAATGGCTCAATACCATATTCTTCAATCTGTTCCTTGCCATCAAGACCTAACATCTTCTCAACTTCAAGCTCAACCGGGAGTCCGTGTGTATCCCATCCAGCCTTACGAGGAACCATGTAGCCTTTCATTGTTCTGTATCTTGGAATCATATCCTTAATAACTCTTGTAAGTACATGTCCAATATGTGGCTTACCATTAGCAGTTGGAGGTCCGTCATAGAATGTGTAAGTTGGGCCTTCCTTTCTGTTATCAATACTCTTCTGGAAGATATCATTGTCTTTCCAGAACTTTTCAACTTCTTTTTCTCTGTCTACGAACTTCATATCCGCAGAAACTTTCTGATAAATCATTGCAGCTTCCTTTCTTGCCTTGTGGCTTATAATTTCTTTTCGTAAGCCAAGTCTCTCCGTGACTTTGTTGTATACGAAAAACCCCTCTGCCGTAATACAACAGAGGGGTAACATACTTATCCTAAAATCTGAATGATTACGACATACTATCATATGCGTCCCTGGCTTTAACCTGACGATGGGATTACCGTCCCCGCTTAGTCTCGTGATGATTTCAGCGAAGATGCTCAGAAGTGATGTTCAGATGGATAGTACTCGCACCGGCTCTCACCATCCCGGCTCGCTCATGCTTTTCACTCCAACCTACTGTCTTCGTCAATGCATTTGATTAGATTTTATATAATAAATGTTTAGTTGTCAAGCTGATTCTTAGCCACAATTCTCATAATCAGATCTACGCTTCCGTCAATTCCATAAGTTGAACTGTTAATTGTGAGGTCGTAATTATCTGCTTCGCCCCACTTCTTGCCTGTATAGAACGCGTATCTTTTAAGATGTGCCTTATCCTCTTTTGAAACATACTTCGCAGCCTGCTTATAAGTAAGCTTCTCCTTGCTTGTATGATAAGTTCTCTGTATACGCAGTTTCTTAGGAGCTGTGATAAATATGCTTATATGAGGAATGTGGTTCTTAGTAAGAATATTATCCGCATATCTTCCCATGATAACATATGGTTCCTGCTTTGCTAAATCGACCAGCTTCTTAGATGTATTAAAGAACTGTACATCAGACCTTGAAAGACCATGGTACTTCTTAAAATCTCTCCACCACTGAGCCGGTGTTCTTGCTGTTTTATTCTGGAATAAAGCTCTGTCAGTTTCTTCATGTTCTTCATTACGCTGTAATATCTCATTCATGATAGATACATCATAATAGCTGATTCTTAACTTATCAGCAAGCCTGAAACCAATATCTGTTCCAGCACAGCCATATGAACGGCCTATGCATATAATAAGATTGTCGTCCTTTCCAAATCTGTTTGCAAGATTGGACATATTAAGCTCTGCATGCTCCGGGTCAATAATATCATTTCCCTCTCTCGCTTCCTGCATAGCCATTGCTTCATCAAATATCTCACCATATTCATGCATTATTTCTTTATGAAGCTGAGGATTCTTTTTAGTGGTTCTTGCCATATTACTTATAAGTGCAAGCTCACTTCTAAGAACTGAAGAATCCGCACTGGATTTAAGCAAATCTCTTAAATCATTAATACATTTTTCCTTGTTTCCCTGATATACACGTCCCAGATTAGAACCTGTAGCTTTATATACTTTCTCGTCCAGTGCGTATATTCTGTTCGCAAGTTCAGTTATTTTATCATTATCTGCCATAATGCGCACCTCCTAATTATATAAAGAATAATAGTGTGTCAATAAGGAATACTGGTACAAGGCAGCACAATGACCACACAATATACCCAAAGAAGCTTGGCATCTTAACACCATTTTCATCTGATATTGACTTAACCATAAAGTTAGGCGCATTACCAATATAAGTCATTGCTCCCATAAATACCGCGCCACATGATATTGCTGTAAGCATTTTTGCAGGAACAACTCCAAGTGCAGTTGTAAGTCCTGACGCAAATCCCATTGAACCAGCTGTTGTAAGGAATACAAGGTAAGTTGGTGTATTATCAAGGAAACTTGAAAGTGCACCCGTTACCCAGAACATCTGTGATGGATGTGTAAGTCCAAGTTCTGCACCTGCGCTCTTTAAAATCATAAGAGCTGGCTGCATAGTAATAAATATACCTATGAAAAGTACAGCAACTTCCTGAATGGCACCCCATGTGAAATGGTTCTTCTTTCTTATCTCTGGATTAGTTGTCTTGAATGATAAAAATGCGGCTAAAAGAATCATAACCACTTCAATAAGTGAAGTAATTGCAAGCTTAACCTCTCCAAATATAGGAATTGAGATTACCTCGCCGGCAGCATTCTGGAAAAATGGTACATCCGGAAGTACTCCGCTTAATATAACTGCTGCAACAATAATTACGATGAATATAATATTATGTAATCCCTCAAATCTTATAAGTGGTTCATTTTCCTTAATCTCCGGCATATAACCTGCTGCAATATCCTTCCTGTATGCTCTCTTGTCAAGAAAATAAAGCACTGTTAGAAGAATAATCATGTTAAGGAGCAGTATCGGAAAGAACCTTATACTCCAGAAGAAAGGAACACCTCTTGAAAATCCCATAAGAAGTGGAGGGTCACCGATAGGTGTAAGACTTCCTCCCATATTAGATATAAGGAAAATGAAGAACACCATAATGTGAGCCTTATTTCTTCTCCATGAATTCATCTTAATAACAGGTCTTACAAGAAGCATTGATGCACCTGTCGTTCCAATCCAGCTTGAAAGAAGGGTTCCTATTCCAAGAAGAATAACATTTACTCTTGGTGAACCAACGAGGCTTCCCTCAACTGTTATGTTACCTGCTACGCAGAACAGACCAAAAAGCAGTACAATGAATGTAAGATAATCATTTACCAGACATTCAAGTACAGTCTCTGCTGCTGTTCCAGCACCATACTTAACTGCGAACGGAATTATGAAAAGCAGTGACCATAATATTACAGCAAATGGTCTGTACTTTTCCCACCATTCTCCTTTTACAAGTGGAATTATGGCTATACACAAAAGCAGACATGCAAATGGTATACAAAGCCATAAAGGCACATTCGTCAGCTCGGCTGCCAGTGCAACCATTGGACAAATATTAATACTCATAACTTAAGCCTCCGTAAAAAAACCTGTTCCACACACGGAACAGGTAATCTTAATATTAAATTATCTCTGCACATCAAAAGACGAATTCTTCATAAGTCTCTTAATGTGGTCAACACATGTGATATTAGTATCACCTCTGATAGCATGCTTCATTACTGAAGAAGCAACAGCGAAGTTAACAGTATCTTCAGGTGTCATATTGTCCATAAGGGCATAGATAAGTCCTGATGAAAATGCATCGCCGCCACCAACTCGGTCTACTATCTCAAAATTAATTGTCTTGCTCTCATAAGTCTCTCCGTTAGTATAATAGAAAGCCTTTAAAGAGTTGTTGCTTCCTGAGTGTACATATCTTACAGTTCTTGCAATAGCCTTCATATGATACTGCTCATCTATTGCCTTAAATACTCTGTCCATATCTTTGAAAGATGGGTCCATTGTAAGACCATCTTTAACATCTGTTCCATCTTCTCTGTATACATGAATAGGCTCAATTCCAATAAGTACGTCAACATAAGGAAGGTACTTACTAAGAACATCTCTTGCCGTCTCGAATGACCAGAGCGTACTTCTCCAGTTAGGGTCGAAGCTGACAGTAAGTCCCATCTTCTTAGCCGCCTTAACTGCCATATCCATCATCTTACGGCAGTTGTAAGAAAGAGCCGGAGTGATACCGCTAATATGGAGCCAGTCATAATCCTTAAGAATCTCCTCGAAATCAACATCCTTATAGTCGTATTCTGCAAATGCAGAATCAGCTCTATCATATATTACCTGTGAAGGTCTGACAGAAACACCTTCTTCCAGATAATAAAGTCCCATTCTTCCTTCTGATCTTATAATGTGCTTGGTATGCACATCATTAGACTTAAGATAATTAATAGTTGACTTTCCAAGGTCTGAGTTAGGTAATACTGTAAAAAATGTTGAATCAACACCAAGGTTTGCAAGGGAAACCGCTACATTTGCCTCTGCTCCGCCATAATTAACTCTGAAATCATGTGTAGTTACAAGTTTTTCATAGTTAGGTGGTGATAATCTCAACATCAATTCACCAATTGCTATAAATTTCATGTCTTCCTCCAACGTCATAATAGATTAAGGGTATCAAATACCCAATTTTGCATATTCCAATGACATATTACACCACATTTGTACAAATTGCAAACTTGCATATTACTTTCTATAACAATAATTATCTTATATATCAAGTGACAGAACCGGATACTCAAATTCATCACTTACAAAGGCACACATATATATAGGATAATACACTATCTTGTCCCGCACTTCTATATTACAGTTCGCAAATACATATGCTTCCTTTACCTGATATTCGTCATTATATGCCGCTTTACTTATAGCACTATGGACGTAATAATCCTTTCCACTTTTTACCTCTATCGGCAATACCGAACCCTCATGTTCAATAACAAAATCAAGTTCCCCGAGATTATGATTATTGTAAAAATATGATGGATAACCATGTGCATTCAGCTCCTGTGCAACAAAATTCTCATAAACTCCACCAAGATTAATCTTTTCTTCTCCAAAAAGTACTTTAGCACGCAAAGCATTTCCATACTGATATGTCAATAATCCAACATCTGACGAATACAGTTTTATTAAACTGCTCTTCGCATTCTGACTGAGTGCTATTCTAGGCTCTATGGCATTAATTGTTGCAATTGCAACTCCTGCATACTTAAGCCATAAAAAACTATCTTCCAGTTTTTCAAACCGTAATTTCTTCTGGATATCGGAATAATTAAAACGCTTATTCTGTCTTAAAAGCTGTGAAGGTATCTGGTCAAATATGGCTGTAAGCATAAGCTTCTTATCTTCTGCCTCATATTTGGTAAAATCAACTTTATACTGTCTTATAATATTATCCTGAATTATAGATACTTCTCCCACATTTCCAGTTTCTACATACGTACTTACTGCAGCCGGCATTCCGCCAATAACAAGATAACGCTTAAGATGTGTCAGCATTTTGTTATTTATAACATCCGTAACTGGCGACCTTTCCAAAAAACACTTTTTGAGATAATCTATTGTTTCTGTTTTTACCCCACTTGCCTTGATAAATTCCTCAAAATCCAATGGGTACATGTCAAGCTCATCCATATACCCAACAGGAGCTGACCTTAAATCTTTTAATTCAACACCAAGTAACGAGCCACTGAGAACTAATTTTATCCTGCCATCATCAACCCAGAATTTAAGTTTGGTAACAATATCCTTACACTCCTGCACCTCATCAATAAAAAGAAATGTTTTATTATCTTCAAATGTAACATCTGTAAGTGCCGATATATTAAGTTTCAATTCTTCTATTGTATTAGCCTGCTGCAGAGCTGCGATATACTCACTGTTCTGAATCAGATTAATCTCAACATAATTACATTTATTATCCCTTAAACATTTTCTGATAGTATATGTTTTTCCTACCTGCCTTGCTCCCGTAACCAATAATGCACGGGCAGGATTTTTTATCCAATTATTTATATATTTTTCTGCTTTTCTTGTAATCATTATTACATCACCTCTTATAATTATAGTATCACTCATTTGCATTTTTTCAATATTTTTTCTCAATTTTTATGCACTTTTGCGTGAACTTTTTGTTTCAATTAACACTTTTTCAATTATATTATTGTCAAATACATTTATATTATTCAAATTGCAAACTTGCATATTACTTTTTAATAAGATATAATTATTTTATTAATAAGTAAGGTTAAGGTGCGTGTTTATGGATATATTTGAGTCTCTGAATTCTGTGCTTGTAGACTTGTTCAATGATATCTTGAACATTGAAGAAAGGGCTCTTATCACAGAAGAATTTAAGGATATTTCTGTTACAGATATGCATATTATTGAAGCTATAGGAATTGAAGAACCTCGTACTATGTCCACAATTTCCAAGTCCCTGGGTGTAACTATGGGAACTCTGACGGTCGGTATCAACGGACTTGTAAAGAAAGGATATGTTACAAGAAAGCGCGGTGAGAAAGACCGCCGTATAGTGTATGCCTCCCTGACAGATAAAGGAATTGCAGCTTACAGGCATCATGAGAATTTTCATAAAGACATGATTGAGAATATCACGAAAGATTTAACTAAGGAAGAAGCTGAGGTACTTACCAAGACATTTATACGGCTTGAAGACTTCTTCCACCAGCTTCCATAATAACTGCATTAATAAAGGAGGGGTATTTATGCCAGATAATAAGAATTTGCTCAATTTTGATGATTTAGCTGATGTATTCGCACAGCTAAACGATATTGAAGATGCGCCAGAAGAACTTACTGAGGAAGAGAAAGCCTCCCAGCGCAGATATGAAGAGATTATCAAGAAACATAAGAATGATAATTAATACGATGATACTAAACGACTGTCCAAGATATTCAAAGGCAGTCGTTTTTATATGTGTTATAACGCAAATCCCCATTTGTTAATCATCATATTCCTGCGAAATCCCCGTTCATATAGATTATGCCTTGTAATATTCACATTTATTCATATATAATACATTGAAACAGCCACCCTTGGGTTTCCCCGCGGGTGGCTGTTCCATCTTTATATGAAAGTGTTTGAAAGAAAAAAGCTTATTTATTGGCTGTGATACCTGCTGTCTTATAGACAAATGTTACACTTCCGGCTTTGTCATCTGACTTGCCCAAGAATGAATTGTATTCCTGACCTGCCTTAACTACCGCCTTGATTGTATCAACGGCTGTCTGTGCGTCTGAGTCTACAAGCTTTGTGATAGGCTCTATTGCTTCACTGTTAAACTGTGACATTCCATCCTTTAATGTAATTGCACCTTCGTTTAACTGTGTAACTCCGTCTGCAAGTGTTCCTGAGCTGTCCTTTAATGTAGCTGTTCCATCTGCAAGCTGTGAAGCTCCGCTCTTTAATGTATCATTATTAGCTGTAAGCTGTGAAAGTCCGCTCTGAAGGACTGCTGTTCCTTCCTTCTGAAGTTTTCCTGCATTAAAATTCAACGCATATAAGCTTGAGCAGAGAGTTCCTTCCTTGTAAGTTGAGAATGAACCAACTGACATGCTGAGTGTGTTAAGACCTGTACTTAATGTTCCAAGTCCTGCCTTAAGCTGCTTAGAACCAGCACTTAACTGTCCTGCACCTGTGCTTAACTGGTCAATTCCTGCTTTAAGCTGTGTTGCCCCAGAATTAGCTGACTTAATTCCCTCATTAAGTGAAGTCATACCATCAAAATATCCGGCATCTTCAAGAGATGATAATGTTGTATTGCAATTGTTATATGCCTGATAAGCCTGTGAAAGTCCGCTTGTCATTGTAACAATCTGCTCATCTGCCTTAGAACTTACTGTCGCTTCATCAAGCTGTCCGCCTGCTGCTGCACTTACAGTAGCAGCAACTACCTGCTTAACAGATGCATAGTTCTTTAATATATAACCTGTTGCCAATGCGTACTGTGTCTTACTTGTTACATCAGGTGTCTGTGATATACCAGACTGTGCCATAGCTGCTGCTATTACTGCCTGCTGCTGTGGTGTTGCAGAATTAGGATTAATTCCCTGACTCATGCATGTTACTGCAAATGCTACTTTATAGAAACTTCCATAAGCTGTGCTATAACTTTCTGTTGCCTTTGTCTTTCCAGCTTCAAGATCAGTCTTTAACTTATTAGTTCCTGCTGCAAGCTGGTCAGAACCAGCTTCAAGTTTTGTAAGACCGCCTGATAATGTATCTACCCCAGTAACAAGCGCTCCAGCACCAGATAAAGCACTATCAATTCCTGCATCAAGTGTTGCAGCGCCTGCTGCCAGATCACCTGCCCCCTTAGCTGCCGAAGCAACACTGCTGTCAAGATTGTTATCCTTAAGAGTATTGTAAAGAGTTCCGATTCCGTCAGCATATGTCTTCATGTTGTCATTAAGTGAAACTGAACCCTCATATGCACTTGCAGCGCCATCTGCGTATGCATATATACCATCCCTAAGAGAAGAAGCACCTGTATTTAACTGGTCAACACCATCAGTAAGTGCTGGAATTGCATCACTTAACTGCTGCGTTCCATCCTGTAAAGAAACAGTTCCGTCTGCAAGCTGTGTTGCTGCATCATCTAATGAAGCAACAGTTTTCTTTAAATCATCTAAAGTAATGTCATCAGCATTCATATCTGAGAGAAGATTAGATGTTGCAACAGACATTGTCATATCGAGTGAGAAATTCTTAACATCTGCTGTTAATTCAAAATACTCAGGAATATCAAGGTCAAGTGACTTATCATTAAACTTAAGATTCATAGTATCCTTAAGTCCTGGCATTGTCATACCGACTGCCACAATATTGTCTCCAACCTTAGTAAGCTTACCATTAGTAACCTCAACATTTGAGAATACATCTGTTGGAAGCATCATGCCTGTAATCATTGTAAATGGTACGGCAACTGTCTGCTTTTTACCATTAATTGTTACAGTTTTCTTCTGATTATTAGTGTAATCAAAACGTATTGTAACCTTTCCGCTCTTTCCAGCCAGGTCTTCCGGCTTAATTTCCTTGCCATCAAGCTTGTAAGTAACCTTCATTGTTACTGGCGCATTTTCACTTGACTCAGTCTTATTAAGAGTCTCATTGCCGTTAGCGTCTGTAATCTTTTCGTTGACAGTGATATGATTCTTGTTACCTGAAGCATCATTGAATACATAAACTGTTTCCTGTCTTGTGTTAGTTGCAAGTGTGCTCTTGTTAGACACTGCAAGTTCATTAGTTATTGCCTGTGTAATCGTAGCCTCTGTACTGCCTGCTGCCATCTCTGTTACATAAGCTGTATCTGTTCCTGTTGTTGCAGCTGTATTAGCACCGCAGCCAACAAGGCTTGCTGCTGTAAGAACTACACACATTAAAACTGAACTATATCTGAATAAATTCTTTTTAACCATAATAAATCTTCCTCCTACCATTAATTCTGACTGTTCTTCTTTGGCTTGAAGCCTAAACTTGTATGAATAATCACCCTATCAAGCAATACGAAAAGTGATGGAAGAACAAATATAACAACAAACATACTGATGATTGCGCCTCGTGCCATAAGTGTACAAAGTGAAGCAATCATATCAACACTGGCTATCATACCTACACCAAATGTTGCTGCGAAGAAACCAAGTGCGCTGACAATAATAGATGGAATAGATGTTCCAAGTGCTATTGATATAGCCTCTTTCTTAGAGTTACCAGCAGCTCTTTCTCTCTTATATCTTGTAGTCATAAGAATTGCATAATCGACTGTCGCACCAAGCTGAATAGTTCCGATTACTACCGAAGATATAAATGGTATCGTTGTTCCTGTATAATATGGAATACCCATATTAACAAATATAGCAAATTCAATAGCAGCAACCAGAATAACCGGAAGAGATATTGACTTCAATACGAAGAAAATAATAAAGAATATCGCAACAATTGAAACTGCACTAACTGTCTTGAAATCCTTATCAGTAATAGTGATAAGATCCTTAGTACAAGGAGCTTCTCCAATTACCATAGATTTAGCATCATACTTCTTTGCAATCGCATCAACCTTATTAATCTGGTCATTGATTTCATCAGAAGCAATTGTGTAATTAGTTGATACCATCATAATCTGGTATTCATCACCCTTAAGCTCTGAAACAAGCGAATCAGGAAGCATTTCCGTAGGTATTTCTCCACCGAGTGCTGAGTCAATACTTAATGCAAATGAAATTCCATCCAGATCATTTACCTCATTCATCATTGCATTAGAATCCTCTGCTGAAAGATTACTGTCTGCAAGAATCATATATATAGAATTAGTTCCGTCAAAGTTCTCGGCAAGCATCTTGTTAGCCTGCGAACAGTTAAGCTTCTCTGGAAGTGTATCAGACAAATCATAGTAAACCTTAGTATTGTTATATCCATAGATTGCCGGGCCAAGAAGCAGCACGAATATTATAAGGAATATCCATGAATGATTAACAATCCATCTTGCCGGCTTATCAAAATTCGGCATAATCTCTCTATGCATTGTTTTCTCAAGAGCCTTGTCAAATGTAAGAATAAGGGAAGGGAGTATTGTAACACAACCAATAACACCTAATACAACACCCTTTGCCATAACAACACCAAGGTCAAGACCAAGTGTAAAGCTCATAAAGCAGAGTGCTATGAATCCTGCAACTGTTGTTATGGAAGAACCAACAACTGATGTTAGTGTATTCCCAATAGCAACCGCCATAGCTTCGTGATGATCATCCGGGGTTTCTTCCTTAGCTTCCTTGTAACTGTGCCATAAGAATATAGAATAATCCAGAGTTACACCAAGCTGAAGTACCGCTGCCAGTGCTTTCGTTATGTATGAAACCTCACCTAAGAAATAATTAGAACCAAGGTTATACACAATTGCCATACCTATACTTAACATAAAGAATACTGGTACAAGGAATGAATCCATAAATATAGCAAGTACGATACATACAAGAACAACCGCTACAAGTACATAAAAAGGAGTCTCCTTTTCTGCCATTGTCTTAGTATCTGTAACTACAGCAGACATACCGGCAATATAACACTGATTATCCGTAACATCTCTTACTTCCTGAATAGCCTTCATTGTATCGTCACTTGATGTTGTATCATCAAAGAATATTGCAAACAACGTAGCTCCTGAATCCTCATTTTCAAAATAAGAACGGAACTTATCAGGAAGAATTTCTGAAGGAACATCATCTCCTACTATTCCACTATAAGAGATAACTGACGCTACATGGTCAACCCCCTCAACCTTCTTTACCAACTTAGAAACATTTGACTTATTCATTCCGTCAACGACGACCATTGCATAAGCGCCCTTTCCGAAATCATCAAGCAAAATGTCCTGTCCCTGCATAGTGTCGATATCACTTGGCAGATAATACAGGATATCGTAATTAACCCTGGTATTAAAGTAACCAAGAACTGATGGAATCAACAGCAGGAAGCTAAGAACCAGAATTGGAATTCTTAACTTAACAACAACTTTTCCAAACTTTTTCATATAAATAACCACGCCTTTCTGTAAGATGCAAATGCCAACAACCCTTAGTCATATAAGTATTCATGTCTTTAACAAATATGACCGATAGTCATTTTCAATTTCAGTTGACATTATAGCACCTCAAAACACATAGTCAATAGAAAATTGACCAAAAGTCATTTTTTAATATTTATTTTATAATTGAGTTGGTGTATAATGTTGACATAAGATGTGGTGTTGTAATTATTTTCAGGCACGCTTGCGCTACTTGTCGCTCGCAGCGGACACTAAACTCGTTGCAGTTCCTGCAACTTGTTAAGTGCCGGCGGCTCCAAAGTACCTGCAAATAATTACAACACCACATCATATACGCATTTTAATTAATAAAATAGTATTATATAAAGGTGAGTGATTGATATGGGAAAGCTTGAAGCTAACAAACAACAGAAACTTACTTCTCTGCTGAATACTGCATTTAATCTCTTTACTACCCAGGGGGTTACGAAGACTTCTATTGCGGAAATTTCTCAGAAAGCAGGTATTGCTAAGGGTACATTTTATCTGTATTTTAAGGATAAGTATGATATAAGAAACCGTCTTATATCACATGAATCAAGTAAATTATTTAAGAATGCAGTCGCTGATTTAGAAGAATTTTCTATAGAGAAGGACGAACCGTTAGGTTTCGAAGAAAAAATAATATTTATAATTAATCATATTGTAGATGAACTGAATTCTAATCAGACTCTTCTCACATTTATATCAAAAAACCTTAGCTGGGGAATCTTCAAGGAAGCTCTCACAACTAAGGTTGCATCTGATGATATTAACTTTAAAGATGTATATTATGAAATGATTAACGCTGAGGATATCTCACTTGAAGAGCCTGAAATAATGCTCTTCCTTATTGTTGAGCTTGTAAGTTCAACTTGCTACAGCGCAATTCTTTATAAAGAACCTGCTGACATAGATACTATCAAGCCTTATCTTTTCAAGACAGTACGTGCAATCATCAAAGAGCACACTATCCGGTAGCTGCTTACGCTTTCCCTTCAAGCTCCTGGTATATATCCCTTTTTGACACACCCCTGTCCTTTGCCGCAGCTTTCATGGCTTCTTTCTTATCCATGCCCTGCGACATATACATCTGCACATGTTCTGCCACACTCATGTTTTCCCACTGCTTTCTTGCTTCAGCCTTTAACTGCTCACGGCTTTTACCGGCAATCACAAGCACATATTCGCCTCTCGGCTCATTATTTTCATAATATTCACATGCAGATTCAAGCGTGAATTCCATCGAATTCTCATATCTCTTGGTAAGTTCCTTACATATAGTAATCTGTCTGTCACCGCCAAGCGTATCTTGTAGTTCCGCAAGTGTCTTAGTAAGTCTGTGCGGTGCTTCATATATAATCATAGTCCTTGTTTCACATGCTAACTCTGCAAGAACTTCTTTTCTCTCATTCTTATCCGCTGGTAAAAATGCTTCAAATGCAAATCTTCTTGTCTCGCGTCCTGACATTGTAAGCGCTGTTATGCATGCTGCCGGTCCCGGAAGTGAAGTAACCCTGATACCTGCTGCCCTGCATTGCTTTACAAGCTCCTCACCTGGATCAGATATTCCCGGAGTTCCAGCATCCGTAATTACAGCCACATCCATTCCACCTAATATTTTATCAACAAGAACCTTTGCCTTATCATACTTATTAAATTCATGATAACTTGTCATAGGTGTCTTTATTTCAAAATGATTAAGCAGCTTAATACTGTTTCTTGTATCCTCTGCTGCAATCAAGTCTGCCTCTGAAAGCACACGCAAAACCCTGTAAGTAATATCCTCAAGATTACCAATAGGCGTTGCACACAGATACAGCATACCCGGTCCGTCTTTCTTTACATTTCTCTCATTATCCATAATAAACCTCTATCTATTCATACATTTTTAGAAGCGCATCAGTGTAGGTACCGTCCGTCTTGTATACAATAAGCGGTTCTTCAACAATAAGCTGGGAATTACCTCCCTTAACCGCTTCTATAAGCACCATATTGGCAGCCTTATTCACATAAGGATACACCAGCCTCATTCTCTTCGGCTCAAGATGATACTTTCTCATAGTGTCAAATATATCAACAAGTCTGTTCGGTCTGTGAACCATATACATTTTCCCTTTGGATTTAAGACAACGGCTTGCTTCCCTTATAACATCATCAAGACTACACAGAAGCTCATGCCTTGCAATTGCCTTGGCACTGTCCGGATTAACAATACCGTGATTTTCATTCATATATGGCGGATTGCTCGTCACAACATTAAAAGAAGCTTCCCCAAATATAGTGGAAGCTTCCTTAATATCACCCTTAACAACACTGATTCTGTCCTCAAGATGATTAAGCTCCACATTTCTTCTGGCAAGCTGTGCGCTTCCCTCCTGAATCTCAAGAGCACTATATGTGCTACCTGGATTCTTAGACTGCATAAGCACCGGAATAATACCATTACCGGTACCCATATCCAGCACCCTGTCCTTCTTCCCTGCCCTGGCATAAGTAGACAACAGCACTGCGTCCATTCCAAAACAGAAAATATCTGTATTCTGTATAAGCTTTAGTCCATCTCTCATCAAATCATCAATTCGTTCATTAATCATCACTAATATGGGCTTTTCCTTCTTTTCTTTATAATTCCTCAAGTGCCTTAAGTTCCTTATCATCATCAATGCGGACCTTATCAAATCTTCTTTTTCTCTTAAAACGAAGCTCCTCAACCGGATATTCCTTAAGTTCCTTTTCGTCATTATCATGAGTTATTAATACCTTAACTCTCTGCCTTAAAACATTGACACTTGAAACCTCACCAACCAGTTTATCTGGTGTAGTAACAGAATCTCCCACATTAGGCAGATGACTATTTAATTCCTCATATGTATCCTGCTCATTCTTTAAACAACACATAAGTCTTCCACACACACCTGAAATCTTAGTTGGATTAAGTGACAGATTCTGCTCCTTAGCCATCTTAATAGATACCGGATTGAATTCTGGTAAAAATGTGGCACAACATAAAGGTCTTCCGCAGGAACCAATTCCACCAAGAATCTTAGTCTCATCCCTTACTCCAATCTGTCTTAATTCAATTCTTGTCTTAAATACTGCAGCAAGATCCTTAACAAGCTCTCTGAAATCAATTCTTCCATCAGCAGTAAAATAGAACAACACCTTATTATTGTCAAATGTATACTCAGCCTTAATAAGCTTCATGTCAAGATTATGCTTTGCAATCTTCTCAAGACATATCTTAAATGCTTCTTTTTCCTTTTCTCTATTTTTTAATTCTCTTTCATCATCTTCTGGTGTTGCAACCCTTATAATTGCCTTTAGAGGCTGGATAACCGCTGTATCTTCTACTTCTCTTTCACCTAGAACAACCTGTCCATATTCAACTCCTCTGGCAGTCTCAACAATAACATGCTGTCCTGTTTCAACTGAATATTTCCCAGGTGCAAAAAAATATATCTTTCCAACCTGTCTGAATCTAACTCCAACAACTTTAGTCATCTATACTCTCCATTCTATGAATTTTCCTTAATCGCCATAATAAGCAATTCAATAACCAGATCAAAATTAACATTTGCCTGAAGTCTCACCTTAACCCTGTCAATAGAATTAATAATATCCTGTAAACCTTCATATGACATAGTCTGTGCCTGACTCTTTATCAGTGTCATCTGGTCATTAAATATGAGCAGATTAGTATCATTCGTACTCTTAAACATAAGTACATCCCTGTACCACATAAGCATAAGGTCAAGGTAATCATCAATAGTCAGCTTATAATTGGTAACTCTTTTCACCGATGTCATAATATCAGCCGAATCCATATCCTTAGCATTCTTAATAACATCCATTACATCACGTCTTAACTCTGCAAACTCAGTAGATTCAACCATAGTCATTGCCCTGCCGATTCGTCCAGCTGCAAATCTTGCTGCAAATTTACACTCGTAATCACCGATATTATCATAGTGATCTTTAAGATATTTAATAACTACATCATCCTTAAGTGGCTTAAGATCAAGCACAACGCATCTTGACAGAATAGTCTGTAAGAAAACATCCGGATTATTAGCAAGCAGAATAACAATTCCATAAGCCGGCGGCTCTTCAATTGTCTTAAGCATTGCATTTTGTGCTGCAACAGTAAGCTTGTCTGCTTCATCAATAATGTATATCTTGTAAGGACTGCTGTAAGGCTTAATCTGCATATCAGATACAAACTGGTCTCTTATATCATCTACGCCTATACTACCAGGTTTCTCATGTCCAACCCAGATAATATCCGGCTGGTTCCTGCCTGCCGCTTGCACACAGGAATGGCACCCCCCGCAAGGCTCAACACCGCCCGCCTCACACTGCAGTGTCTGTGCAAATGTGCTGGCAATAAGCTTCTTTCCTGCACCCAGTCCTCCGCTGATTACATAAGCATGAGATACCTTTCCCATAGATATTGCACTCTGCAAATGCTCTTTAATAGTCTCATATCCATATATATCTGAAAAATTACCCATACTTATTCCTCTTTTCATTACTTATCTGTAATATTATAACACATATTGCTCCTATGTTGAAATATCTAATAACAATCCCCTGATATCATCAATAGCTCCGACTATTGCAAGATGATCCTTTTCATCTTTTACCAGTTCTCTGGCAAGATTATCAAGATTCTCATCTACCATCTTAACAATTCCATACACCCTGTGTCTTCCTCTCCTGTCAAGAAAGTTCTCTCTTGAAAACTTGTGTGAACGGTTTACAACTTCATTTAGGAATCCCTTAACAAGCTCTCTGTACTTCTTCATATCTCTTATATCCATATGCTTTGCAATCTTTTCACCCTGCTCGGTAATTTCCTGCATCATATTTCCCAGTTTTTCCTGAAGGTCTTTCTCCTCAATATTACTAATCAGTGTAAACTTAAAACTATCATCTGATTTTTCCTGTGCTTTAACCGGAGTGGTCTGATTAGCCGGTGCTATATCTTTAACCTTAATATCCATACATACCTCCTAATATGGCACTCTTAACTTCACTAATGCAATCCTCTAACTCTCCATTATTGCTAAACCTTCTTGTAATACCAGCCTTAGCAATATTCTCTTCTGAAAAATCCTCACTGTCTGCAAGAAATCTTCTGCACATTTCCTCATAGTGTGGATTATCCTGTTTCTGTTCTCTGTGGATAGCCCTTGTGAGTCTCAATCCATCTTCTACTTCAATGTATATCGGCATAATATGCTGTTTTCCATAGAATTCACAGAATTTATCATACGCTTCAAGCGTTCCTATAACCAGATACCTGTTACCACTGTTAAGGTCAATCTGTCCGTCATCAGCTGTAAAATACTTCCACACACCATACACAGTATTATATTCTCTCAGTTCAACAATCCTGCCACTCTCCTGCATCTTAACAGCTGTCTCATCATTTACAAAATAATACTCAACCCCATCGGTCTCCCCGGCTCTCATTGGTCTTGTTGTATACAATATAACAGTATTAAGCTTCAGACTTTCATCTTCAATTAGGTTTTTATATATCTTATCCTTGCCGGACGCGCTTTTTCCCATAATAAATGCTATCTCAGGCATCTTATCTTTCCTTCCTTAAGACCGGGTACTTCCAGCCCGGCATTTATCGCACTCTTAATAATTCTGCATACATCACCGGTAATCCGCTCGCCTACATTAACAACAGGCATTCCCGGTGGGTATATAAGAACCGATGACATACTTATTCTACCACATATATTAGGTGAATTAACAGATAAATCTTCATATCCATTTTCATCCATTAAATCAATTGCATCTGACGGACACATACATACTTCCGGCTTGTTGTTAATCGCATACCCTAAGCTTTCCCCTACAGCATTTTCACTGTCTTTGCTTTCAACTTTCCAACTTTTATCAATCTCCTTCAATGCACTAAGAAATCTGTCATAATACTCCTGTTTATCAGCAACTGAAGTCATTGCAATAACATATTTAAATGATGCCATCTCAAGCTGCACCTTATATTCATCCAATAACCTATCATACAAGTACTTTCCATCATCACATATAAGAATAATCTTAGAAATATCATCACTATCCATCAACCTTATATTATTAAGTTTTGCAATATTTTCTCTTAAATTCTTAAGTCTGTTTATATATTCTTTAAAAATATAATCTCCCTGCCCTTCAATAATTCTCATACACCTGTCAATACTCGCCATAAGAATATATGAGGGGCTGGTTGTCTGATATATATTCCAAAATCTTTCCACTTTATCATAATCTACATAATTTCCAGAAATATGTAGCAGTGCAGTCTGTGTAAGTGCCGGTAATGTTTTATGAATACTGTTAATTACAATGTCAGCCCCAGCTTTTACTGCCGACTCTGGAAATTCCTCACTGAATTCAAAATGTGCCCCATGTGCTTCATCAACTATAAGTGGTATTCCTTTTTCATGCAGATAACTGGCAATCTCCCTTACCTCTGACACAACACCTTCATAAGTCGGAGAAGTTATAATAACCGCTTGTGCATCCCTGTTATTTTCAACACATTTTCTAATCTGTTCTAATGATAGTCCTCTGTATATTCCTGTATCATTATCAACCTCTGGTATAACATATACTGGCTCTAACTGTGCCATAATCAATGCATTGTACACTGACACATGACAGTTTCTTGCAACGATAATCTTTCCTTTTCTTTTCGTCGCACCGCATATAGCCGATAATATTCCTGCTGTACTTCCATTTACAAGCATCAGTGTTTTATCTGCTCCATACAATTTTGCTGCCCTGTCAGACGCATTTTTAATAATACCATCCGCATTATGCATATTATCAAATCCGTCAATCTCGGTAATATCAAGTTCTGAAGTACTTGCATATTCAGTATTGCGCTTTCCTCCCGGCATATGCATCGGCACATAACCAGCTTTTGAATACTCTTCAAGTTTTTCCAGAATATCTATATTTCCCATCAATACAACTCCATTATCTCTTATTCTGTAACCATAAGCTTTACTGTTACTTCATCATGGCTTCCAATTGCATCTGTAACTTCATACTTAATATCATAAGTACCTGTCTGGTCAAATGTATATCTTCCAACAGTCACAATCTTTGCAGTAATATCATTACCACAAGTATCAGTTGCAGTAACCCCTGTCATTACATCTACACTCTGACCAATCTTTGTCTGAATGTCCTTTGCCCCTTCTATCTTAGCACTATAAGCATTCCACGGATTATTCTCGTCAGGGTCTGTAGGATCCCAGCCGGCATATGCACTGTCCTCTGGAATCTTTATAGAATCCGGCTTACCAAGTGGTCCAGGATTAACTGCATCATCATATATAGTTACACCTGTTCCCGATGGACAGTTATCATATATCCACTTTACATCCCTAACGCACATTCTAACGCATCCAAGAGAAGCATAATCACCAAGCTTATTGTACTGTCCATCCTCCAGATCACCCTTATTCATTGAATAATATGGAACAGAATGGAACAGATAACCTCCACTTATTCTGAATGCATAACGTCCATAAGTACCATCAACCATATATCCCCATTCGTACTTATCTGATGTTACATAATTCTCACCCACAATAGTTTCGTCGCCTGCTTTTCCACATGATGTTGCAAATGCTTTGACTGGTATAGTGTATTCTCCATTCTCATCAATCCCATACACTGTAGCACAGTTAGCAGCTCTGTTTACTTTAATAAAATATGGAAGATAAACTCCTTCTGGTGCAATGTATTCTTGTTCTTTTGATTCAGGCTCTTTATTATCAATCCACACAACTTCCCTTGCCGCTGTTGTCTCTTCTGTTGAAACAACTGTCTGTTCATCATTACTCCCATGATTATCATCCTGTTTTTCATTATTATAATGATACAACATAATTCCAGCAGTTACTGCTCCTGCAATAGCAATCACAGCAACAGCAATAAATATAACAAGTGTCAGATTTCTCCTGAACCATGACTTTCTTCTTTTTAAATATTTATAATTAATGTTTCCTTTTGACATAATATCCTCCTTTGTCCATTACAAAAAATTAATATGTGTTTATAAATGTTTTTAACGCAAAAAAAGCTGTTTCATCACGAAACAGCTTTAAGTGCCTAGAACCGGAATCGAACCAGTGACACGAGGATTTTCAGTCCTCTGCTCTACCGACTGAGCTATCTGGGCAGATATTCAAATTTCAGACAAATAATATTGTATATCATCT
>ENA-OYYO01000063-OYYO01000063.1-human-gut-metagenome-genome-assembly--contig:-NODE-63-length-23048-cov-6.358674_pt1 | contig 23048 bp, 28 predicted proteins | sample MGYA00243250_ERZ653451 | MGnify/ENA primary metagenome ERZ653451 (study PRJEB26926, sample SAMN06165176) | human gut metagenome | biome: ENVO:00009003; feature: ENVO:2100002; material: ENVO:00002003... | reverse complement strand
CGCCGCGCCGCCGCACACGGCAAACACAATGGCCGTGTGCACCGCGCGCTTGACGGCATTGTCGTCGCGGCAGCCGATGGCGTTCGCGATGACGACGTTCGCGCCGAGCGCGATGCCGATGAAAAGGTTGACGATGAGGCCGATGATTGGGCCGTTTGCGCCCACCGCCGCGACGGCGACTGTGCGCGCATCGCCCGTGAAGTTGCCGACGATGGCGACGTCCGAGGCGTGGAAGAGCTGCTCCAAGATCGCCGTGGCTGCGACCGGCAGGGCAAAGAGCGGCAGCTTATTCCAGATGGAGCCGTGCAGCATGTCGATCTCATGCTTTTTGACTGTAGTTCCCATGATCTCTCTCATTTCTTTCTGTTTTCCGCTTGACCGAGCACCAGTATAGTGCCGCCGCGGCAAAATGGCAAATGTTTTTTGCGTGACCGCCCTGTCAGCATTGACAGGACGGTCGTTTCGCTGTAATATAAGGCCCGCTGGCGGAAAATTTCCCAAAAATATGAGGATTTTTTATGGATTATTACCTTTTGACCGATCTGGCCGCGCGCGTCGGCTATCATCTGGCGCTCAGCGGGGCGGAGACGTTCCGCGTCGAAGAGACGATACGCCGCATCATCGGCGCCTACGGCATTGAATGCGAGGCCTTTTCCATCCCCAACTGCGTGATGGTCAGCCTCGAGGCGGCCAACGGCAAGCCTTTGATGGTGATGAAGCGCGTCGACTTTCACGGCAATGACCTCGAGTCGGTGGAAAAGCTCAACGCGCTCTCGCGCCGCATCTGCGCCGAAACGCCTGACCCGAGCGTCGCCGCGCAGTGGCTCGACGAAACGCTCAAGGGGCGGCGGCACTACTCGGTGCCCGTTTATTACCTGGGCAATTTCTGCGCCGCGGCGGGCTTTTGCCCGGTGTTTGGCGGCACGCTGCGCGACAGCCTGTTCGCGGGCCTTCTTGGCCTCATCATCGGCTTTGTCTCGCGCCAGATGGACAGGCGCGAGACGAACCCGTTTTTCAGCACCATCGTCGAGGCGTTCGCCATGGCGGTGCCGGCGTATCTCGCCGCGGGCTTCCATCTGGTCGACTATATCGACTTTGTCATCATCGGCACCTTAATGATCTTGGTTCCCGGACTTCTCATCACGACCTCCATGCGCGACATCATTTACGGCGATACGAACTCCGGCATCAACCGCATCGTGCAGGTGCTTCTCTCGGCGTTCGCCATCGCGCTCGGCACGGCGGCGGCATGGCGCGTCACGTCTGGCGTATACGGGATGACGGTCGCGTCCGGCTCAGCGAGCTATCCCGCCTGGGCACAGGCCGTGATGATCTTCGTCGCCTGTACGGGCTTTTTCATCCTCTTCAATGTGCACGACTGGGGCAGCATTCTCTGCGCGCTCGGCGGCGTGTTCACATGGATGACGTACCTGCTCTGCCGTGATCTGGGCATGAGCATTTACAGCATGAATTTCTTCGCCGCCGTCGTTTCAGCGCTGTATTCTGAGCTTATGGCGCGCTCGCGCAAATACCCCGTCACGTCGTATCTCGTCATCTCGCTCCTGCCGCTGGTGCCGGGCGCGGGCATTTACTACACGATGAGCCTCGGCCTGGGCGGCGATGTGCAGGCCGCGGTGCACAAAGGACTTGAGACCGCGGGCGTCGCGGGCAGCATCGCCGTGGCGATCCTGCTGGTGTCCACGATCTTCCGCCTCGTCACCGCGCAGAACGGGAAAAGCAGAAAGTAGTGTTCGAAAAGTAAAAACTGCCGCCCGTTTGGGCGGCAGTTTTTTATTGCAGTGCGTCAATGTAAGCGTTCAGCGCGGCAAAATCGCCGCGGGGATAGGCGTTCAGGTCGCGGTTTTTCGCGTTGATGAGACAGTCGGTCAAAAGAAAGACATCCATCCCGACCTCGCGTGCAGCCATGTCCTCGGTCGCGTCGTTGCCGACCATCAGGCACTCCTCCGGCTTGACGCCGAGCGTGCGCGCGACCTCGAGGTAGTAAGCAGGATTCGGCTTGCAGAAGGTCGAGGCCTCGTAGGTCGTGTAAATTTCAAAATCCTCCGGCACAAGGCCCGCCCAGCGGATGCGGTTCTCCGTCGCCATGTGGGGAAAGATCGGATTCGTCGCCAGCGCAACGCGGTAGCCGCACTCTTTGAGCTTATGGACCGTCTCCGCCGACGCGGGATTAAAGCCGCAGATGTCGCGCGCGGCGTTGAACTCATTGGCGTAGAAATCCTCGAAAAGGCCCTGGTCGCTTTGGCACTTTTCCTCGCCGTAGATCGCCGCGAACTTCTTCCAGAAGGCCTGCTCGTTCGTGCAGCTGCCGTCGTTTTTGACCATGGCCGCCGTGCCCGCCCAGATGGCGTCGACGAGGGATTTGGGCTCGTAGCCGTAGGGCGCGAGCTTTTTGGCGAGGAACTTGAAGTATCCGGTCGTGAACGCCTCCTGATCCATCGGCAGCAGCGTCCCGTCCAGGTCGAATAAAATGGTCGTGATGTTCAATGCGAGTCTCCTTAGGGGTAAATTACGGCAGCAGCGTTCCGCTGCGCAGGTCGATCTTGAGCGTGACGGTCGCCTGACCGGCACTGTCCGTCCGGCGGGCGGAGAGCGTCAGCACACCGCCGCTGAGCATGGGCGCGTTCTCGCTGTCCTGACAGTCAAAGTAGTATTCGCCGTCAGAAAAGAGCTCTTGTGCCTTGATCGTCACCGCCGCCCCGCCGCTTCTGCGGTAGACGAAGGTCGCACCGGCCAGATTGGAATAGGGAACGCCCGCGTACTCAGACTTGTCCGCGCCGTAAAAATACGTCTTCTGCACCAGCGCGGCAGACGGCGCGGAGCTTGCAAGCAGCGCGTCCTCGAGCTCGGGCCGGAACTGCTCGGCCGAACGGATGCTCAGGCCGCTTTTGGCGTCAAAGTGATACTCCCAGCCAAACTCCTCCACGGCAAAGCGCCACGTGAGCGGGAAATAGGTCACGCCGCGGAAGTTAAGCAGCGGGTACGGCTCGGCGGAATTGTCGAGGCATTTGCCCTTGTCCACCGTGTTGACGGCGATCTGATAGTCAGCGACGGTCGCCTTGGCGGTCACGGTATTTTTACTGGTCGCAGGCGTGTCGGTCCACGTGTCCTCGCTCGCGTCGCTGTAGCCGACAAACAGCGTGCCCTTGGGCTCGGTCTGATACCAGTTGCTCTTGAGGTGCAGGAAGCGCGAGGCGTGGTAGGTCATGGGGAAATACGTAATATCGCGGTAGACGATCAGCGGATATTCGCTGTGCGCGCTGTCGATCTTGGTATCGTTGAGCGTAACGGCAAACGTCGGGAGCGTGACAGTGACGGTTTTGCCCTTGTCCGCCGCCAGCGCGGAGCTCTGCAGCAGCAAAAGCAAGGCGAGCATAAGAGTCAAAAACTTGCAGCGTTTCATACGGCATTCCTCCTGAGTATTGATAAGAGAATTTTACCATGATTTTCAGAGCGCGTCAATTCGTACGGCCCCGGGAAAGAGCAAATGAAAAGAGACAGCTCAAAAGCTGTCTCTCTTTTTTGGTGCCTCGTCGGGGATTCGAACCCCGGACACCCTGCTTAAAAGGCAGGTGCTCTGCCAACTGAGCTAACGAAGCATATTCTATTCCAAACCACCGAAGCGGTAAAAATCTGGCAGGGATGGCTGGACTCGAACCAGCGAATGAGGGAGTCAAAGTCCCTTGCCTTACCGCTTGGCTACACCCCTATTGGGAAGAGAGGGCTGGGGCCAAATCCCATCCCTCTCTTTTTGTGGGGTGGGTAAAGGGACTCGAACCCTCGACACCCGGAACCACAATCCGGTGCTCTAACCAACTGAGCTACACCCACCACATATTCTGTATCCGTGCGATATTTGCTGCTTTGCTGAGGGGCGCCTTGTAAATGGTACGCCAGGAGGGATTCGAACCCCCGGCCTACTGCTTAGAAGGCAGTTGCTCTATCCAACTGAGCTACTGGCGCAAATTGAATGGAGCAGGTGACGGGAATCGAACCCGCATCCCCAGCTTGGAAGGCTGGTGCCCTAGCCATTGTGCTACACCTGCATGCGCCCTCCGCAAAAATCGTCAGCTCTGTTATAATAGCATCAGTGTCCCGTTTTGTCAACGTTTTTTCAGAATTTTTCTGCACTTTTTTATGTTATCTGAGTAGGGCGTGCAAAAGCCTTGCACCGTCAGCACTTTCCGGCCGCGCGAACGCGCCGCACAGCCGCTCGGGATGCCACTGCACGGCAAAGACGGGGAGCGTCCTGTGGCCGACGGCCTCGACCGTGCCGTCCTCCGCGCAGGCGAAGACCTGAAGCCCCGTCCCCAGCCGCCAGATGGCCTGATGGTGTGCACTGTTGACCGTGCAGCGCGTGCCGTACAGCTCGCGCAGAAGGCCCGGCGCGGTGTTGATGGCATGCAGCCGGTCAACGCCGTCAATTTGACTGTGGCCCTCGATGTGCTGACGCAGCGTGCCGCCAAAATAGACGTTGAGGACTTGCAGCCCGCGGCAGATGCCGATGACAGGCTTTCTCGCGCACAGGAAGTTGTCAATCAGCGTGAGCTCACGCGCGTCGCGTGCTTCGTCGAGATCTTCCGAGCCGTTCAGTGCTTGACCGTAAAAGCGCGGGTGCATGTCGCCCCCGCCGGGCAGCAGCAAAACGTCCGCGTTCTCCGGCGTTTCGGCGAGCGGCGCACCGACCAGTGCGAGCGCATTTTCGTAATTTTTCAGGCGTACCGATAAATAGACAGTCTTCATACGCACAGAATATGCCCCGAATGCGAAAAAAGACCTTGCAAGACGCAAAAAGTTATGGCATAATAGTTTGGCTGATAACAGCGAACTGAATATGCAGCGGTATCGAAGTGGTCATAACGGGGCTGACTCGAAATGCGCGTTGGCTCTGGCCGTTTTCTCCGATGAAAACCCTTGATTTATAAGGGTTTTCGCCGGATCGAATTTCAAAATTTCATATTGTTCTTGCGTGTTTTTCTTTCATTTTCTCAGCGCACGGAAAACAGTTGAGATATACGGAGGGCTATCGAAGAGGTCATAACGAGAACGACTCGAAATCATGTTTCCACTTTGGAAGTCCAAACTGCCGAAAAGCCAGTAACCATGCGGGTTTGCGGGCAAGTTCAAATCGTGAATTGGGGTCTGTTCTATCCTGTTGTTCTTCCCAATTTCCACGGCTTGAATTTTGCGGGAAAATGGCTATAATGAGAGCAGCCATCTGACGGCCACTTTGAGAGGTATGTTTTGGAGTTCCGTAGTTACCGCTATCGTCCCTGATTTACCGTCATCATCCAAGTTGGTGTAATGATTCGAAATCAGGTTTCCTATGCGGAGTGCCAAACGGCTGAAACCCTTGGAACCATGCGGGTTCCAGCCGAGTTCAAATTGAATAATGTTGCTTGTTCTATCCTGTTGTTCTTCCCGATTTCCACCGGCTGAATTGGTCGGCGGGTCGGGACCAGGGATATAACATAAATTTGGAGATGTACCCAAGCGGTTGAAGGGTCCGCACTCGAAATGCGGTAGGTCGGCTCAAAACCGGCGCGAGAGTTCGAATCTCTCCATCTCCGCCATGAGGTCTGCCAGCGAAAAGCTGGTAGACCTCTTTCCTTTTTATGGAGAAACCGCCGATAGGTTTTGCAGCATAGGCGCCACAATGTCCTGCTCAATGGCTGCGGCGGATTGTTTTTTCGTGGCATATTGCAGATGCCCGTAAATATCCACCGTTGTTGAAATCTCACTGTGTCCCAGCCATTCTTTTACCTGTTCCATCGGAACACCGTTGTCCAGCAAAAGCGAGGCACAGGTATGGCGAAGATCGTGGAAACGAATGTGCCGTAAATTGTTCTTGGCAAGCAACTTCCCAAAGGTCGAGGACACATAGTTGGGTTTAATGAGATTGCCAATCACATCGACACAGACATATCCCAGATATTCTTTGTTGTAGGCGCGCCCGCACAGCTTGCGATTTTCTTCCTGCTGTTTCTTGGCCTCCAGCAACCGTTCTTTCAAAAAAGGAATCAATGGATAAGTCCGCAGACTGGATTTGTTCTTTGCCTTGTCCTTCTTAATCGTGACCCGCTCTCCCTTTACATTGCAGGTTGTTACCGTATGCCGAATGGAGAAGCAGTTATGGTTGAAGTCAAAGGCACTCCATTTCAAACCGATAACCTCACTGCGGCGCAGGCCGTAAAAAGCAGTCAGTAGAACTACCAGCTCGATCTTATGCCCCTTGATAACTTCAAACAGATTCAGGACTTCCGAATCCAGGTAGTAGTCACCCTTGAAGGGTTCAGGCTTGGAAATGATAATCCGGTCAGCCGGATTGCTTGGAATCAGATTTTTGTCAACCGCATAATTCAACGCCCCATGAATCAGAGCGTGGTAATGTTTAACGGTGGTCGGCTTGACCCGTTCCAATTCTTTCTCATAAAAAGCGAGAATATCTTGTTTGGTAAGGTCACAAAGGGCGACAGGATGCTCTCGGAAATACGGGGCGATGGGGTTGTTAAGCTGTTGTTCGTATCCCGAATAGGTCGAGAGTTCAATGGGCTTGCTGTCCATCACCCGTCCGGTAGCAGACTTGTACTTGTACTCAAGCCACTGGTACAGGAAATCCACAAAGGAAATCGCTGCGGATGACGGGCCAGACGGAGAAGCCGACTGCTGTGAGGCCGTAGCCTCCTGAAGCAGCTTTTCCGTCCATTCTTTTCGGATGGTGGGAAGCATATTGTTTGCCCAGGTCTTATTGCCCTTGACTTTCTTATGGGTGGGAATCCATTTGGGCTTTCTCTTACCGTTTTCATCGGTAAGGTTTAGAACCCAATAGAGATACCCTTTTTTCTCGGCCACATGGCCGGAGATTAGTTTGCTGTTTTCTTGCAGGTGTACCGCTGGCATACTGATCTGTTCCTCCTTTTGCGGTATTGAGTTCACCTACCAATGACACCTTTATTGTATCATCGGACAGAACAAAACTCCAGGTAAATCCGCGTCAGAATTGTTAACTTTCTGCGTCTATCCGGTGAAGATCGACACCATAGCCTGCTACTCCGCAAAAGTGGAGCAGGTGATTTTCAAATAACGAAGAATGTGGGCTTTGGGGATGCGGTAAGCCCGTCCAATTTTAAGGTACTCAATTTTCCCATCTTTAAGTAACTTGTACCCGGTTTTTGTACTGACGCCAAGCGCCTCACACATTTGACCAATGTCCATCACATCCGGGTAGTCTTTTAACATCAATCGGTAGGCATCTCTGGGAGAGAGTAGGCCGCCGTCATTTTCATACATTGTGAGTCCTCCTTTCGTTGGGGTATCCTATGCCGATGCTGATTGCCAGGGCTGCATCTACCTCCAGCATTTTTTCTTTACTGATACGCCCAATGTAACCACGGAGCCGCTTCCGGTCTATTGTCCGCAGTTGTTCCAACAGAAGCAGAGAGGTAGGCGCAAGCCCCGGCACATTCTCAAGTAGGATATGGGTAGGCAGACTGTTCTTCGCTTTTCTGCTGGTGATGGCTGCTGCAACAACGGTAGGACTAAAGTGATTCCCCACATCATTTTGGATAACAAGGACAGGGCGGATGCCGCCTTGCTCGGAGCCGACCACCGGGTTCAGGTCTGCATAGAACAGATCGCCACGCCGGATAGCCTTTCGCATAAACTGACCTCCTGAATATTAAGTAAGCCGGAAAACGGGGCAGGCCATAAGACCTGCCCCATTTCCGGCGAAATACAAAATCCGATTTGTTTTCTTGTTATGTGCCATTTGTCCTTGACACCCCGCACATATTGGGAAGTCATCAGTGACCGGCAGCGAACCGGCCCACGGGAATCTCACCCCTCCGAGGATCTCTCCGAGCTGCCCCCATTGCGTGATCCTGCAACCAGATGGTTTCCAAATGTTATGGACTACTCTGATCTTAAGCAGGGCTGTGGCTGGACAGGAGTACCATTATGCCCCTTTCCGGTCATGGCCGCGCCGGGTGCTGCCCGGTTTTTACAGGCTGCCGTTACTCGCTCATACAGGACAGGATTGTATGCAAGACCAATTATGATAATCAGGTGGGATCTGCTCATCATGTCCGTATATCATGGCGCGGCCCCTGAATCGGCTTTAGCTCTTCGAGCTGGAAAGGGGGGATGTTACTGATGAATGAGTATGCGGTTGTCAAGGTACAGGTGAAAGAAGAACACTCGAAAGAATGCCTTTCACCTATCGTCCTGAAACCGCAGGGGTGTCAACCCTGTGCCGCAAAATATTTTTTAAGTTTGGCAATCGCCAGGTTTATGGACTTGGCAACGGCTTGATGGCTTGTCCCTTCCATGCGACCGATCTGCCGGGTAGAGAGTCCCTGAAAAACATGAAGCCGGAATCGCCGTTTCTGAACCTCGGTCAAAGCGCCCACTGTAAAAAGCTGCTCCAGGGCTTTCCAGGCATACTTGCGGTTCTGTATGTCAACAACTCGTTCTTCCCATTCTTCATCCAGAGCGCGAGTGGCACAATGCTCCGTTTCCTCCAAACCGTGGATCGAAACATCCTTGCGGGTCTGGGCGCTCTCTGCCCGATCCTGCTCATAGTAAATTTGATCGGACAGGGCTTTCAGCTCTGCAAAGTCATGTTCCGTTTTGTCAGGATTCTCCTTCAGATAATCCTCCAGTGTGATTTCTATGATTTCGTTATGAAAGCGATAAACGATATTTGGGCTGTTTTTGTTTATCGCATAGTCGCTTTTGCGATAATTTTGCACCTCTGTTACCTCCGATTTGTTTTTTGTGGAAAACAAATCGGAAGTGGTGGTGCTCGACACCAGTGACCAAGTAGTCGAGAACAAATCAAAAAGCGGCCGAATCTGTAACTCAGTACAAATTCGACCGCTCCAAGTCGTTTATTAAAAAGTCCGCAGAAAAAGCATCTTTTGGCAGGTGGAGGCTTTTCGCTTTTAGAACAATACTCCCGGCCACCATACTTCCATATAAAGATGATTTTCTTTGTCTTGTAAGCCGTGTGTCGTGGTGCGTAAAGACAGCGGAACAGCATAATGCGCTTCTTGAGGTATTGCATAGTGCATCAGACTCCTGTCCATACAAACGGACGGCACACCGGCAGCATCACTCCCTTTCTTAATTCAAATATATGTATTTCTACCGACAGGTCAATGCTGCCGAGCCGAAATAAACCTATTCAGTTTAAGATCAACTCTGCATTGTCCGGTCATCAGCGATTATTCTTTTTTATGCGGATAAAGTCAGTAATCAGAAGTATCAAACCGATTATTCCAATCGCAACTATTACATAGCTTTCATGTAAAATTCCATGAAAGCCAAGAAAGCCACTAAATCCGGTTAAATGGACACCGTTTCCGGTCATTCCCGAAATAGGAAAACGAACAGAAAGTCGCCATAATACAAATATAATCAGCGCCGATATTCCAAACAAACTTCCTCCAAGCCACGTTCTCCATGACATTCGCTTGTTTCCTTTCAATGCAGATTCTTGTGGTGGGGTCGGCTCGGTAATATTGTCCTTTAACAAATAGTCAGTAGATACCTTAAAACATTCACTTAATGAGACGATTTTTTCCAGTTCAGGGGATGCCAAGCCGTTCTCCCATTTTGTGATGGCCTGCCTTGATACTCCTATTTTTTCTGCGAGTTTCTCCTGGGACAGTCCCATCTTTTTTCGTTCCCTTTGAATCTTTTCGGGTAACTTCATAGTGAACCTCCTCACTTTCATTCTATTTTTTCTGTGGTAGCCACTCTACCACCCCACCTATGTCAATTCGGCAACCAGTGGTAGCAATAAAAAAATTATGAAATATTGCAGAAAAGCTCACCGAAACGGTGAGCTTTTCTGCGATAATCAATATTGTGGGTAGCTGCCTATTTTGGTTCTTCCCACAGATGCCCACACATTTTCATAGAGAGAATCTATCCTTCGTTTTTCCCAATCGCATCCGCTAATTGACCACTGACGGCATCTATGTAGAGATATACCCCGTCCCGATCACAGTGGTACAGGTTAGAGTACCGCACATGCTCTTTTACCCGCTCCATCTCGTCCACCAGAGCCCTGACCTGGAAGTCCACCATATCCTCCGCCACCTCTGGGAATAGAAATGGCATGGTGTCTGGAATGGCTTTGTGTACCATCATCATGCTGAGGGCCAGATTGCCAAACAGCCGGGGATCAATACTGTCCACAGGGAGGCTAAAGATGGAAAGCAGCTTCCCATAAAAAATAATCTGATCCCGCCGGAACGCCTGAAAATTCTCCTCGGAAAGGCAGTGGCGTACTTGCTGCTCCTCCTCAATGGACAAAACGGCAACTCCGCTTTTAGCTCCATAACAGCAGTTTTTCAGAAAGGTTTCCACTCCCGCCCGCCAACTGAGTCCGGGGTCCTCCATTAGGGATCTGGCATAATCCAGCAGCTTGGGCTGTTGGTATCGCAGGGCGTAGAGCACCAGTTCTTCTTTGGATGAGAAAAAACTGTAGAAGAAGGTCTTGGAGATCCCTACTTTTCTGCACAGAACATCAATACTGCTGTGAATCAATCCCCGATCCGCGATACACTGAATCATGGTGGTCATCAGGGCATTCCGCACTTGCACTCTATCTTCTTCAGAATAGGCTTTTCGTGCCATATCTTCCCCCCCTATAAAGAACAGAATCATAAAATAGTATTTATATAATAACTGCACAGAAAAAAATATACAACTATATTTTGAAAATTTTTTATGAACTAACTAAACCATTAACTTATTTCTGCTGTATCGGGATGGAGAAAAATTATGCGAAGATTTTGTTTCAAAGCATAATTTACTGTTTGGCCTGTCCCAGATCGTAGTTTACGATTGTTATCATAGACTGCCAGCAAGAAATCTGCATGATCTACCATATAATAATTTCTCTTTTTATAATCGGATGCAGTTCCACTTTGTCCTATAACAATACATTTTGTGGCATTATGAATAATTATCTGCAACCGCTGTTTGCTCATTGCATCCCATTTCGAATCATGCCCTTCAAATGGAAGTGCAACAATTAACTCAATATCTTGATATCCCGGTTGTTCTTTGAGATATAAGAGTTGTTCGGCTGCCCACATATCTACCCCTAATGTACCTCCAACATAAAAGCGGAAAATACCTTCTTCATCATGCAAATGACAAAATGTTTTTAGCATTGCTTTTTTTATTTTTTTGCACAACGAATACCCTTCATTATACTTGAACTTAAATCGAGTTGGACGGTGCCCAGTAATGGCACAAGCGTATGTTTTTTTCAAAAACTTCACCCCACTTCAAATCTCACGCAAACAAAAATGAAATAACGCAAATAAAACGGCGTAAATAGGCATATATCCATTATTATAACACATACTATGTTTATAATCCAGGCATTTCATCTGTTATCCTTTTATATAGCGAGGTGAGGATATGGATGAAGAATTTATCCGCAATCGGATCACCGAATTGCGTTTGAAAAAAGGCGCATCGGAATATCAAATGAGTTTGGCTTTAGGACAGAACCGGAGCTATATTCAGGGGATTTCATCTGGTCGATCTCTTCCGTCAATGGCTCAGTTCTTAAAAATTTGTGATTACTTTGAGATTACCCCTTTGCAGTTTTTTGATGCAGAAGCGGTCAATCCACAGTTAATCCGTAAAGCGATGGACGGAATGCGAAAACTCAAGGACGAAGATCTGATTATGCTAATTGGCTTTATTAACCGACTGCAATCCAAGGACTGACGGCGGGGGTTTCGACCCATGGTCGTCTATTTTTGCAATTTTTCTAAATAACTATTACTTTTTTCTTCATCCGTAAGTATCTGTTCACCTGTACGGTTCAAGGGGGTATAAAAATGGACTGCCCCCCCAGTCCACATACGAATCGGGCGGCAATTCTGCCGCCCGATTTTTGTTTCAAAGCCATCTGCAAAGGAGTAGGAATCCGCTGTCGGCAAAGTGGCAGACTGCTCCCCAGGTGTGGGATCAGGGGCGTCACAGGTATCCGCAGGAGCACTTTCCGGTTGCACTGCCGGGGATTCATCAGACGCATCATCTTCCGGCACAGGGACATTTTCCGGCTCGTCAGGGCAGGGCAAGTCAGAGCATAAGGTATAGAGGTTGCTGGTCTGGCCGCCGTTCTTACGCTCGTCAAACCGGGCCTGCTTGACGATATATCCCGCTTTCACCAGCTCATCCAGCGCCCGCTTTACAGTGGACACCCCATAGCCGCACTTGGCGGCTATTGTCTTGATAGAGGGGAAACACTCACCCTCTTTGTTGCAATGCAGAACCAGGACTTGCAGTACAAGCCGCGCTCTGGGCTTCAGTTCAGAAGAAAATGCCCGCTGCATATACTCAAACTTTGCCATATTCCAATCCTCCCAGTCATGTCTCACTGTTACAGGCGCTTTTCTCCTGCAATATACTTCTCCACCAGCGGCCGGTAAATCTGCCCGTTGACCTGTTTCGCAAACAGGTCGTGGGATGCCGCCGCAATCTGCACATCTTCCCCAAAGAGTTCCGTACAGTATTCCTGAATTTCCTGCGGCACACAGATCGCCACCGGGCGCACTTCCAATGATCCGCACTCGGACAATGCCTTATGGAACACCGGAATCTCATAGGGCAGGACACTCCCACACAGGAGCCGGTGTTCTGCGTCACGAAAAATAGAAGTAGGCGTCTGCATTACGCCGCAGTCATAGATGATAATGTGAGGAATGAGAGAGGGGCATTTTTAGGGTCCTGTCGAAAAATTCTTTCTCCATGTCCCTTGCTGACTTTTCTCCCCTCAAGTGGTAGATCACGAGAAAGGCCGAAAATTAAGTCGCTCGAAAAAATATTTATCCCCTCACTTGGTAGGCAGCGAAAAAGGCGAAAAATTAACCCCCTTGAAAAAATCTTTTGTCTTGGCTCCAAATTGGAGCCATTTTCCTGTGCAGGACTGCTCGTGGCTCCGAAATGGAGCCATTTTTCGTCTATGGCATCAAAAGTGATGCCATATCCATTCCGGAATTCATCGGTGTGGCAGCAAAATTGATGCCATAAAAATAAGCGCCTGCCTCTTTTCAGAAGCAGACGCTCGTTTTTCGTATTCCTTTTTTACCGCAGCAGTCGGATCAGCAGCTCATTGATATCCTCGGCGGGCTTGCCGCTTGCTACCAGCTTGTTCCGAAAGGACAGCAGGGCCTTTACCAGCAGCCGCCGCTCGCCGGCGCAGAGTGCTAATACTCTATTTCTTCTATGCTTGAACATCACCACACCTCAGCAATAAACCAGCTCAGAAAGGACAACTTCCTCCGCTCGGCTGCGGATGCTGTTCATCCGCCCCACCCATTCCATTTGATTCTCGGCCTTCAGCCGCTCAGTGACACCCTCAGTGTCCTTCATCTGCGCGACCAGCCGATCGAACATCTCCTGTGCCGTGTCACCGATTTCCTTGAGATGGTCGTCCAGCTTGCCGGTCAGCAGCATCCCCGTGTAGATGCCGTCTCTGTACTCGCGCAGATACCGCCTGCGCGCCGCTGCAAACCTGTTTTCCATACCGCGCCTCCATTCACATTTACGGTGGGTGGTTCTTTCTTCATCCGTATCCTATCGCAGAACGCCAGAAAGCGCCAATGTGTAAAAATCAGATTTGCAGATTTGACATCATAGAAACTCCCTCAGAAACGCAGGTTAATATTTGCCAAATTGAAGGGTTTGTATGTCCTTATGACGTTATACCTTGATTGAGTTTTCGAACGAAAACATTTGTTGAACTATGTGGACTTTTTGTGCAGGCTGTGATATAATTATCAAAATTCAGATTTATATGTTGAAAAGCGGCACTCCCAATACTATTGGCACAAGCAATAAAGTAAATGAGGTTTGCTATATGACTGTGAGTTATAAAAAATTATGGAAGCTCTTAATAGACCGAGATCTAAAGAAGAAGGATCTTGAGGAAATGGCTGGCGTTAGTCATTATGTAATGAACAAGTTGACACATGGGGATAACGTCACCACTGATGTCCTATGCAAAGTGTGCAAGGCTCTTAATTGCACCGTTGACGACATTATGGAAATGATTGACGAGTAGCTGTCGCTTTGGGTTTTTCAGTATAGGTACATCGACAGTCTTGCCACTTTTAAATCGTCTACTATGAATAACTTGCTTAAAAAGCTGTAGGAAAGTTGAGGAAGCGTAATGGATATCAACGCTTTGAATGCTAATCTAAACAGGGATAAATGGGGTGTCAGGAATTTTCGTGCTCTTAAATCTCTACTTGTAAAAGAGGTTCAAGAGTCACTTTCTGAGTTTATGCCCCTTACAAGCAGCTCTTATTATAACAATCCTATTCAAGTCCTTGACTTTTTTAGTGGAGCAGGTGGAACATCTCTTGGATTTGCAGCGCTTAATACCGTTATTCCGACATTTAAGATGCTCGGCGGCTGCGATATCAACCAGATATCCGCACAGACATATAGCCGAAACTTCGACACTCCTGTGATCCACGAAGACATCGTTCGACTGGCAAATGAAGAAGGTGCACTCGAAACTCTCCTCGAGAGCATAGGTTTTGACACTAATAAGCCCACCATCTTGATTGGTTGCGCACCATGCCAGGGTTTTTCATCTCATCGAAAGAGGCATTGGGACGAAGAAGACGACGTTCGAAATAGCCTCGTCATGGCTTTCGCAACAATTGTTGGGAAAATTATGCCAGATGTCATTGTTATGGAAAATGTGCCCGAGTTTTTATCTCAAAAGTACTGGCGCTATTTTTCTGCGGCAAAGAAAAGCTATCAGCAACTGGGCTATACAGTAAAAGAGCACATTTATAACGCTGCGGCGTTTGGTGTTCCGCAAGATCGCTTCAGAACAATAGTAATCGGCATGAAGAAGGAGTTCCTTTTGCCAGAAGGCTACCTAACGCCGAATGAATATCGAACTGTCCGTGATGCAATCTCGAAATTGCCTCCGGTTGCCGCTGGCGTTGCTGATCCTAACGATCCAATGCATAAAAGCGCGGCTCACAAGCAAAGCACTATTGACGTCATTAGACAGGTTCCCCACGACGGCGGTAGCAGGCCGGAAGGTGTCGGACCTGAATGTCTAGATAGGGTAAGGGGCTTTTACGACGTATATGGGCGCTTGTATTGGGATAAGCCGTCTATCACTATCACTCATTATGCTAGAAACCCAGCCAGCGGTCGATACACGCATCCAGAACAAGATCGTGGACTAACAGCAAGAGAAGCAGCGCTTCTTCAAAGCTTTCCGAATGGTTTTGAATTCACCGGCAAGTCCGACGATATTTATCGGCAGATTGGAGAAGCTGTACCGCCGTTGCTCTCTTCGGCAATTGCTGCAAATATTCTGATTGAGCTTCTGTCCACAGAGCCCACAGCCGACGAGCTATCCGCTAGCCCGCAATCTATTGACGAACCGGTGAGCAGTTCTTTTTCCAGCGTCATAGCGGGAATTAAGATGAAAGATCAAGCTGCCAAGGCAACGAAATATACCTGTATCGATAGCTTTTGCGGTGCGGGAGGTCTTGGGCTTGGGCTCAAACGTGCAGGTTTTAATATTCTTCTTAGCTTTGATATTGATCAGATCTGTATTGATACAATCAAGGCGAACAAGAAATACTTTAATCATCCGGCAGAGGCCGCCGATATCGCAGATATGTTGAATGGAGAGCTATTGAAAAAGTGCAATCTTCAACGTGGTGAATTATTTCTTTTAGCCGGAGGACCACCGTGCCAAGGCTTCTCAGTCCAACGGCGCGGAAGCGATACGGATGAGCGTAATGAACTTGTACTAAAATATGGCAAGCTCATTGACGAACTCTATCCAATGTACTTTGTCATGGAGAACGTTACAGGTATTGCTGGAAAGCGTGGCAAAACTATCTTACAGCAACTAATTGAAGATGTCGAACAGATAGGATATAAGGTGCACGTTGATTTACTTGATGCCCAAGATTATGGAGTTCCACAGCGGAGAAAACGCTACATTATCGTTGGTGAGCGAAATGACCTGGGCGAGCACTATAAATATCCAGAGCCCGTAGCTGCTCGACACACGGTGCGCGATACGATTGGAAATCTTCCGGCTCCTCCTTCAGACGGAACCGATCATCCGGAAATATCACTCCACAGAAGAGACCGGCTATCCGAACTGAATCTCAAGAGAATGCAGGCTATCAAAGAGGGACAAGGAAGAGACGATCTTCCCGAAGAATTACTAGCTGACTGTCATAAAGTCGACAGCTCAGTAATTGGATTCCGTAGTGTTTACGGACGCATGGCTTGGGACGATGTAGCGCCAACAATCACTGCGCGGTTCGATAGTTTCACCCGTGGGAAATTTGGCCACCCGGTCCAGGATCGTAGTATCTCGCTTCGCGAAGGCGCACTACTCCAAAGTTTCCCAATGGATTTTGTGTTTACAGGGAATAAAGTTGATATAGCTCGACAGATCGGGAATGCGGTACCACCGCTTCTTGCAGAAAAGATTGGACAGAGTATCATCGAATGCTATCGGAAAGTTGGTGAGAAATAAATGCCGTTTGATGCGAGCGTTAGAGCTTATTTGCGGGCTTACCAAAACGAATACAGAGCTGCTCTTCATGGAGGACAGCACACAGCCGAGCTTTCTTTTCGCGTCCCTATGCATGAAATGTTTAGGAGGATAGCGCATGACTTGAACCCGGCAGGTACTTTCGACATCATTCTTGAGCCGAGAAATCAAGGAAGAATGGGGCGGCCTGACTGGAGAATACAGGATCGCATCTCGCTTGGTGTTTACGGCTATATTGAGGCGAAAGGTCCATCCAACGAGCCGTTCGATACTACCCCGTATAGGGATCAGATTAACCGATATCTGACGTTAGGGCACAAGCTTATCATTACGGACGGCATTGATTTCGTATTCTGTTTTACCGAAACGCCGGTTGTAGTCTCGATTATAGACAAAGCACGAATGGACGCGTTAGATTGGTCGAGGCTCCCGGTTGATCCGCTATTTAGGTTTTATATGGAGCAATTTTTCTCTAACCCCGCTCCACAACGTGTCGACGAAGAAAAGCTGGTTGAGCTCGTCGCAATTCGCACTCGAAACCTGGCTGATGAAATACGAGGATACTCAGATTTAACCATAGAAGAGGCAATGAATGAAGACGAACATCATATCATTGAGCTTCTAAACGGTTTAAGAGAACTCGTTTATAACCATAATGATCCTCAACTTAGAACAGGAAGAGTCTTTGCAGATTTTACTGCGCAAGTCATTATGTTCTGTCTCCTGTTCGCCCACAGAGTTATCTGCTCAAGCGAGGATACGCCTACTCAAAAGGCTGAAAAAATCCGGTCATATGCCTATAATGACGTCGCAGATGGCGAAGCGCTTTTGCCATTTCGAAACCTAATGGTCTACCTCAGAGACCATGCTGGGGACGGTATGTTCATTGGTCAGTGGGTGGATGAATGTATCGCGTTCTTGTCTTTTGTTCAGATGACCGATCAACAATTGCAGAATCCTGATTACCATCGCTTATTCGAACTGTTCTTCAACAAATTTGACAAGCAAGCTCGGTTTGACTATGGAGCATTCTACACGCCGAAGCTCCTTGCGGAGTTTGTAGTTCGATTTGTGGGAAAAGTTGTGGCCGATCATTTTGATGGTGCAACCATATATGATGACGGCAATACAATCATTGATCCCTGCTGCGGAACAGGCTCTTTTCTTGAGCAGATCGTGGCCCACGACGAAGGAGACGGCGCATATAACCTTTGTGGCTTTGAGATCCTTCCTGCACCATATATGCTTGCTAACTATCGTATGTCTCTTGTCGAGCAGCATTACAGAAAGCAGAATCTGCATCCAAGTATTATCTTGGCAAATACACTGAGCAACTATCTTCTGAATGATGATGCAAATGCTCGCTCTATCGAGGGACAAGAGCTGATTCGAGCTAAAGAATTATCCTCTCGTCCTTTGAAACTGATCATTGGGAATCCACCGTCTTCTGACTCTAATAGGAGTAATGTCTCTGAAGAGTTTTCGCAGATTATTGATTTGATGGAGGATTTCCGACCGCCGGTCGAAAACCGACGTGGGAGACAAAACATTCAGAAGCAAATCAACAATCCGTTTGTTCAGTTCCTGCGTTGGAGCTGTGAAAAGCTGCTGGCTTCCGATAATCACTCGGTACTGGCGCTTATCGTTCCGCTTTCCTTTCTTGAAGCTGAGTCCTACAAATATGCCCGAAAGTATTTGGTCGAGCATTTCTCCAATGTTTGGGCGATTGCAATTGACACCGATGCTCGGACGGGAATTCGTGGCGACAGCATCTTCATGACGATGCAGGGCCGAGCCATAATTGTTCTTACCAGAAAATATGGCGAAGACAATAATGCCTCAGAAATAAATTACGCAGATATATCTCGTGAAAGGCGAAGCGAAAAAGAAGCAATTCTTAATGGTAGTATTGAAGAAACGATGCGTCGCTTTATTACATTTCCGATTAGCGACGCTATGTATTCATTTATGCCATCACGCCCGTTTAATGAGCAACTCTACGCTCAATTCTGGCCAATTAGCACTGAAACTGGCGCTCCCGGCGTCTTTTTAAATCAATGCTCTGGCGCTAAGATGGCTCCGACAGCTCTTCTTACTCATGTGAAACAACCGATGCTCAAACGTCGTAGCCGCGAAATTGCAAGTGAAGGGGTTATAAAAGCGCAGGAATGGATCGGAGGACAGGATAAGCCGGTAGTTGAATCAAAGATTCTTGCCTTCCAGAATGCATTAAACACTTGCACCTCTCGGCAAGAGCTTGATTCCGTTTTGGCTGAGAACATACGCCCTTGTTCGTTTAGGCCATTTGTGAATTCTAACGCATTGCTCTGGGGAACTATTTTTGATTACCAGGCGGGCATTGGCGGTGGAGGCGCGAGGGTTCGACCAGAAATAAAGGCAGTCTATGATTTGCCGGATACGGTTGGATTCTCCTTGGCTCATGCACCAAAGGATTTGGATGAATCACTTGGGCAGTTCACTTCATTCTGCTGGTATTTCCCTGACAACGACCTGAGCCGCAGGGGTAATGGTCATATTTACCTAAATCACTACATTCGAGATGTTCACACAAATGCGGTTATAAACAATATTCATCAAAGTCTGATTGAGCGCTACTCCGCGCTAACTGGTCTTGATGACTCCGAATGTGCCAAGAAAATGGTGTTTTACTCCTATGCCGTTTTCTGCTCTCAGGTATATCTTGAGGAATTTTATGGCGCGCTGTTTGTAGTAAATCAATCGGAAAGCCGCGCAAGAATTCCTATAGTTGATGATGCCGGCCTATTTCTTCGTCTCGCGGAACTCGGCGAGCGGTTAGCTATCCTTGAGAAGAACGACGCTGCGGTCGATAACGTACTTGATTTTAACTACGACGAGCTGCTTGCGCAGATGTGGACGGGGTTCCATCTTGAGCATAGTAGGTCTGCATCGAGGAGTCCTTACGATGAAGAGAATGAGCAACTTATCGTTAGGGATGAAGTAACTGGCAACAGCATTCGAATCTATTGCCCTGTTTCTTTGCAGAAGTTTACGATTGCAGGATATAACGTAATCAAGGACTGTTGGCTCAAATTTCATTCATATCGGTTTACGCACTGCGATTTTACTCGCGATGATCTAAAAGAGCTTTTAGATCTATTCAATAAGATCGCATCGCAAATGGGGATCGTGTCTGAAATTGACGAAATAATGCATAGTATTGTTGGCGGTGAGGTTGCTCTTCTGAATTACAACGACTGAAAGATGGCGATTCATTATGGCAGACGTATTTTCAAAGGATAAAAGATCTGAAATAATGAAGGGCGTTAGGTCTTCGGGCAACAAAAGCACTGAGCTAAAGCTAATCCAGTATTTCTCCTCCAACCATATCACTGGGTGGAGGAGAAAGTACAATGTTAAAGGTCACCCGGATTTCGTCTTTCTTGATAAACGGATTGCAATTTTTGTTGACGGATGTTTTTGGCATGGCCATGATTGCCGTAATACCAGACCGGCTGAGAATGCAGAGTACTGGAAAAAGAAGAGAACTCGGAACATTGAACACGATAAAGCTATTACGAACCTTTTTGAAAGACGCGGCTGGTCCGTGATTAGGATCTGGGAGTGCGAGCTAAAGAAGAAAAACCGCGCTATTTTGGATGAGAAACTATCCATCATCACCAGCCTTCCCAAGAAAAGTTAGATAATAGCTGATTTAAGCAATTTTGTTCTGTGTGGAGGTCATTAATGGATACGATCACAACTAGGACTGTGGGTACAGGCTTCGCCGAAATTGGCGAATCTGTATTAACCGAGACGACTCAAACGGCAATTGTTTTCAAACCGCAGATGCACGAAGGCGGTATACGTGGCTCGATTATTCGGTATAAGAAGGGCAGAAACGGTGATAGAGAAACTCCGGTTCCTGTAGATTTTCGGCGCTTAAACGCAGGTGACGGTATAGAAATTGAATTGAATACCGAAGCCGTTACCAACCTGACCCAACGTATTCAAGAAATTCAAGCACTTCTTGACGAAGAAGGTGTTCGACCCGGAATCCACAGATATAGAGTTACGAATGTAAATGATCTTGTAATAACAGATCAAAATAAAGCCCGTATCATCCAAAGACTTCTTGAAGCAAATCTCGGTGAAGATATTTGGAATCAGCTTGTACAGGATAACCCCAATATTGCCACCCGATTAGCGAACGCGAAAATACAAGAGGATAGATTAGCTGTACTGCATCGTTTCGAGGAGATGCTGCAGGACAACACGTTGGCTGAGAATAATTGGCAAGACTTCTTCGAGGAGAACACCTGGATATTTGGCTATGGCTTGCGATATCAGATACTTCGAGTAATACAGCCTCAGCCAAACTATGGCGGTGTTGCCGTAGATGGAAGGGGTGGACAGCGCGGCGACTTCCTTACCGCAACCGAAGCAGAGACAAGGTTTACTTGCCTCGTCGAAATCAAAAAAACCACCACGCCGCTCCTTCAGAGAGAGCAATACAGGAATGGCGTATGGGTGCCAGTAATGAATTAACTGGTGCTGTTTCACAAATTCAAGTGAACTGTGCTCAGTGGGAAACTGACGCGAGGACTGAGCGCAATCGTGAACAACTACCTAGGATCTATACGGTTTCCCCAAAGGGGATAGTGGTGATCGGAAAGACGAGTGAGCTTAATAATTGGGACAAAAGAAACTCATTTGAGCGCTTTCGTCAGGAATTAAGATGCCCAGAGGTTCTAACTTACGATGAACTATATGAGCGAGCCAAGTTCATTGCAGAAGGTCCTGCTCCCTTGGACGAGGACACCGATTTTGATATGCCATTTTAGGATTAACCAAAACTTCAATAGTTTATGATAATTGGGCTTGTACTGTTTACGATGGTACTGTCTAATTGTTCTTCACAATGGAGGGTTTTGTATGAGCGAAACAATGCTATCTTTCACGATACAAGGAGATAACGAGGGATACGTTACATTTACTTGTCCGTATTGCAATTCTGATTTCAAGTTGCAAGCAGGAGAGTATCAGAATGACGAAGAGCCTTTTTCTGAGCTGTTTTGTCCATACTGCGGCCTGTCAAAAGAGAAAGCCAGCTTCTATTCGGAAGATGTCATTGAAAAGGCCCGAGAACTGGCTACTAATTATGCGATTGAGGAACTCAACAAAGCATTCGGGAAAATGGCTAAATCCATCAATCGGAAAAAGGGCATCATCAAGATGACCTATAAACCGCTCAAAAAGGTAAATGTGCGAGAACTGAAGGAGAAGGATACTCAGGAGGTTGAATTTCAGTGCACTATTTGTAACCACCATACCAAGGTCCTATACTGCGCTGGTGCTTCTAAGATTTTCTGTCCATACTGTGGGGTAGATTTATGATTACTTATACTGAATTAAGAAGATTGAGTCTGGATTTTCGCAGATTGTCGAGCAATTTCCTAAATTCCACCGATGATACTGCTGCAACTATGATCCAACGGTTTAAGAAATATATTGACGACACGCCTTTCATCTCAGGGATAATCTCTGATGCAATCGGTGAAGTTGATTATGATTGGCAGAACTGTTTCAGGCAAAGCAAACATAGCGGCTGGCATGAAATCGAAGTTCCAGTAGACGAAGCTTGCCATGTCAAGGCAATGTATGATTATCTTGACTACATTATCAGCAATGGCTCAAACATACTTGGTATTGCAATGCATTATCCTCATTCACAGAAAAAGTTCAATGAAATCATTCAACACTTCCTCGACATCGCTTTTAAACCTTTGATCGATTTCATAAACGACGCCATTTCTAAAGAAATGATCCTCATGGAAGAACAAAAGCCGTTAGGCGTTACTCAAAACATTGGGACTGTCTATGGTACCGTCAACCAGCAAGGTGGCGGGACGATCAATAGTGAGACCACAGTTCTTGCGGGAAATCTGGATCAGATTGCTGAAATTGAAAAAATGATCGAAAAGATTCTCCCCCACTTGGATGATATTCCTGATATTCCAAAAGATGCCGCAGATGACGTTAAGGATGATTTGGAATCCGTAAAAGAGCAGATCAACGCACCTGCACCGAAAAAGAAAAGACTACAGAAAGCTATTGGCGGGATAAAGAAATTCTTTGGCGACTTTTCACCACAGCTTGCCGCTGCGCTCGCTGCTCATGCAATTACTACAACTGATTGGAACGCTATGATCGCATCAGTGGAAAAACTGATTTCTTCACTATAGTCCTGTAGCTTCTCCGCATCGAGAAAAGGCATGTGCGGTTTAACAAATCTCGCTTGACTATTCTCCTTGGCATTTTTTTATCTGGCTTCTCAGGCCCCGAAAACGAATAATTCGCCTTATTCACCCTCGTCGAGCGGATAAAGCGAATTTTCGGTGAATATTCAGCGAATTTTCAGTTGCAGAAGCAGTGAATCACACTTTTCAATAGAAAAATGGCGCCAAAA
>ENA-OYYO01000047-OYYO01000047.1-human-gut-metagenome-genome-assembly--contig:-NODE-47-length-27959-cov-5.158794_pt1 | contig 27959 bp, 18 predicted proteins | sample MGYA00243250_ERZ653451 | MGnify/ENA primary metagenome ERZ653451 (study PRJEB26926, sample SAMN06165176) | human gut metagenome | biome: ENVO:00009003; feature: ENVO:2100002; material: ENVO:00002003... | reverse complement strand
GGGAAAGAAAATGGGGGTCGCATCACGCGGCACATGTGCCGCAAAGCCTTTCGCACCTGTGCGAAAAAGCATCCGCGCCCTCACGGGCGCAAAAAGTGAGGAACATTTTCATGATTTTCAAAAAATCCGGCCCGCCGGAATGGCTGCTCGTCTGTTTGGGCAACTACGGCAAGCAGTATGAAAACACCCGCCACAACATCGGCTTCATGGCCGCGGAGCGTCTGATCGACAAGCGCGATCTGCGCTGCAACCGCCTGCGCTTCCGCGCGCTGACGGAAGTCATCGAATTTGGCGGGGCGAATGTGCTTTTGATGATGCCGCAGACCTACATGAACCTCTCCGGCGAGGCTGTGGGCGAGGCGGCGCGGTTCTATAAAATTCCCGCTGACCACGTCATCGTCATCTCCGACGATATTTCGCTCCCGCTCGGCAAGCTCCGCGTGCGCGGCAATGGCAGCGCGGGCGGACACAACGGTCTCAAGAACATCATCGCGCACCTCGGCACCGACGCTTTTCCGCGCGTCAAGGTCGGCGTCGGCGCGCCGGAGCACGACATTGTCGACTGGGTCATCGGCCCGTTCACGGCCAATGAGCGCAAGGTCATCGACGGTGTGCTCGACCGCGCGCTCAGCGCGGCGGAGTGCATCATCACCGACGGCGTGAGCGCCGCGCAGAACCGCTACAACGGCTGAACGCTTTTTGCCGCCAAAATTTAAAAAATCGACATAGACTTTTTGCCAAAAGCCTATATAATAAAATGACTGACGACCACGGGCATGACCCGCCGCGGCTGCGGCGGATCTGCCCTTTTGCGCGCTGCGGGAGGAGGGATACGGCATGGCGCAGGGGATGAACAAACTCAACGAAGCGCTCGCATCTCTTCCCGAGGTGCGCGAGCTGCTGCTCTCGCTTGACGCGGGCACATCGCCCATCGCCGTGTCGGGCCTTTCGGGTGTACACCGCGCGCAGCTCACCGCTGCCGTGCGGCACAAGACACAGCGCCCGCTTTTGATCGTCTGCGCGGACGAAAACGAGGCAAACCGCATGGCGGGCGACCTGCACGAGCTGCTCGGCGAGGACGTGAGCCTGCTGTTCGCACGCGAATGGCAGCTGCGCGACCGCGTGTTCGCCTCCCACGGCTGGGAGCAGCAGCGCATCGGCTCGCTGTGCAGCCTTGCCGCCGGAAAAGCGCCGATCCTGGTTGCGACGGTCGACGGCCTGATGCAGCGAACGCTCCCGCCCGACGCGCTGCGCGGCGCGGTGACGGACATTTCGCTCGGCGACCGCTTTGACCTGAACGCGCTCTCGAAAAAGCTTGTCGAAAGCGGCTATACGCGCGCGGAAACGGTCGAGGGCGTCGGCCAGTTCGCGCTGCGCGGCGGCATTCTCGACGTCTGGTCGCCGCTGAGCGCGCCCGTGCGCGTTGAGTTTTTCGACGACGAGGTCGACGCGATGGGCGAATTCGACGTGACGACCCAGCGCCGCACGCAGAACGTCAAATCCCTGACCATTCTGCCCGCGGCAGAGGTGCTGCCCGCCCTCTCGGACGGCGGGCGCGAAAAAATGCTCGAGCGCCTTGGGCGCGCCGCGCAGAAAATTGCGAAAAAGGCTGAAGACAGCCCCATCGTCCAAACGCTGCGCAGCGACATCGAGAGGCTTCGTAACGACCTGCCGCTCGGCGGCATGGACCGGTATCTCGCCGCGTGCTACCCCGACGAAGTCTGCGCGCTCGACTATCTTTCACCCGACACGCTGATCGCCGTCAGCGACGGCATGCGCGTTTTGGAACGCAGCAAGAACTACCACTGGGAGCTCTCCGAGGACGTAAAGCCCCTGATCGAAGAGGGCGTTTTGTGCGGCGAATTCGCCGCGCTCGCGCTCAGTCAGGAGGCATTGAGCCACCGCATGGGTGCGTTCCCCGCGCTGCTGCTCGATTCGCTCCCCACGTCGCGCAATCTGCTGCCGCCGAGGGCCATCCTCAGCATGAACGCGCGCTCGCTGCCGTCGTACGGCGGCAGCCTCGAGACCGCCGCGGGCGACATGGAGCGGTATCTTGGCGCAGGCTGCGGCGTGCTCGTTCTCTGCGGCAACGAAACGCGCGCGAAAAACTTCCGGCGCCTTTTGGAAGAGCGGAACATCCGCGCGCAGCTCAACTTGAAAAACGACCGTCTCCCCGCCCCGCACGAGACCGTCATCGGCCTCGGCGCGCTGAGCGCGGGCAGCGAATATCCACAATTAAAGCTCGTCATCCTGACCGAGGGCCAGCTGACCGCTCCCCTCTCCGGCAAGCGCGCAAAGGCGCGGCCGAAGAAAGAGACGTCGGCCCGCGCTGCGCTGCGGTCCTATGAAGACCTCTCCCCCGGCGATCTCGTCGTGCATGTCCACCACGGCATCGGCCGCTTTGCGGGCATCGAGCGCATGCGCGTCGACGGCGTGGACAAGGACTATATCAAGATCTGCTACGCGGGCAACGACAGCTTATACGTCCCCGCGACGCAGCTCGACATGGTGTCGAAATACATCGGCGGCCATGGCGAGGACGAGGACGGCCAAATACGCACGAAGCTCAGTAAGCTCGGCGGCACGGACTGGTCGCGCGCGAAAACGAAGGCGCGCGCCGCGGCGAAGGACCTTGCCAAGGGTCTCATCGCACTCTATGCCGAGCGCCAGCGCCGTCCTGGCTTCGCCTTCTCGCCCGACTCCCCGTGGCAGAAGGAATTTGAAGAGGCCTTCGACTACGAAGAGACCGACGATCAGCTCCGCGCCATCGCCGAGATCAAGGCCGACATGGAGCGCAGTACGCCGATGGACCGCCTGCTCTGCGGCGATGTCGGCTACGGCAAGACTGAGGTCGCACTGCGCGCCGTGATGAAGTGCGTGCTCGACGGCAAGCAGGCGGCCATCTTAGTGCCGACCACCGTGCTCGCCCAGCAGCACTATGCGACGGCGCTGAACCGCTTCCGCTCGTTCCCCGTGCGCATCGAAGTCCTCTCGCGCTTCAAAACGCCGGCGCAGAAGAAACAAATTTTGCAGGACGCCGCCGCGGGAAAGATCGACTTACTCATTGGCACTCACTCGCTGCTGCAAAAGAGTTTGCACTTCAAGGACCTTGGCCTTCTCATCATCGACGAGGAGCAGCGCTTCGGCGTAACGCACAAGGAAAAGCTCAAGGAGCTCTCGCGTCAGGTCGACACGCTGACGCTCTCGGCAACACCCATCCCCAGAACGCTCAACATGGCGCTCTCGGGCATCCGCGACATGTCGACCATCGAGGTCCCGCCCGTCGACCGCCAGCCGGTGCAGACCTATGTGCTCGAGCATAACTGGAGCGTCATCGCCGACGCCATCCGGCGCGAGCTCGCGCGCGGCGGGCAGGTCTACTACATGCACAACCGCGTCGAGACCATCGACCGCTGCGCCGCGACACTCAAAAAGCTCCTCGGCGACGATGTCGCCATCGGCGTCGCGCACGGCAAGATGGACGAAAAGGGCCTGTCGTCCGTGATGCAGCAGCTCTCGGACGGAGAAATTCAGGTGCTCGTCTGCACGACGATCATCGAGACGGGCATCGACATTCCGAATGTCAACACCCTCATCATCGAGGACGCCGACCGCCTCGGCCTCGCCCAGCTGCACCAGATCCGCGGGCGCATCGGCCGCAGCGCGCGCCGGGCGTATGCCTATATGACCTACCGCGCGGGCAAGATCCTCACCGAGGTTGCGGCCAAGCGCCTGACGGCCATCCGCGAATACGCGGAGTTCGGCTCGGGCTTCCGCATCGCGATGCGCGACCTTGAGATTCGCGGCGCGGGCAATTTGCTCGGCCCCGAGCAGTCGGGCTACATGATGAGCGTCGGCTACGATATGTACTTGCAGCTCCTGGAAGAGGCCGTACTCGAGCAGCGCGGTGAAAAAGCGCCGCAGCGCACCGAATGCTCGGCAGACCTCACAGTCTCGGCCAACCTGCCGGAGAGCTACATTCCCTCGGGCGAGCAGCGCATGGATATCTACCGCCGCATCGCGGCGCTGCGCACCGCCGAGCAGTCGCAGGAGCTGCTCGACGAGCTCATCGACCGCTACGGCGAGCCGCCCCAGCCGGTCCTCAAGCTCATGGACGTCGCGCTTTTGCGCGCGGAGGCCGTGCAGATCGGTGTGAGCGATATCTCGCAGCGCGGCAGCGAGATCACCTTCACCTTTGCCGCGTCCGAGGCAGTCCCCGTGGAGGCCGTGATGGCCCTCTGCTCACTGCCGAAGAACCGCCGTCGGCTCACGCTCTCCGCCACGGGGACGGAGCCGAAGCTCCTGCTGCGTCTTTCGCTGGGCGAGGACGCATTGGATACAGCCTTGACGCTGGTCGGAGACCTGCGTGTGAATAAGGAAGAAAACGAAAAAGAGGTAACATTATGATCAAGAAGAGATTGCTTTCGTTCCTTGGCGCGGCGGCCATCACCGCGGCGCTCACCTTTGCCGTCGTGTCGCTCTCGCCCTCGAACGGCTTCACCTCCGGCACGATGCAGGAGGGTCTCTGCTACGAAGCGACCGGCGTCGCGCCCGACGCGATCGTCGCAAGCCTGAACGGCAACGGCGCGAGCGCCGACCTTGTCGCATACTGGATCGGCTACGACGTGTCGTATCTCAACAGCTACATGCAGTATTACACCGGCTCGTCCATCAACTGGGACGACACCCTCTCCGACGGCATGAGTGTCGCCGACTATGTGAAAGCAAGCGTGCTCTCGTCCGTCAAGCAGCACTTGGTGCTTGAAAATCTCGCCAGCAAGTACGGCGTGACGCTTACCGCCGAGCAGGAGGCCGCCATGGCCGAGAGCGACCAGAGCTACATTGACCAGTACGGCAGCGAGGAAGCTTTTGAGGCCGAGATCGCCAAGCTCGGCATGCGCCGCGAGACCTATGACCGCGTCACGCGCTCGAACTACCTGTATCAGAATCTCTATGAGCTCTACAATACCGAGGGCAGCGTGCTCTACGCCTCCGACGAGGACCTCGCCGTCTACGCCGCCGAGCAGGGCTACATCACGGCGGACCACATTCTGCTTGCGACGAAGGACGTGACGACCGGCGAAGCCCTCACCGACGAGCAGAAGGCCGAAAAGAAAGCGCTCGCTGAGGAGCTCGTCGAAAAGCTCAATTCCTACACCGGCGACGACATCGCCTCCTACTTTGCCGAGCTCGCCGACGAGTACAGCGAGGATCCCGGCCGCGAGAGCCATCCCACGGGCTACACCTTCACGACCGGCTCGATGGTGCAGGAGTTTGAAGACGCCGCCTACGCGCTTTCCGAGGGCGAGGTGAGTGAAGTCGTCGAATCCAGCCTCGGCTATCACATCCTGCTCCGCCTGCCGCTCGACAAGTCCGCCGCAGCCGACGAGGTGCGCGAGGAGTACTTCACGAACTTCATCGCCGAGCAGGTCGACGCCGCCGCGATGGCGACGAGCGCGGACTATGATAAGCTCGACCCGCAGACGATCTACGAGGCGATCGTCGCAGCGCAGGCGGAGGGTTAAATCGCAGCGCGGCGCACTGTACGGCGTTTGCGCCCGCGAGGGCGCGTGAGGGGCAGCCCGAAAGGGCTGCTTCCTTTTTGCGTCTCGGCAGGGGCGCTGCTTTTTCCCCTGCACCGTGCAGAGGACAAAATAAAAAGGAGACCTCTTTCGAGGTCTCCTTTTATTTTCAGGGGTTAGCGGTGCTTTAGCACTTCTCGAAGATGGTGGCAACGCCCTGGCCGCCGCCGATGCAGAGGGTGGCAAGACCCTTCTTGGCGTCGTCGCGCTTGAGCATTTCGTGCAGCAGGGTGACGATGATACGAGCGCCGGAAGCGCCGACGGGGTGGCCGATGGAGATCGCGCCGCCGTTGACGTTGACCTTGCTCATGTCGAAGCCGAGCTCACGGGCAACAGCGATGGACTGGGCCGCGAAGGCTTCGTTGGCCTCGACGAGGTCGATATCGTCGATGGTCAGGCCGGCCTTCTGCATGGCCTGACGGGAAGCGGGCACGGGGCCGACGCCCATGATCTTCGGGTCGACGCCGCCCTGACCCCAGCTGACGAGCTTGGCCATGGGCTTGAGGTTGTACTTCTTCACGGCCTCGCCGGAAGCGAGGACGATGGCGGCAGCGCCGTCGTTGATGCCGGAGGCGTTACCGGCGGTGACGCGCTGGACGTGCTTCTTGGTATCGGCTTCGTGGATGCCGGTGGGCTCGAAGGTGTGGACGATCTCGTCCTCAACGCCCTCGGGGCCGACGGGGAACGCGCCGCGCAGCTTGGCAAGACCCTCGACGGTGGAACCGGCGCGGGGGAACTCATCCTTCTTGAACTCGACGATCTCCTTCTTGACCTTCACGGGGACGGGAACGATCTCATCGTCAAAACGGCCGGCCTTCTGCGCGGCCTCGGTCTTCTGCTGGGAGGCAGCGCCGAAGGCGTCGAGCTCTTCGCGGGTGATGCCCCAAACATCGCAGATGTTCTCGGCGGTGGTACCCATGTGGTAGTTGTTGAACGCATCCCACAGGCCGTCCTTGATCATGGTGTCGACAAGCTTCTTGTCGCCCATGCGGGCGCCCCAGCGGGCGTCGGGAGCAGCATAAGGAGCGGCGCTCATGTTCTCGGTGCCGCCGCAGACGACGATATCGGCGTCGCCGGCGAGGATGGCGCGGCCAGCCTCGATGACGGACTTCATACCGGAGCCGCAGACCATACCGACGGTATAGGCGGGGACGGAATAGGGGAGACCGGCGCCCACGCCGACCTGACGGGCGACGTTCTGACCAAGACCGGCGGTCAGGATGCAGCCGAACATCAGCTCATCGACATTCTCGGGAGCGACATTCGCGCGCTTGAGGGCTTCCTTCACGACGATGGAGCCGAGCTGAGCGGCGGGGGTGTTCTTCAGGGAACCGCCGAAGGAACCGACAGCGGTACGGCAGCAGTTGACGACGTACAATTCTTTCATTTGACTTCTCCTTTAAAATTTGTAAATCCGGAATGAGATCCGATTTTCTTCGATTTTGATTATACACACAGGAAAATGAAAAATCAACTGCAAAGTTGCGAAAAATATGGGCAATTTTGATTTTTTTCTTTCATTTCGTTAACTATTTAACAAGAATGAAGAATATCTTGCACCAAGGGATCGTTTTGCACCCAAAGGCGCAGGGAAAGCAGCACCGCTGGCGCTGCATGGGATAAGGGGGCCATTGTCTCGCGTGAGACAATGGCCCCCTTTCCCGCGTCTCCACACGCTGTTGGAATAAAAAGCAGCAGCTCTGCCTGACTGTCCCCCCCCGCGCCCAAGGGCGTAAAAAAGGGACGCCTCTTTCGAGGCGTCCCTTTTAATAAGTAGTTTCTACAAAACAGAAATAACTTAGAACTTGGGCTTCTGGGCCTTGACCTTGGGCTCCTGGCCGTTGCAGACGGCGACGATGTCGTTGGCAACGCTGGTGCAGCAGTTGAGAACGCTCTGCTCGGTGGTGGCGGCCATGTGCGGGGTCATGATGACGTTGTCGAGGTTGAACAGCTCGCGGCTGGACTCCTGGATGGGCTCATGCTCGAACACGTCGAGACCGGCCTGGAACAGCGTGCCGTCCTTCAGGCACTCGACAAGCTCGTTCTCCTTGATCAGAGCGCCGCGCGCGCAGTTGATGAAGGAAGCGGTGGGCTTCATCCAGCTGAACTGCTCACGGCCGATGGAGTGCTCGGTGGAGGGAACGACGGGCAGATGCACGGACACGAAGTCGGCCTGCTCCCAGACCTCCTTTGCGGTGGCCTTCAGCTCGCACAGATCGCCGATCTTGTCCTGCGTGAGGTACGGATCGTAGCCGATGACGTTCATGCCGAAGCCGTACTTGCACTTCTGCATGGCGAGCTGCGAGATACGGCCGCAGCCGATCATACCGAGGGTCTTGCCGCCGAGCTCATAGGTGTGCTCCATGCCCATACGGACGAGGAAGTTGCCGCCGCGGAACTGACGGTCAACATAGGTGAAACGCTTGGCGCACATGAGCATCAGCATGACGGCGTGCTCGGCGACGGCGTTGGCGTTGCCGGCAGGCGCGTAGACAACGGTGATGTCCTTGGCGTGGGCGTGGTCCATGTCGATGTTATCGAGGCCGGCGCCCTGCTTGCCGATGACCTTGAGGTTCTTGCAGGTGTCCATCATCTTGGCGGTGATGGGCTCGGTGCGGCACATGATGGCGTCGGGCTGGAACTCGGCGAGCTCCTTGACGTAGGTCTCCTCGTCGTTATGGCTGCACAGCTTCACTTCAAAGTCGTTGGACTCGAAGATGTGCGTGGCCACCTCGTTGAGCTCGATGGTGTAGTAAACTTTGAACTTTGCCATGATAAAGATCTCCTCTCAAATTTTTATTTATTGAATTGCCAAATGATTTCATACGGTTTCTTCATTATACCTTGCGCTTTGCACAAAAGCAAGCGATTTTCAGAAAGATTTGCAAGAACTTATTCAAATAATTGAACAGTATCTTTCATTTTGACGATTTGCCGTCATGTCTTTCCCCTGTTTTCTGCAATTTTCGCTGCAAAACAAAAAAGGACATAAAAGGCGCTTGACAAACTACTACATATGTAGTATATAGTTATCAACGACAAATGTAGTATATCATCTAAGGAGGTCAACCCATGGACGATAAGAAGAGACTGCCCGACGCGGAGCTTGCCGTGATGCAGGCCATCTGGGCCGTCGGCGGCGAGGTCAGCCGCGGCGATCTCGACGGCGCGCTCGCGAGCCACGGCTGGAGCGCCAACACCGTCAACACCTACCTTACTCGCCTGTGCGAAAAAGGATTCCTCTCGAGCCGCCGCGAGGGGCGGAACAATTTGTACACGCCGCTCGTCTCAAAGGACAGATACCTCGAATTTGAGAGCCGCAGCGTCCTGAAGCGGCTCTACGGCGGGTCGCTCGGCAGCTTCGTCGCGGCGCTGAACGCCGAGCAGCCGCTCGAGCAGAGCGAGATCGACGAGCTGCGGCAGTTTTTGGACGATATGAGCCGGTAAACGGCGACAAAAAGGAGGACGCACCATGGAAACATTTCTGCTGAATCTGTTGAAAACTTCCCTGTTAGGTTCCCTCGCCATTCTGGCGATGCTGGTACTCAAACCTCTCTGGCGCGAGCGCTACCGCGCGAAAACGCGCTGCTGGCTGTGGCTGGCGCTGGCGGTCTTTTTGCTGCTGCCGGTCGATTTTTCGGTAAAAAACGCGCCGGTGCAGGCCGCGCCGCCGAAAGACTACACCCTCTTTGTCGGCACGGATAAGACGACCATCCAATCGACCGACAACCTGTTTGGCGACATGGCCGAAAAAAGCGGCCAGTCCCCCGCCGCGGTGCGCGACACGATCATCCAGCGCCCTGTGACGAATCCCGAGCAGAAGACGACGCGCTACATCCCCGTGACGACGATCTTGTTTTACGGCTATCTCGCGGGCGCGGCGGCGTTCCTGTTGTATCAGGGTGTCTCCTACGCCCTCTTCCGCCGCACGGTGCGCCGCTGGAAGAGAGACGTCGCCCGCGCGGACTACGCCGCGATGCTCTCTGACACGGCGCGCGACTTAGGCGTGAGCGCGCCGGAGATGATCGTCTGCGAGGCCATCTCCACCCCCGCGGTGACGGGCCTGCTGCGCCCGCGGCTGCTCCTTCCCCACGAGCACTACGACGTGCAGGAGCTGCGCTACATCCTGCGCCATGAGCTGTGCCATTTGAAGCGGCGCGACATGCTCTTAAAGCTCGTGCTGCTCGCGGCCAACGCGATGCACTGGTTCAACCCCGTGGTGTATCTGATGCTGCGTCAGGCGGACGAGGACATCGAGCTCGCCTGCGACAGCGCGGCGACCGACGGGCTCGAACTCCCCGAGCGCGCGGCTTACAGCCGGACACAGCTCGCCGCCGTGCAGTCCAGCGTGCGGGCGCTGCCCGCGACGACGTGCTTCGGCGGCACGGTCGAGCGTCTGAAGCGCCGCATCACGAACGTGCTGGGCGCGCAGAAAAAGCGCGGGCTCGGCGTTGTCGCCCTCGTGCTGGCGCTGACGCTCACGGCGGGCTGCGCCGTCAGCTGGGGCGAGCGCGCGCAGAAAAATGACGACCTGTTTGCCGACAAGAGCTATACGGTCGACACGCTCTTATATGAAGCGCCCGGCTTTACGGATGGCTTTACGGATGGCGCATACCCCACCTTCCGCACCGCCACGAATCCCGCAGGGGAGAAATACGTCACGATGTTCAACGATCTGGGCTATGCCCTTATCTACGGCCCGATGGAGGAATACAAGCTGGAAAAGCAGTCCTTCTACGCACTCTTCGGCAACACCAGAGACGCTTCTCCGGTCGACGACCTTATGCAGCACAACAAATCCGCATGGACCGGCTACTGCGAAGAGGCAAAGGACTCTCAGCCGTATCAGGCCTATCTTCTTGAGCAGGAAGACGGCACAATCTATCTCGGCCTTTCCGCCGACTATGCGGAAGACGGCAGTGAATGCTTCTGCATGGTCTACCGGCTGGAAAAGGAGGACGACACGATCTACGCCTCGATGGACGACTATGCCGCCGAGCGCGTGGCGGAGCTCAAAAAAGGCACGATGACCTATTCCGTGTCGGAAAATAATGAATACGCGTCCCGCTCGATCGAAGACACGGTCGCCGACGTGCGCGTGACGCAGCTGGAGCAGGCAGATTCGCTCGGCAACCTCTCCCCCGACGGCACGGTGCTGGAGCTGTGGTACTTCCAGTATGAGATGAAGCCCACGAACGAGGCGGGCATGCAGATCGACGTCATCGGCGGGCAGGAGCTGACGGACGACGGATATCTCAACGAGAACTGGACGCACTATCTCACCGTCCTGCACTACACCTACGGCGAGAAGACCGGCTATCAGGTCATCGGCACCTATACCGGCAATGACGGGCTGTGGTACAACGGATGCAGCTACAGCGGAGAGGAAAAGTATTACCTGCACGACTTCTATGTCGACTACGCGGGGCTTGATCTGCCGAAGATGTTCATTCCCGACCTGCTGAATGACACGGCGGCGGACGGCTACGGCCGCGCCAACCAGTGCGAGGCGCGGCTCATTTCGGGCGACGGCAGCTACTACTTCTATGCGCCGATCACCGCCTGGGCGTGCAATCCGGGGACGGAGTTCTGGTACTCCCGCTACGACACCGGCTCCTACTTCAACGCAAAGAAGCTCGAGCAGAGCCTTGACGAAGCGAAGGCGGAATGGGAAAGCACCGGCGCAAAGGCCGAGAAGACCGACGCGGGCTGGCGCTTTGTGACGCACGAGGGCATGAGCAACACAATTGTCACGCTCTTTGATGCGCCGGACGGCACCTGCTACGAGGTCACAACGCACTGGACGTTCGACGGCAGCACGGAAGAGAATCAGTGGGGCTGTAACCGCGACCGCGCCGTTGAGGGCGAGGCCGAGGTACTCCGGGCGATGGTCAGAAGCTTCACGGTGAACTGGGACGCCGACGCGGCGGCTGATCCCGCGCTGGACGATTCCGATTTTCAGGCCGATCTTCAGCTCGCGTCGAACGGCGGCGCAGCGTGGATGTTTCTCTACCGGGACAATGCGGCGATCACCGACCGCGATATGCTGAACGTCACGCCAACGGTCAGGCTTGACGAGTGCAGCTATGCGCTATTGCATGATAAGTTCACCCCTGCTGACGGAGCACGGTCGCTCACGCTCTGGCTCAGCAACAACGATTCCTCGCACCTTGCGTTCTTCGAGGGCACGGACATCATGCTCTACCAGCGAGACGACGCATACTACTATAAGGTCAGCGATTACGGCGACTATGCAACGCTCTACGACGCGATGCTCGCATGGTTCAACAGCGCCCAGTCTGGCACTGAGCCATCCGACGCATCTTCGGCCACCACGACAAATGCCGTCAGCCGCGATTCGCTCATCAAGGCTGCCGACAGCTATGTTGATCTGGGCGGTTACCTCTGGTACACTGCGGGCGGTAAATTCTATCGCTGGCACGAGGGCGGCTCAGTCGAAACGATCGATACCCTGCCGATCGACTCTCTGACCGACTCACCCGTGCGCGCGACACTTTCGATCAGAGGCAGCAGAGTGGCGCTTAACTATCATATCGGCGGCGCGACGATGGGAACGTATGTTACGGAGCTCTACAATCCTGACGGCGAGCAGTACGTAAAGATCGACGGCTACGAGTCCATTGCTTTTGATAACCACGGCAATATTGTCAAGACGCTACAGTTCCCGCCCGCGCAGAACAACCTGTCCATTTCCTATGACAGCGGCAAGACTTGGACGGCCATCGGCGATGCGGACTACTTCTACGGCAGTGTTACGGAAAATAACGACAGCATCAGTTACGCCCCTGCCGACCTCTCCATCCGCGACGGCTATGTCTACACCACCGCCGTTTACGACATCAACCACGAGAAGTCAAGCGACCCGCTCGTGACGCACGCCGTGCGCATCAGCATCAAGACCGGTGCGCAGGAAATTCTGGACTGAAGCGGTCAAATTTCAAAAAGGCGGCCCGAAGGCCGCCTTTTTCCCTGTCTTTTCGCGCAAAATGAGGGAGAAATTGCAAAAAGGTACTGGAACATCTCAAAGATATGTGGTATGATGGGAATATTCCAAAACGTATATCTCGGGAGGTTCCCACCATGGAACACAATCCGATTCTCAAAAATCCGCTGTCGCTTGACAGTGAAATTCCGCTCTACTCCCAGCTCATGGGCATCATCAAGCGCAGCATCACCTCCGGCGCGCTCAAGGTCGGCGACCTGCTGCCGAGCGAGGCCGAGCTCTGCCGCTCGTATGATATCAGCCGCAACACCGTGCGTCAGGCCATCGGCGCGCTGGAAGAAGAGGGCTTCGTCGTGCGAAAGCGCGGCAAGGGCACGTTCGTCACTGACCCGAACACGCGCCGCAAGGGCGTGCAGTATTCGTTCACGACGGAAATTTCCCAGCTGGGCAAAACGCCGTCGTCCACGCTGGTCGACTTCGCGGTCATCACGCCGAGTCCCAAGATCGTGACGCTCATGGGCCTTGAGCCGGGCGTGAAGGTCTATCGCTTCACGCGCGTGCGAAACGTCGACGGCGAGCCGCTCATCTTGGAGACGTCGTACTACCCCGAGTACATCTATCCGAACCTGACGCGCGAGCTTTTGGAGACGCACAGCTTCTACAGTCTCCTCTACCACGTCGGCGTCATCCCGTTTTCCGCGTCGGACACGTATGAGGCCGTCGTTCTCGCGCCGCACGAGGCGCAGCTTCTGCACTGCGCGCCCGGCTCGGCGGCGTTTTTCCATCAGCGCCGCACCACGACCGAGAACGGGCATACCTATGAATACACCACGAGCTATATGCGCGCGGACCGCGTGAAGCTGGATGTGAGATTTCAGAAGGGATCGACGTCCTTCATGCGCACGGTTGATTAAAAAAGGCAGCCTTTCGGCTGCCTTTTTTGCGCCCACAGGGCGCGGGGATCTTATCGCAGCGCGGCAGCGCTGCATCGTTGTTCCCCACACCGTGTGGGAGCGAGTCAAAGGGGCCATTCTCTTTCGCAAAAGAGAATGGCCCCCCTTGGTGCTGCGGCGCGCACGCCGCATTTTCCCTCCGCGCTCTGCGCGGAAAGCAACCGCTCCCCCGAGGGAGCGCAAAAAAGAAGCAGCCCTTTCGGGCTGCCACTTTTTTACTTTTCACAAATGACCGGCTTTTGGCGGTCAGACTCCACAAAGGCCTTGGCCTTTTCCACCGCTTCCGCGCGGGGAAGCTTGACCTGCTCGCCGGTGCGCATGTCCTTGCAGGACACGACGCCCGCGTTGATCTCGTCTTCGCCGAGGAAGTAGACGTAGGGCACCTTGAGCTTGTCGGCGTAGTTCATCTTGGCCTTGAATTTTTTCTTTTCCGTATAGATCTGCGTGCTGACGCCCGCGGCGCGAAGATCGGTCGCGAGCGAGATGGCCTCGCTCAGGTCCTCGGTCATCGGCAGGATAAGCACGTCCGCCGGCGCGGTGCAGATATCGCTGTTGAGCAGCCCCTGCTCGCCGAGGACATAGAACAGGCGCGTCACGCCGATCGAAATGCCGACGCCGGGGAGCTTGCGGTCAGTATAGTACTCCGCAAGGTTATCGTAGCGGCCGCCGGAGCAGACCGAGCCGATCTCGGGGTGGTCGAGCAGCGTCGTCTCGTACACCGTGCCGGTGTAGTAGTCGAGGCCGCGCGCGATGGTCAGGTCGACCGCGAAGTTCTCCTGCGGCACGCCGAATGCGCCGAGGTACTTGGCGACGGTCGTCAGCTCGTCGAGGCCCTGGTCGAACATCTCGTTGCGGCCGCGGTACTTTTCAAGAGAAGCGAGCACCTCTTCGTTCGTGCCCTTGATGCCGATGAAGGCGAGGATCTCATCCGCCTTTTCGCCCTCGATGGCGTAGTCGTCGACCAAGATCGCGCGCACGAGGTCAGGGCCGATCTTTTCGATCTTGTCGACGGTGCGCATGATATCGCCGGACTTGTCCGAAAGGCCCAGCATCGCGTAGAAGCCGTTTAGGATGCGGCGGTTGTTGATGCGGATCTGGAAACGGGACAGGCCGAGGCGGGAGAAGACGGTATAGATGATGGCAGGGATCTCGGCATCGTTCGTGATGTCGAGCTCGCCGTCGCCGATGACGTCGATATCTGCCTGATAGAACTCGCGGAAGCGGCCGCGCTGCGCGCGCTCGCCGCGATAGACCTTTCCGATCTGGAAACGGCGGAACGGGAAAGCGAGGTCGGCATAATGCAGGGCAACGTATTTCGCCAGAGGCACCGTCAGGTCGAAGCGAAGGGACAGGTCGCTGTCGCCCTTGGAGAAACGGTAGATCTGCTTTTCCGTCTCGCCGCCGCCCTTGGCGAGCAGCACATCGCTCGCTTCGATGATGGGCGTGTCGAGCGGGGTGAAGCCATAGACGCCGTAGGACGAGCGCAGCACCTCCATAAGGCGCTCCATCTGGGTCTGCGGCGCGGGAAGCAGCTCCATAAAGCCGGATAAGGTGTGAGCTTTGATCGTTGCCATGATAGTGTGTGTCCTTTCCTAATAGAATGTATGGACAGCGTACTGTACTGCGGTGGCACAGCAGCGTATCGGAGTGGTTGACAGATATTTTACGGTACGGCGCAGGGATTGTCAAGCGTCCGCGGCCGTTTTTTCCACTTTCGAGACAGTATAGCATTTTCCGCGCGGAATTGCCATAGCTTTCGCCGCCTGCGGTGCAAAAATTTTTCTTTCCGTCGCGGACAGTGTTCACGAAAAATGAAGATATCCGCCAAAAAGCACGAATTGCGCTTGACGGAACTGCCGCTTTTTGTTACCATAGAGACAATATCAACGGGCAAGCTCCGAAAATCGAGGTTCGCCCGCAAGCAGCTTCCGGGCAGCCGTCATTCGGCGTCCGCCGCGGCCACACCGCGCGGGCAGGAGTCGATCCGATCGGATCGTTGAGGAGGAACGTTGGATGTACCAGAGCAAAATGAAAAGCGAAGAGACCGATCACCTGTTCAAGGCGATCTTATCTTTGAAAACGGAGGAAGAATGCTACCGCTTCTTCGACGATCTCTGCACCTTCAGCGAGATCGAGGCGATGTCCCAGCGCTTCGAGGTGGCGTCGCTTCTCGCCGATGGCAAGACCTTCACGCAGATCTCGCAGAAGATCGGTGTTTCGTCCACGACCATCACGCGCGTCAATAAGTGCCTTTGCTACGGGGCGGACGGCTATAAGCTGCTGCTCGAGCGGGCCAAAGAAGAAAAGTAAGCCATTCGTCATTTTGATCAGAGCAGGCGCTAAGCGCCTGCTCCTTTTTGTCCGTTTTGCTTTATTGCAATGCCGTAAAAGCATATCAACATAACATCACGTCATCCCGATATAGAAGAATTGACTAAAATATTTTTTGGAATCTACGCGAATTTTATTGCTTTTGCTGAACAGGTATGTTACAATTAGTTCACAAATAGATTAGGGCATGGGAAACAGCGTGCAAGAAACCGTTGCCCGACGGTGCTGTTGCCTAAGTTCTGTGTCTGTTTTTCTGTGGGACCCCTCCACAGAAAACGCACGTCCCCGCGTGCGGTGTGCAGCGTGTTCGTCACGGGGAGGAGCGGCTTCCCGCTTCCTGACGGGCAAGTATTTTTATGAAGAGAGAGGTATTTTATCAATGGCAAATGAAAAGAAAGTCGCACGGGAGCCCAGTTTTCTGCTGGCGTTAATTCCCATTGTGGCAATGATCGGGTTCATGCTTTACTGCTTCCTCGGTCATTCCGAATCCGGTTACCATGACGCCCATATGCCCCTGGTCATGTCCATCGTCGTCGCGTGCATCGTCGGTCACTTCTGCGGTCACGACTTCAAGGATATGCTCGCCGGTATGATCGAGCGCCTGAGCGCTTCCATGGAAGCGGTCCTGATCCTCTGCACCGTCGGTTTCCTGGTCTCGAGCTTCATGGCCTCCGGTGCGATCCCCTCCCTGATCGTTTACGGTCTGGATCTGCTGACCCCGAAGCTGTTCCTGCCCATCGGCTGCATCCTCTGCGCGATCGTCGGTATGGCGTGCGGCTCCTCCTGGACCACCACCGCCACCATCGGTCTTGCGTTCCTCGGCATCGGCGCGGGCCTTGGCATCAATCCCGCCCTCACCGCCGGTATGATCATCTCCGGCGCGTATGTCGGCGATAAGTTCTCCCCCCTGTCCGATACCACCAACCTCGCCGCGGCTGTTGCCGAGACCGGTCTTTTCGACCACGTCACCGCGATGGTCTCCTCCACCGGCCCGACCTTGGTCATCGCCCTCATCCTCTACACCATCATGGGCCTGAACATCGACGCCAGCGCCTACGATCCGACCGTCGCCCAGTCCATTCAGGACGCGTTCCGCGAGGCCTTCGTGATCTCCCCCGTTCTGCTCATCCCCATCATCGTGGTTATCGTGATGTGCATCCTGCGCGTGCCCGGCCTCGTCGGTATCGCCATCTCCGTTGCCACCGCGACCATCTTCATGATGATCTTCCAGCCCACCTCCATCTACGGCTCCCGCGCCTTGGGCGACATCTTCAACATGCTGCACAACGGTATCGTCGTTGAGACCGGCAACGAAGTCGCTGACTCCATCCTCGGCAAGGCCGGCGGTATGAACGGCACCATGTGGACCATCAACCTCATCCTCCTCGCGCTCGCCTACGGCGGTGCTCTGGAGCGCTGCGGCTGCGTCGAGCGTCTGTTCGGCGGCCTGAAGCACAGGATCCACTCCGTCGGCAGCCTCATCCTCGCGACCCTGCTGACCTCCATCTTCTGCGACGCCACCATGTGCGACCAGTTCCTCGGCATCGGCGTTCCCGCCCCCATCTATGCTGACAAGTACGACGAGCTCGGTCTCGGCCGCAATATGCTCTCCCGTTCTCTGGAAGATGCCGGTACCCTCTGGGCCGTTATGTTCCCCTGGACCGGCTGCGGCGCTTACCAGACCGGCGTTCTCGGCATGAGCCCGCTGGTGTTCTTCCCGTATGCGTTCGTCAACCTGCTCAACCCCGTTTACGCCTATGTGACCGCTCTGTTCGGCCGCAACATCTTCTGGGCTGACGGTTCCTACACCAATATCTTCGGCAAGACCAAGGCCGGCAAGCCCGCCGGCGCTCCCGAAGAGGCTCACGCCAAGGCCCTTGCGAACCTCGAGGCTCGCCGTGCTGCCGGCAAGGCCCCCAAGATCAACGCGTAAGCCCCCTTCCCCGCTTTACTTAGAAAGGAATCACCGCTGTGAAACATTCGCTTCCCTGGGAATCCGTCCCGCCCCCGATCTACCCCGCGCAGTCGTCGCTCAAGCCACGTAAAAAGTGGGTGCAGACCGGCGGATGGATCTTGGTTGTCGTGCTGCTGCTGTTCGGCATTTCGACCCGCAGCAGAAACCCGCTGCTCGCCTTCGTCTCGCTCGCATTCTCAGTGCTGTATCTGCTGACGCTGATGACCAAAAAGGACGCCGCTCTCACGAGCCGCGGACTTGAGATCTTCTACGATATGCAGTTCACCACCAACTACGAGTTCTTCCCCTGGGAGGACATCAATGCGATCGTGTGCGAGGACCGCGGCCATGCCGACATGGTGCGCCTGCACATCGGCCACGGCAACACGGAAAAGGCTCTCTTCTTCCCGCGCGAGGATCTCGACGAGATCTACGCGTTCATCAAAAAGAAGAATCCGGCGATCCGCATCATGGATTATGCCGCGCCCGAACCGAAGTCCAGCAAGAAGCACAAGAAGTGAACAACTGTGACCTTTCCACAAAGAATGAAGGGCGCCCCGCTTTTGCGGGGCGCTTTTTTTATCTATTCTGTCCAATTCTATCACTGTACCCTGATAGTGTGTTATCTCAATATGGTGATAACGCACAACAAAGAAAACTTTTTTCGGCAAAAAACTATTGATTTTGCACAAAAATATGCTATACTGTTTCCAGAACGATCCTGTGGGACTTTTCCACAGGCGGAGCGCCATCCACGCACGGGCATGCGCGGAAAGTAAGGGGAACGCTTCGACACGTTTCTTGCACTTGGACGGTTCGGGCAACCGAACACGCCGACCGGGTCACACCGGAACTTTGAGAAAAGAGAGGACACTACCATGATCATGAATCCTACCGCGATCAAGCATGTCGTCGTCGATGGCCACAGCCTGACGCTCGAATCCTTCGTCGCCATCGCTCGCTACAATGCGACCGTCGAGCTGGCTCCCTCCGCTCTGGAAGCCATGAAGAAGTCCCGCGCTCTGGCCGAGAAGATCGCCGCTGAGAGCCGCGTCGCTTACGGCATCACCACGGGCTTCGGCGAGTTCCAGAAGGTCGCCGTCCCCAAGGAGATGAGCAATCAGCTCTCCACCAACCTGATCCTCAGCCATTGCACCGCCGCCGGCGAGCCGTATGCTGACGAGATCGTCCGCGGCATGATGCTGCTGCGTGCCAACGCTCTGTGCGGCGGCGTGAGCGGCGTTCGTCCCATCCTCGTCGAGATGCTGCTCGAGATGCTCAACAAGGGCGTGACTCCGGTCGTCCCGCAGAAGGGCTCTCTCGGCTCCTCCGGCGACCTGGCTCCTCTCGCTCACATGACGCTCCCCATGCTCGGCAAGGGCGAGGCCATGTACGAGGGCGTGAAGATGCCCGGCGCTGAGGCCATGGCCAAGGCCGGCATCAAGACGCTCGACACCCTGGTCTCCAAGGAAGGCCTCGGCATGACGAACGGCACCTGCGCGATGACCTCCGTCGGTGCTCTCGCGCTGTACGACACCATCTGCGCCGCCCAGCTCGGCGACGTGATCGCGTCCATGTCCTTCGAGGGCCTGACTGGCCTGCGCAACGCCTTCGACCCCCGCATCCATCAGGTGCGCGGCCAGAAGGGCCAGATGCTCGTCGCCGCGAACATGCGCAAGCTGCTCGACGGCTCCGAGATCCTCGACAACTGCCAGAAGGACCGCGTTCAGGACGCTTACGCCCTGCGCTGCATCCCGCAGCTGCACGGCGCCTGCCGTGACGCTCTCGATTACGTCCGCGAGAAGGTCGAGATCGAGCTCAACGCCGTCACCGATAACCCGCTGATGTTCCTCGATGACGAGGCCGTTATCTCCGGCGGTAACTTCCATGGCGAGCCCATGGCCCTGCCGTTCGACTTCCTCGGCATCGCCGCGAGCGAGCTGGCCGACGCTTCCGAGCGCCGCACCGAGCGTATGGTCAACCCCGCACTCTCCAACGGCCTGACCGCGTTCCTGACCACCCAGGCCGGCGTCAACTCCGGTTTCATGATCGTTCAGTACGCTGCCGCCTCCATGGTCAGCGAGAACAAGGTCTACGCGCATCCCGCCTCCGTGGACTCCATCCCCTCCTCCGCCAACCAGGAAGACATCGTCTCCATGGGCACCACCGCTGCCCGTAAGGCCAAGATGATCCTGCAGAACACGCAGGACGTCCTCGCCGACGAGCTGATGACCGCCTGCCAGGCCATCGACATCCGCCGCCGCCTGAACACCCACGGCCAGGGCATGACCCCGCTGCATGAGGCTCTCTATCAGCACGTGCGCGAGAAGGTCGCTTTCTATGAGATCGACCGTGAGATCTGGCCCGACATCCGTGCGGTGGAAGCGATGATCCGCTCCGGCGAGCTGCTGGATATCGTCAAGGAGTATATCCCCGACTTTGAGTAAGTCAAAAACGGGCAAGCCCGTTTTTGAGAGGGGTCTCAAACTTTTTCACTCACCGTGAAAAAGTTTGCAGAGTGTCCCTGCGGACGCACAGGTCGTCCTTCGGGACGTATCCAATTTGTTTGCGGCGTGCGCGCCGTAAATAAATTCTGTGTCGTCAGAAAAAACGGATCAAAATCATTCACGCCGTGCGCGGTGTGAATAGGGCACATGTCGTCCTTCGGGACAGGTTAAGATCATTTGCGGCGTGCGCGCCGCAAATGAGGTGCGTCTCAAAAATGGTTATTGCTACCGATTTGGGGACAATAATGCTGAAAGATTTGTGTTTTGACACGAATTGACAGGATGTAAAAGAAGGTGTAAAGTTATTTCGGCTTTACACCTTCTTTTTTTAGGAGGAGCTTGCTATGGAACTGAACATTTTACGGGCGGACCCAGCGGGGAACATTACGGTGTTCGTGCTCGATCCGGTCGAAAAGGCACAGCGCGCGGCCATCGCGGAGAAAATCATGGCGATCCCCGCACTCAAGGCCGAGCAGGTCGGCTACGCCTGCGCCGCCGAGGACGACGTCGACGGCCACATGGAGATGATGGGCGGCGAATTCTGCGGCAACGCGACGCGCGCCTACGGCATGTATATTGCCCAGCAAAAGGGCGGCCTTTCCGCCGTCAGGCTGCGCGTGAGCGGCTGCGACCATGCCGTCACCGCGCAGGTCGATCTGAAATCCGGCACGGCGCGCGCTGAAATGCCCTGTCCGCGCAGCGTGAAGCGTGTCACGGTGAATGGTCACGAGGGCACGCTCGTCGACTTAACAGGCATCGCCCACTTCGTCGTTGAGGGCGTGGAGCCGAGCGAAGACTTCTTCCGCGCGGCGGAGTCGATCTTTTCCGGAATTGCAGGGCTTGACGCCTGCGGCGTCATTTTCCTCGATGCGGAAAAGCGCAGCATGATCCCGCTCGTCAAGGTCATCGAGACAGGCTCCCTCGTCTGGGAGGGCAGCTGCGGCAGCGGCAGCGTCGCCTGCGCCGTCGCGCAGAGCGAACGCATGGAAAACGGCGGTTTTTCGTGCGAATACCGGCAGCCCGCGGGCGCGGTCCGCGCAAGCGTCGAGCGCCAAGGCGGAAACGTCATCGCCGCGAGCATCGGCGGCGAGGTCACGCTGGATGAGCCCATGCGCATCACGCTGTGACGCGGCAGAGTGAAATGAAAGCCGGGCGCTGGCAACTTTCGCTTTTCTCGTTTTGGCCTTTGCCGCAAGCGTTGAAAATTCGTCCAAAAATCTCCCGTTTTTTCTTTTTAAGGCACGCGAACCAACGCTTAATTTTTTAAGGTTTTTGGAAAAAAGAGGCTTGCAAAACAGTTTACCTTTCTCTATCGTTCGGCTATAATTGATTTTGTCAATAAGAGACAATTCTCCGCTTTTAAATACATAATTATTTAGGAGGTATCCCCATGACCGACATTGAGATTGCCCAGGCACATGAAATGAAAAAAATCGTCGACGTCGCCGCCAAGGCCGGCATTGACGAAAAGCACCTTGAGCTCTACGGCAACTACAAGGCCAAGCTCGACTTAAGCGAGATCCGCAAGCTGCCCCGCAAGGCAAAGCTGATCCTCGTCACCGCTATCAGCCCCACTCCCGCGGGCGAGGGCAAGACCACCACGTCCGTCGGCCTTGCCGACGCGCTCAACAAGCTCGGCAAGAACACCATGGTCTGCCTGCGCGAGCCCTCTCTCGGCCCCGTGTTCGGCGTCAAGGGCGGCGCTGCCGGCGGCGGCTACGCTCAGGTCGTCCCCATGGAGGATATCAACCTGCACTTCACCGGCGACTTCCACGCCATCGGCGCTGCCAACAACCTGCTGGCCGCTCTTCTCGACAACCACATCCAGCAGGGCAACGTGCTCGGCATCGACCCCCGCAAGATCGTGTGGAAGCGCGCTGTCGATATGAACGACCGCCAGCTCCGCCACATCATCGACGGCCTCGGCGGCAAGGCCAGCGGCGTGCCCCGCGAGGACGGCTTTGAGATCACCGTCGCGAGCGAAGTCATGGCAGTTCTCTGCCTTGCGACCGGCCTCGCCGACCTCAAGGAGCGCCTCGGCAAGATGGTCGTCGCCTACACCTACGACGACAAGCCCGTCACCGCGCACGACCTGAAGGCTGAGGGCGCGATGGCCGCGCTCTTAAAGGATGCCATCAAGCCCAACATGGTCCAGACGCTCGAAGGCACTCCCGCGTTCATCCACGGCGGCCCGTTCGCAAACATCGCCCACGGCTGCAACTCCATCCAGGCCACTGAGACCGCGATGCGCCTGAGCGACTACACCGTCACGGAAGCCGGCTTCGCCGCCGACCTCGGCGCCGAGAAGTTCCTCGACATCAAGTGCCGCGCCGCAGGCTTCCACCCCGACGCTGTCGTCATCGTTGCGACCGTCCGCGCGCTCAAGTATCACGGCGGCGTGCCCAAGGCCGAGCTCAACAGTGAGAACCTTGAGGCGCTTGAAAAGGGCCTGCCCAACCTCCTCCAGCACGTCGACAACGTGAAGAACGTCTACGGTCTCCCCTGCGTCGTCGCCATCAACGCGTTCCCGACCGACACCAAGGCCGAGCTCGACCTCGTCGAGAGCAAGTGCCGCGAGCTGGGCGTCAACGTCCGCCTGAGCGAAGTGTGGGCCAAGGGCGGCGAAGGCGGTCTTGCGCTGGCCGAGGAAGTCGTGCGCCTGTGCGACGAGCCCAACCACTTCCAGTTCGTCTACGACGTCAACGACAGCATTGAGGACAAGCTCAACGCCATCGCTACCAAGGTCTATCACGCTGACGGCGTGGTCATCGCCGCTTCCGCCAAGAAGCAGCTTAAGCAGCTCACCGAGCTCGGCTTTGACAAGCTGCCCATCTGCATGGCCAAGACGCAGTTCTCCTTCTCCGATGACGCCAGCAAGCTCGGCGCGCCCCGCGGCTTCAAGATCACCGTCCGCGACCTCAAGGTCAACGCCGGTGCGGGCTTCCTGGTCGCCAAGACCGGCGACATCATGACGATGCCGGGCCTGCCCAAGGTCCCGTCCGCCGAGAAGATCGACGTCGACGAAAACGGCAAGATCACCGGCCTGTTTTAATTGTACAAGCTCAGGAACAGGTGGAGCGCGCCTCCGCCTGTTCCTGATGAATTTTTAATTTTAACCCAGGGAGGGCACTATGAAGATCGCAGATATGAAAGTAACCGAGCTCATCAACGAAGTCGGCGCGGGCACTCCCGCCCCCGGCGGCGGCGCGGTGGCAGGCCTTGCCGGCGGCGTCGGCGTGGCGCTGACGATGATGGTCAACGGCCTGACGCTCGACAAGAAGGGCTTTGAAAACGACCGCGAGCGCCTTTTGGACGCCATTGCCAAGGGCAATGAGCTCAAGGAGCGCTTCATCGACGTGATGAACCGCGACAGCGAGGTCTTCGATGTCCTGATCGAATCTCTGGCCCTCCCGAAGGACGACGATGAGCACAAGGCCATCCGCCGCGGCGCGGTGCAGGCGAGCTTCCGCAACTGCACGCTGGTGCCGCTGACAATGATGGAAATTTGCTCCGAGGCCATCGACCTGTGCGCCGGTCTCGTCGGCACGACGAACCCGAACGTCGTCAGCGACCTCGGTATTGCCGCGCTCACGCTCAAAACCGCGATGGAGAGCGCATGGCTCAACGTGCTCATCAACCTCTCGTCCTTAAAGGACAAGGCGTTCCGCGACGAGTGCTGCCAGAAGGGCGAGGCGCTGCTCGCGCACGCTGTACCCATCGCCCAGGAGAGCTATGAAAAGGTGATCAAGGTCATCACCGAAAAGTAAGCGCTCCGCCTTTTCGTCTTTCGTCATTCCACGCCGTCCGCCGCGTCAAGCACGCGCCGCGGACGGCGCGCTTTTTTCTTTCCTGAATTTTTGCAATTTACAGTAGCATTTTGCGGATTTTGTGGTACAATACCATCGGTTCATATTTTGATTGATTCAAATACTGCACGAAAGAGGCTTTTTTCATGGATTTTGTTGCAAACGGCTCCAAAAACGTTGAAATTGAGACGTCCACGGGCGTCTATCTGCGTCACGCCATCCAGACGCACTTTGTCGAGATCGGCGAGGATTACATCGAACTCGTCAACCGCTACGTCAAGCCCCTCTACGAGGAGGGCGACCTGCTGAGCATCAGCGAAAAGATCATCGCCCTGTGCCAGAAACGAGTGGTCTACCGCAAGGATATGAAAATTTCGTGGCTGGCGAAATTCCTCAGCCGCTTCGCCATCCAGCATAACAGCGCCGGCATCGGCGTGGGCGAGGTGTGCAAGATGCAGTTCGCCATCGACGAGTGCGGCGCGTGGAAGGTCCTCTGGGCCGCCATCTGCGCGGGCTTTGGCAAGCTCGTCGGCAAGCACGGCATCTTCTACGATATGGTCGGCATGGAGGTCACGGGCCTCGACGGCTTCTATCCCGATGTGTTCCCCGTCTACGGCGACTACGGCATCCGTATTCCGGAAAATCCCTCGGGCGTGTGCAACGAGATCTATGAGAAGACCGGCGTGCGCGCGATGATCGTCGACGCAAACGACTTCACGCGCGACATCCTCGGCAAGGGCGACAACGTGACCCTCACCGACGAGCAGCTGTGTGAGATCATCCGCGATAACCCCGCGGGTCAGGATGACCAGTGCACGCCGTTTATTCTGATCAGGAAAAAACAGTAATTTCCCCCTGCGGGGGAAGCGTGTTGTTTCCCTGCTGGCAGGGGAACGGATAAGGGAGGGATATCTCTTTTTCGAAAAGAGATATCCCTCCCTTGCACCCTCCCAGAGAAAATTCACATTGCAAGCGAGCAGTTCGAAGAGGTGCGGCGCTTGCCGAATCGACTGCCTGCGCGCGGCGTTGCCGCGTTTGCCTCTGCTATACGATTTGGCCTACTCCTATTATCCGCTGCCGCTCTGCTGATCTTGTAGGAGTGCAGACTAATATCCGTCTACCGCGGCACTCCTCAATGCGGCGAGCGAAGCAATGCCGCATTCCGCAGGCAGTCTGCCGCCGAGGTAACGTCACTCGCGCCTCACGATAGTAAGGCGCGAGTGCAAGTGGTAGCGAATAGTAGGGGTTCATGGCGAAGCCATGTACACCGCACCTGATTCCGCAGGCTGAGCAGTTCTTCGAGATTGAGACTGCCAATGTTGGGGGTCGAGGGGCCCTCCCCTCGCGTCCTCTTGGGGGTCTAAAGGGGCCATTCTCTCACGTGAGAGAATGGCCCCCTTATTCCGTGCAGCGCCAAAGGCGCTGCCTTCCCCCGCCCCCCTGCACAGTGCAGGGACAAAAGCAGCGCTGTCGCGCTGCATCCCCCTCGCACCCGTGCGAGAACATGGCACTATGTACTATTTCTTTTTAGGGTAAGGAGCCCGCTCCTCCGTGAGCCCCACAAGATAATCCACACTCGTGTGGTAAAACCGTGCGAGCCTGATGAGCACGTCGCTCGGAACGTCGCGCTTGCCGGTCTCGTAGTTGGAATAGCAGACCTGCGAGCAGCTCAGATAGTCCGCCAAGCTCTTTTGCGTCAGGTCGCTGTCCTCTCTCAAGTCTCGAATGCGTCGATACATTTTGCTTCACTCCATCCAGAATTCGTGTTTAGATTCTGTAAAGAAGTATACGTAAAACAAAATGTTATATTGCGCTATATAACAAAATGTTATATTCTTTCCCATGGGTGATCGAAATGACAGATTACAAGGCAATGTACCTGCTCCTCTTCAACGCGATCACAGACGCGCTGGAGAAAATGGATGAGCAGAACTATGGTGAGGCCAGCGCGCTGCTGATCGCCGCGCAGCAGAAGGCCGAAGAGCTCTACATGGACTCGGACGGCGAATAACACTTGAACAACGTAAAAACGGAGAGGCAATGCCTCTCCGTTTTCTCGTTCTGCTGTTTTTACCGGTCGAGCCCCGTATCGAGCCAACCGGGCCTTTCCTGCTCGACGGGCGGCTCTGTGGTCGTGCCGGGGTCTGTCACGCCGGGGTCAGTTGTGGTGCCCGGGTTTGTTGTGGTCCCGGGGTCAACGGGCGTTGTCGGGTCGGTCGGCGTGGTCGTACCGGGATCGACGGGCGTGATGGGGTCCGTCGGCGTGACCGCCGCGGACTTGCCGACGAGCACGATGCGGTTGCGCGCCTTATAATTGCTGCTCGCCTCGAACGTGGACGAAATGAGCTTGCCGTCACCGGAGTAGACGTTGCGGTAGGTCTTGACCTTGTAGCCGGTGTAGGCGGTCTGCTCGACCTTGCGCTCGCCGGGGGCGAGCTCGTCGGTCTCAACGATCTCCTCTGTGAACGGGATGGTTTCAAGCACTTCGGTCTTGATCTTCACATAGGTATCGTCCACCTTGGTGCCGAGGAGGGACACCTTCAGGTAGTTCTTGCCGCCGCTCGCATAGTACTCGGCGACGACCTTGATGGGATACATCGTGTTGTTGCGGAACTCGAACTCGGGCCCGCCCTGCGCGACCGTCGCGTCGAGGCCGAGGCCGATGTAGTCGGACGCAAAGCCGTGGTTCGTGCGCTGCACGATCTCAAGGTTGGCGTAGAGCGCCGCGGCGTAGAGCGTGGAGCTCGCCTGACACGCGCCGCCGCCGACCATATCGACGGTCTTGCCCTGCAAGTAACCGGGCGCGGCGCTGTAGCCGTTCGCCGCGGTAAAGGGCGTGACGAGCGGGCCGTATTTCATCGTTTCGCCGGAGTTCAATATGTAGCCGGTGATGCGCGAGGCCGTCAGCTTGACGTTCGCGCGGCGGCCGGACGCGCCGCCGACCTTCGCGGTGTAGGTGCTCAGCACATCGCGGAACAGGACCTTTTGGAGCTGCTCCGCCGTGACGTCCGGCGTCTCGACCGTGGCGTTGCTGAGCTCGACCGTCTCCCCCGCCGCCGCGGCGTTGTAGGCGGATTCAAGGTCAGAAAGCGTAAATTCCACGCCCGCGTGGCCTGGCGTGACCGCGCCGGTCTCCTTATCATACGTCGCGTTGACCTTCTGGCCGATAACGGCCTCGCGCTGCGCGCTCAGGTCGACCTCCTGTGCAGGGATGACATCGTAGACGCCGCCCTCGCTCGCAGGCTCAAGCACGATCTCGGACGGGTCGCCGCCGCTCAAATACGCGCCGTTTAAGTACACGCCGATCTGGTCTTTTGCGGTATCAGTCGTCGCGCGGCCGTCCTGCGGCTTCGTCACGCTGACCTTGCCATCCTCTGTCACGTTGATGGCAAACTCCACGGGGTCGCAGTTGATGCTGTCGCACACCGTGTCGACAAGATTCTCCATCAAATCGGGCGAGTAGGCCGCGTCGACCACCTGCGCCGCATCCTGCGGCTTGAAGAGTGCGCGCAGATACTTCGCGCCCGCGGTCAGAAAGCTGTCATTGCAGCCGTAGACGTTGTAGATATGCTTGGCAAGTCCGTCGAAGTCGACATACTCCGGCATCGCGTCGAGCGACACGTGCGCGACCTCCGTGCCGTCGGGCAGGACAAAGTCGACACCCGCGCCCTTCGCCTGCGCCACGCTCGCTTTGAGCTGCTCGGCGACCTGCTGCTCGGTCATCCCGCCGTAGTTGGTATCGCCCATCATCACGTTGGGATAAATTTTATGGCTGGCCGACGCCCACGCGCCAAGGCCCAAGTACGCCACCACGAGCACACCCGCGACGATGCCGACGACCTTGCCGGTCTTTCCCGATGTT
>ENA-OYYO01000030-OYYO01000030.1-human-gut-metagenome-genome-assembly--contig:-NODE-30-length-33376-cov-13.702560_pt1 | contig 33376 bp, 49 predicted proteins | sample MGYA00243250_ERZ653451 | MGnify/ENA primary metagenome ERZ653451 (study PRJEB26926, sample SAMN06165176) | human gut metagenome | biome: ENVO:00009003; feature: ENVO:2100002; material: ENVO:00002003... | reverse complement strand
TGTTGGGATTCCCTGCCGCATAACTGCGGATATACCAGTCTCTATCCTTCGCCAGCTCTGTGAGCACATCGACGGGTGTGTTGGGATTCCCTGCCACAAAACAGCGGATATCACAGTCGCTATTTAAAATTTCATTTTTGTCCATTGTATTTCTTATTTAATTGTTTGACTTTATTTCTCATCAATCTTGCCAGCTCTTTATGCCGGTAGTCGTCGGACTTTTCCAACGCTTTTGCCGATCTTTCCAGCAGGCTGACGATTGACTGTATTTCATAGTCTTTCATGAATTGATTATTTCATTTACTAATTCATCGGCTTCGCATATCCTTTCGGCTATCTTCTTGAAGGTGTTGTCATCTGGATATATCCTTCTGATAAACATGGAGGGCTTCTCGAACGGGTTATATACGATGAAATCGCACCAATCGGCTTCAACGCACATGAGTTCGGACATGATTTGGTAATAGTACTTAGGCTCAGTGGACAGGAGGGTATCGTTGTCCTTTATCTTGTGGAAGTATTTGGCGTATGTGGCTGTTCCCACGCTTTTTATCTCGATTACCCCTTTTTCCCGCTTATTCTCATCGTAATAATATCCGTCGGGGCTGGCTGCGAAATGGGCGATGGTGGGGTGTTTGCACAATCCTACCTCGACGACACGGCGACCTGTTTTAAGTTCATATATGTGCCGGGCATCGGGCTCGTTCTCCGTTCCCCATCGCATTTGCTTGGTCGATATGTCGGTCTGGGTGATATAGTCGGAGAAAAAACCATCGTCGTTTACCATAGCCGGGTTGAGCATGCGCTCTCCCGCTACTTGGTAAATATAGTTCATGGCGCATTCTCCGACCCCGTTTCCGCTCCGGTTCGTTTTCATCAGGTCGCCTATGCGGCTTCCCGTGAAACAACCGAGGCGTTTCCTGTACCATTCAAGAGTCCTTTGCGCTTCCATCGTCGAACAGTGTCTGTTTAGTTCCTTCCTGATTGATTCCCTCTTTGACACCGGCTGCTTCTCCGGCTATATCTTTGAATTTGCTGCTTTTCGTGCCTCGGTATGGCTTCATAATCTCATCTACCGTCGTATCTCCATCTTTGAGGGATTGATGAATACCGGAAAGAAGGGCAATCTCATTGCTTCGTATCTGGGTGATAGTCTGCTTGCCGCACAATTTTATAATCTCCTCATCGGTGATGTTGTACTCGTTCTTGAAGAATTCAATCCATTCTGCTTTTGCTTTTTTGAGTTTGTCTTCGTTTGACAGGTCGCCTGTTATAAAATTCTGCGCTGACCGATAGACTTTATCCGTTATGCTCTTGGGTATGACCGAAAAAACAGCATTGCGGTAGGCTATTGCGTTGGCCGCATTGCCGGTTACGGTTATCATGTCGTCGGAATACCGTTTGCCGTACTTGTCAATTATGGACCGTCGAACCTCGAATGCGCTTGCCACATTCGTTTCCAAATCCCACGCCGTACCCCGGCTTATAATTTGACGATCGGTAATTTGTACGACTTTGGCCTCTGTACGCATGTTTCCCCAATTCGATACGATTATCTTGGCTAGATGGACAGAAGGGCCGGTAATGGGTTTATTTCCCCGTGGAAGGGCATAACCGCAGGATTGAGCCGTCTCCTTGTCCATTGTCGCCATGACGATGGAGTTATCTATACTCCGCCTAATGTCTCTCGGATATTGCTTGGCCGTGGCTACTTGCGAATCTACATTTGCCCGTTCGAGGGCGTCTATTTGCATGACTTGTGGCTGTGCTTGAACCTGTAATACTTCGTACTCTGACATATTTTTTTGTTTAAAGGGTTATGTTTCTTTTTATACACCGCATATCCTCCCGGACGGGCGGTGAATATGCTTGATTTATATGGAACTATAGCTACTTATTTAATTCATGATTTTTAAAAGTTCATCTCTGGTAATACAGTTACGTGTGCCGACTTTTTCAGGCTTGGCGTTAATTGCATTCAAACGCTTCAACAATTCTCTATGAGAACACCCTAATAATTCTGTTGCCTTTCTAACCGGTACATAATCAGGCAAGAACACATCTCCATAGCCTTTCTTTATACCGGATATTGCATGGTTAATTACATCTTCCAATTTTCCGAGCAGTATATTGTTTTCATCTCTCACTACCTTGATAATTGTATCTTCTATTCCCATATCCATTAATCTTTTAATCGTTTTTCCTTTGTGTTAGTGATTTTGTTATAGTTTCTTATCGGTTTGTTGTTGCCCGGCTAGAGCCATCGATGACAGCGCTAACAGGGATATACTTATTACCAGTTGCCAAAGGTTGGCATTGATGAGCGAAGCGACTACCCCGAATATCGAGGAAAGCATAAGCAGTATGGCGAGCAGGGTAAACAACTTGTAGAATATCATGACTGTTATATTTGGAAATTACCGTTAAACTCAAATTCTTCATTTCCGCATTCGTCGAATACGGTTACCGTGTATTCTGTATCGATGTAGCCACTACTAGAAGATGGCGTTAAATAGTCGCCGTTGTCCCATTCCTTGTGATTGTATGCGTCGTAATGAATGCTGACATCGACGTTTTTGTCGATCAAATCTACTTCATAGTTTATATGTCCGTCGAGATAGTGACCGTCCATGTTTTCTCCTATATGGTCTTCAAGAAAACTTTCTACCTCGTCCTGTATGTTTTTTAGTTTCTGAATATCGGCTTTTACCATAGCGATAGCCGTTTTGTAGATGTCCGTGGCATCGCACATGAGGTCTTCCGGTATCGACGCATGCTCTGCCAGTCTTTCGGGTCGCAATCTTCGAGGTAGGATTTGGCTGGCGACCTCGTAGTTTTCTACCCCGCCTCCTATATAAAATTCCTTACATTTCAATTTGTAAGGGGAGTTGTCGTATTGGTCGTTGAAATCTTCCCTTGCCTTGTCGTATCGTTTCTCGATTGTTGACCGTGGGATAATACAAGTTGTGTTCATGTTATTAAGGGGCTTATTTTATACAGGCGAATTTGATTACATCGTAAGCATTACAATACCATCTTCCGTTTTGTCTATTTGACGGTTTTTTCTCTGCACGGATAGATCCATTCCCAACTAGTTCAAATAGTCGGTTTCGGCTTCCTACTATTTTTTCAGCTTCTAGTTGACTAAATGTTTTGTCGTTTAGTACAATCTTTAAAATGGCTTCATTTAACATAGTTAATCATTAAAAAGGTTGTTATTGTGTGCATACTGGATAAATTCGGATTTCTCGTGAATCCCAAGTTTCAGATATACAGACTTTATGTGATTTTTTACCGTGTGAGGGGAGATATACAGTCGTTCTGCTATCTCGTCGTTGCTGATTCCATCGTACACCAAGCGCATTACCCTAACCTCCGCTGCGGATAGGCGGCTGTTGAACTTTGCTCCGCATATTTCACCCTCGTAGCGGCACTCGCCCCTCAACGGGCAATGCACCTTCTCGAAGTTGAACTTACCCGTCCGTTGTATGTCCAACGCCGTGTGGTCAAGGTTACCGAAGTTGCACTTCAAGAAACGCCGCACCATCAGGTAATGGAAGTAAGGAACATTGTTCACACTTCTGCTGTAACATTCCGATAGGGCATTGTATGCTCCCGGATACCACTCCTTATAGTGGCTACCATCTCTCGGATGAAGTCTGTGTCGCTATCAGTAACTGGCTTCACGCTACCGTCTGGATATTGACAGAGCAACTCACCGTCCGCCATGTAAAATTCCATGTCTTCCATCACTTTATGACTCTTAATCGAACAGTTCTTCTTCGGGGATTCCGGTCAGTTTCGACAGCGTGGGAAGGTGCTTCTCGTCCGCTGGGTGCATACCACGTTTTGCCCAGTTTATCGCAGTGCCGAACGATACTCCGCACTCGTCCACAACCCTCTTCAAAAACTCGGTCTTGGGGCTGGTGGTTTTGGGAAGAGATTCGTAATAGTCCTTCAAGGTCATTTTTATCCCATTATCGGGCAGAATGTTTGATTTTACTACGGCTTTCATTATCTTTGCTTCTTTAAGATTATTATTGTAGTGCAAATATATCCCTTATTTTGATAAAATTGATATTTTATTTATTAAATATCCTTAAAAGGGGTAATAAATTGATTTTTATGGATACTAATCCTGTTTTGAGACTGAAGTTGCTGAGGACTCACAAGAATCTCACACAGCGACAAATGGCTGCCATTCTTGAAGTCGGTCAAAACACGTATTCAAGAATGGAGAACGGAGTGACATCCTTTAAGGATTCGTATAAAAAGATACTGGAGGAAAAATTTAACCTTACTACAGGGTGGCTATCCTGTTGCAGACCCGTTGATTTGTCGTTGTCAGAATAAAACTTCCCGAACACCGCTGTTTCAGGCTGTTTTTCAATTTGTTCACTCCCTGTCGGGTCATGGAAAGATAAGCGGCGTATTCTCCTCGGAGAAGCCTAGCGATACCAACGCACAGATGAGCAGGCAACGTGCGTCTACCGCATTTTTGTTCGCACCGTTAATCAATTCGCCGTAACACAGCTCACATTCCTCGCAAACGATTTGCAAGACGTGTTCAAAGATTTCATTGGTTTTCATATCTCTTGCCTTTTTAAATATTTGTTAAATTATAGATTGTTGACACAATAAAAAACATCACGTTCCTGTTTAAAGGCTGTGAAAGCCTCGTAACATTCCCCGTGATGTTGTCTCTTGTTAGTTTTGGAAGAACAGCAAGAGATTGAGGCTTTCCTCTTTATACTCCGAAGCCCCGGAAGGAGTCGTAAATCAAATTATATCAAGAAACCCAGTCCTTTCAATTTTGTTATCCATTTCACGATGTAAGGGACAAGCAGCAAGACAATGCCACCGAGTGTCCACCAGCACCATTGAGGAGTCTTGTACTTTACTACCTCGACGGGGTAGGGTACTTGTATGCTGTCCGTCTTGGATATATACAGCGTATCGATTCTGTCCTTGAACCTGTATATGTACTTGTATTGGAACTCACGTATCGTGTCTCCCGATTTCTCTACAAAAACACTGTCCCGCATGTATATGGAATCGAGCTGCACCCGGTTCAGATACACCGTGTCGCTCTTTGTCGTTTCCACCGGAACGTACACATGTCTGGTACAACTCGTCGCAGCCAAGCCGGACAAAAACAACAATAGGAATACGATATGTCTCATAAGCTCAGTATTTGTTTCCGGTTCTTCGATGTGGACACATAAGACACGTGCACCCAACTGTAATTGCTCTCGTCAATCAACTGGTCGAAGGGAAGGTTATCCCGAATCAACTCGAACAGCTTCTTGTTCTCCTCCTTGCTCCCTGCCGTTATGTCCGCCGCCTCGCCCCTCATGTGCTGGCTGTTTTTCGCACCACCCACAGCGGCATTGAGTTTGGGACAACGATAGCCCGAATTGACGGTTATCGCCTTTCCGTACATCTCCCGCAGTGGGTCTAAAACATGGGTGACAAGGTTCGACAACTGGGCCGACGCTTCGGGAGTAGGGGTATTGTCTATACCCAGTTTATCGGCCGTCGAGCTCTTTGTGAGTTCTTTCATCGTGAAGTATTTCATATCCATTCTTCATTTTTGGCGACAAAAAAAGCGGTGACTTTTTTAGAATCACCGCTTGTAACGAATGTATGGGAGAGTAGCCTTAGGGTTAGGCTTATCCGTTATTGAAAATGGGACAAACGTAGGCCGAAGGCATTATCAATCCTCTCTCCTCAATTCATCGAGCCATTGTACAGGGTCGACATCTTTTAGACGAGGATAAGCCTTTTCGATTAAAGAATTTAAATAACTTTCATCGAATTTTGGAGAATAATCAGCCGGTATCGGAGGTTGAGAATCCGTATCGGACGAGTTCTGGACATAGGGGAATGAACCTTTTGTATCCATGTGAGCAATGTTTATTTTTTTCTGTTCGGGAAAATACCCTTTAATACGATATTGGCTAAACCTAATACATTGATAGTTGTCGTAGCCAGTAGAGCTATCAATATTTCCGGTCCCAATGAAAATAATCCGATCCCGCAAAATACAAGAATGGCAATTACTATGAATAACCATATGGGGATAATCCACATGACCCATCTGGCCAAATGTTTACGAAATTGTGTATCTTGTGAATATCGCTCCCGTATTTGTTCGGATAAATTCTTGTCGTCTATATCGCCCAAATTTGAGTCTGGAGAAATATGGACACCATTCTCACTACGTAAATCCAAGCCGCTAAAAGAATCTTTCTGTTTAGTCATGCTTTGGGAGAAATTAGTGTCTTAAAATACTCTTGGATATAACTATCCGGAATTCTATCCCCCCAACTGAATGAAGGCTGCTTAACGGTCCTATCCCACGGAGAACCGGGCTTGTGAGACCATTCCGTCAGATAGGCGGCAGTTTTAGAACCATAGCTGCCAAAGACCAGTTTCATCAGAGATTCCATTTCGGAATCACGGGCTATTTTTTCAAGGTTTTCATCAGAAAGGGAAATTTCTGAAAAATCCTTTTTTATCAATTTATTTCGAGTGGTCGGGAAAACCGGACCATACGGCCAAGCCTGAGGGTGCTCGTTTGTCAAGCGTTCGTTCTTTACGTAAAGATATACTCCATAAGCTATATACAACAACTTTTGAAGCTTAGTCATGTTAATGAAAAACTTATTCTGGTTAGCAAACGCAATGATATAGTTTGCAACCGTAACGCTATCGTATTTATAGGTATCGCTTATCATCTTGTTGCAAAGTAACAAAAAATATCGTAACATGCAACCAATTCTTATACTTTTTTACGATAAATCAAACGGTGATTCCAAGAAGTCAAAGAACGCTTTCCCGTCGCCGGGTTATAAAAATTCATTTTTTTCGTCAGGCAATCCAAACCTCGATTTGAATCACCAGCCCTCCCAGTATGGTCGCCAGCAAGTCGGCATACGACCAAGCCCCCGGCTTCCTCCACTCGTCGACAGCCTCCTTGATACAGCCCGCTATGGCAGAGAACAGCACACAATATTCCGCCGTCGCACCTATCACGATGGCGAAGAAAGAGGCGATGACACCTCCTGCGATAAAATGCAGCAGCTTGTCGTGGGGAATAGACAATAACAACCCTTTGATTCTTTTCAAAATTTTCTTCATATTATTCGTTATTTAATCGGTGATAAAAATCGAGCTTGATACGGTCATAGACAGAAACTACATTCGTATATGCCCGCCCGTTATTCACATTCCCAGAATACACCTCGCTTGTAACTACCTCTGCCACCCATTCTATCCATTCGGGATTGGTATAACATGAAAGACGTTTACCCCGATAGGTAAAGTAATCGAAACGGCTGTTCCTGTCCTCGTACTGGTTCGTCAACAAAGTATGTATCTTACCGGAGGTTTTCTCCTTGTCGGCGATATGGTTCTCGTCCCTGACATTCTTGATGATTCTGCAAACCCTTTCGACGGCCAAATCGAAATACACGTTCGATATGTTCTTTATCCGAAGCTGCGTTTCCGGTCTAAGACCTTCCGATATGTCGGACAACATGTTATTCTGGTCGTTCGTCTTTTCGATAAGCTCTTTCAGGGATTCTCCGTAATCCTCCATACTCTTGGTGATAATCGATTTGAACCACTTGAAGCAGGCCACCATCATCATGGCCGACAACACCAAGAAGAATGCTGCGGTCATCACCAAGAACCCCTGTTCGCTTATCCCTCTGGCTACCTCCGTACCCTCGTTTATCCCTCCCATATCAATGTTTCTGTTTTTCGATTAACAATCTGGCTTCCTCTTTGCAGGATTCCGCATAGGCGTTATAAGCCTCGAACTCCTCTGCTTTCGTGTCCCTTTGCCGAAGTATCGCCAACTCCTCCGACAAGGTATATTTCCGACGTATCAATCCGTTTACCGTTTCTCCGTAGTCCATTGGTACGGGAGGTGTTTCCGTGCCGTCCTCCGTCGTTTCCGGTGCTTCCTCGTACTCATAGACTATCGCCCCGTTCCGGTAATACATCACGGGTATTTTTCCGGGTATCTCTTCGGGAGATGGGATAATACCGACATCTATCAACCCTTCTCTCTCATTGTCGGCGTATATGCCTATAATCTTCTCGTTTTTAATAGCTATATACATAATTAAGAAAAATATCTTTTGATTATTTCAGTTTTAAGACCAGTTGCTGATGTTGAAAGATTATATGGGATAAGAGATAGACCATCGTTCATATTACTCATGAAAAATGATCTGGCAGGATAATAAGCAGGAATTGAAACTTGCAATGGAGGGTTTGTTAACCAATAACTGCTTAAAGAATTATTCATATATTGTATAACAAGACTGTTATTATAAAACTCATATAATGATTTTAATGGCTTATTGTCTTTTCTGGGATTATTATATTTTGCAAAAAAATGATTATTCGATACTTCTTCTAAAACTGTATTGTAAACTCGTGTCTCATCTTTTAAAAAAGAGATGTATTTATTTTCAAAGTTTATATTGCATAAAATTGAGTAATGCTGTTCAAAATTTTCACTATTGCTGAAACTAAGCTCAAATGTGTAGATTTCAAAATCCTCTGTAATAACCTTTATTAGGTTATTGGCTTCAAGATAGGATACACAGTATTTAATGTCTCCATTAGGTAGTTTAAGCCATCGATTATCAAGGGCTACCAGTGCTGGTCCTATAATTTCTATTGACTTATCAGCTATATTACACTTTAAAAATCTTTTGTTTACATAATCAAATCCTGCTATGGCATCTTTTGTTATCAGTACATTTTTTTTAATAAATGTATTGTATACATACTGAACAGGAATAGGTATCAGCTCCTCGGAGATAAAAGCTCCGTCTTCCTCATTCAGTCTGATAAGCCAAATACCGTTATTATTGTCGCCCCATTTACAACATATAATATATACGGTATCATCAATTACTCTTAATTGCTCGGCTGCATCATGCCAAGACACTCCATAACCCTCCAATTTGATGTCCCAAAACACCTCGTAAGTATCCAAAGAAAACCTCAAGCACCTGCCCATCGTAAGCAGGTAACAAGTTTTGTCGTTTTTTATCTCTTTGAATCCTATATACCTTAAATCTGTGGCTTCAAGAAAAGCATGGGAAATGTAAAAACCATTCTCTTTGTATGCGATACTCTCCGCCGCTTGGTTTGCTTTATCAGCTGCCGCATTAGCGAGAGTTGCCGAGTTGTTAGCTGCCGTTGCGGCATTCTCCGCATTTCCTGCCGCTGTGTTAGCGTTCGATGTGGCTGTGCGGGTATCCGTAATAAGCCCTTCGAGCGTAGTTTGCATTTGGGAGAAACTCGACTCTCTTAGAGCTTCCGCTTCGGCTCTCTCACTCTCCGCCGAGGCACGGCCGCTTTCAGCAGATTCCCGTTTCGCTTCTTCTGCCGTCAACCTGTCGCTGAGAACCTTTATATCCGAGGTTGCTTTATTGGCATTTTCAGCCGCTTGATTGGCGACTGCCGCCGCCTCTGTCGCAGGGCTTTGAAGATCGGCGATTTGCTCCGGCGTAAAATCGTCGTAGGTAAAAGGGTCTCCTTTATCTCCTTTTTCACCGGGCAAGGCAACCATTTCCTCCACCACGGCGGCCTCCGGAACTACCACCTGCTCATGAACGATTATGCAATCACTATCTGCCATATCACTTGATGATTATATTGGTTTTGTAAACATCGCCATAGTCCCATTTGCCGTCATCGAAATCGGCATCCTCTATCCAGTAGTGCCTCTCGACCGTGAGCAAGCCATAGCGGAAAGTCCCGGAATTGAATATGCCGTACAGCACGCCGTCACGGAACACACAGTTTTTACGTGTCTTTCCGTCGTAGCTCACTTCGCAACAACAACCGGCCTCGTCCTTGTAGATGAACTTAAACATCTTCGTCTCGGCATCGATCGGGCTCCCGTTCTTGTCCTCAAAGCCAATGGTAAACTTAATATCCTCCCACGAGTACTTCACTATGGGATCTTTGTCACTCATCGCTGCCATCGGATAATGTGTTGAACATTTTTTCCACCAGAGCTTTCGTTTCCTCAACCGTGGAGGTCATGGAATAGACATTCATGTTAAAACTGCCTTGCCCGACAGTGACATGGCCTTTTTCCACTCCATTCTCCACAATTCGGTAATTGACCGCTTGCAGGTTATCTACCGTTTCCTGTCCGTCGAATTGACGGCTGATGTTCTCGCTGATTTTTACTAACTCAATCATAATGTTTTGTATTTATGGTTAACTGATAATCCCGCTGTCGGGAATGTCGAATGTCACGTTTTTGGATAGGGAGTCGAGTTGGACGCCGGCCTCTCCCGACGAGGAGACCCCATACACGGAACAGGTTAAGTAATAGGTATGGGTTCCCGGTGGAAGGTCCGGATGTGTCGTCCCCAAAGGGATATTCAAAATGAGAATCCCAGTTCCCTTGTATTCGTAATCATAGATTGCGAGGAATCCGGATCCCGAAATGCGGAAGGTGTATTTCTCACCCACCGGAGGATTTCCGTTCGGAAAACTGATACGCACCTGAAAGTAACTCGAAAGGAAAGTGAAATCCACGATTTTAATCGGGGTATATGTGCTGTTTATCTCGGCTGTCATGGCTATCGATGTGGGTATGGGGAAATAATCCGCCATGGTAATCTGTTTGTCGACACCCGTCCAATATTCGAACGACTTCTTATCGATAAGGAACAATGTCACCTTCAAATTCGCCCCTACCGAATCCTCCCCCGGAAATGTGTCGCTCTGTCCGACAGGAAGTATCGGCGGAGTAGTATCGTCACTGAAAAACTTCACCTTGAAAGCAGAGTACCACACATTGCCCATCCGCAAGGTGGTTACGGTATTTGTCGAGGTATTTGTCAGCAATCGGGCAAAACTGCGTCCATTTCCATCGGTTACCAAAATAGCCGGGTAATAATCGCCGATACTCTTGTCGGAGGCCAGCGACAGCCACGATTCGACGGGTACGCCGGTGGGATTCACCGAAGTGTCGTAATAGTTGATGTCGACAAAAAGATACGGCACGTCCGCACTGATTTCATCAATTTTGCTTCCGGTAAGATTGGGTTTTGCGTTATGGTCGTAGCCGTCGAAATCGCTCAGGCGACAAAAATCCGTACCCGGGTGGGGATAGGCCACATAGTCGAAGGAGGTGTCATGGATAGCGACGATATTCGTTCCGTGCGGTATCGTGGCTTTCAGCCCATAGCGTATGCCCTGATTTTTGTCGGTGTCGCTCCCTTCCCACTGGTCGATATATGTCGTGACCCCGCCGGCCTGTTGGGGATAGTTGTCGGATAGCGGCGCAGCCTGCGGATAGCGCACGGGTTTATGACGGCTCCATTTGTTGATACGTCCCGGACGGCCACCCTGCAACAGGGGGCGTTCGAGGGCAACAATGTCGGCCACGTCCCATACCCCGTTCTTCGGGTATATTCCCAGCAGGTTATACGGGTCGGTTATCGCTACCGGGGCTGCTATCTTGTTTTTATCGATGGCCATACGCTCACTTTCCTCCTTTCTCTTTTAATTCGGACAATTCCTTTTTCAATCGTTCCACCTCTTTTTTAAGGGCTTTAACCAGACGGGCGGTCTCCTGCGTTGCACCGGCAATCGTGTTGATATAGTCGGGCGACAGGTAGTTCAGAGCCCCGTAACCGTCCTCTGTTTCGTAGGCCATCGATGGCAATACCTCTTTCACCTTTTGGTACAACAGCCCCGTATGGGCTTCCCCGTCCACACCGCCCTTGTTACGCTTCCGTGCTTTTTCGGTGTATCGGAAATCGCACACCTTGCCCATCGCCAAGAGCCTGTCGGTATAGCTGAGGGTATAGTTGAAGTCTCGCTTCAAACGTTTGTCCGAAGTCGTTAGAGCGGTGACCGAGCCTTGTGCCGAGATATTGCCTTGCGACGATATATCCCCTCCGGCCGTGATGTTACCGTCCGATGTGACACTCTCCTTTGACCTTATGTTATTTGTCGCCAAAATCCTTCCGGCGGAAATGGAGACAGACTTACTCCCGGTCGAAAGGTTTATACTCGTAGCCCTGATTACATTCGCTCCATCGATGTCTCCATTCATCGTTATATCCCGAACTCCAGACAGACTTCCGGACACATCGTTCGTTCCGTTAAATGGATTTCCCCAAAACAGGCGATAGTTCTTGAGCCTGTCAGCTGCGATGGAATCGTTATCCGTCAAGGCGACAGACGGGGTAACCACGGTCAGCTTGCTTACGCCGACTGCCGGCATGGGAGACAACGATATGCTATCCACACAGTTCTCGCAAGTCCCGTTCAATGCCCCGTATGTGTTATAGACGAATATGGAGCAGGTCTGGTAATCCGTCTTGGCCGAAACCCAAAAACACACGTGTCCCCCGTACAAGAACACCTTCACGTCACCCAAATCGTCACCGAAATGCGTACCGGCCGTAGCCGTAAACTCGACATCATTCGGGGCATAATTGTACGCCTGTACGATCGTATTGATAATTCGTCGGCTATAATATCCATTTCCAATCAAATGCAACGTCAACATAGCCGCCTCGGCCTCCTCGACTTTCGTGCGAATCAACCACCCGTTTCCGGTGGCTGTCTCATACATGCCGCCCCTTTTATACAGGAAAGCCCCGTTGTCAAGCCCGTTCAACTTTTTCGCATTGTCCGATTCGACCGAACGCCCGACTGCCAGCCCCGTATATGTGCCGCTCACGTTGTTTATCTCGGCCAGCGAATAGGTAGGCTTGTTCGGCTGCCGCACCCAATCGTACAGGGTTATGCCTTTGGTGACAACGATATTACCACCCGTTTTGCTGATCGCCGTCACCACATTACCTGTACCTATCGTAGATGCGCCGGCGTTGGCGAGTTTCCAAATCTCGTTGATGGTGTAGGCGTTGAAAGTCTCCGTCATCGTGGTGTTGTCGAACACGCCGCCCAGATCGTCGAACCCATGAACGAGCTTGATGAGCCCTCCTCCGCCACCGTCACCCCCTTCTCCACGCCATACACCAAGAGCGGATATTCCACCCTGTGAATACACATTAAATTTCGAGTATATCGTATTTTCCAACTCTGTGTCGAATTTCCACATATCGTTAATACGGGCAAATCCTTCCTGCATTTGTTTTACAGTCCGTTGATACGATTGTTGCAGGGAAGCCGTCATATCATTGATGGCAGAAATCAAGTCGATATTCTTATTGGCAGATGCAACCTCTTCTTTCAGTTCTTGCGTATTCCCTTTTATTAGGTTGTTCCCGATGGTAATAGTCTGTTCGCAAGGATAGTCGAGTTTGGTTGTAAGGCTTATAACACGAGTAACATATGAATATCCTGCGTTTATGTATTCGACTTTTCTTCCTATGGATAAATCAGGATTGTTTTCATCGAACACCACAGGATTAGATGAAAACTGGTAGTTGTTTTGGTCGGAATAAAGCCGTTCTATTTCTTCGTTCATAGCTGTTTCCAGCCGTATGTACGCCGAATCTGTATATTCTTCCGGCATTTTGACGTTGAATAGGATAATATCGTCATTTTCCGACGGTATAAGTCCCGTAATAGCAGGGATAATATAGTTACCTTCTTCCTCTTTATATTTAATCTCGAAATCTCCTTTTTTGACTTCGAAGCTTATGCCGTCATCACTCGTTATTGTTTTACTCTCATCATGGTATATAAGCTCAAATTCCATACCTTGCAAAGCCCCCGATTGGAAATGTACCGAAGGTTCCTTATTTGGTATACGCATACCATTCGGATTTTTTTCTTCGTCATAAGGGGAATTGTCGAAGTTAAATTCCGGTATTTGAAAATACCATATCGCATATTGGTCGTATATAGGGTCTCCATTTTCATCTGTGCCTATCTGTATTTTATCATTCGTTTCCGAGTCTATACGCCACATAAGGCGGAATCTGACATCTGATATGGAGAGTTCCGATGAAGGGTATATATCATCGAACAGTAGGATTTTGCTAAATATCTCTCCCTGTTGAAGGTTTGGCCTTATATCTTTATATCCGTTCGGATATTTTTTAGGGTCAAGAGTCAGCCGTTTGTTGACCAAATTGTTGACATTAGCACCTTTGTATTCCTGTACGATGTTTCGAGTTGACCCGAATGCGTAAAATCGGGTATAATACCCATCTTTTCCCTCCGTAACCGAAGGTGTATTGATGTTTTCACCAACTTCGAGAGAAACAACAGCTCCATGTTCGGATTTCGACAGATGAATAATCATGGAATCTTTCTCAACCCACCATTCTGTATCAAACGCAGATGCTATACTGTTCAAGGCAGACAATATGTCGATTGATTGGAAAGACAAAGAAGTGGAAGCGTTAAGAGAAGAATCTACGGCGTAAGTCCATGTATCTCCGGTTTCGTTCTCGATAGCCTTGCAAATAACACTCATGAAATTGTCCGGGTTATCGGTAAGAGACCAATCCGGCTCCCGATTCGTTATCTCGTTATTCTCATCGTAAGAATACATGAAAAAAGGCACTTTACCCCATGATATAAATTTCGAATGAAATTGTGGTTTGTATTGAAATTCGACCTCGTTATTTTGTTTTGGATTATATGGATCCAAAAGAGAATATTTCTCACCATCGAGTATGATATAAGCCCCTACCGGAATCTCTTCATTTTGGTCCGAGTTCCACGACAATTCTACATAATCGGATTTCATCAATTCCTCTACATGAACACATTCTTCTGTTATAGGAACTGATAAAATAGTATCTCCTTGTATGTTTTTAATGTCTATCATGATGGTTTCGTATATCTTCATACGATTTCAGTAAAAGATAATAAAAGTGTATGAAAAACATGCACTTTTTTATGAATTTCTATCTGCTGGATTATATTCGACAAGTTTTAGAGAAAATCGTGCTATTCCTCTCATGAATTGCGTAAATTGATTGCATGAAATATAGATTGTTTTGTAAGTAATATTTGGTTGATACTTTGTTTTTATATTTATTATGCCTGTTGCCAATTCTTCACAAAAGTTGTTGTATCTTGAAAAGAATTCTTCTTCCGTTTTTGCCGTCAGGTTAAAAGTTAAAGTGATATTTCGTTCATCGATTTTAGGATTAGAGGACAGGACTCGTTTGCCATGTTCTAATCGAGACTTGTTTTCGATGAACTCTTTTAAAGGTGACGGTGTCATTAAGGAGGAAAGAGATGATGTATCCATACTTATACCCCAAGTTGTATAGCAGTCTTTCCCATTTATGTAAAACTCTCCCGATGCCATTTTATTTAAGTATAACTGAAGTTTTGTCTTTATTGATTTCTACAGGACAATTTCGTATGTTTATAAGTCTAATAACTGCGTAATTACGGGCAACTATTATAGCTCTGGCTCCATGCATGAGTATAACTTTGTGAACTCTAGTATTATCGTCAAATACTAGTTCCGCATTGGTATTGCCTATTAAAGCAATATTGGTATCATTACTTCTTTTTACATTTTTAGTGTCGACAAACACGCAATAATTGGCAATATCATTACTCATCTCACGGAACGTTTCAATAGGAGGGAAGTTGTTCTTCTCACAAAACTCTATGCCTTGTGGTGTAAAGAACAACCATACTAGAGTTTTCCAGTCACTAACACCATAAGACTTATTACAAGCTCCTTTTTGTAAAGCAGCCATCATTATTTCTTTTACTGTATTCATATCTATAAATCTTTAGTATTCCTATTGACTTGTGCTATATCGGATTTTATATCAATTAATAATTTCGTATATTTTGCAATGTCTTCTAAGTAGCTATTCGTAATCACATGTTGATTAAGAATGTTATTTAGTATAGAATTGCTATTAGTTGATACAGATAAAAGAGAATTTAGAGAGATTACGGCTGAAATCATTTGATTTTTGATTTCTTCACCAGAAAGCTGCAACGCTGTAAACCGGCCGTTTAATTCCGTTGCTGTATCTTGTGACATGGTTTCAAAACCTCCGGCTGTCGATTTTTGTTCGGTGGTAGAACTTTCTCCCATGAGACTATCAGCCCAACCGAATTGAGCATCTATTTCTTGTTGAAGCTGTTCAGCCATGTTGTAGACGTAATCTTGTTCCCATTGAGAAAGCACGTTGTCGTCATAAAATTGTTGCAACTTAGTGCGTATTTCCTCCATCTTATTTGAGGATTTAATTGCTGCCTTAATGCTCTCTGTTACCATTTGTTGCATCATCTGCTTTACAACATCTTTTGCAGATTTAGCCCTATTCTCGCCAGAAGCCCATGCATCTGTATAAGCTTCTGCAAAGTTGTCAATAGAACTTTTTAGATCTTCACCAAATATGACATCGATAGCTTTTTCTTTGTTATCAGAAATGAGATTGTTTATTTCGTCAATTTGATTTTCCCATTCTTTTATTCTGTCGCTATCTGTATTCTTTTTATCTTGTTCTTCTTTAATTTGATTTTGAATAAGTACTTTTTGGTCTTCTAGCAATTTATTTTGGTCTTCAATCAAGCTGGAAGCACTCTTTCCGTAAGCAGTTTCAATGGACTTGCCTAACTTATCATACGAACGGTCAAGTGTATCTACCTGATCTTGTAATTTCTGAATCCGTTTTTCATTTTTTGCGTCGTGGATTTTTGCGATAGCGGAAGCAAGAGAGGAGACAAGACCGACGGCAGCACCAGCAGCAGAACCTATCGGCCCAAGTCCGAGCGCAGCACCTGCCTCTGCTCCTTGCTTGGCTGAATTGAGGCCGTCCATAGCCACATTGATACCTTCGGCAATGCCTGACAGTGTATCAGATCCGAAAGCCTCTCCGAGATTTGAAAATGTGGCGGAAAGGACTTGGGCCACTCTTAATACCTCACTCAATCCACTTCTTATTTCTTCAAGCCCATCTTGCAATTTTTTTGTATTTGAACCGGCATCGAATACATTTTTAAGACCATTAGCTAGTTTGTTAAACCCCGTTTCAGATTGATCTGCGGAATTACGGACATTATCTATACCTTCTCTAATTCGTTCTAATTCTTCGGGAGATTTACGCAATGTGTCGAAGGTCTCTTTTGTCATACCAAATTCAAGACCTTTGTTTTCGTCCCATTCGCCTGATTGCAAGAATTGGAATGCTCGTTCAGCTTCATTAGCAATGAGACGCATATCTGCAACAGTGTGTTGACGCATATCGTCAAACAATTTACTTATGGCAGACGTAGATTTATTCGCCTCTATATCCAAATCAGATAGTGCCCTTTTTGTTTCTTCGTCAATAGACTTCTGTTCCCATTCGTTTTTGCCTACCTTACGAGATTCGCCTTGCTCAATAATAGCATTACGCTTTTCATAATAGTTCCCGTAAGCGGCAAGATAATCGTTCATTGCGTTAATTTCATCATCGAGAATTTCTTTGGTCTGTTTATTCTTATTCTTTTCATTTAACCTATTTGCGGTATCAATATTTTCCTGTTGTTCAGTTGTTAGTCCATTCTCATTAAGCTTGGAGGGTTCAATCTTAGCTACTTTGTTTAACTCGGCCAGCTCTTTCTCTTTCTTTTTAATTTCTTTTTTCTGTTCTTCATAATAGTAGTTAATTTGCTTCAATTTCTTATCTTTACCTTCTTCCCAGAGGGAGATTTCTTTCTCTTGATTTTTTTTACGAAGCTCAAGAAGTTCATCAACAAGTTTCTGCTCGGCCTCTTTTTGCTCTTTTGCTTGCTTATCTTCAGCCGCTTTATCAGATTTGGTTTTAGGCAGCTTTGCACGGAGTGCGTCAATTCGTGATTGTAACGCATTGTATTCCTTGCTTCCGCTTACGGTTTCTCCCTGCTCTTTCTCTAATTTTGAGATTTGTGTTTTGACTTCATTGATTACTCTCAAATCTTTCTCACGTTCAAGTATAGTGTCTTGAAGCGACTTGATATAAGCTTCTTGTTGATCCACTGCTTCTTTTGTTCCGCTGCCGTCTGCAAGAGCCTTTTTTAATGATGCAAGTGAGGTTTCAGCCTTCTTGATTTCTTCTTCAAGTAGGGAGATGGATTTACCTTCGGTGGAAAATGGCTCATTTGCTGTCTGTTGAGAGGTATTTATACTTGTAACGCCAAACTTTTCACGGGCTTTTCCATCTAAATCATCTGTTATTTTTTGCGCTTCTCGGATATTGGAGATATATGTATCAATACGTGAATCCGCAAAAATCGTACCTTTGTCTTGTATTTCATTTAGTTTGTCTTGGATCGCAGCATCCAAATCTCTTCGTTCCAATATGGCATGGTAGATTTCTGAATAGAGTTTTGCACCTTCTTTATCTCCTAACTCGCTATATAGGCGGTCTTGTATCTTTCCGAGATTATCGGACATTATGTTGTCCAACCAATCTTCCTGCTGCGACTTGAATTGCTGGTATTGTCTTGCCCCGTAAGAATCTGTGATTGCTTTTGTGAGTTTTTTATAAGCTTCTTCCGTGAGTCCAACCTTATTTATTTCTTCTTCGAGTCCATCATAATACTTGCTATATCCTGCAACAATTTTTTCTTTGACGGTATTATATTCATCTGTACCTTCTTTTAATGAAGACAATTCTCCATTGAGCTTAGCAAGTTCCCTTTGCTCAGATAAGGCTGCTTTCTCAGATTCCTTTCCCGCAGCATCCAGCCTTTCCAGTGCCTTTTCTGCTTCTGTTTGATAAGTGACTAATTTATAAATGCCCAAACCTAGTGCTGCTACTGCCGCTGCTACTGCAACATATGGATTTTTTGCCATTGCTACATTTAGAGCATCCGTTTTCGTTTTCAGGACGGTAATAATAGCTTGCATCTTTGTCAATCCTGCCATGTGAGCAAGAGTGGCTTGATAGCGCAAATTCTCAATGGCGGAAATAGTAATGAGCGCAGTTCTGTATGCTCCGTATGTACCGACCAATTCAATTAGTATTTTTCCTACTTTTTCATAGTTTTCTATCAAATAAGAAACGCTGGATAATGCATCTTTGATAATACCTTCATTCGCTTTGCCGATGTCGTTCAACATCATCGAGAAACTATCTCCTATGTTAGAAATCTGTCCGGTAATGGTTTTGCTTTGTTCTTGCATTAAGTTAAAGAACATACCACCCTCGTTGGTAAGGTTCTGTATGACTTTCTGAACCTCTGGAAACCCTATCATACCAGCTTCTACCATTCCTTTGATTTCACTTTCAGCTACTCCAAATTCTTTGGCAAGTTCTTTTATCATTGGAATACCTCGTCCAGTGAATTGGTTTAGGTCCTGTGTATAAAGTCGACCTTGTGTCATAGTTGTACCATAGAGATATACTAAGTCTCCCAAAGGTTGTGAAAGTCCGGCTGCAATGTTCCCTAATCGTATAAGAGTCTCGTTAACATCTTCGGCAGAAGTACCGTAAGCCAGTAATTGACGAGCTCCATTGGCAACACCTTGTAAATCGAATGGAGTTTTGGCGGCTGTTTCTGTGAGCTGAGCCATAAGGTCGTTTGCCTTTTCACTACTTCCAAGCATAGTGGTAAAGGCGACCTCTAATTGTTGAAATTCACCTCTTACTTGTATAATATTTTGGATAAGTTCTTTTGCTGTAAAGCCAGCCCCAAAAGCTGCAGCTGCTTTCGTCATTTTGTTGAACATATCTTCTATGCCCAATCCATTTTTTCCTATTACCTTAATAGTATTGGTTACTCCGGTTTCTACTTCTCGTAGTTTACGAAGAAAATTAGAATTGTCGCCTGTTATATCAAAATGAAGTCCGGCCATGAGTCTTTTCGATTAAAAGGGGGAGATGTAACATCACATCATTTGCAAATATACAAAAGTGTATGAAATTCATATACTTTTGATAAAATAGAATAGAGTTAATAAAGTTTAACTGATGTGTGGGTATAAATATTTTAATAAATGATTATTGTATTATACTTTTGACGAAACAATCTTAACAGCATAAGATATGGATTTCAAAGATACAATTCAACAGATTGTAGAGAAAATTGCTAAACAGAAGGATAGCATAGCAACGGAAGAAGCGACAAAAACCTCTTTTGTAATGCCTGTGATAGCAGCATTGGGATATGATGTATTCAATCCCTTTGAGGTTGTACCAGAAATGGATTGTGACTTAGTTAAGAGGAAAGGCGAAAAAATAGACTATGCCATAATGAAGGACGAAAATCCTATATTACTTATAGAATGCAAGCATTGTAAACAAAACTTGAATTTACATGACACTCAGTTACAAAGATATTTTGTCGCTTCAAAGGCTAGGTTTGGGGTCTTGACGAATGGAATAGAATATCGCTTTTATACAGATTTAGAAAAGGTGAACATAATGGACGAAAAGCCGTTCCTTGTGGTGAATATGCTTGATTTATCGGACAACGATATTGAGCAACTAAAAAAGTTTCATAAGTCTTATTATAATGAGCAAGATATATTGAGTACGGCACAAGAGTTACAAATCACGATACAAGTAAAAGAAATGCTTAATCGTAATTTCCAAATGCCGGACGATGAATTTACACGTTATTTTGTCCGTAATCTTAATGATGGGAAATATACGGCAAAACTTGTGGACCAATATAGACCTATTGTTAAGAAATCCATTGCTTCGGTGATTAACGATATTATATCCGACCGTTTGAATGTGGCTATGAAGAATGAGAATAAGGAGGAAAAGCAAATGCCACAGGAGGTTGAGAATGGAAATCAACAGTCGGACGAAATAAACGAAGAAAAACTTCCCGATGGTGTAGTATTTCAAGACCGAGAAAAAGGTATAGTTACTACACAAGAGGAGATAGATGCCTATAACATTGTGCGCAGTATATTGAGGCAGTATGTAGATGTATCTCGTATTCAATATAACGACTACAAGACTTATTTTTCCGTGAACATAGATGGTAGTACATGGTGGTGGATTTGCCGCATTTATATAGGGAAACGGAGTAAAAAAATATGCTTGCCAAAGGATAACTACAAGACAAATGAATGGATTGACATTGAGACTATCGATGATATTTTTAATTATGCCGATGGTCTTAAAGAGGGTCTTGATTTGGCATTGAAAGAGGCGAATTATTGGCTTGCAAAGAAAAATGAATTAGAAAAATGACAAACGTAACTAATACAAATTTTAGAATTATGAGAAAGTTTTTGCTAATAATAGTTTGTGCTTTATCCATTACATCTTGCTCAGATAATGATCCTGAGATATTATCAGTAATGATTAATGTAAAATGTGATAATAAAATTGCATCTCCTTCTTTGGTTCGCTTATATGAATATGAAACAGCAAGAGACTTTGATGACAGCTATATGTCTACAATGGAGTACGGCGATTCTCAAGTTTTAAGAGATAAGTTGGGTAATGAGTTGACTCCCGCATATACATCTGACACGTTTTCTGGAATAAATATTTTTGAGGACATAAAAACAGGGGTATATTTGGCTGTAATACTTTATAAACCTGACGGCTTTACATGGCCTATGTTTTATTTTTATGGATATAAAGTAATTAATGTTGACGAGGATAATAACGCACTTTTACATAATATATGTTTTTCTTATAGTGAATACGACCGAGGTAAATTCATTGAGTTTTAGTCCCACTTCATGCCTTTTATTTTATCCATATTTTTAGGATCGTCCCCGTTTATAAATGTTCGGTCCGTAGATATATGATATTTCTTTATCTCGTCGTCAGTAAGGTATATAGATGTTATGTAATCATTAAGTAACATATGCAGGTTGGCATAACTAATACCCCATACAACATAGTCCATAGTCCAGCCATAGCGTTCGCAGGCTATATCTATCAAAGTACCATAAATACTTTTACCTCCAAAGGTTATAGTGTTACACTTCTTTTTCTTGATTCTTGATATTTTTTCTTGTTCTTTTTTCTCAATATCAATCTTAAAGTGTTGAATAAACTGGTCAATGTTATCCTTTGATAACACTATTATGAATAGTTGAGCAAGTTCTTCATTCGATAGGTTGTCTTCAAATAGCTTTCGCCTTTCATTTATTAGGTGGCTATTGAATAATTCTTCCTTTTTATCGAATGTATGGTAAGACAATATTTTGCATATAATATCTCTTTTGGAATCGCATAATCGTAATGCTTCCATATATGGATTTATAGAAAGGAAGTCTTTATTTATTTCTAAATTTTCGGTAAGACGTGATAAAAGGTATATTTTACCCAATGTGGCAGGGTATAAGTAGAATTGCATTTCTCCTATATGGAACTCATAAGGTCTTTCCATGATAGTATCTGCAATATCCATTTCTATTATTTTCCCTTCTTTGTCCATGCAAAATAAATTATATTGAGCGCAACTGTGGGGTCGAACCACAACTTTATACATGGAGTGTATATGTGCTACCGTTACACTAGATACGCAGAACACGTGGGTACGAAGCCCCCACGTTTGGCTCTATCTACAACCTATTGAATTATCCACCAGCACTTGGATTAGGAGCTACTTCGAATTTATCACCGTCTCCAGACTCATCTTCAGGATCGCATTCAATTTTACTGATGTTTCCACCGGATTCCGTCACGATGATTTTACCCCACTGAATTTGTTTTTTATCGGCGGCTGCTTTCAACGCATCAAAAGTGTATGCCCAAACACCACCGTCAGCAGAAGTAAAAGTGTCTTCAACGGAAACTGTCGTTTTCTCCATGCAGAAACCTTGAACTTCTGGGTCTTCCGGTTGAACAACAACAGCATAATTGTGTGCAACAACACCATCGTTATCACTTACAGGACGCTTACGTCCTTTTGCGGCACGAATGTTCAATGCCAAAGCATAGGTATTCTTTCCATACTTTACATCCTCATTTTCGCCTCCTTCGATTTTTGCTTCTTGTTTATCTCCTTTTGTTGTTGTCAACTGTGTAGAATCTTCCACAGGGGTAGGTAATTCCTCCCATTTAGGAGCAGAAGCATCCAAATCTTTTATAAATACACGGGGCTTACCCCATCCTATTACTGCCATGATATACCTAATTTATATTAAAAATTTATTCGTTATTTATCTCTATGTACAGTTTGTTATTAATGAAATGCTCTGTATGTCCGTCTTCAAATGAAACTCCTGTTGAATCAGTTTTTTGACTGCATTGTGATGGAACCGTATGATATTCGTCTTTTCGTATAGAGAATAAAAACTTCGATAGTTCGCATAATTCACGAATTCGGATTGAATCTTTTTCCCATGTTTTGGTTTCAGAGTCCCATAAGTCTTTGACATATATATTGACATTCACATAGGCTCGTTGTATTTGCCCGCAACCTTCATTTGCAAGAACAGATATGACTATATCTTCTTTATCAGATTTGTTGGGCCTTCCTCTGTCACTCAATTTACCGGAGACATTACGTTCGAGTTCTGTACCTTTAATTTTGTGATAAACGAACTTAGCTATTTCAATATCGGATTTCATTATTTCGCAATCTGTCTTTTAAGTTTTTCAAGCATCAATGGAACTTGTTCTCTTGCCCAAAGTTCGGTTGATGCAAGTACGTCTTTATTATCCATCGCTTCTACAAATTCAGCATAGTTCATTCCGGCGACTACGATAAGTACATAGTTATTAGAATATCTTTTAGCAAGTTCTTTCGCTAAGTCTTTACCTGTTTTTACACCTTCTGAACCTTGATTCACTTGGTTGAAAGTTGAGCATTGAATGATGTTCTTATTATGAGCAATCACATATCCAACCGAACTACGCAAGTTGCCTGTTTGGTCGTACCAACTTTTATCACCTGCTCTATCACGAATTTTTGTAACGCATTGTTCGCCAAGTTTGGATAAAGCACGAATAGTAAGACGCTCGACACGCTCTGCTTCTCTCATGAGCATGTCATGCACTTCGCTTAGCTTGGTGGTCATTCTTATACCCATAGTTTACATTGTTTCTGGTAGCGATGGAAACCTTTCACACTAAACTCCCTTTCAATTCCTTCAAGCAGATGTATCTTAATCCTGTCACCGATCATGAATGTTCGACAATTTGCACGTAGATAAACTGTATATGAATAGCTTCTTACAATACCATCGTCAAACTCTTTTTCAGAGGCTTTACCAGCAGGAACTGCGTCGCATTCAATACAGCCTTCCCAGTTAGTTTCTCCTTCATGATAATCACCATTGCTATCCTCGTAACCATCTTTTGATACGAGGTACTGCAATCTGTGTGGATATAGCCTTATTACTGACATATTACAAAAGGCAGTCACCTATATATACCATTGGCTTTGCCTCCAACTCTACCGAAGGTTCACCAATGGCATTATAGATTGAGTTAACACGTAACAGAATACGTTCTTTGTCTTTATCTGATAAAGAACCGAAAGACTTGTCTGCTTCAGAAAAATTGATAGCCTGAACTAAAGACCAAAGACAATCAGCCAAAGCTCCCATATACTCCTTTGAGTTCATTGTATCTGAATCGCAATCACCAACTGGATTGAGTTTGCGTTTTATCATCACATTCTCTACAAAACCTTCTGGAATAGGGTAATGTATTTCGTCTATAAGAGCTTGCTGAATTGTCTTCATGGCTTAACTATCTCCATTTGTTGTTTTATATGATTCAACAGCTTTTTTGAGCTTAGCTTCATCGGCATCATTCAATTTGTTTACAGCAGCAATTAACTTATCGTCTGGAATAGTCGTCGATAAGTTTTTACCGGTTATTTTATTGAACTCTGCGACGAAGTTTGCTTTTATGTAAGCTTGTCCCCAAATGGTGATGTTTTCTTATCGGTAGAATCTTTTCCCTCTTCGGTAGGGTCAATCGTTTGAGCCACTGAGATGTCAAGGGAGTAGATTTGGTCTACGTTTTCAATAACAGGGAGAACTAATGCTTGACCACTTGTAAATTCCTGCAAAGGATCATTTTTAGAATACTTGCTGATAAGTTTGTATTCATCTACCGTGGAATAAATTACTCCTGCTACGGGATTAGTAACTTCTGCAAGTGTGCCCCAAACCAATGCGCCAACTTCTTGTGTAGTAAGGAATATTAGTTTGTTCGCATTCCACGGTTTGTACGGAATGCGTTTACCATTTTTCTCAGAAATGACTGTACGGTCAATCTTTAAGAATGTAATTCCGTTGTTGTCATCGGCAAATGCTTCGTCAAACAATGTAGCAGTAGGAACAGGTAACTTAGTGTTGCTGTTGAATGTCTGACCTCGATAGTTGGCAACCAATTCTTTTGCCCATTGTTCTTGTCTCATTTTATTGTAAGTCGATAACGAGATTGCTATCGTTGTAATTGAGTTACCATCTGCGTCAGCTTTTGCAATAACACGCTTTATGTCATCAGAAGAAATAGTTCCAGCTGTTTCTACACCAAAGCTATTTTGCGGTAAATAGTTGAAATTTATGCGCAATCCAGTTCCTGTATTGTTTTCATCTTCAACGATTACAACTCCATCAGATAAAGCAGTTAAAAAGTTTGCTTCGTTCTTTTCATCGATACCAACAGAGCAAGCTACCGCATCGTTGGTTAGCTTGTTAGCTATATTAGTGAACGCAGCTCCTTGAGCTTTCATGATGTTGATTGTGTTGATCTGAGTCTCACGAAGAATTTTTTTCATTCCGACCTTTGGCAATGTACCATTTGCGTGAGCAATGGAGTCTCTCATCTTGGGAGGGAGAGGTGAGTCCATTGCTACCATGTCAGCCGCAACATAAGTTGTGTTAACTGATGCACTTTCCCACTTTTGGTCTGCGGAATATTCTTTGCGAAGCATTGTCTTGTGAAGATATGTAAGCTGATTGCCTCGCTTACCATTGATTCTCTCAATGATGGTTTGAAGTTTCGGGAAAATCTTTCTGATGTATTCAATAAATAGTGATTCTTTCATTTTTTACCTCCTTTCTACATTAATCGTGTAAGAATACAAGAGTTGGCAATGCCGTTTTCATATCCGCTTTTATGCCGTCTATGGGGTATGGACTCGCCAAATCATTGACTTCGCCACTATACATAATACCAACCAATGGTTCACTAGTTGGTTTTGTACATACAACTACTCCTACATATTCATGAGAATCGGGAAGTGAGTCGTATCCATTGCCAGATGATTTTACGGGCATAGGTTTGTACGTGTCTGTTGACGGATCACGAATAACAACGTGCCCGGCTTTAATAACCGGAAGGTTATAATTTGATACGTCAAGAGTACGACCTCCGATAATGCCAGCTACATAATGCCGGATTACGACAGAATCCATTCCGGCATTGAGAACTTCCATTTCGCTTGATAAATTTGCTGTTGCACCCATTGTTACAATTTCTTTTTTGACTTAGAAAGTGTTGACTAAATCTTCAACTTCTTTGTCGGTTAATACTTCGTCTTGTTTACCCGAACCTTTACTTCCGGCAGCAGGAGGGGTTGCCAATGTTGCCAAACCTGCATCTGCACGCTCTTGATTGTAATTCTTCAGGTCTTCCTCAACATCTGAATAGAACTCCTCGAAATCGTCGTCACTTTCAAAGTTCATCTTAGAGAAGCTTTTCAAGGTACGTGAACCGAATGTTCCAGTGTCTTTCAGCAGGGCTTCAAGTTTGGCTTTACGCAAGTTAGAAACTTTTTCACCTTCCAATGCTGCAAAACGGGCTTCCTGTTGCTCTCTGAAAGACTTAAACCATGCGGGTTCTTCGTCTTGTTCATTTCCTTTGTTGTTGGGATTTTTCTTGTTTGAACCAGCTGGACGAGAGCCGCCTTTTGACGTGTCATCGTCAACGTCGTCATCATCATCTTCTTCTGATTCGGGGTGTTTTTTCTTCCATTCGTCAAGCAAACGGTTGGCTTGCGACTGGCCGAAAGTGAGGTAAGGGAGAACCGCTTCTATCTGCTCGTCGATTTCTGCGTTTACATCCTCTTCTGAGGCATCTTCTGCGGATTTCAGGTTATCGGCAATCTTGGCGGCGATACCCTTCAATTCCTTTGCGTTGAACCCTAACGCCTTCGCTTTAAGTTTCAACCTTACGAAAACTTGCTGTTGTCTGTTCATTTCATTTAGGTTTAAACAAAAAAAATAGTCTGCGAGCAATGTAGCCAGCAGACTATTCGCATCTTCTTTCAGATGTGCCTCCGCCTAAACGGACAAACAGGTGTTTACGACAAGTCGGGTGGCGTACATCTTCATACGCTTTTTGCAAATATACAGTAAAGTATATGAATTTCATACACTTTTCAATAAAATATTGATCGAGTTTTATTTTTTTTTAAGAAAAGAGGTTAATAAAGAATAAGACAAAGCAAGACAAAAACAAGGTGGCTGGGAATGAGAGATTTATCATCAAGTAACCAACGGCAAGTGGAAGTGAATTTGCGTTATTATCCAGTTATTCTATTGAGAATGGCAAAGATTGTTTCATCAGTGAATCTGAAAATTGCGTGTGAGGTTGTAGCTGAGATACTATATAAGGCATTCATCGTTCATTGAAAGATAATCATTTTCAGTTAGAATAATACTGTCTAATAATTTTATATCAAATATATCTAATAGATTTTTAAGGGAGTGAGTCATTTTTATATCCTCATTACTAGGGTTTTTGTTACCGCTTGGGTGATTATGAACGAATATGACATTAGTAGAGAGGGTATCAATAGCATATTTGGCAATCAATCTTTTGTCAGCTAATGCGCTGCATATTCCTCCTTGAGAGATTTTAGCATACCCGGTTATATTGCAGGCTTTGTTCATCAATATAATGAATGCACTTTCGTAAATAAGAATATCTTCATGATGAGTTGGTACGAATACACCCGTTTATAGACGGGAACGGGCGCACATCTCGGCTTCTGATGAATCTATACTTACTCCGCAACGGTTATACGCTGGTAAATCTCAAAGGCAGCAACGAGGACAAAATAAGCTATTACAAGGCACTGGAAGCCTCTCATACGGAGAACAATACGGCAGATTTCCAAAAGGTTGTTATACGGGCTGAAATAGAATCTTTAAGCCGGTATCTCTCGATTGTAGGATAGTATTGTCTGGATTTGAATTAAAGATTATGAATGAAGCAATGATTTCATTTGTAACTCGTTTAAGTTTATTTATTACCTAATCACGACCTAAATTTGAAGTATAAGGAGACAAAAAAGGAGGGCGTTTTGCGTCCTCCTCGTTATGGATCCTGCTTTATATTCTTACCACAAAGCAACCTTTCCGCCTATTCCCAAATCAAGGGTGGCCGTTGTAATTCCCAAAGCCTTAAAAACTTTGCTCATCGTGGAAAGGGTTATAGAACTTTTACCGCTCTCCAACTTACAAATTTGAGAGCGTTTCACGCCTACCTTTTCGCCTAATTCCTCCTGTGTGAGGTTCTGTTTGAGCCTTTCTGCCTTGATAGCCTCTCCAATGTAATAAGCCTGCAAATCATCTTTGAGTTGAGCTTCCATAGCGTCCCTTTCGGGAGTGCCCACCTTTCCCCATACATCATCTATCAATTTGTCTGCTGGAGTTAAATTCATCTTTGCCATATCTGTTACTTTTTATCATTAAAATATTCTTTCCTTATTCTCTCTGCCTTTTCTATCTCCTTTTTAGGGGTTTTCTGCGTCTTTTTCACTATCCCGTGAGTAACTACTACCAAAGCCCCTTTCTCGGTGTCCCAGAAAGCAAACAGACGGTAACAAATTCCGTTGAAAAGCGTCCGTAACTCCCATATATCAGAGTTTTCCAATTTCTTGAAAACGTCCTTTTCTATTAGACCACTCTGCACTCTACGAATATTATACGCTATCTTCTGCTGTGCCTTGAATGGCTGCTGCCTTACAAAACTGTTCGCCTCATCGCTTAGTATTATGGTTATCGTATGCCCGTCCATATCGTTTCTTGTTATATTTACAAAGATAATAATTTGTTTCCAAATTAGCAAACAATCGTATCTATTTTTATTCTATTTTAGAAAAATTTCTCTCTCGGCTTGCCGTTCGTCTGGATACTCCACCCGGCATGTAAGCTCGGAGGGGAGATGTTCAGGAAATTGGGATCCGATATATTATAAACATCGGTATCTCTTATGTTAATGCTTAAAATATTACGTTTCATATCGCCTTAAAATCCAATCGGCCTAAATTGTCATTTATAGACTTAATGATACTTTCCTGTATCAAGGTTCCGCATTGGGTTGTTAGTTGTATAAAGTGATCTGTATCATTACCTGATACAATTCCGTACTTGTTCTTCCAGTTGCAAAAAGAGTTCTCTATATCCCGCAATCCTGCCAACATGATTAATAACTCCCTTGTCTGTCCACTGATGACTGCGTTACGCATGGTATCGACGCTACGATGTTCGATTACTTCTACTGTCTGCTCATCTTGTTTTAATTCGGTTGTTTCCATATAAAAAAGTTTATTGTTTAACGATGTTCGGAATAGCGGGAATCCTCCCGGACACGTCCGCTACCGGTGGGATAGCTTACTTTCACAAGCGGCTACCCCGTCTATAATTTAACAAACATATAAAAGCACCCTATTAGGGTAGGGTAACCCCGGAGCGGATAAACCGCCCCTTTGGATTTATAATAACTTTATGGTTATAGCTGATATTATGCCGAGAGTTTGGTATTGAACAATTCAATGACAAACTTTCTGCCTGATTCGGTCCAATACATGTGTTCTCTTGATTTCTGTACTCCGTTATCCATATAAGGATAGGGGACATGTTTGGTAAATCCTTTACTGCGGTATTTGGCTGTGAGGAAGTAAACAGAAGATTGTCTGTATTGAACTCCCCATTCACATAGTAGTTTGTTCAGCTTTATAGCCGATACACCTAAGAATGCCGCTATCATGTTTGTCGTCACAAGTCCTTCACTCGACATGATTTCATCGTAACATTTACCTTTGGGGGCGAGGACCTTTATAGTATCGTCCTTTATGGATATTTCCTCGTCTTTTCTCTCGATGATAATTTGTTTCTGGGCATTTTCAACTTCGAGCTGCTTTAATCGTTCTTCTCTTTTGGCAAGAGTGGCTTGTGCAATGGTTAGCGCACGTGCCATGATTTCTTCTGGTGTGTCTTCTTGCTTGGTGGAAATGTAGCCGCCTGTGGTACGTACTTCGTGAAGGATTTGTTTGACCCCTTTCTTGAATTGTTTGGCTATTGGCTTGCGGCTTTGCATAAGGACTTCGTATAAACCACCTTCGGTTAGGAACCAAACTTGTTGGTTTCCACCGGGGGTCGGAATAATGTTCCGACCCTTTTCATCATCATCTACAGATGCAACCAATTTGTTAAGGCTTGTTTTGTCGTAATCGATGCATTTTGCAATCTCTCTTGCAAGGAACATGGGATTTTCTGCTGTTCCGTAAACTGTGAATTGGTGTCCAAGCAATTCTGTTTGTTTTAGGACTTGAATTTGGGCTGCCATAAACTTGTAGCATTAAGTTGTATGATAGGCAGCAAAAAGCGGCCGCCATATACGCTGCTACAAGTTAATGGACTTCACCTCGAAAGGCTAATCTTTACTTACGTATAGGAGGCCGCCAATATGTAAAAGTATAGGCATAAAAAAAGCCCAACTTTCTATTGAGCAAATTAACCGCTTGCCCTGCGAGATGATTAAGTTCATCAACTTGTAGCATTACAAAAGTATTGAATTTTACGATGTAATGCTAATTATTGGGCACAAAATTAGAGCATGGAATCTTGAAAGTGTATGAATTTCATACATAATTCAATATTATTAACCTTTGAGGGATATTATACGATTTCCTAAGGCCGTGAATCCTAAGGCGAAATTCCGTTTAATGCAAAATTACAATATTCACAAATAATGAAGTGCACCACCAGAAAACGTAAAAAGAAAGCGATGAAAAATTAATCTCACCGCTTTTTATATGCCTCAAAATAGACGTGTGTAAACAAATGCCAAATTAGAGTTGTACAAACATCAATTCTTTAAATCAAAGGAATTATCCGTATTTTATCGAGCAAGCCACAAACAAGGCCATAGCGCCGAATATGGCACTTGCTACTGCGATGATGGTAGTTATAATCCATTTCCAGTCTATGGGATTGCGCAAGTTAGGATTGGTGGCAAGATAAATTTTTCCATATTTCGTTATGCGGACATCTTCAAGTTCATGCCCTTCGTTCCATAGACCTTTGACAAGACCTAATCTTTCCAGCGAGTCTACGCACGAAATGAATATATGGTGCGGATAAGTGTTTGGGCAGACAATCCCGCTGCTGATTAAACGCAACACTTGCTTCTCCTGTTTTGATAGCTTGATTTGCTTCATGACCGTTTCTCTACAATGACAGCAAAAACTTATACGCTTTAAGATACTTGTTCAATCTCGGTAAGTCTTCCTCTATTATTTGAGGTAAACGGGTTACGTCCAAATTGTCCTCCAAGTCGTGCAGCTTTACTTGTCTTCCAATAGGATTCAATCTACACCGTTTTATGAAATCGTCATAGATCTCATCATCGTTACGAGTGCCAGAAAGTATAGCATCCACAATATTATGAGGAAAGCCTTCCATTAGTAAATATTCAGCAGTAACTTCGGTATCTTCTATCGTGTCATGCAATAAAGCTACTATGCGCTCCTCATCTGTTTTGCATCGGTTTGCCAAACGGATAGGGTGGAAGATGTAGGCTGCTCCAGCTTTATCGGTTTGTCCGCTATGGGCTTTGACGGCGATTTGAAGGGCTTTTTCTAATAGTGAATTTTTAGTACATGTCATATTCTGATTTGGGTATTTCTATACCTCCTAATATTATCTCGCAAACGGTTTCATTTGACTGTGATATTTCCTTTTCATTGCGTCTTCCTTTGTGCTTAATGAAAGCATTTGTCTTTCCATTTTCAAGAACAAGACGTATTGCAGATTCTTCAAAATCGTCTAAAATATAGACTTCTTCACCCGCTTGTAATTTTTTTTGTAGGATATTTGGGTTCATATTTATATGTAAAGATAATTATTTTTATCGGAAATGACTATAATATTCAATAGATTTTTCTACTATTTTTAGTGCTTCATTACTTGATTTATCGAGTATGCGCCATTGCTCATAATATTTATGTCCGAGACCACCTTCCATTCCTGTCTCATTATGTATTTCTTCCCAACGTTTTTCCCCAAGAATACGTTTCGCATCTTCCGGCCTTTCTTTTGCAAAAATCATACGTTCCGTATTAACCTGTATTTCCGCAGTAAGACCATTTGTGGTTCTTATGTTTACGATGTTTCCACTATATCCCATGAATGATTCTGGTTTTTGCCTTTTAAGGCGTAAGAAGCCTTCCGTTTTGTACAGTTCTTCTAACACATCTTCTATTCGGGACTTCGGAACGATTATGGTTGTTCTTACAGCACCTTTAATATCGTATGGAGTTATACCTTCTGTGATGACTTTTCTTGTGATAGAAGTTGTACTCTTGAAATTAATAGGCGTAACATAACCACCATTTTTTATTGCGATCCGTTCTGCTATGGACTGTACTTCATCTCACACTGATGATGCTCGTTTTACAATTTCCGAAATGGAACTTTCAACTGTTATTTTCTGATAAACGGATTTATTATCACGCAAAAAGTATGGTAAAGTATTACGTTTTTTTGCTGTGCTGATGCGCTCTTGATTATCTAATACCCACTTTTTGAAAGCGTCCGGTACGTCTTTAACTTCGTTCACGCTTGCTGTCGTGGCTTCATTCCGACCGTCCCATTCCCAAAATTCTTCTTCGGTTTTTAGAATGGGTATCTTGTAACACCGGCAAAGGGGATGCCAACCGGTCCATTGGAAGTCTTTCGGGTACTTCCCAGCTAGTATATCGCAAATGTCTTGGAAAGGCTTTCCGTTACAAGTATGATTGTTGCTCAACTTGATTTCATATCCCACCACGAAGTCCATCTGCTGCCAGCGTAGATTTTCCGCTTGGCGGTATGCCATATTGATTTCGGAAGCAGCCAAACGGATAGAACGATACTCGCAATCCATTGCCCGTGATGCTTTTCCGAACCTTTCCTTGTAATCTTTTTGTAGTTGCGGGAAATCGAGCAGATATTTGGAGATTTGCTTACTTAATGTAATTGCACTCGTACCTTTTTGAATGGCACATGATATAGCTTCTTCAAGTTCTTGCTTATACAGAGTCGATTGATTCCACAACTTATCTGATATGGTAAATCCTTTATCCTTACGTTGCTGAAACGCTTTCAATGCATCATTATTGGGCTGGTATAGGATTTCGTATTTCTCCTTTCCTATGGTTGCGCCATAAGTTTGCAATACTTTGTTGGCAAGAAGATCTTGAACTTCGTTGCTGTTTTTCCATTCTTCAGAAGTTCCACTATATATTA
>ENA-OYYO01000029-OYYO01000029.1-human-gut-metagenome-genome-assembly--contig:-NODE-29-length-34189-cov-7.111238_pt1 | contig 34189 bp, 51 predicted proteins | sample MGYA00243250_ERZ653451 | MGnify/ENA primary metagenome ERZ653451 (study PRJEB26926, sample SAMN06165176) | human gut metagenome | biome: ENVO:00009003; feature: ENVO:2100002; material: ENVO:00002003... | reverse complement strand
CGCCTCCTTGCTTATGGCTATCCCGAACGGCGGCGCACGCAACGCCATCACCGGCGCTATGCTCAAGGCTGAAGGAGTCAGGGCAGGGGTACCTGACCTCTTCCTGGCTGTGCCCACAAAGTCGGCTCATGGGCTCTGGATTGAGATGAAGCGGCAGAAGGGCGGCGTCGTCTCCGATGAGCAGAAAGCAGCCATGGCGGCCCTCGAGGATCAGGGGTTCGTCTGCACCGTCTGCAAAGGGTGGCAGGAAGCCCGCAGAGCGATATCCGACTATCTGGGGGAGCCACATGATGAAGCCTGAGCACATCGAGGCAGTGCGCCGTCTATCCCGTATTCTCGCCGGGAAGGAGCATGGCGTCCTGCACAGAGTCCCGAGATCCTGCGGCCAGTGCGTCCACTTTGAGCCTTCGGACGGAGCCTCCAGTTGGTTCGGCCTCTGCTCTTTCAGGGCGAGACGTGAATGCCCAAAGACTGAGATCCAGTATAACCGGACCCCTTGCAAGTTTTTCGAGGTTGAGCCAGGCGCAAAGCAGTGCTGGGAGATACAGGGAGGCAATGATGTTTAGGTGGACGCCCGAGAAAGACAAAATCCTGCTTGCTTTGGCCCGCGATCCTTCCGTCCCCTGGGCAGTCATAGCGGCTCAGCTCGGCTGCAGGACGCGTGAAAGCGTGCAGCAGCGCTTCCGGGATATTACAGGTCTTAAAAACCTGCCTGAGAAAGGCGTTGCGTATAGATGGACCAGCGGTATGGACGCGCAGATACTCAGATACAGGGACGCCGGCCTGAGTTTCGCCCAGATAGGGGAGAGGCTCTGCCGCCCCCGCCACAGCGTCTACAGGCGGTATCAGGCTCTGACCGGAGCCGAGTCTGACAGAGCGGAAAGAGTCTGGACGCCGGACATAGACGGAAAGCTTATAGACTATCACCGGCGGGGGATGAGCTATCCGGCTATCGGCAGAAAGCTTGGACGGACCAAAACACAGTGCAAGAACCGGCTCGCTGCTCTCATGACTGAACGCCGCCGCCGGACTGTCACTCTCGGGGCTCTCCCATGGACGAAAGACCTGGACAACAGGCTGCTTGCCCTGAGGGCGGTGAATTTCGGTTTCTCGAGTATAGGGCGCCGGCTCGGCCGCAAGCCTGAAGAGTGCGAGGAAAGATATCTGCTTCTCAAAAAGTACAGAGTTCATCACTATTCCGCACTGCCGCCGAGGCGCAAGACTGCAGAAGCAAAGTCTGAGCCAGTCCTGGAAGAGGTCCAGCCTGAGCCGGCCGAGGCAGTGCAGGAGCCCGAGTCACTCCCCGAGCCGCCCGCAGAAGATCCGATTCCAGAGAAATTCCCTCCGTGGGCTCCAGTGGAAGACCTGATGCTCCAGGCTCTCGTCCTCCAGCATGAGCCATGGGATAAGATCGCCAAACTTTTTAAGCGTACCGAGGCGGATGCCCGGCAGAGGTTCGAGAGCCTTAAAGGAGCGCAGAATGTGGACGCCTGAACGAGACCATGAGCTGCGCCGCCTCGGCGCTAAGGCCTTTGCGGAGAGATACCGCACTCCGCTCGAGGAAGCATCAGCCAGGTATATGGTGCTTTTCGACCCGGAGGGGCAGGCCGCTCTGCTCAGGGAGAAAAACCGGGCCATCGAAGAAGGGCAATGGACTCAGCCCAAGCCAAAGCCCAAACCAGAGCCCAAGACTGCTGACGGCCTTTCTGACTTGTGGACGCCGCTCCAGTGCGAAAGACTGCGCAAGATGTGTGCTGCAGGGCTTTCGGATGCGGTGATAGCCTGCCGGCTCGGCAGGACCCTGAACGCTATCAAAAGCAAAAAACGGAAACTGGGCCTGTGCATCAATCTGGAACATTAACCACAGATATCGAGGTTCAAAAAAATATGCTGACCATGCCTGACAATCTTCCTGAACCCAAACTCTCCCAGAACGCCGAGGTTGTCCTTGCCAAGCGCTACCGCCGCTGGGACGCTTCCGGCAAACACCAGGAGAGCACCAAAGAACTCTTCTGGCGTGTGGCTGCGGCCATCGCCGAGGTGGAAGAGAACTACGAAAAATCCCCGTATACGTCCGAGGAACTTGCCCTGGAGTTCTACAACCTCATGGTGTCGCGCAAGTTCCTGCCGAACTCGCCTACGCTTATGAACGCCGGTACGGATATCGGCCAGCTCGCCGCCTGTTTCGTGCTGCCTGTCGATGACTCCATCGAGGGCATCTTTGACGCCGTGAAGTATGCGGCCATGATTCACAAGTCCGGCGGTGGCACCGGCTTCGCTTTCTCCCGTCTGCGTCCCCGCAACAGCCGTGTCGGCTCGACTGGCGGCGTGGCGTCCGGCCCTGTTTCGTTTATGCGCATATTCAACACCGCGACTGAGCAGATTAAGCAGGGCGGCAAGAGGCGCGGCGCAAACATGGGCATTCTCCGCGTCGACCATCCCGATATCCTCGACTTCATCAACGCCAAGCAGGTTGAGGGCGAGTTCACGAACTTCAATCTGTCCGTGGGGCTCACCGAAAAGTTCATGGAGGCCGTGGAGAAGCGTGAGGACTACGACCTTGTCGACCCGCACAATGGCGAGGTTGTCGGCCATCTCAATGCCGGCGAAGTTTTTGACCTGCTTGTGAAGGACGCCTGGAAGAGCGGCGATCCCGGCATCGTCTTCCTGGACCGTATAAACGAAGACAATCCCACTCCGCTCCAGGGCCAGATTGAGAGTACGAACCCCTGCGGCGAGCAGCCGCTCCTGCCGTATGAAGCCTGCAACCTCGGATCCATCAACCTTTCCCTTTTTGTGAACGGGGACAGGAATCCTGACGGCGATCCGCTGGATGACGGCGTGGACTGGGATGCCCTGAAGAAAACTGTCTGGCTTGGCGTCCGCTTCCTCGACAACGTCATCGATGCCTCAAAGTATCCGCTGAAGGAGATAGGCGAGGCCGTGCGCCGCAACCGCAAGATTGGTCTTGGTGTCATGGGATTCGCCGACATGCTCTATCAGCTCGGCATACCCTACGACAGCGAAGCCGGCCTCCGCATGGCCGAAGAAGTCATGAAATTCATCGATAACGTCGGACATGAGGCTTCCCAGCAGCTGGCCAAAGAGCGCGGCAGCTTCAAGGACTTTGCCTACTCTGCCTTCCCTCCCATGGGAATCAAAGCCCGGCGCAACGCCACGGTGACGACTATTGCCCCGACTGGCACCATCTCCATCATCGGAGGCTGTTCGTCCGGCATAGAGCCGCTCTTCGCTCTGAGCTTTACCCGCAACGTCATGGACGGCCAGAAGCTCACGGAAGTGAACCCATATTTCGAGAAGGCCGTGGCGGACGCCGGGCTTTCCACGCCTGAGCTCATGGAGGAAGTCGCGTCCCGGGGCAACGTGCAGAGCCTGCTTTCCCTGCCGGAGGATCTGCGCCGCGTGTTCGTGACGGCCATGGACATCGCTCCGCTCTGGCATGTGCGCATGCAGGCCGCTTTCCAGAAGCACACGGACAATGCCGTCTCCAAGACGGTCAATCTGCCGAACAGCGCAACTGAAGACGATATCCGGGAAGTCTACTGGCTCGCCTACAAGGAAGGCTGCAAGGGCGTGACCGTCTATCGTGACGGCTGCCGCTCTGTGCAGGTGCTGGCCACCGGCGAAGGTCAGAAGAAGCTTGACGGCGCCCAGGCGGAGCCGACTACCCCGAAGAAGAAAGAGCGCCCCGAAGTCATGTACGGCTTCACCCAGAAGGTTCCCACGGGCCTCGGCACCATGTATCTCACCGTCAACGAGATGGACGGGCAGCCTTTCGAGGTGTTCGCTACCATCGGGAAGAGCGGCCATTCGACGACTGCCAAGGCGGAAGCCATCGGCCGTCTGGTAAGCCTCGCCCTGCGCTCCGGCATAGACGTCAGGGATATCGTTGAGCAGCTTCGCGGAATCGGCGGTGAGCATCCTGTCTTTCGCCGCAAGGGTATGCTCCTTTCTATCCCGGACGCCATCGCCTGGGTGCTCGAGAGCCACTACATGAAGGATAAGCCGGCTGCCGGTGAAACCGCTGACCTCGGCGGCAGTCCCAAATGCCCCGAATGTGGCGGCGAGCTTGTGCTCTCGGAAGGCTGCATGCACTGCCCGCAGTGCGGATATTCAAAGTGCTAGAGGAGGAAGGGATATGAAACGTGAAGAAGTACTGGAGGCCGCAAGAAAGTGTGTCTGCGGCGACAGAGAAAAAAGCTACGGAAGCCCTGAGCGGAGCTTTGAATGCATCGCCGAGCTGTGGACGGCTTACCTGAAACAACGGGGTGTGACGGCAGCCATCACGCCTTGGGACGTGGCCTGGATGATGGTTCTGCTCAAAGCAAGTCGGGCGGCCGGAAATACGTCTTACATCGACGGCTGCATCGACGCCGCTGGATATGCGGCCTGTGCAGGCGAGAGCGCCCCGCCTGTACTCACTGAGAAAGATGTCCCTGCCACATGCCACTTCGTGAACGCTGGAGGCTGTACGTCTTGCTAGGCTGGACGATTTTTACGTGCGTCCTTTTCGCCTTCGCCGGAGGATTGACTATGACTGTCTTCTTCCGGCAGGGCGAAATCCTGAAGCGGCAGAAGCTGCATACGGACGCTTTGCTCAAGTCGATGCAGATACAATCCACGTTTGCTAAGACGTTGCTCGCCAAGATTGAGGAGAACAGGAAGCAGAGACTCCAGACCGAGAGGATAGAACGCCGGAAACGCAAGGAAGCCTCGTACAATCGGCGGCGCAATCGTGGACACAGACGGAACAAGAAATCAAAGAACGGGAATTGAGGAGTTTGGTTATGACTGATGAGGAATACTTGGGCTTTGTGATGGGCCCGGAGAATCGTAGAGTGTTTGAGCTCCTCAAGCTCAAGGACGACAGGGCACGCCAGAAACACCCCGTCTTCGCCGTGGGCATCTACCAGGGCTTTGGCGTCATCGGCGAGGAGTACGGCGAGGCCTGCCAGGCCGTGAACCATGAGCAGGGCGAAGAACGCATCATGGATGAAGCGTTTGACCTCCTGTGCGTGGCATGGCGATTCTGCCGGGGAGACTGGAGGCAGAAGAGGGGGAAAAATGACGGCATGGGACATGGTGAGCATAGCCATTGTTGATTTGACAGGCGGATTTGTGGCTGGCCTGCTCTTCCCTGTCTGGCTCGCAAAACATGAAGTTTTTCTCTTTCTTCTGAAGCTCGGCTTTGGGGGTCTTCTCGTCCTCTGGCTCCTCATGACGGCTTTCGGGGACGGGGGCTAGTCGTGCACTCCTGTCCGTACTGCGGGTGTCCCGATGTTTATCTGGCCGATACCGATGGGGGCGGGCGGACTGTCGCCTGCTCCGCCTGCGGTATGTCAGGCCCTGAAAGCGTGGACGGTGACGATACAGAGGCCGTCAGGGGATGGGAGATACTGTGCGGGCGCATGTGCAGGCACTGCAGCAGGCGCCTTGTAGAGGAAATCAGGAGGTTAAAAAAATGAAAAGTATCGGTATACCGAATAAGATGCGTTTTGTTGGCGAAGGCGTGAAGTTCGAGCGCATCCGCCGTATTACTGGTTGCTGACAGGCGAGCCAGTAAACATCCGGCTGTCCGGGGCATTCCCGGCTTCATGCTGGTGGTGCCCAAAAATGGGCCGGAAATCAAATAATTCCAGCATGGGGATCAAGAGATGACAAAGTCAAACCTTGAGTTTCGGAAAATACCATCCTTAAAGTACCTGTACGAGATCAGTGAAGACGGGCGCATCATGCGCAATGTGAAAAGTAAAAAGCAGATTGCGATCAGGCTCGACACGCACCATTCCCAGCCAGGCTACTACGCTGCGTGGACGTGCTGCGCCCTGGACGGCGTAAGGAAAGTGCGCAGGCACATGATCCACAAGCTGGTGGCTGAATGCTGGCTTGGGCCATGCCCAGCGGGTCTGGAAGTCGACCACATCGACCGCAACCCGCGCAACAACCACTACAGCAATTTGCGCTACGTGAACCATTCCCAGCAGATGAAGAACCGCACTTTGAGCGCGGCGACCATCAGCAGGTGCGTAGCCAACTGTCAGGCATGGAATGCCCGTATCAGCGTGGGCGTAACGCTCACCAAAAACGGAGAAACCATGTCAGCTTCCAGCCTTTGCGCCGCTTCCCGTCTTCTGGCGGCACGGCTTGGGGGGAAGGCAGAGCAGTACAGGGCGAGGCTGAAAAAGCGCCGCGCTTATATCCGCGGATGGGCGGTATCGTATCGGAATGCAGAGACTGAACGCCGGAGGCCCTACGAGGCAAGTAACAGTCCACGACATGTGTATCTTGTCGGCACCCTGGACCGTTTCAACGACGCGAAGCGCGCCGAAGAAGCGGATCGCGTGAAGCATGGAACGGGAGGAAGAGTGTAGTGAGGAGTATCAAGGGGAAGACTTACGCAGCCCCCACATTCGGTCTGGGCGGCGACTGCGTGCAGGTCTGGGGAGGAGATGGTGACACACTCATCCGCGACTGCGTCTTCGATCTTACCGCAGTCCCGCTTGAGGATCAGGACGAGGCTATTGACTGCATCAAAGGCGCCCGTGTGTCCATTCAGCGGTGCGTGTTCATCGGGTGTAAAAAGGCTATTCTCGGAGGCAATGGGGACTACCCGGCAGAGGATCAGGCCGGGGGGCTCCTTGCCCTCCGGAACTGCGCCTTCGTCAGGTGCGGGAGGCGGTGCCCTGAGGTGCAGGACGGCGTTATCGCTGATATGAGCCAGTGCTGGGTGCACGACTGGGGCGTGGGATGTTTTGATGTCCGCACTTTTGGAGCATGGGCCCATCACAGTGCCTGCCTGACTGCCACAAATTGTGTGTTCTCGCGTTCTCACAACCTTTCCCGCAAAGACTGGATTGTGGATCACCTCAATCACCTGGGCGAAGCCTATAACGATGGCGGCATTAGAGACATCTTCTCCCGTCCCTCATGGGTGAGCGGGCAGAGGAGGGGAATAGACTTCACTGGGTACGGCGCCGGCGGAAGCAGTGGATGCCGGTTCGTCAATTGCCTGCAGATAGGCGGCGGACAGGAGAATGAGGGTAATCCGTCTCTTGACTGGCTGAAGACACTTCCCGACACAACGCACACATCTCTGGGGATGACGCTCTGGGAGTATGCCAGGAAGGAGCTGAGTCTTGAGTGACGATAAGGAACTCCTTTACGGCCTGTCAGGGATAGCTGCGCGGTTCCGTGTCTCCAGGGGTACGGTACGCGCCTGGTACGCCATGGGCGCTCCCATCATCAGGCTGGGGGAGCGCACCTACAGAGCCTTTTATGAAAACGTGGTAGCCTGGCTGGAATCTCAGGCACAAGGAGAATGGAATGTACGAAGCAAAAATAGTTGACGAAATATGGAAGGCGCTGAACCATCTTCCGAAAAAGCCCCGGCCCCTCTCGCATATCATTTCACAGGCTTTATATGACGAGGCTGAAGCCTGTGGTGGATTGTCTGATCTCCTTGGCACCATTGGCAGCTGGGGAGATACCCTGGATGATGAGTATATCGCTCAGCTGCTTGAGGAATACAATTCTGCATCATAACTGCGCAATGATACCGAACTTCATTGCGTTGTCATTGCGTTTGTACCCCGGTGCTGGTTGGAGAAAATGCTCTTCCAGCACACGGAGCTGTGCAATTTTTGTGACAAGGAACAGTCTCCAGTCGGGAATGCCACCCCTAGAACTGTCTCCGCCAGTCTGATAGCAACGGAGTAATAACCCCTCTGTCGCCTCTGCCAAGACAATGGGTCTCGACAACACGGGGTAATCCGTCATAAAAGCATGACACGAGAAGCTTGTTCTGAATAGCTGTGATAATCTCGTTTTCTATCATTTTTTCTCCATAGAGAGGAGCCTGCCGGGGCTCTTCTCTTTTTTTTTGGGCATTCTGCAAAAACCTGTCAATAAAAAAAAATAACGGTCTGTAACGGTCACTAACGGTCTCTAACGGTTTCTAACGTCACCTCAAAAACGCTCATGCAAAACCCCGTGGTACAGTTTCCTCAAAAATGGGGCAGACCATGGGCAGAATTCCATACCGTAAACCGCCGAAGAAGGTGGTGGCCTCGGCAGCGCTGATAGCTCTTCTGGGCGGAGGGGCTGCCTATCTCAGCCTCGACACCGTAGCGGATTTTGAGGGGTATGTCCCCGAAGGCTACAGGGACCCTGTGGGTATACCCACCAAGTGCTGGGGAGATACCCGCAATGTCACGATAGGGCAGGAGTACAGCTTCGAGGAGTGCTCGAGGTCTCTCAATGAGCATCTGTATGAAAACGCCTTACCCGTCACCCGGTGCGTAGACGACTTTGACTCCCTTCCGGACAAAACGAAAGCGGCCCTTGTCTCCATGGCCTACAACATCGGCCCAACCGCTTTCTGCAAGAGCTCTGTCGCGCGGTACTTCAACCAGGGCCGCAAAGAGCGTGGGTGCAGGCGCATCGCCGAAATCTACAAAACCGCAAAAGGCCAGGCTCTCCCCGGCCTTGAACGCCGTCGTGCGTACGAATCGGCGATGTGTCTGCGCGGACTGCAGGAGGGGAAGTAGATGTTCTCCTGGCTGACAAAAATTCTGACATACATCCCCGGCATAGGGGCCATCATCGAGAAGGTGACGGGAGCGTCCGCAGAGGCCGAAAAAATCCGCGCCCAGGTGGAGCTTGAGGAAGCCAGGGCTTTCAAGTCTGGCAAGGTCGCCCCCAGATACGTGCGCGGATACATCCTGAACGGCATCCTCGCCGGTGGCGCCATCGTCCTTGTGCTGTCCCTTATCTGGCCGGATCTGCTGACTATCCCGCAGGACCTTCTCTCCCAGCTGGAAAAACTCATCAGGACGGTGGGAGAGTGATGTTCCTCGATATGACCATTACGAACATTCTTTTAGGCCTGCTTGTGGGCGGCGTTGCTTTCATAGGCCGGCGCATCATCGAGCGCCTCGACAAGCTGGAAACGCAGCGCATCGTCTGCCTGCGTGATTTCGCGAAGCAGAATGAAAATCAGGAAGAGCACAACAAAATCTGGGACAAGCTGGACAAGCATGATACCCGCATAACGAGGCTGGAAACCTTCAGCAAGCTATGAGCAAGACGAGCAACAGGCTGACATCAAAGCAGGAGAAGTTTTGCCTTGAGTACGTCAAGGGCGGAAGTAAGTCCCTCTCTGACGCCTACAGGGCTGCTTACAACTGCGAGAAGATGAAGCCTGCTACTGTCAACACAAAAGCCTGTGAGCTCATGAAAAACGGTAAGATTACGGCAAGAATCAACGAGTTCACAGAAGAGGCGAAGCAGAAAGCAGTTGTGACTCTTGAGGCCCACCTTAACGAGCTCGCCAAGCTCCGTGACCTGGCAGCCGATGCTGGTCAGTACGGCGCCGCTATCAAAGCAGAGACGGCACGGGGCAAGGCATCCGGTCTCTACGTAGACAAGCAGGAAGTCACAGGCGCGGATGGTGGCCCTGTAGTCGTGCTTTTTGGAGGCGGTCATCGTGAGCAAGTGTAACGTGCAGCTCTACGACTACCAGATGGAGGCGCTTGCGGCCTTAGACAGCCGCAAGTACGGCGTTATGATTTGCCATCGCCGCTGGGGCAAGACCGTTCTCGCCGTGTCCAGACTCTGCCGCAACGCGGCGAATGGCGGAGAGACTTACCGCGGCGCATATCTGGCTCCTACGTACAGGCAGGCCAAAGACGTTGCCTGGGACTACATTCTCAAGATTGCCCGCGCCGCCGGTGCGAGAATCAATATTTCCGAACTGAGTGTCGAGTTCCCGAATGGTGCCAGAATCAGGCTGTACGGCGCAGAGAACCCTGATTCTCTCCGAGGCCTGAACCTGTGCGACGTTGTGATTGATGAGGTTGCGCAGATGCCGAGGTCTATGTGGACGGAAATCATTTTGCCCATGCTCGTCTCGACTCAGGGCCGGGCTCTCTTCGTTGGCACGCCCAAAGGGAAGAACCTGCTGCTGGCAATCTGGGAAGAGGCCCGGGCACATCCGGACCAGTGGGTTGCGCTTATGTACAAGACTTCCGACACACATTTCTTCACCGAAGAAACTCTGGGCAAAGCTCGCCGCTCTATGTCCGAGGAAGAGTACCTGCAGGAGTACGAGTGCTCCTTCGCGGCATCCGTGAAGGGTTCATACTATGGGCGGCTCCTGGAGACGGCTGAGCATGATGGCCGCATCTGCGGCGTCCCCTACAATCCCGCGTTCGCCGTCATCACTGCATGGGACCTTGGCTTCTCGGACAGCACCGCAATCTGGTTCGCCCAGGCTGTGGGGCAGGAAGTCCACATCATCGACTACTACGCCTCTTCCGGCGTCGGCCTCGACCACTATGCCCGCGTCTTGAAGGAGAAGGGGTATGTCTACGGTGAGCACCTTTTCCCGCATGACGTCGCCGTTTCCGAGCTTGGCACGGGCAAGACCCGCCTTGAAACTCTCCGGACGCTCGGTCTCCCCGGCAGAGTCCTGAAGGCTGCCAGAGTAGATGACGGCATCAACGCAGTCCGCATGCTCCTCCCCCGGTGCTGGTTTGACCGGGAGAAGTGCGAAGCCGGGCTCGACGCCCTCCGCATGTACCAGAGGGACTGGGATGAGAAAGCGCAGGATTTCCGCTCTGCTCCCAGGCATGACTGGACTTCGCACGGGGCTGACGCTTTCAGGTATCTCGCCATGGGCATTGACGGCGCCGCGGCGAAGATTTCCGGCTCCGTCTTTACTCCCATGAAGCAGCAATACAGCGTGAGGCTTATCTGACATGAAGAAGCAGATAGACGTTAAGGCAAGGCTCAGGCGTATCATTCTCGGCGAGATGAGCCATTGCATCGGCAAGCCCGGCGGCCAGCTTTCAAACCAGAGAGATATTCTGAAGAAGAAGTACCTCGGCTATGGCTATGCCGGCGACGATAAGCGCAGCAAACGCGGCTACTCCACCTATGTCGACAGGACCGTCATGGAGGCCGTGGAGTGGGCCAAGCCGAGCCTTTTCAGGGTTTTCACGACGACTGACGACATTATCCGCTTCGAGCCGAAGACGCCCGAACAGGAACAGGCCGCAGCGGACGCAACCCTGTACGTTAATAACGTCATTTTCGGCCGCGAGATGTTCCGCCTGGTGCATGACGTCCTTGCGGATGGCCTGTATCAGAGAGTGGGCTGGTGCATAGCTCACAGCCCTATCGAGAAAGAGCAGAAGCTCCTCGAATACGAGGGCCTCACCGAGCCGGAAGCCATGGCTCTTCTCATGGATCCGGCTATGGGCATTACCGAAGACGGGGACAACGTCGAGGTGGCGCAGAATGTCGGCGCAGACGGACTGCCCCTCTATAACGTCAGGATTCGCAAAACGGTCGAGCACCGTACCATAAGGCTGGATGCCGTCCCTTCGGAACGTGTTGTTTTGTCTTCTGACGCCCCTGACGTGGAGCATGCCCGCTTTATCGCTCACTGGGAGATAAAATCTCGTTCTGACCTGATTCGTGAAGGGTATTCCCCTGACGTGGTCGATGAGCTTCCCGCTTATGACTCTGACGATGACGCCCCTGAGACTGTCACGGGCAGAGAGATAAACGCAGAGGACACAGCGGATTGGGATTCTCTCGTCAGGGAGTCCAGGCTTTACCAGGTATGGGAAGCCTGGGTTGACTGCGACGTCAACGGCGACGGACTCGCTGAAAAGGTCAAATGCACCTATGTCGGCGGGGAAGATTCCCTATCTATACTGGGCTGGGAGGAGTGGCCGCTCTACAGGGCGCCGCTCTTCGCTGCCTGTTCTGTGCCCATGCCTCATCAGGCCATCGGCCTCTGTCTGGCCGATCTGGTGTCTGACCTGCAGGACGTCAAGACAGAGATGACCCGCCAGCTTCTGGACAGCCTTGTACTGGCGAACCAAGGCGAAGTCGTAGCGAACGAAGGCGAATCCGGCTTCATTGATTATGATTCGCTTTTGGCCCGCGGCGCAGGCGGCGTCATCAGGTGCAAAGGCGATGCATCCGTTACTCCGCTCAGCATCAATACAAGCGCTCAGGAAGCTCTGGGCGGCCTTACCGCTGTCGAGAGCGTAGTCGAGCGCAGAACCGGCATCACTGCCAGGACTCAGGCCCTCAAGGCCGACGCCCTGCAGAACACGGCGACCGGCGCAAGCATTCAGGAGGAGGCAGTCAACCAGCGCATCGAGTTGATTGCCAGAGTATACGCCGAGACATTTTTCAGGCCGCTTGGCCGCTACGTCCTGCACCTGCTTCACAGGTATCAGGACAGGGAAGTCCAGGTGCAGCTGAAAGGCCGCTTCATGAGCTTTGACCCCAGGCGATGGGATCCGGACATGGAGATTTCCGTAGCCGTAGGCCTTGGCACCGGGAACAAGTCCAAGCAACTGGCCACCTTCCAGCAGATTTTACAGATCCAGCAGGCGTTCATAGCTCAGCTTGGCCCTGCTTCGCCCGTGAGGCTTCCTCATGTGACTTACACGTGCCGGAAAATGTGTGAGGCCGCAGGCCTGCAGGCCCCTGAGCGCTTCTTTGGCACGGAAGAAGACGCGAGGGCCGCGGAGCAGCAGATTCTGGCGCAGCAAAAAGCCAAGGGGCAGCAGATGGACCCGTTGACTGCGGCCAAGGTGCAGACAGAGCGCGTGAAGGCGCAAACGGCCATGCAGAAGGCCCAGCTCGACATGCGCATCAAGCAGGCTCAGCTCCAGCAGGAGACACAGAGCAAGGCAGTGAAAGCCCAGAGCGATGCGGCAGCTCAGCAGCGAAAGATGGAACTGAACGCTCAGCTGAAGGGGCAGGAGCTTCTGGCTGAGAAAGAACTAGATGCCATGAAACTGTCCATGGGCGGCACAACCCCGGGCCTCACAAATATCAGACAGCAGGAGATCTAGGTGACAGACTGGGAAGAGAAAAAGCGAAAAGCTGACGAGGCGGCCTTCATCCTGGGCTCGCCAGTGTTTCAGCAATCTTTTGAGGCTCTGGATGGTCGGTACGTCAACTCGTGGCGGAAGGCTCAGGATATCCGGTCCAGGGAAAAAGCCTGGCAGATGCAGAAAGCTCTGTCCGCCGTGCGTGATGAGATACGAGACGTGCTGATCAGCTATCAGACATTAACAGGAGGATTACACCATGAGTAAGGCCAGTGTGGTGCCGGCAGCGGCACCGGCAGCAGATTCCGGCCCGGCCACGTCGGGGCAGGTCATTGAGGCAGGTACCGATACCAGCACCATCGACCGTGCTCCCCTCGACTCGGTCAGAGGCCGAGATATTGATACGACGGATGATTTGGCCGATGCCCTCAGCGGCGAAGGCGGGAATGCGGACGACAGCGATGCCGTCAATGATTCCGCCTCTGACGTGAATCAGGAAGGCGAGGGCGGCGAGCAGACCCCCGCTGAAGGTTCTGATGACGTCCCCATGCCCGAAGGCTTCAGCGAAGACGCCTGGAAGGGGCTCGCCCCGGAGGCCAGAAACGCCGTACATGATATGGCGATGGCCCAGGCGCAGGCCCTGGCTCAGGAACGTCAGGCAAGTGTGTCTGTCCGCACTGAACGAGACCGCCAGATAAATGCCGCCGGCACTCTTCTGAACAACGCGAATCAGCTTCTTCAGATGATCACAGACGCGGAATATCGCGGCATCGACTGGGCACAGCTCAGCCAGACGGACCCGGCGTCTTATGTGCAGCTTTCCCGGCAGTACGCACAGCGCAGGGAAGCCATCCAGCAGCTTGGGGCCCGTGTCAGGCAGGCAGCCCAGGCGATACAGGCCCAGAGGCAGGCTGAATACCAGCAGAGCCTGCAGAACGAACTGGCCACTGTTGAACCCAGGCTGAAAGCCCTGATTGGGGCCGACTTCAATGGCCAAAAGTTCGCTCAGGAGGCTGCGCAGTATCTGGCCGGCCAGGGCGTGCCGATGGAAGCCATCGGCCGAATTTCCAAAGGCTATGAAGTGGAGCTGATAGCCAAAGCCATGGCGTATGACCGTTCCGCCAAAGCCCGTGAAATGGCTGCGCGAAAGGTTGCAGATGCTCCCTCTGTCGAAGCGGGAGGCCGCTATTCCAGCGGCGAGGGGAACGCCTCCCTGAAAAAGGCGCGCGCGATTCTGCGTAACAACCCTAGAAGCACGGAGGCTCTCGCCAACGTGCTCGGTTCTCTGTAAGGAGGAAAGCATTATGGCTATTGTATCCGGTCAGCTGAAGGATGCCGCCATCAACGGCAAGCCTCGTGATCTCATGTCTATCATTTTCGATGTGTCTCCCACCGACACTCCGTTCCTGTCCATGTGCGGCAAGAGCAAGGCTATCCAGACGCTCCATGAGTGGCAGACTGAAGCCCTCGCCACCCCTGCCGTGAATTCGACGCCGGAAGGTGCTGACGTCACCACTTTCGCCGAGTCGACCACGACTGAGCTGAGCAACAAGACGCAGATTCTCTCCAAGGCTGTGTCCGTTTCCGGCACGGCTCAGGCAGTTAAGCAGGAAGGCGTCAGCAGGCAGTATAACCATCAGCTCGCCCAGAGGACCAAAGAGCTGAAAAAAGACCTGGAGCTCGCCCTCCTGAGCAATCAGGTTGCCCGTTCCGACACTGGCACCGTGGGACGTCTCATGCGTGGCCTTCCCACCTGGATGGCCGCGGAGAACTCTGACGTCGCCGGTACTATCGGCTCTGAAAGCGCTGCATGTGTGGCCGGTACTACCCGCGCCGCGACTCAGGCCCTTTTCACCAAGGTTCTCACCAAGATTTACGAGTCCGGCGGCGAGCCTGACCGCATCATGTGCGCCCCTGACATCCGCGTCGCTCTCTCTTCCGTTCTGCGCGGCACTGCCGACAACAGGATGGAGAACGCGGACTCCAAGCGTGCCACTGGCGTCATCGACGTCTATGTGTCCGACTTCGGCGCCCTGAAGATTATCCCGAACCGCGTCCAGGCCTACGAAGACTACAGCAAGACCTGCGCCTTCATCCTGGACCCGGATTACTGGAAGGTTGCCTACCTCCGCGGATTTCAGGAACAGCAGCTCGCCCATACCGGCGACAACATCAAGGGCCATGTCCTCGTGGAATGTACTCTCGAGGCGAGGAACCCGCTTTCCAGCGGCATGGTCGCCGATCTCAAGGTGTAGTTATCCATGGCGCTCGACCTTACTCAGCATGTGTCGGGCGCCGTCCTTGAGTCCCGCGAGGACGGCGTTATCGACCGCATCACCCCCGAAGGGATCCTGACAAGGGAACAGGACGTCACGGCCATTCTCCGCCAGAACGCGGCAGAGAGGATGGAGGACCGCTTCAAAGGCTTCCGCCTGGCGCCCACGTTCCGCAAGGTGGCTAGTATCCCCGTTGCCGCCGTGGACATAGCGAAGGCGCAGGGGCTGGATATTCTCAACGACCCGGACGACATGCGGAAGTTTCTCAATGACCCTGCTAACGCAGCGTTTCGGACAACTCATGAAGTTGTCTAGTTGTGAAATGGGAGTTGTTCAATGGCCGATTTGACAACTTATGCGGGTCTCCAGTCCGCCATCGCTGACTACCTCGGCCGTGAGGACCTGACGGACCGCATCCCCGTATTCATCCGTATGTGGGAACAGCGGGGAAACCGGACTTTGCGCCTGCGGGCGATGGAGCACAGGGTACACGCTTCCCTGCCTAAAGGACAGGGCCAAATGCCGCTTCCTATGAAGCGGGTGCCCGGACAGTGGGACGTGTTTCTTGAAATGCGGGATATTGTCTGGACGCCACCCGACGGGAACGGAAGCGTCAATCTGTGGTACGCCTCTCCCGACGAATACGCGCTTCTGCTGGAGAAGACGGGCCGGCCGTACTGCTTCACGATTGAAGCCAATGACCTGTTCATTCTGCCCACTCCTGATCAGGCGGGAAAACTCCAGCTGACCTATTACGCGGAAATTCCCCCGCTCGGGGATGAACAGCCGGATAATGAAATCCTGCTGCGGCATCCTGACCTGTACCTATACGGAGCACTTGTCGAATCCGCGGTTTTCACCCGTGGGAGCGTGCCCGTGGACATGTGGGCGCAGTATTACAGGCAGGCAGTAGGGGACATCAGCCAGCAGGAGACGCAGGCCCGATACCCTAAGGATATTAGCATGCGGCCCATGAGGAGGATCTAAATGAGCCTGACAGATTACGGTGAAACGTATGTGCTCGGGTTGGTCAAGAGCGCCAAGACGTACTACCTCGGCGTGCTGACGGCATTGCCCACTGATAGTTCGGCCGGAACGGAAGTAACCGGCGGCGCGTATGCCAGGCAGGCGATTACGTTCGCTGAACCTGTATCCGGCGACCCTTCCAACATAACCAACGCCGCCGGTATAGAGTTCCCAACGGCTACGGCAGGATGGGGAACGGTTGTCGCGTGGGGCGTGTATGACGCCGCTACGGGCGGAAACCTCGTGTGGTACGGCTCCCTGTCCACAGCCAAAGAACTGTCCGCCAACGATACAATTATTGTGCATGCCGGCGACCTAAAACTTACCATAGACTAATGCACGACTTCACCCTTGACGATTTTGACCGCCTTTTTGGCGCGGATATAGACGGCATGGGAACCGTCTCTCTGGACGATTCCTATATTGCCGGAGATGACGCCGTGCTCAATGCCGTATCAGGGGAGGAGGGTAGGCTTGCCCGCGCAAGGCGTTACAGGCCAACGGGGCACGCACAGACTGACGGAACGTTCCACGCCCGCAGGGCGTGGGTGCCCGGAGGCGCCGTTGTCCCCTGTGCCATTCTGTCAGGCGGCAACCTCACCTACAGGCGCGGTGCCGTGTATGCGGGTACAGCTGAGGCTATAAGCGGTGAAACCTTCAGTTATATCAGGGTGCGTTTTTTTGTCTGCCCTGATGACTGGGGAACGGGGCAGCAGCTGCGCTTTACCTTCCGCGGCTGGGCATGGTCCCCGGAAGACCGCGCCTCGGGTGTGTGGACGGAAGATGAGCGCCCCGCCGGCGTATGGGTGCGCACCGGGACGTTTTCTCAACAGACGGAGGGGGATATTGAGTGAGTAGTAGCCAGGCTAAAAAGGTTCTCCTGCAATTCGGGGCGTGGGAACCGGACGATGTGCTTCTCAACGGCCAGCAGGCTTCGGAAGCCCGCAATGTCATCCCAGGAAAGCGCGGGTACAGATACCTGCCGGGCGTGTCCCGCCTCTCTTTTCCCAAGCTTCCGGGCGGGCGGTGTCTTGCGGCCTGTACGCTCCGTGACGTCAACGGCGACCTGCTTACGCTCGCCGCTTCTTCCGCCGGCCCCGTGTACGCCCTGCAGGGCGGTGAATGGGTAGCAAAACTCACAACAGAAACAGTCAGCACCAACCGCGTTTTCGCGAATTGGGGACCGTCTCTGTATATGCTCTACGGAACGAGCTTATATAAGTCCACCGTCTCGGGCGGGTTCGGGGTTTTTTCCGCCGTCTCGAACGCGCCGACAGCCCAATGCATGGCCATTGTGAAGGAATTCCTTGTCCTCGGGGACCTGACTGGCAACCGGCAGCGCATCCAGTGGTCAGCTATGGATGACCCCGATACATGGCCGGAACCCGGCACCGATGACGCCGCCGCCAAGCAGTCAGACTATCAGCATTTCCCTGAAGGCGGCCGTGTTATGGCTGTTATGGGCGCCGTTGGACAGACTGACGGCATTGTTTTCCTTGAACGCGCTGTTCAGCGTATGGCCTACGTAGGGCCGCCCTACATTTTCAACTTCAAGCAGATTGACGCCGTGCGCGGGCTCCTTGCGCCCAAAAGTCCCGTTAACTTCGGAATGGGGTGCATCTACCTTTCTGATGATGGCTGGTACATCACGGACGGGACTTCCACAAAGGCCCTCGGGATTGAGCGCATCGATTCGTGGTTCTTCTCGCAGGTTGAATATACGCGGATTTCTGAAATCACCGGCTGGCATGATCCCGTAAACCGTATCTGCATCTGGGCTTTCCCCTCCAAGGTGGCGGAAGCCGGCGTGCTGGACAGAGTGCTCATTTATTCCTACGACCTCGACAAGTGGTCTTATGGCGTCCTTTCGGTACAAACGCTTTTCGGCGATTACGCCCGCGGTGAAACGCTTGATAACCTCGATAAGTACGGCACACTGGACGCGCTTCCCTTTGGCTCGCTGGACGTACCGTCATTCATGACCGGCCGCTCCCTGATGGGCTGCTTCGATTCTGAAGGGTACATGGGCGTCCTGAACGGCAAGCCGCTTGAGGCAGTCATAGAGACACAGGAAATCGGCGGTGACAGAATGATGGTGCACGGCCTGCGTCCGCTTGTGGACCGCGGGGACGCCAGAGCCTGCCCGATATACCGAGTCAGGCAGGCCCTGCAGCCGAAGTACGGCCCCATGCGGGCGCAGAGCCGCGACGGTGTCTGCTATCAGCATCTCAGCACGAACTATCTGGCCGCTCGCATTGTCATCCCTGGCGGCGGTGAGACGTGGCGTGACGCTCATGGAGTTGAAGCGCTGATTGAACCTGAAGGAGGCATGTAATGGCTCGTCAGGTCCCGATTATTCATGAGGCTACCCCTGAACAGATGACGGCTCTCGCCCTTGCCGTGAACGGGGCCCTGGGCGGCGAAACACTGAACTCGGGGACTTTCACCGCCTCGGCTGGAACGACAACCATAAAGGACTCACGGTGCAGGACTGGCCGAGTCGCTCTGCTTGTCCCCCTCAATGCCGCTGCGGCCGCTATGTCCTGGTATCTCTCTGCAATGAAGCGGGGCCAGATGAGCTTCACCATTACCGGAAGCGGATCCGGCTCATGGGCATGGTTGATTTTCGGATGTTAGCAATGGAGGTGTTTTTCTTATGATGACTGCAAACAATCCTTTTCAGCGTTTGAACGGGCGCCAGCAAAATCAGGTTGGCGCGGCGACGACTGGCCAGTACTCGAGCCCCGCCGGCACGGTCACGCCCCCTGTTACCCAGCAGGGAGGCGGCGCAGGATTCCAGCAGATGCAGGCTCCTGGCATCACCCCTAACAGTCAGCAGGGTAACGCCCTTGGCGGCGTCATGAATGGTGTGGGCCAAATAGGCGGACTGCTCGGCATGATGAACGGGAACGGCCAGCTGACGCCCGGACAGAACAAGGTTCTCGGCGGTGCCGGCATGGGCGGCGCTATCGGCTCGATGTTCGGCGCCCCCGGTGCGGCTATCGGCGCGGGCCTCGGCGCTCTCGGCAGCCTGTTTTAGTGAGGTGTGAATATGGCCAGCGCATTTAGCAGAAATATCAATCCGCAGTACGGCGGAATGTTCAAAACCCCGGCAGGGAAAACGACGGCTGCGGCCGGAGCGGGGGGTGCAATCCCGCGCGTCCAGGCTCAGGCTATTCAGCCGCCCAATGATGCGCCGGTGGACCTCTCGGGCCTCGGCGGCCTCCTCTACTGGATGGGGCAGTCCCCTGAAGGCGAAATCCGCATGGACATGGTCCAGAAGCCGCTCTCGGCGATAGAGAAAGCGGCGGGGGCAGCTTCCGCTCTTTCGGGCGGCGCCCCTGATGGTGCCGCAGCTCTCAGGACGGCCCAGGGCACGCAGTGGAGGCCTGTGTTTACCGATACCAGGACGGGGCAGAGAGTGCCTGACCCGAGAGGGGTGAATCCTCCCCTTATCACAAATCCGAATGCCGGCACGCCGACGTATTTTGACCGCCAGGGCAGGCAGATTCCGGGGCCTGATGCCGGATGGTTTGACCGGGCCGCATACAACATTAAGAAGTGGTTCTGATGGGACTGACATACAGATTCATCGATGACGTGAGCAACCGGGGACTGAAGTACTTCTGGGAGAAGGCTACAGCTTCCGGCCGCCTCGCCGGCTTTTTCTACGACAGGGCAGACGTGAGCCTGCAGGGCTTTATCAGCTGGTGCAGGAACGGAAACAATTTGCCTTGGTTTGTCATGCTGGGCGGCGAACTCCTGGGAATGTGCGCGCTTAATGACGCCCACGGCAAAACAGCATGGGGGCATTTCTGCGTTCTCCCGTGCGGGGTTAGACGATACGAGGGCATGCCCCTCCCCATTGCTGTATGCGTGGGCATGCTTGCGCAATGGCTCTATGCCAGGAATGGAAAAGATTTTGCCCTTGACCGCGTGCTGGGGTCTACTCCGGCGAGCAACCGGGCTGCCCTCAAAGCAGCTCATCTGATGGGCGGCCATGACGTGGCCACAATCCCCGGAGCCTGCTTCATCTTCAGGGGCGGGCAGAACGTTGACGGCGTGATTACTGAACATACCAGAAATACCGTCCCGGTTTCGGGACTTGATATCTAAAACAAGGAGGCCTGCCATGGGTGGCGGCGGCGGTGGAAAAGGCGGAGGCGGCGGCGAGTCTACGACGACGAGCAGCGCGGCCCCCTGGAGTGAACAGATTCCCTACCTTATCGGCGGTAAAGACAGACAGGGGAACGAAGTAAAGGGCGTCTTCCCCGAAGCGGCGCGGCTCTATGAGAGCGGCGGGCTCGCTGGGGAGTACTATCCCAATCAGACGGTAGCCGATGAATCGGGATACACGACTACGGCCCGCGACATGATTAACGCCCGCGCAACGGGCGGTGATGCGAATATCGATAACGCGGCGTCCAGTATGGCTAACATACTGAACGGCTCGGCTATGGCTGGCAATACGGGGCTGAACGCACTCAATCAGTACGCGCAGAGCACAAACCCTTACATTGACGCTCTGTACTCTCAGGCCGCGGACAAGACGAACGCGGCGATAAACGGGAATTTCAGCCAAAACGGCAGGTACGGTTCCGGCGCGCAGGCTAACGCCGTTGCGGACGCCGACCAGAACCTGGCCAATGAGATGTATTCCAACGCGTACAATCAGGCCGTGAGCGCGGCGGGCAATGCCGCGAGCGCGTACAATCAGGGCATAAACTCCCAGATTGCCGCGGCAAGCCCCGCACAGTCCCTGAGCAATCAGGCATATACGGATGCGGCGCAGCTGGCGCAGGCGGGCTCTTCTCTCGATGACTACAACCAGAGCAGAGTTGATGCCGATGTCGACAGATGGAACTACAACCAGCAGAAAGACATGACCGCCCTGCAGAACTACCTCAATTTGGTTGGCGGCTCCTATGGCGGTCAGGGCACGAGCGAGACGGAAACAAGCTCCGGCGGCGGAAAGGGAGGCGGTAAGTAATGGCTTACCCTTATGACGATGACGACACACCATTTCAGCAGACGGCTGTGCCGGGAGGGCTCCTCGGCACCATGCTTCAGCCTCAGGTTCAACCTCAGCAGGCTGCGGCCCCGGCTCCCCGCTCGATGAGCCTGGGCGGGCTGATTGCTGACAACCCCGGATTCCTTGCCGGCATTACTGCCCTCTCCATGCTTGCCAACAATAACGGCAGGAGGAGCTTCGGGCAGCTTCTCGGCCGCGGCGGTCTCGACGCCCTCGGCGCCCTCGGGACTGCCGGCATGATGGGGTATCAGCAGGAAAGGCAGAAGACGCAGGACGCCTTTGCCAGAGCGCAGTGGGAGGCCGCTCAGCAGGACCGCGCTTTTGACAGGCAGCTTGCCCTGTCCAACCTCGCTCTGTCGAGGAGCCTGTCTCTCGGGAAGATGCAGGATGCCCAGGCGGCCGCGGCCAGACAGGCCGACTTTGATGCAGCTCTTTCCGGAGCGGGCGGAATTGGCGGGGCTGGCGGCACAGTTCGCCCCATGTCTTCCGGTGCTCCGGCCATCCCCGACGGCTCGGACCCGTACAGCATAGCGGTCCAGTCTGAATCCGGCGGCAACCCGTGGGCCATCTCTCCGGACAGAGGCGGGAGCACTTCCTACGGACGCTTCCAGTTCAACACCCTGCCGGGGAACTCCATGTGGCAGTTCATTAGCTACCTGAAGAGCTCCAGGCCCGAGCTGTATCAGGCTCTGGGCGGCGGCGCTTTCCAGCCTGGCACGGCAGACTTCAACAAAGCCTGGAAGGCTGCTTCTGCCAGCAATGTCGCCGGGCAGATGGCTGACGCGCAGAACGCCTTCTTCAGGGAACAGTTTATCAATCCGGCACTGGCCAGGCTGAAGGGGACCGGAATTGATGCCTTCATGCAGAATCCGGCTTTTGTCCAGATGCTTGCCTCAACGGCGGCTCAGCATGGCGTGGGCGGCGCGGCCAGAATCCTCTCCAATGCCTGGAAGGGCGTCGACAAATCACAGTCCCCTGAAGCACAGCTTGAAGCGCTTGTCCGCGGCACGTACGCCGGCAGGTCTGACCCCAGAGAGTTCATCAATCAGCTCAAGGAAGACCCGAACTTCATGGCTAAGGTCAGGCCCCGTTTTGCACGTGAGCAGGAACAGATTCTTGGCATGCTGAGGGGAGGACAGAACCCCGGACAGGGCCGTTCGCCGAACGATCCCACAGGCTCTTCTTCCGATCTCGCGGCGATTGATGCCCAGATACAGAGGCTCACAGGGCTCCTCCCCAGCGCTCCGAACACGGAAAGCCGGGAAAAGACAGAGGCTGTCATCCGTGCTCTGCGGGAAAAGAGAAACGCTCTCACAGGCGACCGGAGCAGAAGCGATTCGGACCAGCAGAGGCTTTTCGACAACGAGCGTAATATGCGCAAGGACTTCGATACTGCCAGCACTGCGTATATGGATTCCGGCAGGATGCTCACAGACCTGCTTTCCTCGGCCAAGGGCAATTCGGGCATCGGCGACGTCGCCATGGTCTATGCCATGATGAAGATGTTCGACCCCACGTCTGTCGTCAGGGAGGGCGAGTTCGCCACGGCGAAGAACGCCGCCGGCGTAGACGAACGAGTTCGGGCCGCATGGAACAGCCTGATAGGCAACGGCAAGCTCAGCGCCGAACAGAGGCGGCAGATGATTGCCCTGGCAAGGGATTACTTCGGCACGAGGGCTTACGCGCAGAGGGGCGTGAACGACAGGTTCAGGCGGCAGGCCAGGGATTACGGCCTGAATGCGGACAGAATCGTCTATGATCCTTATGCGACTCTCATGAGCGAGGCCAACGACTGGCTGAAGGCCAATCCGGTCATGGCCGCCGCGCCGGTCCATGGGCAGTCCGCACCCACTCAGGGCGGACAGAACGTGCCTCCAATCAAGCTCAACAGACGCGGCGATCCCAGGAACTAGCAGGAGAAGACAATGGCAGATGATCAGTATCGTATTATCCAGCTCCCTGACGGCAGAAAGGCCGAGATTCCAGCTGACACGACTGCGGACGAAGAACGAGCCATCATGGAGCGGTACGCCGTGAAAAATCCGCCGGCCGCTCAGCAGAGGGGAGCGCAGTCTCCCAGTATGACCTGGACGGACGCACTGCTCAGGGGAATGAGGAATCTTCCCGAAAGCGCGTGGGGCGTTGTGGCCGATACGGCTGACGCCTTCATGCATCCCATTGAGACGGGCAAGGCTCTCGGTAAGGTTGCCGGCGGTTACGCGCTCAAGGCTCTCCCCGATTCCGTGAAATGGGAGGGCGGCGACTGGCTTCCGTCCTCTGACGAAATGCGGGCGGCTGCCGACGGCATTAACAGATTTTTCGCTGACCGGTACGGTTCTGAGGACGCCCTCAAGCGGACCATTGCCACAGACCCGGCAGGGCTCCTGGCCGATGCCTCGACAGCTTTCACCGGCGGCGCTGGCCTGATGAGAGGTGCGGCCTCCGCAGGACTCAGGGGAGCCGGCAGGGCGGCCAATGCCCTTTCAAAGGCTGCCACGCTCACCGACCCCATGAGCATCGCCGTCAAGGGCGGGGATATCGCCGCAAGGAAAGGCATTGGGCTCAACCTCCCGCAGAAACTCTATCAGTCTGCGCTTGGCGTGAACCCCGGCTTCAGCAACAGCGGCAAGGCCAGATATTCGCCGGAACAGATTCGCAGCATGGTGAATACCGGCCTCGAAAACCGCATCCCCGTCACGCACGGCGGATGGAGCCAGGCTGATAATGCTATCAGCGGCATCAACGGCCAGATTGATAATGCCATCAGCGCGGCTGATAAGGCAGGGCTCACCATTGACCCGATGGACATTGCCGGGAAGACGCTGGACTCTGATGCGAGAAACTGGGTTGCGAACCAGTTCGATCCGGCATCGGACGTGAAGGCCTTCGACGACAGCGTTGAGGACTTCCTTGTATCCCATGGAGGAGAGCCGCTTTCACTTGCCAAGGCTCAGGAACTCAAAAAAGGCACCTACCGGAAATTTGAGAGCTCCTACAGGAATAATGCCAAGCCCATGGCTGCCGGCTCTGTCGAGGGGCAGAAAGAGGGGGCCAGACAGCTCCGTGCCGCTATCAACGACAAAGTGGCAGAGGGCGTGGACAAGGGGCTGATTCCCGCTCTGGATGGCGGCTCCATACACAATCTCAACGCCAGAGAGGCCGCACTCATCGACCTGCGCGACAACATCGAGCGCAGCGTGCTCAAAAACGGCAACAAGGGAACGATGGACTGGCTGACAGGCCTGCTCGGCGCCATTGCCACAGGTGACGCCATGACGGGTATGGGCATCGGGGCCGCCAAGCAGGTTCTGACTTCCCCCGGTGTCCGCTCGAGGGCGGCATTCTTCGCTGACAAGGCGAGGAGAACAGGCAACCCGGTACGCGGCCCGCTCGGCACTGCATTCCTTGGTGAAGAGGCGTGGGGCGAGGATCAGGCCCGGAAGAGACAGTACTGAGGCAGATAGATGGCTGGACTTACACCTAAGTCCTTCGGTCTGCTGGATTACATGATGAACAAAATTTTCCCACCCAAGGGCGAGGAGGGTGAAAAATAAATGTCTGTATCAGACTACAGCACGACAGCCGACAACAACACCAGCATCAGCGGGATTAACGTAGCGGAAGGATGCCTGCCGTCCAACGTCAACAACGCGATTAGGCAGCTCATGGCGGATATCGCGCAGGAACACGCAGATGTGGCGGCAAAAATCGAATCAGCACTCAAGCAGATATCCGACGTCTCCGGGAATCTCGACAAACATAAGGTTCCCAAGGGGACGATCGCTCTTTGGAGCGGCGCAACGTCGAATATCCCCACGGGGTGGGCGCTCTGCAATGGACAGGGCGGCACAAAAGATCTGCGCAACCGTTTCATTGTCGGCGCAGGCGGCAGCTACAATGTCGGAGCAACCGGCGGCAACGCAAGCGTCACGCCTTCTGGCTCAATATCTGTGTCCGTAGGCTCTCATGTTCTGTCACGGGATGAGATGCCGTCACATAACCACCTGGTCAGCCAGCAGGGTGCCCATGGCGGATCGTGGTACAATGGCGGTGGGTGGCTGACTACAATCAACAGTCACGATTGGGGCAATTACAGCGTGTACAGCTCCAATGCAGGGTCTTCGCAGGGGCACAATCACAGCGCTTGGGGGACGTACAAAGGCAGCAGCTTCGATAACCGGCCTCCTTTTTATGCACTCTGCTTCATTCAGAAGGTGGTGTAGAGATGGACATAACTTTTGTTGCCGGTATCCCCGCTTCGGGCAAGTCGACCTACTGCGCTCAGAGAACAGATGCAGCATTTTTCTCTTTCGACTCCTGGCTTCTGCGCCATTACGGAGAGCCCAATGTTGAAAAAGCCGGATGGCGGTTCATCAACGATAAAAATGGACTCAATGAGTATTTGGACGATGTTGTCAGGGCTCGAAAGAGCGTTGAAGGGACCGATTTCTATCTTGACGATGGAGCCGTAGACAGGACTCGCCGCAAGGCTATCGTCGCCGGCCTGAAGGAGCGCGGCATCGACCATATCAGCTGCGTATACCTTCTCTGCTCAATGTATGAGGCCGCCGAGCGCAACATTGCCAGAGAATGGCCTATCAGCAGGGATAATTTTTATCAGGCCTGTACTCGGCAGGAGTACCCGACAGAGGATGAGGGGTTCGATTCTGTTAAATTTGTAGTCACTGGGGGGAAAAGTGAAAATTACGGTCGTTATTCCCGATAAAACTGTAGTAGTGGACGGCGTAGGGTATACCGTTGCCATGCCTGCCGCGGCTGAAGAGGAAGCCTTTTATTCTATCGTCTGGGACGGAGAAAAGGGTGAAGCCGATAGGAACAACGGCACTGAACCGGTTAAGCTGACACGGGAGGATTACGGGCGTCTCGTGTACCCGTACTATCTGGCGTGGCAGAACGCCAAAGCTGCCGCCGATAAAGAAGCCGAGATTGCTAAAGAGGCGGCTTGGGCTATGTATAATTCTCCCGAAGCGCTTTGGCACAGGCTCCGGAAAGAGCGCAACAAACGCCTAGCAGAGACAGATTACGTTTTTGCGCCTGATTATCCGGCGCTGACCTCTGAGAGCTTGGAAGCAATGAAGAGCTATCGGCAGGCTCTTCGGGATTTAACTGTACAGCCCGGCGCACCGTGGACGGATGAGACTGTACCGTGGCCGGATAAGCCCGCCATTGCGAAGGAGGGCTAAAGCATGCCTGTTCAGGATTGGTCGGCAACCGCCGATGAAAACACCACGGTTGACGGCATCAATATTGCCGAGCACTGCCCGGCCAAAAACATGAATGACGCCTTGCGGGCGGTGATGGCTTCTGTCAAAAAGAATGACGCTTCAGTCGTGCACACTGCGGACGCCGAAACTATTACCGGCGCTAAGACGTTCACCGAGAAATTATTTCTGGCACCTAAAGAAGATGACCGATGGTTGCAAACATACATCTATGGTACAGAGAATGCAGCCAGTCTCAAAATTCAAAACAGAATAGAGCCAGAAGATTTGACTGGGGAGTTACCGGCAAGAAGTTCACTTACACTGGAAGCAAGTGACAACGCTGGTCAGGGTAGGTTTACACTCCGTGCCCAAAGCAAAACTAGTAGCACTGGAGATGGATACAAGCAATGGGGCCTTGTTGGTACATCCGATGGTTCTTTAACATGGACTGGTGGAAATTACTCCTCTCTTGGGCACATAGAGATTGTCGATTCTTCAAGTCTTTCCAGTAGTATAGGATATATTCGTTATTCTAGTGGCTTGCAAATATGTTGGGGGGGGCCCGTGCAACTTAACGGACAGGTTACAGACACAAATAAGCGGGTTACTTTTCCAGTCGCGTTCTCTGCAGTACCATCTATCCTAACAACGAACAGCGCCAACGTAGGCAATCACCCTGTAGCATTTGGCTGGGAAAGCAAAACGGCATTCTCAATAGGTACAATGGATAAAAACAATAGTACTGGCCATACATCATGGGTTGCTATTGGGCCATGGAAATAGGAGTACATATGTCTTTTGAACTTTCGCAGATTTTCATCGGTGAGTACCCGCCCGAAGCGGCCGAATGGTGCAACAATAGTGGCATGTATTATATCAAGGAAATTGCCCCTGAGAATGGCCACCGCCGTTTCCAGATAGTGGCCATCCCGGAGCCTACTCCCGAGGAGCTGGCTCAGCAGGAGCGGATGAACAAAGAGGCTGAGGCCGAGGCGGCCAGAGTCCCAGACCTTGAAGCCGCTGTGGCTGAACTGGGCATGACTTCCGCCTCCGACAAAGAAGAATCGGACGCGGCCGCCCTTGACCTCGCCGCATACGCGGCTGAACTTGAACAGAGAATTGCCAAACTGGAGGCAAAAAATGGCTAAGATTTACTACAGAATGATTATGAGCGGACGTATGACAATAGAAGAAGTCCCCACCCGCTGGAGAGCGGCCGTGCAGGCAATGCTCGACGCTGACGAATAAATGGCGGACAAAAAAAGCCCCCTGGGCTGGTATCTCCCAGGGGGCTGTGCGGCGGCTGATCCGGCTGCACCTTCGTTTGGTGCAGGATAATTGTTAACTAACTGAATTTATTGGGGTTGCTTTCTCCGGGGGGAAGAGAAAAAGTTTGCTTAGTTTTCCTGATATTCCAACATGTTACGGGAAATCTCCGCACCATCCTGCACCATCAGCAGGGACAGGTCGGGAATCTTCCCGGCTGCCCGCTCCTGAGCTCCTTTAACGGCATGAGTATAAAACTCAGCCGTTGTAGCGACGGACGCATGTCCGAGCTGTGCGGCGACTGCCGCGGGATCCGCTCCGGCTTCCAGCATGAGCGACGCAGCCATATGCCTTACCGTATAGAGCGGGAAGGATCTCCCCAGTGTGCGCCTGGCCGTCTTCTCCCACAGGGCGGTGCTCCAGCAGAAAGGCCCGCCGTGCAGGTTCGGGCAGACGTAGCCCTCCGGAACTTTTCCCTCCGCTTTCTGGCGGGCCTCGTCCGTCCACCAATCCGGCGTGATGACATCCTTCCACCGGCTGACCTTAGGCATCCACACGTGCGCCCGCCCATGGATGAGGTCGACGTCACGCCAGCAGAGGCCGGCCGCCTCTTTTCCCGGTCTGAGGCATAAAGCCAGACAGGTGCGGATGAACCACTGGAGCGCGGGATTACAGGCATCATAAACTTTCATGAAGTCACCGAAACTACCGCAATTGTGGCCATGAGGTCCCTCCGGCAGAGGGCGGTACTTCTCCCAGGGAACAGCTTGAAGGAAGTCTTCCGATGCGCACCACCTCCATGCCGCGATGAGCTTCGACGTGTGGCAGTTTATGCTGCAAGGCGAGAGCTTGTACTCGCCCTGCAGGGTGGAGCGAAAGGTCATAAGGTCTCTGCGGTCAAGGCTGTCCACATACCTCGTCGCAAGCACCTCCGGCATGCGGGACAGGATAAGAGCGTAGTACTGCACACCTTTCCGGCAGTGCCTGGTATTCTTCAGGAATAACAGGATTGACTCCGTCACGGTCAATCGGGTATTTTCTGGTTCATCATATTGAATGCTCCTTTCAAAACCTTCTGCGTCTTCCCGGGCCCGGAAGGTTTTTTGTTTCCATTTTGACCCGTCTTTGTATTTAACGATATAGCGGCCATCGCTACGCTGAGAGATGCTCATGCAGTCCTCCACTGCGGATGAGGGCCGCCGCACTCTCTGCTGATATCGTCTTTCGGCGGACAGGTCTACGGGTGGAGGTTACCTCGAGGAGCTCATCTTGACGGGCCTCGAGGGCGGCGATCTCCTTCCTCTTCTGAAGGATTTCCAGGCGGATTCTGCGCAAGGCGGTGAGTGTACTCACTTCTTCCATATTCCCTCCAGACCCGGGTTCTTCCTCGGTGATGCGTGGCAGTGCCATATCCTCGCAGCCTCTTCGGCCTCGGCGACGTGATACGGATAGAGCCGGTCAGACGTCTTGCCTATAAGGTGCTTAGCCTTCACCCAGAGCTCGGGACGCTTCTTCCAGCTCCCGCCATAGAAGAGAGCATCGGCAAAAGCCTCATCGCCCAGGAACCACATGACGCACCATGCGGCGTAGGCCTGATCCCTAGTACTGCGGTGCGTGGCGTCATAGTCATCTATGGCGTCGGCGGCCGCCTCACATGTCGTCTGAAGGCTACGCTTTTCTCCGGCGCTGAAGCGGGATACCTCCAGCAGGCTCTGAAGCTCTGTGAGGATCTTCTGGGCCTCTATGAGGCGCGCGGGCTTCTTCTTCCAGTCTGGATACTTCTCGAGCGCGACCAGCGGGAAGCTCACGCCGATACAGCAGTCCCGGTGCGCGATTGAGTTAGTTGGGACTTTCATATTCAATCCTACACTATGCTTAATTTAGAATGGGAAAGATTTGATCTCTTTCTTTTAGGTATTTCTTTGCTTTATCAGTATCGTATTTATCTCTAAAAGATGGGATGCAACGCATGTAAAAATTTTTTACGTTGGATTCGTATCTGCATTCATGCACGGAAACAAAATCTGATTTTTCAAATTCCCCTGCATGCCAACTGTAAATATATCGTTCAAGAAGGTCCTTCGGGAATGGATCTTCTTTGGGTTCTATTCTACACGAAAAAGGGATAAACCGTGCAATGGTAATGAAATCTAAAAAAATGGCGACAAAGCATCCGTAATCACCACCATTGGTATCGTATGCTTTTTTTACAAATCTTCGCACCCATATATCTGTAATTTCTGTCCACTTTTCACCTGGCCACATTTCCCAGTTTAAGCCCATACTCCATCCTCCTGCCGAACTACCGAGGGAAGCTCGGCAGATGTCAGAGTTTTTCTTACAAGTGTAATGGCCCGCTATTTCTTTGTCCGTGCGGCGGCGCCATCGCCCGGCCCTGGCTGACACTCGCTCGAACTATGCCCCAGGTCTTTCCGTTGCACCTCCCTGGGCTTCTCCTTCATGAGGGAGACGTCCGGTTCCTACACGGGTTCGGTAGCGGAGTTGAACTCTTAACTTCTGGTTAATAGTTGGGCCGCATATTCTGGCCCTGCGGCCGGGGCAACCGCTAGAATCCTAGTCCCATTGTGGACAGCCCTGACGATGGGGGCAGTTCGGGCAGTCTGCTACGTCGTCGACCATCTTGCCCGAGTTCGGGCAGCGTATCTTCTCGCCGGGAGCAGGGGTCGCCTGAGGCTTGGGCTGAGGAACTTCAGCCGGGGCCGAGTCAGGCTCAAAGGGAGGCTCCTTGGGCTGGGCTGAGTCCTGTTCGGGCTTAGCTTCGATAGGCTCAGGCTCTGCAGTGGCCGTATGCACGCCGGAAAGCATGGCATTGAGGGCATCAAGCGAGGGCTGAGACGTTACAGCCAGGCCTTCAGCTGCGGCCGCAACGGCCTCGACATGCTCAGGCGTCTGCTCTTCGGCGGCAAAGGCTTCGTCCATTCGGGTGCTCGGAAGCCAGGACGCAAGGCGTTTGATTGCGGTCTTGATGGCCATGGCCTGGAAGTGCTCGACCCATGCCTGAGACCGCGCGGACGCCTTGGCTCTGGCCTCGAGGATATCCTTGCGGGTGATGACTCTCATCACCGGCTCCCCGCCTTTGAGTGTGACACAGGCATAGGCAGCCACAATATCCTCGGCCTTGCCAGTGCGGGCGCTGTCGTTGAGCAGGTCTATCTCGTGATGGATCTCGGGATGCACGCCGGAGGTGTATGAGAAGAGGCCCTGCTCGACTTCGCCTCTGTAGACGACGTCCGCGTTGAAGCTGGACACGGCTCCGGACCTGTACATGAGCTGGAGGAGGCCGCGGTACCCAACTTGAAACTGGCATTCCTTGCCGTAGGGGATGAGGTAGGCGAGGCCGGACGGGGTATTAGGCTCAAGGTCCAGCTGGGCGCACGTCATCATAGCGCCGAGCACGCTCTCAGTCGTGCAGTACTGGAGCTTGGGATTCTGCCTGATGACGGTCAGGCAGATACGGGTGAACCTTTCGGCTCTGCGCTGCCTCTCCTGAGGAGTGGAACCGCCGATGGCCAGAGCGAACTGGCTGCGCTGCTGGTTAATGAGATTAGGTAAAGATGTAGTGCCCATGTTATATCCTCTTGTTTGTTGATTGCCTGTAAGCCCACTCGGGGAGGTCGAGAGAGATGACTTTGTCTGTGTACTGCGGCCAGACGCCGGACGCCTGGCACTGTGCGCAAAGCTCGACGGCTCTCTGGCACTCGTCCCAGCCGAGATGGATAGCCTCGTCCTCGAGGAGTACAGGGGTCACGAGGTACGGGGCGGCCTTCTCGACAAAGATGAAGATGAAGGCTGAGATATCGAATCCGGCTCTGGCCAGAGCGTGCGTGTACCATGCGGCCTGCCGGTGATAGCCAAAGGAGTAGACCTTGCGGCCAAGCTCGGCCGGATCCGCGCACTGCGTGCTCTTAAGGTCCAGAGCCAGCCATCCGCCCTCAGGGAGAGCCACTCTGCCGTCCACTCTGGCCTTGCAGTGGACAGGGCCTTCATCTGTCTCCTCGTCCCAGTAGATCGAGATTTCCGCACTAAATCTCGTGAGGTCGGCGAAAAGGCTGCCGACGTAAGGGTGGTGATGGACTGCATCGGCCATAGCCTTTGCCGTCTCTGCCTCAGCCTTGGAGACACAGATAAGGTCGTCAGCTTCAGCCGCTTTGCGCTCTTCCTTGCCCGCCTTAGTCGTGCCGGCATGCTCGCAGACGTGATACGTCACGGGCACAGTCTGAGGCTCCAGAGTCATCGAGTGGAAGAGAGTACCAAGACGAAGAGCGGGGCTCTCCTCTTCGGGGATCACGCCTTCCTGCCAGGCATGATAGAGCGCGGGGCACTTGAGCAGCTTCCCAATGCCGCTGTTGCTCAGCCGTTTCAGAGAGTGGTACTCGGCAGCCGGGTCATGGACGAACATGGCTCTATGCATCATCGTCAGTCCCCTCGGCCTCGTTCTTGAGGTCTTCCATCATCTCTGCCCATTCCTCAGCGTCGAGCTCATCGGCCTGCCTTTCGAGCATGTCGTGCCATTCTTCATCCGTCCACTCTCTTGGAGTGTCGTAAGGACTCTGCTCCGGCTGGTAGGAGTTGAGGTAAGTATCTTTCAGTATGAGCATTTTGCGGGACTCCTTAGAGGCTGGCAGCCAGTGCGAGCTTGTGCGCCTGGACCGTCTCGCCGCTCTCCCATCTGGCCATGGCGACGAGGAGATCGTGCATGCGGGCCGAGTATGAAAAAGGCTTGTCTACAGCTATCTTGAGGCACTTGCCCAGGTACTTTGCGTAGTCCGTCTTATTCGACTGGCAGAAGCGGCCGACAAGCTCTTCGAGAGTCTTCAGTCCGTGCTTGTGCTCGTAGCTCCTGAGCGTGATTGCGGCGGCCCTGAACCCGTAGGCGGCATCTGCGAAGATGGCATGGCCGAAGCGGTCTTCTCCTATTTGTCCTTCCCATTTCTGGCCATTAGACAACGACTTGATATTCAGGAAATTTCGATTTTGTCGGGCGAGGGAGCGCCTTGCATACTCGTCAGTCTTCACTGTGACGACAAGCTCATTGCGGGAGATATGCTTCTGGCTCTGAGCCTCTTCCAGGTCCGCCTGGAGAGCAAGGCACTGCTCACGCATAATAGCCAACTCCTTGCGCATGGCCTCGCTCTGGCCAACAGCCTTCTGGCCGACCATCACACCGGCACCGCCCACAATAAGTGAAGCTACTGTCACGCCAGTCATGATGATGTCCTGCTTCCTAGTCATGGCTGCCTCCACGGTACACGGGAATATAGCCATGGTGGGGCTCATAGCCGTCAGGCATCGGCTCACACCACACCTGGATGGTCTTGATCACTCGTTCCTGAGGGTCGAGCTTGTCCGCTTCGTGCCCCATGAGCTTGGCGTCATGGTCGCCTTGGATTCGACAGGATTCGTAAGTAGGGTATGTATCGCCGACGGCCTGCACTTCCGTGCCGTCTGTCATAGTGATGAGGACAATCGGGATGAATGCCGTTGCAAGTTCGCTGATCATTTGTTAAGTCCTTTTCTTGCGTGACCCATTTCTTGTTTGGGTATTGGCCTCATGAGTCTTCTCCACTCATGGGGCTTTTTTTGTGTCTTGTCCCAGCCCGAGGCCACTCCCCGGGCTGGGTATTCCCCCGCCACATAGTTGCAATTAGACCACACGATGACGTCCCCACATGCGGTTGATTTCTTCTTCGAGCTCAGGGGAGACAGTCTCAATGTCGTCAGCGTCGAAGTAGTAGCCGTTGCCGTTATTAAAATTAATTGCCCTGGTTTCTGCAGAAGTTGGGAAAGTGGTCATGTCGGTCTCCTTTGGGGTTTCCCCTTTGCGTTAAGGAGACAATAGCAAAAGCTAATTTTTATGGCAAGAGAAAATAGCAATTGCTAAAAACTTTTTTTCAAAAAAATAGCCCGCCTTTTTCAGACGGGCCGAGAATCTACTTGATTACTATCCCGCGGAACGGAATTTTTCTGGCTTCTTCCCTAGCGTCCTTGTTTGCATCTCTCCCCATCAGCTTATCCACCATTTCCTTATATACTGCGGCACGTTCACGAGCAGCGGCCAAATCTAATTTTACCGCAGACAATTGGGCCCGAAGCTCATGCTCAGTAACGGTTTCGTCCGTAAACTTGTCGTTACCACGCACGACATGAGCCCCAGCGGCGTCCAGAGCCCTCCACAAGGCGTCGCTCCCTATGTTCCTTGAACCGGAAAGCCAGCCCCAGAACGTTACCTGATTCACGCCCAATTTTGCGGCGGCCTTTGCCTGATTGTCACCTTCTTCCTCAACCATTTGTCGGAAAACATTTAGTACTTCGTCTTTGATAGGCATAAGCACCTCCTACCATCGAAGCATGCGCAAAAAATTAGCAATTGTTAATTAAATGCTTGAATAAAATATTTGCGTATGCTATTAGCCTTTGCTAAGAAAACAAGCGTGAGGAGGTACTCATGGAAACGACATGCATCGC
>ENA-OYYO01000028-OYYO01000028.1-human-gut-metagenome-genome-assembly--contig:-NODE-28-length-34295-cov-6.541968_pt1 | contig 34295 bp, 37 predicted proteins | sample MGYA00243250_ERZ653451 | MGnify/ENA primary metagenome ERZ653451 (study PRJEB26926, sample SAMN06165176) | human gut metagenome | biome: ENVO:00009003; feature: ENVO:2100002; material: ENVO:00002003... | reverse complement strand
CGCAATTAGCTTTTCTTGCCGGGCCCTTGGAGGCTATTTCAGCCGGACGCCAATACCATGGCGCCAATTCGCTTATTGCCATCGATAAATGCGTGATTGGACGCTAACCCAAACCCAATACGAGCGATTTTCTCTATGTCAGTTGGAAAAAGATCTTCTCCTCCAAATGATTGAAGGGGTGCGGCAATAGCCGCTTCTAATCCAGCACGATCACGCAGACCATCAATGCCACCAGAAACTTGAATGATACGGCTATGAATCGCTACGACATCTTCTGCTGTAACCCAAATCATTCTGCCATCCTCTTATAGTCAGAAGCGAACTCGCTCAATAGTTGATCGGTGTCCGCCAGCATTTTTTCGCGGCTCACAGCTGTTACAGGCTCCTGAATCGTGACAGCAAAAGGCATGCCTTTTGCTCGAACAAAGGCATTGGCAAAAATATTAAAGGCAGTAGAAGTTGACATGCCCAGTGCATCACAGATGGCTGCCATTTGCGCTTTCACTTCAGAATCAATGCGAAAAGTCATGTTGGAATCCATGTTCAAGCCTCCTTTGCACTACAATAATACTACATAATATGTGCGTTGTCAATCCGGTCGTTTCTTGATGATGGTCGGATGCGGCTGATCCAAAGGGAATTGATTATTCGACATAGTTCGATTATATCACAGAACGGCGACAACAGTGTGGCGCGGTTTTCCTTTTTTACTCATTATGATCGATTTGTTGCATTTTCGACCGTTAATCCGTAAGACTTACCAGAATGGAGGTATGTCTATGTATCCGCGCACGATTATTGACTCACTATCGGCAGTTCCTAACAGAGATCAACTCACGCATAAAGATCTACACGCACATTTCAGCACTGGTCAATCGATTCTTCTTTCTGGTTCTGGGAGAGATAAGAAGTACGGGTACCGCAATGGTATCCAGACGGATCTTGGAGACATCAGGAACGATGTCTGGCTCGATTTGGTGCGTGAGCTCATTGTCCGGAGCCACGAAGAAGACTTGTTCGATAAACTCCTGGAGTGGGAGAAGGAGCACACCTATTGGTTAAAGACGAAAGCAGAACTGGAGCATTACACGCTTGAGCTCTACGCTGCAAGGATCTTTGACAACCCGAAATGGGTTGACTATGAAGCTTTTGCCAAGCACTATGGCTACCAGCCGCAGTCCTATGAGGGGTAAACGACTCAATGCATCGGATATACATGAAAACGGCAATGCCACATTGGCACTGCCGTTTTCTTATTGCCTTTTTTCAGTTCACGGTCTATTGACTACGCCAACAAAGAGTGGAAGTCCATCTGCACCAGTAATGGCGAATAAGAACGGTCGATCCAATACGAAGTCCATTTCCTCTTCAGGTGGCGCCGCAGCACCAGCCATCATCATGACGGTATATGCCGCTGCGGTAACCCCCTCTTCATCGATGGCAACGCGGGCTGCATGGTCGGCTTTGGAAAGGAATATCTCTGCAACTTTCGAAGTCATGGGACTGAAATCGGCCACCGTGGCATCGAATACACCGGTAATACCCAGCGCATTCAGGCCATCACGCAGGTCAAGATCAGAGACAACATCAAATTTGGGAACGGACATATTCACGATCAGGTGCTTGCTGTTCTCCCAGTTTCCATTGCTGTTTAGGAACTCAATCGTTTGCTCATCGGCAAGCAGATCATCCATAGCCACGCCATCATCAGGCAGGAGGAACCACATTTTGCCGCTGCCCTCCAGGCTCAGAGCAACAGCGCCGAACTGATCTGCCCAGTAATAGGTGTTGCTGCCGCCCTTGTGCATGAAGTCGCACTCCACGGTCTCTCCATCAGCACTGAACAGATGGAACAGGCCCTTTTCCGTTCCGGCCTCATTGAACTCACTGTGCCACTTGGCTCGGTAGTAGATGGTAGAGGCCAAAGCCATAACGGTCTCGGGGTCCATCGACAGGCCATCGGCCTGCGCTTCCAGCAGTCCTCCGGTCTGCTCATTGATCCAGTCCCGCAAGGCCTGATTAAATTCCTCGCTGCCCATCTCACCACGGAAGGAGGACGCATAGTAATTCTTTGCCAGACTGTCCATTGTGGACTGGTTAAAATTTACGGACTCATTCAGCCACAGGGAGTTTGCCAGAATGCTTGTCACGGCGCCGTCATTGCTGTAATTGGCGTTCCAAACACTGGCCGCCTGGGAGCGCAGAGCCTCAATGCTTTCACTTCCTAGAAGGTCAAGGATCTGCTGGCGGCTTTCACTGTCCGTCACCTCTGCCAGCATGGCGAGGGCCATGTAAACACTCAGAGGAGAGTATACCTTGTTCTCCCCGTTGGAATTGCTGAGAAACTCTTGGATTGAACTGGCGAAGAACGGTTCCAGACCGTCTGCATAGCCTTCTGGCTGACTGCATTGGGCCTTTCTGTCCGACTGCCAGGCGTCATAGACCACATCAAAGCCATCGCTGTCAAACTCACCGGTCTTTTCATCAAAATACTCCATCTCGTTTGGGTAGGGAGCCATCTCCGGATAGCTAGCCAGTGCCAGAGCATAGGCCGATGCGGAGTTGTTTGGTTTCTTTTCGTCCATATTGGTATCTCCTGCGCAGCCTATCATAGAAATCAGGCAAGCCGCTGCGAGGCATAGCGCTACAATTCGTTTCATACTGCGTACCCTCCTTAGTCTACGATGGTGTCTGTGCAGATTACCTGCGTTATGATTTCCATAGCAGTCTCGCCGTAGCGTGACCACCAGCTATTTACACCCTGGGTCGTTGCCACAAAGTTGCCTTTGCTGGCAGGGTAACTGATAAAGTTCCAGATAGCACCGCCATCGTAGGTGCCCATGGAACCATTTCCAAATTCCTTCATTGACAATCCGGTGCCACAGACGCCGAATGTAGGCCAATATTGGAAATCGATCCATCCATCTTCACCAGCGGGTCGGAAACTGACGCCATAGCTCATGCCATCGGCACTGTATTCCTCAACCTTGTATTCCCAACCAGAAAGAAGCGGCACACTGACGCCAAATCCGCCGTGTTCGTAGGAAACATTACTTGTGTCAGCGGCGTCCACGAGATCAAAGCCTGCATAATAGGTTTTGGTGTCATAATCACCGGTACCCCGGAAATCCATAACCGATTTGCTGATCCGGTAGGAACCTGCGGGAAGCTCTCCGTACAGGCGGCTCCAATTCACTTCCCATTCTGTTTCCGCATTGTTAGGGATCATCCATGCTTCTGACGTCCAGGCAAGCTCATACTCCATAGGAAGCAGCTCGACCGCAACCCACTCGCCATCCTGCAGCATTTCGAGTCCGTAGTAACTGCCGGTCTGCAGCTCACCGGTTGGTTCTCCATCTTGCTGCGTACAAACAATGGTCAATCCAGACGGGGTAATATTCTTTGCAGTAAGCTTCACTCCCCAGGGATCCTGATAGGCGCTTATCGACGGAGTACGACTGATACCAACAAGACCGGATATTGCCGGAGTGCGTTCGCTCTGTTTTCCATTGATCCAAACCTTGTCGGTGGCCTTGATCACATCGCCCATCTGCACTTCAAGGAATAGATGCCACTGAGCCATATCCTCTGTTCCTGCCTCAGGGACCTTACGGTCAATCGTAATGTCCCACCCATCCAATGCACCGTTCTCAATACGGTGACGACGCACATCTGTAATCTCATGCCGAATTGATCCGCTGCCTTCCTGCAGTACGATCAGAACAAGATTCTGCCGTTCAAAATAGGCGTTATCATATTTGTCGCAGGCATCCAAAAAGCCGATTGTGCTGTCGGAGTAGACTGTCTCTCTTCGTTCCAGACTATAAATGTCCTTGTATGCCTCGTAATAGGCTTCCAATTCCGCTCTGGAACTGATCACGGTGTGGTAAGGATAGCCATCTTCAGGTCCGCCATTGATCCGGATGTACTGCGCCTCAAAAGCGTATGCTCCCGGTTCAGGCGTCACGGAATCTGGATCAGCTTCATTTCCTACAATGGTCCATCCGAGTTCCGTAAGCTCTTCTATGACCTGTTCCGGAATATCGGCCTGCGTACCGTCTTCCAATTTCACACACCAATACGCACCGGTCCTGCCTGGATAGGTTTCCGCAATCCCATCGTGGAAGATCAAAATCTTATCGCCGGTCCCCAAGCCAGAGAACAGACCTTCCTTATCCTTTCGGTTGCTCATGATAATGGGTGAGTTTCCATCGATGAACATATACGATCCGTTGTCCGCTACTAAGCAGCGTCCGACAGAGAAACTCATGGAGTGATTTATCATATACCAAAGGCCACCCGCACAAAGTAGCAGTATGACTCCTATCACACAGAGGGGAATAACCCATTTCTTTTTCTGTTTCATATCAGCAGCCTCCTTTTCATATCAGACATGAATCCCTTATTGATATAGACGCAAAAATAGGGAAAATGTTCCCTTGTGATGCGATTTAGAGAGTTGCCGGAACAAGTGAGTAGCATAATCGAAGTCAAAGGCAACCTCACGATCGTCACTTTGCTTCATCACTCATTATACGACCATCGACAAAACCCTACAACCCACCTAAGTTCCTGTGCATACCAAAACGGCAATACCTGCTTGGTATTGCCGTTTTGGTATTAACTCTTCAGCTGTCTATCCTTTGCAAAGGCCATCAGCGCCTCATGCTCGTTGGGGATCTGCTCATCCAAGACTGCATCCAGGCATTCCTGCAGCACACGGCCAATGGTCGGTCCCTGAAAGCCCAATGTCATCATATCATGTCCATTAACTGCCAAGTTCTTGAGTGTGAAGCAGCTCTCTTCCTGCAGGATCTCATTGATCATTTGCGATACTTCCTCAAAGATTGCGATCCGGTGTCTGCAGATGGCCGATTGACCAAGCGTATCTGCCTTGTGCAGCTCGATCAGTTGCCGGGTAGCATCCTCACCGTGCTTGCTCAAAAGCCGTTTGATTGGCTTCCTGTCGGCCGTGATGGGCATGTCATGATAGCGAACGAGTCTTACAATTTGTTCTTTGCTGGCGTTATCGAAGCGAAGTCTACTGAGGATACTCTCCGCCATTGAAGTACTCTGATCCGAGTGCCCGAAGAAGTGGCCAATGCCATCCTCGGCGAGCGAGAAACAGGAAGGCTTCCCAATGTCATGCAGCAGGGCTGCCCAACGAAGCACCGGTTCAGGGGTGATACTTTCAATGACCGCGATGGTATGGTCCCAGACATCCTTGTCATGATGTGGATTATGCTGCGGAAAGCCAAACATGGGTGTGAGCTCCGGGATCGGGACGGCCAGCACATCGGCGAAGTCCCGCAGAACACCTGCCGCGCCCTGAGCGCAGAGCATTTTGGTAAGCTCAACCAGAATGCGCTCCGCAGCGATACCTTTGAGCAAGTGCTTGTTCCTGTGGATGGCCGCTGCCGTGGCAGCTTCGATCGTCATGCCATACACGGAGGCGAAGCGAAGGGCTCTGAGCATTCTCAGGCCATCTTCCTGAAATCTCCGATCTGGATCTCCCACGCAGCGGACAAGGTCGCCGGCAATGTCCGCCTTGCCTCCTACGAAGTCAACAACACCTGTCCTGGGGTTGTAGGCCAGAGCGTTCATGGTGAAGTCCCGGCGCTCAAGATCGTCCTTCAGGCTGCGGGTAAAGCTGACTGAGTCCGGATGCCGATGGTCGGAGTAGTCCCCGTCAACGCGATAGGTCGTGATTTCTAGAGGCTCTTGGTCGATCACAACAGTTACAGTCCCATGCTTCAAGCCAGTCTCAATCAGGTGGTGGCCTGTAAAGATCTCCTCCACCTGCTCTGGGAGCGCGTTGGTGGTGATGTCCCAATCCTTCGCAGGACTGTTGTCACGCACATAATCACGCACTGCGCCACCAACAAGGTACGCCTCATAGCCGGCCGCTTCAAGCATCTCAAATGCTGTATTCACTTGTGGTGGCAATTTCATCATAAGATCACATCTCCAGTGCGGCGAGGAACAGCGCATTGAGTTCCTCCCAGTCCTTCGTGATTTCTCTCGGATACTGCTCCACCAGAGCACGCACCTCTGCAATGCTCCGATCCATGTAAGCGTTGAGGATATCGATTCTCGGGATCATCTTCACCTCAGGGGAGTTCATCTTCAGATCAAGCAGCTTCGCAACGGTTTTCTCCAGGTAGTCCGGAAGCTGGCTCGCCGCCAGTTCAGAAAAGAGCATTGGGGGTGGAGTACCTTTTTCAAGGATCCACCGGCAAGCAAGGATTGGCCGCAGTACATAGAAGTACTTCTTGGCCTTCACCATGTCGCCGCGCAGGTATTCTCGATAGTTTCCTTCCGCCATCTGCAGATAGTGCCAAAGGCCACTCTTGGACGAGAAGTAGCGCCGCATGACGGGCTTAAACGCCTCAGTGAAGTCAGTGGTCTGATACACGATGGGAGAGGAAAACCACTCAAATACGGTGGGGTTGGATTTATGGAGCAACTTCAGTGTCTTGTCCACATCCCAACCGTTGATGTCCAGAACACCATTGATGGGCAGCTCGATCACATCACGGACCCGGTTGAGCCTGAGATAGCTCTCTCTGGGGCGCACATAAATGAAGCGCACATCATAGTCGCTGTCCGGAGAAGCAAAGCCCCAAGCACGGCTACCGGACTCCACGGCCAAAAGGATGCGGCAGTTCTCCCGCTGCTCGATTTCATGAAGCTTTTCTTTGATCAATGCTTCCACGGTCAACACCGCCTTTCATCATTGTATTTCAGTCTGCTGCCTTAAAGTTATAGACAGGACGGATCCGCTCAATAATCTCCGCAGTAGGGCCGATTTGAGCGACGATCTCCTCCATGCTCTTATAGGCCATGGGAGACTCGTCCAGCGTGTCGGGCACAACACAGGTGGTGTAGATACCCTCCATTTCCTTCTGGAACTCCTCCATGGACAGAGCATTGAAGGCCGCCTTGCGGCTCATCAGCCGGCCGGCGCCATGAGGTGCGGAGCAATTCCAATCCTCGTTGCCCTTGCCGCTGCAGATCAGGCTACCGTCACGCATGTTGATGGGGATCAGCAGCTTCTCGCCGGCCTTGGCGGAGACAGAGCCCTTACGCAGGATCATGGCGTCCGTATCAATATAGTTGTGGATGGTGGTGAAGGTCTCCACCGCCGTGAAGCCCATGCCAGTCATGATAACATCCACCATGGCCTTGCGGTTGAGCATGGCGAACTGCTGTGTCAGCTTCATATCGTGGATATAGTCCTCGAACAGCTTACCCTCCACATAGGCCAGATCTTTGGGGATATTCAGCTCGTGCTCCTTCTTGAGCGCCTTGATGGTCTTCTGGATCTCCTGGAACCGGCCCTCGGCCTTCAGCTGGTCAATGGCGGCTTGAACTTGATGCTGGGCGCCGCCCCAAAGGGCACGCCGACCCTCATTCTGGTAGTGCTCAGCCACCTCGGTGCCCAGATGACGGCTGCCAGAGTGGACCACCAGGAACAACCGGCCATCCTCCGCGCGATCCACCTCAATGAAGTGGTTGCCGCCACCCAAAGAGCCGATGCTGCGCATGGCCCGGTTGAGATTGACTTGATCTGTGCAGCGGAGGTGAGTCAGATCGATCTCAGCGTTCAGTGCATGAGGAATGTCTCGAACCTCACGGCCATAGGGGATCTCCCTGCGGATTAGGGCGTCCAGCTTCTCAAAGTCGACCTCCCGCTCACGAAGCTCAACAGTCTCCATACCGCAGCCGATATCGACGCCAACCATACCGGGCACGATCTTGTCCTGGATGGTCATGGTGGTACCGATGGTACAGCCCTTGCCAGCGTGGACATCGGGCATGATCCGGATCTTGCAGCCGGCAAACTCGGCCTGATCGCAAACGGTCTGGATCTGCTTGCGGGCTGCCTCCTCCAACTCGGGGGTGTAACAGACCGCAGTATTATATAAACCTTGAATCGTAATCATAACGATCTCCCTTTCCTTCATACTCTTTATTTTACGGTTCATCTCTGCCAACAGCAACACTTTTGTTGGGAAAGAAAAAGCAGGAGGCGATAACATACCTGCTATCACCTCCTGCGTCAGCTCTATTATGCCACGATCGCCGCGTAACGCTCGGAACCCAGAACATCCACCATGAAGGCATAGGGGGAAAGAATGCCGGCTTTCAGCATGGAGAAGATTCGGGGATTACAGCCGGATACCAGCGCAACGCCCTGGTCGTTGATCTTGACGGGCTGCTGCTGATTACGGCTTGCCACATTCCAGAACATCACCTCGGGCAGCTGGTAGCCATGTTCCTCGAAGAGCCGCTGCGCATACTCGAAGTTGGTCAAGGAGCAATCTTCAGTACAGTAGTCGAACTCCATATCGGAGATAATGAAGATCTTGGCAGGCATATCCTTCTGGGGCACACGGTTCTTCACGGCAGTCTTGAGGATCAACTCAAACACACGCTGGATATTGGTGTTGGCGACCTCGTTGAACTGGTGACAGTACCGCACCTTTTCGTAGATATCCTTGCCCTTAATCTCCACCAGCTTGGGATTCTCAGAGAATGTGATGAAGTGGTTTTGGAATGCGCCGGTGTTGCGCTCGGCATAGTAGATACCAAGAGACAGCGCCACAGTGGCGGGGATGGGATCAGCACCACCGTACATGGAGCCGGAGCCATCAATGACGACCAGAGCGTTCTCACCGCCAGTGAAATCCTCCTGCGCATTCCATGTGACGTCGATCGTCTTCCGTTCTTCCGCTCTGAAGTCTCTTTTGAAAATTGGCGTGATGATCTCGTAAGGAGTCAGTGTGGCAGTATGAATCTGCTCAGCGCCCTCTGAAACTCGCTCCATAAAGGCGGCATAACCTGCACATTGACACTTGCGTTCATAAAAACGTCGATCTTTTCAGCCGCGCCTCGCTTCATTTGTTCTGTCACATGCGTGTAAGTGTCCAGCGTGAATGCGGCACTATAGTGGCCGAGCATGCCAGCGACCGTTTTTGCATCTACGCCGCTCTGAATTGCTAAGGTCGAAAATGTATGTCTCAAGTCATGAAAGCGAACGCTTTCATCCACTCCGGCAGCGGCGAGCATTTGTTTGTGTAAATGTCGAAGAGAGTCCGGACTCCAGTAACCATTAGTTCTTGGACACCAAAACATGAGGGGACTATCCGGATGCTTGTTGTGCTCATCTATGAGCAAAGCAACAGTATTCTCCGGAAGAGCTATTGTTCGAATCGAATTCTCAGTCTTCGGTACAGAAATACACAACTCTCCCCCAGAACGAGTGAGCTGCTTGTTAACCGTCAGCATTCGTGTTTCCGGATTCAAGTCGGCCCACTCCAGGCCAAGTAATTCTCCCCGTCGAAGCCCACTTGTCAATTCCAAATAGAAAAGCGCATAGACCCCAAGTCGCTTTGCCTCATCCAGATATGCACCTATCTTGTCCTGCGGCAGGACGTGCATTTCTTTCTTTTCACGCTTTGGGATTTTGCAGTTATCGCAAGGGTTGAAGGGAATAATCCGCTCCTTAACTGCCTGTTTCAGAGCGCCGCTCAATACCGCATGAATGTGCTTCACGGTGCTTGCAGACAATGGCTCATATTTCCGATTTCCATGGTTGTCTAAGCGGCCCTGTGTGTGCAGATCATTGTAGAAGCGCTGAATCTGGATTGAGCTGAGCTTTGAAAGCTGGATATGGCCCAAAACCGGGATGATGTGGTTCTCGATCATGCTCCTATAACCATCTGCTGAGCTGGGGCGAAGATTTGGCTTTGTGTAGGAATCAAACCAAAGCCGAATCCATGTAGAAAGGGGCTGTGAATCATATCCTTTGCCCTTGCGATAATAAGGCCCTGTATCCTGTTGGATGGCTCGTGCCAGCTTCGCTGCGCATTCTTTTCGTGTCTTAGCAAAAACGCCCTTTTGAATACGCTTTCCCGTTAGAATATCGTAGCCGGCAGTATATCGACCTTCCCAACAGCCGGGGTATCTCTCTCGAATGCTGCCTTCGCCATTCGCTCTTTGCCTACCAGCCATAATGATCTCTCTTTTCCATTTGCGTCTGAGCATCAAGCCACGAGAGAAATTTTCCTTTGTCAATATAGACCCTTTGACCACTTACTGTATGGGGAAAGTCATCTCTCTTTAGAAGTCTATATGCAACCGTAAGACTGCATCCGAGGGTCTTTGCAACGAGCGGCATCGTCATCACATCCGGAAGATCTTCTTTGCGCCGGATTCGCGGCATCTTACTATCGTCCATCCTTGTCACTCCGTATAGAAGAGAGAGTCCTTCTCTTCTGTTTGCACATTTAGCCAGGTAAGGAATTTATCTTTCGGCACGAAGATACGACTTCCAACTTTGAAGGCAGGAAAGTCGATGCGCTTCACAAGCTCATAGACCTGAGACAGCCCGAGGCCGAGGAAATTGGACACCTCTTGAACATTGAGGATAAGGGGTAGCTCATCGGAACTCTTATACTGGCCACTTTTCATTTTGCATTCCTCCTGTGAAGTAATCTATATCAATACTTACGAGGAGGTTTGGTAACCAACAACAGGTTCGTACAAATTATCAGCAATAGAAGGCAGAAACTGCATTTTATTTGTGGCGAATTTGCCGCAATTAAACGGCAGTTGCGTTGGGGCGTTATGAGATTAGCTAAAAAAGAAGCACTTACGGATCAATACCGTAAGTGCCTCTCTATGGGTTTTCAAATTACTGGATGGCGTCTTTGAAAGCCTTTCCTGCTTTGAACGCAGGTGCCTTAGATGCAGGGATATCAATCTGCTCACCTGTTGCAGGATTCTTGCCAGTACGGGCAGCACGTTCTTTGACCTCGAAAGAGCCGAAGCCCACCAGCTGCACTTTGTTGCCAGCCTTCAAAGCGCTCTCAGTAGTCGTGATAAATGCAGCGAGAGCAGCCTCGCAATCCTTCTTGGAAAGGCCACTCGCTTCAGCCATTGCGGCAATCAGTTCGGTTTTATTCATAGTTTTTCTCCTTGATGTTATTTTGTTTTCTGTATAATTGTTTAGGTGCCTATGGAATGAAATGACAAGACCCTCTTAGAGTTTTTCACGCACCATCATAAGGGCATAACCAAGTAGATTTTGGCCTTGCCATTTTGCCCGGTCAAGTCTGCTTGGATCACGCATGGATAAACCAATGCCCCAAATCCGATCATTTACAGCACACTCAGCAAGAAATGCATTTCCAGTATCTTTCAGTCTCTCCCTTAGATCAGGGTTCTGCGTAAACTTTGCGAAAAGCCCCTCATAGACGACGATTTGTCGAATACCGTTCCATAGGCTCTCATCATAGCCGGATACAAGCCGTCCAAGAGCCTTTATCTCGGCAGCATTATCCGTAGCAAGAATCTGTGTGGCAACCTTTTCATCGCCAAAGGAAAGTGCCTTGCGGTACATCATATACTGCTCCATTGAGGAAAAGGTGATACCATTGTGCGTAAATGTGGAAGGATACCAGTTGCTAAGGTATCCATTCTCTTCGTTATTGTTGTGAAAACAGATAACAGTCATTCCCATTTCCTCGTTCCTCCATAAACGAACATCTTCTCATGCATGGATATCTCTGACATATTACTATTATACCGAGCGCAGGATGAAATGGCAATCTCAACTTTTTTACTGCCAATTTCTACTTCTTCCTTATTTGGATGGAACTCCAGTAAGTCAACAGAGGGCCAGCCCCATTAGAGCTGGCCCTCTATGCACCAAAAGGCATACTTTTTGGCTGATGGCATTTTTGGTCGATCGAAATCAAATATGTGTTTCAAAATGCCATAAACAAATTAGTGAGATATTTCAAAAAACAATGGACATTATGGTGCAATTCTTCTCCATAAAACGTCGCCCTTTCCCGATGCTCGCATTACAATCGCATTAATGCTTTTAGAACAGTATAGCAAACTATTCGCAGAGAGTGATCAGGGGGATTTTCGTACCATCGGTGGAGCAAAATACTGTCTTTCGGCTAAAATTACTTTTCGTATACTGCGAATTACCGCATATACAATTGTCTGTCGCTGATGAAGGGTGATAAGGTTGTCGAGATAGCCAAAGAACATCCCGATTGCATCCTGCTCAGACTTTTTTACAGGGATAGGCACATTGAAATTTGCAAGATTACCTCGGCTGATGCGCTGTCTTGTTCCGCCTGCCAGACATGTATTAACATCATCAAAATATGCTTGTGACGATAAATACTGAACCAAGAACTTGTTGCTCATATCAGGTGCAGTTCTGACGATCGTACAGTCAACTGCCGTAATCATTTTTGTGCCTAAAAGCGGCACAATACAAGCTCTGCCGGCTGGTTCAGGCAATCTCGAAATAAGGATGTCACCGGGTAGCACTTCTTCGCAGTGGAGCCGATCAAAAGTGTCCTCAGATATCCATTTTTTGTTATTAGTCTTGTCCAAATATTCTGCTACACCAACATTGCCAGTTTGAACTAAACGCACACCGAAATCGCTCTGATCTTTTGATTCGATCCAGTCGCCATCTGTGAACTTCTCACATAAAGATGCTAACTTACGCTGTTCCCAAGAGAATGTATAAAAAGGGGGTGTCAGTTGGACAATCAGAGAAATATCCGGAGGTGACTGCAAAAATGGCTGTCGTTGATGAAGGGTGATAAGGTGGTTGAGCTGTGTCAAATACTCGCCAATTCGATACTGTTCTTGCAAGCAGGGCAGTCTAAACTCAATGCTCATTAGGGTTTCTGCATTCAACTTTGCTCGACCGCCACCTACCAAAAGTGATTCAATATCTGATTGACTTATGGCAAAGGCAAGAAAGCTATTATCGGCAATTCCCGCCTTTCCTTGAAGGACATGAGCGTGATTATTGACCCAAATACGCCCGTTTACGCATTTTACAGGGTAGTTTTTTAAGTCATTCGCTCCATCTTCAGCAACAAGGACAAATTCTCCATCGTGTGTAAATCCCTCCACATAATCCTGAATTCCGTTTGCACCATAATACGGCGTTGTTCCGTGAACTCGAAGATTTGCTGCAACAGGGATACGCAGATTATCAAAGCGGTCAGCAACACCTTGAACCTTACGCTGTTCCCAAGCTATTCGGTTACTGTCGAGCTTACACAGGTGTGAAATATCGGAATTAAGTTTGATATTTCGGGATTTATAGTTGCTATTTCGGGATTATATGCTATAATATAAAATGTGTTTTAGTACTTACTCGCGGACCGAGAGAAAGGAATGATATGATGGCTGTAAGCTATAAAAAACTCTGGCACATTCTGCTTGATCGAGATATGAAGAAAAGAGATTTGCAGGAAGCTGCAGGGCTCACAAAATACGCAATGAATAAGCTTAGTCGTGATGAAAATGTCAGCACTGAAGTGTTGGGAAAAATCTGCTCTGCTTTGAATTGTACAACTGACGATATTATGGAGTTTGTTTCTGACGAAAAGTAAGTCCGTTTTATGGGACACTAGTTGTGTGTATCATGATAGGGGGTAGTACGTTGCCCTTAGAAAAAGAAAAAGGATGGGGTCACAGAATGAATAAGCAACAACTTGCTCAGAAAATATGGGCTTCCGCAAATCAAATGCGTTCCAAAATTGAAGCAAATGAATATAAGGATTACATACTAGGCTTTATTTTTTACAAGTATCTTTCCGATAAGGAAGTTAAGTTCTTGAAGGAGAACGACTATGATAATGAACTCCTGAAAACCGTATCGGAGGAAGATGCCGAAACAGTTGAATGGATCCAAAAAAACATAGGCTACTTTATTGCCTATAAGGATCTTTTCTCCACTTGGCTCACGATGGGTAAGGACTTTGATGTTTCAAATGTCCGTGATGCTCTTTCTGCATTTAGCCGACTAATTTCTAGTTCGCATAAAAGGGTATTTGAAAAAGTATTTGATACCCTGCAAACAGGCCTTTCCAAACTTGGCGATAGCTCCGGTTCACAAACGAAAGCAATTAGTGGGCTGCTGACGCTGATAAAAGATATTCCTATGGATGGCAAGCAGGACTACGATGTTCTCGGTTTCATCTACGAATATCTTATCAGTAACTTTGCAGCAAATGCTGGAAAGAAAGCTGGCGAGTTCTACACCCCGCACGAGGTATCGCTTCTGATGTCCGAGATCGTTGCGAGTCATTTGAAGGGTAAAAGTGAAATCAAAATCTACGACCCGACAAGCGGTTCGGGCTCACTGCTTATCAATATTGGTCAAAGCGTTGCGAAGTATATGAGCGACGACAACAATATTCAGTATTACGCTCAGGAGTTGAAAGAGAATACTTATAACCTGACCCGAATGAATTTGGTTATGAGAGGCATTGATCCCGCTAACATTATCACTCGTAACGGCGATACTCTCGAGGAGGATTGGCCGTACTTTGATGAAAATGATCCGGTCAATACCTATAACCCTCTCTATGTGGATGCGGTCGTGTCCAATCCGCCGTATTCGCAGGCTTGGGATCCGTCTAATAAAGAGGGAGATCCTCGTTATGCTCGTTTTGGACTTGCTCCCAAAGGAAAAGCCGACTATGCTTTCCTACTTCACGACCTGTTCCATATCAAACCGGACGGCATTATGACAATTGTTCTTCCCCACGGCGTACTGTTCCGCGGCGGTGAGGAAGGTGAAATCAGAAAAAACCTGATCGAGAATAACCATATCGACGCCATTATCGGGCTGCCTGCAAATATCTTCTTCGGGACAGGGATCCCCACCATTATTATGGTGCTGCGCCAAAAGCGTGAGAACACCGATGTTCTTATCATCGACGCATCCAAGGGATTTATCAAAGAGGGTAAAAATAACAAGCTCCGTGCGTCTGACATTAAACGCATAGCAGACACCTTTATCAAGCGTGAAAGCGTCCCGAAGTTTTCACGAGTTGTCAGTCGTGAAGAAATTCGCAGCAATGATTATAACCTGAACATTCCTCGCTATGTGGACTCATCTGAAGCAGCCGAGCATTGGGATGTCTATGCGTCTATGTTTGGCGGTATCCCGACGGCAGAAATTGAAGAGCTGGGCGAATTTTGGACGGCGTTCCCGGCACTGAAAAAGGCTCTGTTTACAGAGAGTGGCATCCCCTATGTGAATGTGTCTGTCGATGACATTAAGAGTGCCATCAAGAGCCACCCCGATGTGGTCGGATTTGAGGATGCTTTTAATGCCGCCTTTTCTACTTTCCCGGCGTTCCTGAAAGAAGAACTCATCGACCGGATGGAAAGCATTGAAATCTCTAAGGCTGAAACCGTTCTGAGCGCTGATATTTTTGAGCGTCTGAAGGATATTCCGCTTATCGACAAATATGCGGCGTTCCAACTCCTTGACGACGATTGGACTGGGATTTCTATTGATCTTGAGGTCTTGCAGACCGAGGGCTTTTCTGCGACAAAGGAAGTCGATCCGAACCTTGTCATCAAGAAAAAGGATGGCAAAGATCAAGAGGTGCAAGAAGGCTGGGTAGGTCACATTATCCCGTTTGACTTGGTACAGGCGACTTTGCTCTCCGCAGAAACGGATGAGCTCCACGGTTTGGAAAGCCGTTTGGCGGAAATCCCGTCTGAATATGAGTCCATCCTTGATGAAATGACAGAGGAGGATAAAGAGAGCTGCAACGATGTTCTCACCGAGGAAGGCGATGCTTTCGTTCCGAAAGAAGTATCCAAAAAGATTAAGGAACTGAAGAAAGACCGTTCTCCTGAAAGCGTTGCGCTTCGTACACTCTTAGAAAAGGTAGAGTCTTTGGTCAAGAGCGAGAAAGAAATCAAGGCGGAGATCAAGGCAAAGAGTGCTGCGTTGCAGGCAAAAACAAAGGATACGATTGAAAGACTGAGCGACGAGCAGGCTTTGGATCTGCTCGAAAAGAAGTGGATTGCTCCTCTCATTGAGAGCATTCACAAACTGCCTGATACCGTAATCGACAGCTTGGTGAGCAAAATTCAAGCCCTTCAAAACAAGTATGCTACAACTTTCTTCGAGGTCGAACAGCAGATCAGCGAAACCGAAGCAACGCTTTCGGGAATGATCGATGACCTTGAGGGTAATGAGTATGATATGCTGGGACTTAATGAGTTGAAGAAATTGCTGGGAGGTAGTGCAGAATGACGAAAAAATCAGATGCTCCCGCAATTCGCTTCAAAGGATTCTCAGACGCTTGGGAACAGCGTAAGCTCGGTGATATGATGAATGTTACATCTGTTAAGCGCATCCATCAATCAGACTGGACAGACAGTGGAGTAAGGTTCCTTAGAGCAAGAGATATTGTTGCTGCTGCAAAGAATGAAGAGCCGGATGACTATCTCTATATTTCAAAAGAGAAGTACGAAGAATACAGTACATTGTCGGGAAAAGTCGGTGTTTCAGATTTGCTTGTGACGGGTGTTGGTACTATCGGAGTGCCTTATTTAGTGAGGAATTTGGAGCCTTTGTATTTCAAAGACGGTAATATTATATGGTTCCAAAACTCAGATAAAATAGATGGCAAGTTCCTCTTTTATTCGTTCTCGGCGGAGCAGATTCAAGGCTTCATAAATGAATCAGCTGGTATCGGTACTGTTGGAACTTATACCATTGAAAGTGGGAAAAAGACTCCCATTTCGCTTCCCGATCAGATAGAACAAGCAAAAGTTGGAGAGTTTTTTCAGCAGCTTGACAACCTTATCACCCTTCATCAGCGTAAGTTTGAAAAGTTGACGAATGTGAAAAAGTCTATGCTCGAAAAGATGTTCCCGCAAAATGGCAGCAGTTACCCCGAAATTCGCTTTAAGGGATTTACTGACCCTTGGGAACAGCGTAAGTTGGGAGATATTGCTGACATTGTGGGTGGTGGAACCCCAAGTACAGGAAATCAGAGCTATTGGGACGGTGATATTGATTGGTATGCACCTGCTGAAATTGCGGATCAAATCTATGCAAATTCGAGTCAGAAAAAGATAACCGGCTTGGGTTATGAGAATAGTTCAGCCAAAATGCTTCCTCCCGGTACAGTCCTGTTTACATCTCGTGCAGGGATCGGGAAAACAGCCATTTTAACCCGAAAAGGCTGTACTAATCAGGGATTTCAGTCCATTGTCCCACATCGTGGAGAGCTTGACTCTTACTTCATTTTTTCTCGAACCGAAGAATTAAAACGATATGGAGAGCTTGTTGGGGCTGGATCAACTTTCGTCGAGGTTTCGGGAAAGCAAATGGCTGTAATGGAGCTGATGATGCCGCCAACGATGCGAGAACAACAGACTATTGGAGGTTTCTTTCAGCAGCTCGACCACCTTATCACCCTTCATCAGCGTGAGTTGGAAAAGCTCCAAAATATCAAGAAATCTATGCTTGAAAAGATGTTCGTGTGACATCAATTTCGCAGGAAGGAGGAAATCGAATGACATTCCAAAAAGAAGCGGACTTTGAGGAAGCCCTGATTAAAGTCTTGGCGGATAAAGGATGGGAAAAAGAAGTCATCAAGAACCCGACCGAGCAAGACCTCATCCGAAATTGGGCAAAGATCCTGTTTGATAACAACCGTGGAATTGACCGCTTGAATAACTATCCTCTTACGGATGGCGAAATGCAGCAGATCATCGAACAGATCACGGAACTTAGAACACCGTTAAAACTCAATGGCTTTATCAACGGAAAAACTGTGTCCATCAAGCGTGATAACCCTGATGATAAGCTCCATTTCGGCACTGAAATCAGCTTGAAAATATATGATCGCAGGGAAATCGCCGCTGGACAGAGCCGGTATCAGATCGTACAACAACCAGTTTTTCCGAGCAAGTCAAAAATGCTGAATGACCGTCGTGGTGATTTGATGCTGCTTATCAACGGTATGCCTGTCATACATATCGAACTGAAGCGCAGCGGTGTCCCCGTCAGTCAAGCATATAATCAGATTGAGAAATACTCATATGAGGGCGTTTTTACCGGATTGTTCTCGCTCGTTCAGGTGTTTGTAGCAATGAACCCTGAAGAAACTCGTTATTTTGCGAATCCCGGACCTGACGGAAAGTTCAATACTGATTACTATTTCCATTGGGCTGACTTCAATAATGAGCCTATCAACGATTGGAAAGCTATCGCCTCCTCGCTGCTGTCCATCCCTATGGCGCACCAGCTCATTGGTTTTTATACTGTTGCCGACAATGCTGACGGTGTTCTGAAGGTAATGCGAAGCTACCAGTATTACGCAGCCAGCGCAATTTCCGATGTTGTGTCTAAAACGAAGTGGGATAGCGGTAAGCAGCGTGGCGGCTACATTTGGCATACCACCGGCTCAGGTAAGACGATGACGAGCTTTAAGTCGGCTCAGTTGATTGCAAACTCCAATGATGCTGATAAGGTTATTTTCCTTACCGACCGTATTGAGTTAGGAACGCAGTCGCTCAAGGAATATCGGGCATTTGCGGACGAGAACGAAACCGTGCAGGCAACAGAGAACACATATGTCCTTTTGACTAAGCTGAAAAGCAACGCAACGGCAGATACCCTAATTGTTACCTCTATTCAGAAGATGAGCAATATCCGAGATGAGGACGGAGGACTTAATGCAAGCGACATTGAAATAATCAACGGCAAACGGCTTGTTTTTATTGTTGACGAGGCTCATCGTTCAACTTTTGGAGATATGCTATCCATCATCAAGGAAACATTTCCCAATGCCATCTTCTTTGGCTTTACCGGCACACCGGTGTTTGAGGAGAATGCAAAGAAAAACAATGCCCAAACAGATGTTTTTGGCAATGAACTCCATAGATATAGCATTGCTGATGGTATCAGGGATAAGAATGTGCTTGGATTTGATCCTTATAAAGTCCTGACTTTCCGTGATAAGGATGTCCGCAAGGTGGTTGCCTTGGAAAAAGCAAAAGCAGCAACCGAAGAAGAAGCAATCAGCGATCCCAAAAAGGCAAAAATATTCTATGAGTATATGGACTCCTCCACCGTCAAGATGGCGGGCTTCTTGGGCGATGACGGAAAGTGGGTCAAGGGCATTGAAGATTATCTTCCAAAAACTCAGTACCTTTCCTCGGAGCATCAAAGCAAGGTTGTTGAGGATATTCAAGAAAACTGGCTTACTTTGAGTCACAACGGGAAATTCCACGCAATCTTTGCAACGAGCAGCATCCCCGAAGCAATAGACTACTATCGACTGTTGAAGGCTGCAATGCCGAAACTTAGGATCAGTTGCCTTTTTGACCCCAATATCAGCAATGAAGATGGTGACTACAAAGAATACAGAGGGCAGCCGATTGCTTTCTATAAAGAGCAAGGCTTAATCGAAATCCTTACTGACTATAATACGATGTTTGGTCAGGATTTTTCGATTGCTACACACGCTCGCTTCAAAAAAGACCTTTCTCTACGCCTTGCCCACAAAGAGCAATATAAGCGGGTCGAAAGAGAGCCTGAGAAGCAGCTCGACCTCCTGATTGTAGTGGATCAGATGCTTACCGGCTTTGACTCTAAGTGGGTCAACACGCTGTATATGGACAAGATACTGGAGTATGAGAACATCATTCAGGCATTTTCCAGAACCAACAGACTTTTCGGACCCGATAAGCCTTTTGGCATCATCAGATATTATCGCAAGCCGCATACGATGGAGCAGAATGTGAGCAAAGCTGTTAAGCTCTATTCCGGCGATAGACCGATAGGTCTGTTCGTTGAAAAACTGTCTTACAACCTCGGAAAGCTCAACGCTGCGTTTGATGATATTGCCTATTTGTTCAAGAATGCTGGTATCCCTGACTTTGAAAAGTTGCCTGCGGACGGAACCGTAAGAGCTAAGTTCGCCTCGCTGTTTAGAGATTTCAACGGATACCTTGAAGCTGCTAAAATCCAAGGATTTAGGTGGGACAAACACACCTACTCATTCAAGGACGAGGAAAGTGGAATTTCGATTGAAATTACAATGGAGTTCGATGAGAACGCATTTTTGATTTTAGCACAGCGTTATAAAGAGCTTTCCGCTGCTTCTTCCGATGATCCCGGATCACAAGACATAGATATACCATACGATCTTGTTGGATACCTGACTGAAATTGACACAGGGGTTATCGATGCCGATTATATGAACAGTCGCTTCGATAAGTACCTCAAATTGATTCGACAGGAAGGTTCGTCCGAGGAATCTATTGAGCAAGCAAAGGCAGAACTTCACAAAACTTTTGCTGCCCTAACGCAAGAGGAGCAGAAATACGCAAACATCTTTCTGCACGACATTGAGCGAGGCGATGTCATTGCCGAGGACGGAAAAACGCTTCGTGACTACATCACGGAGTATCAGTTTAGAGCAAAAGATGACCAAATTCATCGTTTTGCGACTATCTTCGGTCTTGATGAGGATAAACTCAGGAATATGATGGGGCTTAACTTGAATGAAGCGACTATCAATGAGTTTGGCAGGTTTGACGAGCTGAAAAAGAGCGTTGATAAGACCAAAGCAAAAGCGTTCTTTGAAGCATATGAACAAACCAAGTTGATTCCGCCCAAGGTCAATATGAAAACGGATCAGCTTTTGCGGCAGTTTATTCTTACCGGTGGATTTGAGGTTGATATGCCGTAATGAGTGCCATCACCGCTAAAGCAAGCCGAAAAATGAAAAAATATGCGGTCTTAACAAGAGAGCCAAGGTGTTTCCTTGGCTCTTTTGATTTTTCTTGGGAACAGCGTAAGTTCTCAGAATTGGTACAAATAGAACGAGGAGGTTCACCAAGACCGATTGACGATTTCATAACGGATGCACCAAATGGGTTGAACTGGATTAAGATTGGTGATGCTCCAACACAAGGAAATTACATAACCAAAACCGCTGAGAAAATCCGACCTGAAGGACTGTCTAAAACGAGAGAAGTTCATCCGGGTGACTTAATTCTTTCCAACTCTATGAGTTTCGGAAAGCCCTATATAATGGGCATAGATGGCTGTATTCACGACGGCTGGTTGCTCATAAGAAACACCTATGGAGTCTTTGACTTAACTTTCCTTTGTCATCTACTTGGTACACCACAAATGCTTAGCCAGTACAGGTCACTTGCTGCTGGCAGCACAGTAAATAACCTTAATAAAGAACTTGTGGGAAACACAGTTGTAACTATTCCAAGTATAACCGAGCAGCGAGTTTTGGGCGATTACTTGGAGCAACTCGACAACCTTATCACCCTTCATCAGCGTAAATGTGCATTATTATTCAGTCCTTTTCAGGCTTTTATCTCTATGATGTTCACCACTTCAACATTTTCTTGGGAACAGCGTGAGGTTGGGGATTTGCTCATAGAGCGTAGTCAACAAGCACCAATGAGCGATGAATATCCCCTTATGGCATTCATAGCAAATGAAGGTGTTGCCCCTAAAGGTGAGCGTTATGACCGAAGCGCCTTAGTTACGGACACGGTAAACAAGCTATATAAGAAAACAGAGAAAGGCGATTTCATATATAGCTCCAACAACCTTGAAACCGGCTCAATAGGTCTGAATAAGTACGGAAAAGCCTGCATTTCACCAGTATATAGCATTTTTGAACCCACTGGCATTGCTGACTCGGATTTTTTAGGAAGAAGATTAGTCAGAAAAGATTTTATAAATGCTATGGTCAAATGGCGTCAGGGTGTCATTTATGGTCAATGGAGAATACACGAGTCCGATTTTCTGAAAATTGAAATATCTGTACCTTCAGTCGAGGAACAACGGAAGATCGGTGCTTATTTAGACCAGCTTGACAACCTTATCACCCTTCATCAGCGTAAGTGCATTTTCTTTACTGGAAGGGCGGGTAGGCTTATCTCGACCGTAAACAAAAAGCGAATTACTTCTTCTTGGGAACAGCGTAAGTTTGAAGAAATCGCTGTGCGATCATCGGTAATATGCTCCGATGATACCCTTCCAAGAGTTGAATATGAGGATATAGTGTCAGGTACAGGTCGGCTCAACAAAGACATCTACGCCAAGCAAAGTAGCAAATCAGGCATCGTATTTCATCAAGGTGATGTCCTTTACGGAAAACTCCGCCCATACTTGCAAAACTGGCTTTTGCCCACATTTGATGGGCTTGCTGTGGGCGATTTTTGGGTATTGCAGCCTCAAAATGCTGATAGCAGCTTTCTATATCGATTGATTCAGAGCCGGCAATTCGATGAAGTAGCTAATCAATCGACCGGGACGAAAATGCCGAGGGCAGATTGGAAATTGGTGTCCAAAACGGTGTTCTCCATCCCGTCAAACATTAGTGAGCAGGCTGCTATTGGTACATACTTTACGGCACTCGATAGCCTTATCACCCTTCATCAGCGTAAGCCATTTTTAATGAAATGGAGGACTTCTGATGCTAACAGAAACCAAACGAACAGACTTGTTCTGTGAATATTATGCAAAATGGATTACGGTGTATAAGAAGGGCGCAATCAGAAAGGTGACGATGGATAAGTACCTGATGACGCAGAAATGGCTCGTTAAGCTCGTCCCGAACCTGAGAGTATGTGATATGAACCGGATCGCTTATCAGCAGCTGTTGAACGACTATGCTGAGTTCCACGAGCGCCAAACAACAATGGATTTCCACCACCAGCTCAAGGGCGCTATACTTGACGCCGTTGATGAGGGCTTGATTGAAAGAGATCCTACTCGCAAGGCAATCATCAAGGGGAAGCCACCGGTTGCTAAGAAAATTAAGTATCTCAATCAGTTTGAGCTACACACGCTGCTGATCTCGCTTGACCTGAAGGATAAGGTGAATTGGGACTACTTTATCCTGTTGGTAGCAAAGACGGGGATGCGCTTTTCTGAAGCACTGGCTCTTACCCCGAAAGACTTCGACTTTGCCCATCAAACACTGTCCATAAGCAAGACTTGGGACTACAAGGGAAAGGGCGGCTTCCAGCCTACGAAAAATAAGTCGTCTGTGCGGAAAATTCAAATTGACTGGCAAACCGTCATTCAATTTTCTGAATTGGTAAAGCACCTTCCCGAAGATAAGCCCATCTTTGTCAATTCCACTGTCTATAATTCGACGGTGAACGACATTCTCGGCAGGCATTGCAAAGCCTGTAACATCCCTGTCATCTCTATCCACGGATTACGGCATACACACGCCTCTTTGCTGTTATTTACGGGCGTTTCCATTGCGAGCGTTGCCCGCCGTCTTGGACATTCAAGTATGACCACTACGCAAAAAACCTATCTGCACATCATTCAGGAACTTGAAAACAAAGACATCGACTTGGTGATGCGCTCTCTTTCGGGTTTGAGCTAAAAGATTAAACCGGCTTGCGCTGATTAAAGGTGATAAAAAAGATGCCATCCGAAAGGGTGGCATCTTGATTTCATCTGTTGTAGAATCCAGCTCAATAATGTCATCACCAGCAAAACTGCAGACAAATGGATAACCTATTTTTGTGACATATCGTATTACCTTCTTTAGTGCACTTCCCGCAGCTTTCTTATAAGAATTATCCCAGAAACTGCTTTGTCGCAGCAAACAAGGCCTTTGCTCGTTGAATATGGAAAGCGCTGATGTTCTTTGCCATATGCACCTCGCTATATTCTACCGAGATTATCTTTGAAGATCACTTGCGTTCGAATACAAAACTGATACGGTCTTGGTATTCAGGCAACTGCTCCAGATAGACATTAAGGCGCCGTTCTACCTCAGCACGCTCCAATGCTGACGCTTCTACCGGGTTTAGGTCGTGCCCACCTTCCTCCATGATATCCACTGCCATTTCATACAGCAGCTTATCCAGAAGCTCTTCGGGGCTATCAATTACAAGGCAGTCCATGTCGCCGACAGTACCACGGCAACTATCGATGCTGATGTAGATATACCCGACCTTACCAGACCATACAATATCGAAGTATGGAGTTGTTTTGATGTACTCGGAGAATACGCTCATGACTCGTTCAATGGCCTCTTTCACGCTGGTGTCATATTCCTTTTTCATGTCGGAGTCCTCCTTAAAATCGAATGGATGGGAGATGCACCTCTCCATACTTATCCGCTTCATGGATAATGCGAGGATAAGCACAGTAGAAGAACAAACCTCCTTGCCTATAATCCGTTCCTGTCCGGAACTCGTTGATTAAATTGTTCTGACATTCCCGGCATTGGTTGTTATGCCAATCGTGCGTTTTCGGGCATATGTACCAGTCCCGTGGATTACCCTTGATTCGGCTGCACTTCGGCGCATAGGGTTGGTTATCACGGAGGAAGGCATCAAACCGCTTCCGCTTGCTCAACAGAATGTTTTGTAGGCCGTCTTCAGTAAAAAGATCTGGCGCAAAACCATCATCAATGAAGAATCGGCGATAGTCGGCATACCCGTCATCGTCTACGATCGCCCACTCCACCTTCACGAGCCATTCGCAACCGTCGTCATCATGGTCTTCGGTGAGCTGCAGAACGACTGCTATATCTGTGGATCGCTGAGGAACAACTGAAGCGAGCGCGCGATTCGGCCACTTCCACACAAACTTGTTCTCATCATCCAGGCTGCTGGAGATATACTCATTCCCAAAGGCGTAGGTCTCATCGAACACCCAAATCACCTTATAGCCGGCCCTCGTGTAGAACTTATTGCGCAGTTCAAATTCACCGGCAGAAATCGGACTGTGCTGAAACTCAATGACATAGCCGCCCATCAAGATGTCTGCACGATGGCATTCGCCCCTGTGTTCCACGACAATCTCACGAACATTTTCGGGAAAACGCGATTGCCATCCTCGGTGCCATTCAGACATATCGTATTTCCAGTCATCCATACACGAGGTCACATGAGCGAAGTGCCACGAATTGACTTCGCCCTGGCGAGGAATCACCTGGTTGCCGCACACAGGACAGTAATACTCTTGCCCCTTCTCCGCATCGAATGCGTGAACGCGGTGATGATCCGCTGTCAAAGCATATTCCAAAGTGATCCCTCCTCACAGAATAATCTAATCGCTGTCTTCTTGGCTGCTCGCGTCTCTCTGGAAGCCATACTCAAAAAAGCACATGTCCAGGATTTTGGCTGCCGGATACTCAATTCGGCTGCCGCAATGTTTCCGGAGCTTTTCAAACTCATCCTCATGGTCAAGATACAGGTTGCCAAGGGTTCGGATGGATTTCGCACTGAATACTTGGGGTGCTGCACCGGTATCAGCAAGAGCCTTTTTGAAATACCGATCATAGGCGGGTACGCAGCCCACAGTACCCAGCAAGATCTTGGTAAGCAAGGTATCCGTTGGGATGCCGGCACCGGACGCCACATAAGCTTCTGTAATGCTCTCGCTAAGTTTCATGATGCGGTCAGCATAATACTCCTGCGAGAGTTTCTCGGGAGAAAGGTCCCAGAGATCATCCCACTCCGGCTGATAAATCAAACGGACAACATCCGCATGGATCTTGTAATCCTTCTGCATGAGGAAAGAGTTTCGAAGCATACCCCAACTGGCCAAATACCAAGCCAAGTGCAGGCAGAGATAGTCGATCGTAGCGTCTATCTGCGGGCGCCTATTCAGCCGAAACGCTTCATGGCAGTACTCCCAAGAGAGATACCGGTGATGTGGATCATCCTTCATACTGTCATAGCACTCGTATCCGGCTTGAATGGCTTCAGCAAGTTTTTTCTGATCCACAACACAATAGGGCGGCTTACTATGGTGCGTGTGGCCCTGTACTTCGCCTTTCCTGAATACGACCCATTGTTCCTCTAAACTAATGGAATCCACGACATATCCCGCACTGATCCAGCTGGAGCAAAAGGATGCAGGGTTTGAGAGATTTGCCCAGGATGGTCTGTTCTTATATGCGTGGGTAGGGATTGGGATGATCTGGTTCAACTCATCGAAAGTAAGCTTAACAGAGTCTCCTCCGTGTTCCTTCAGCCAATTTCCAAGTGGAGCATATTTCTCTCCAATAGCCATATCCGTCACCCATTCAGTTCATGAGGCTTGAACACTCTTTTGTCCAGCGCGAAGATGCGACTGCTCACCTCTCCCACCTGGAGACCGGCCAAGGTCTCGCGGTAGATTTCCATCCGGCTGTCAAGCATATCGATCTGGGAGAGCAGCTCGCTCTCCGCACAGATGGGCTTCACTGCAGCGCCGAATTCTGGCTCTCCGTGATGGGAAAGAATCATGTGCTGCAGCAAAACGGACTTGTCTTCAGGGATCCCCAGTTCCGAAGCTACGGCAGCAACTTCCTGTGCACCCATTACGAGATGGCCAAGGAGCTGTCCTTTCACCGAATACTCCGTGACGAGGCCGAGCTGAGAGAAGGTAAACTCCTTCTCTTTGGCAAAGTCATGCAGGAACGTGCCGGCAAGTAGCAGGCTGCGATCGATGATATCCCCGTAAAGGCCGGCCAGGAAATCAGCCGTTTTCATCATGGTCGCAGTATGCATCAGAAGTCCGGAGATAAAGCCGTGGTGGACGCTTTTGGCTGCTGGGATCGTCTTCAGGGACTCCTTATGGCGGGCCATCATCGTGCTGCAGATCTGCCTGTAATCAGCATCCGTAATCGAACTGATCAGTCTCTCCACTTCTGCCATCGTAGTGTCCACATCAATGGGAGCCACCGGGACCAAGGCGGACAGGTCGTAAGTATCATTGTCGTCAGCCAAACGGATCCGATCGGCAGTAATCTGCGGGGTGCCTCTGAACTCGGAGACAGTGCCACGGATCTTCACAACATTGCCTTCATCAGCAGAGGAGATGGGGCCAGAATAGTCCCATACTTTTATTTCGATGGAGCCGGATCGATCCGACAGAGAGGCGCTCAAAAACGGCTTGCCGGTTGTGGTTGTCTTGGGATATGCAGATTTCAAAACATAGAAGCCCTCCACCTCATCCGAAAGGGACATCTCTGCGATCAATTTGTTATATTCCATCATTATTCCTCCGTAGTCGGTCTTCGTTTACTCGCCTTTGACACGAACCCCAAACCCATTGACTTCAATATCCTCGTCTGCGGGAATGAGCAAGTACTTCCGGCCATCAATGATCCTTGCCTCAACCAAGTAGCTATGCTCCGGATCGACCGAAATTGTCGCATCGGCGGTCTTAACTTCAAAGCGGCTGCTATCAATCAGATTGGCCGGGTTCAGTGTTGCTCCATCACCGAACTGGGTGACGCAACTATCACGGAACGCAAGGATCTTCTCCTCTTCCACACCGTTATCGCGCAGGATTTCTGCCGCATCACTGACGGAGAGTTCCAGCGGTTCGGGATCATGGCTCTCCTTATGCTGTTCAATCTGGTCGCGGAGTCTGTCATGGATAGACTGGACCAGTTCCATATTACAGGCATCACCCAAAGCTTCGCTGAGAACATTCTGGAATGCTTCCTTTTGCTCAGCGGCAGACATGGGAGCTGTGGTATGAAATACGCTGTCGATGACTTCCTGGTGGATCTCATCTGCCTTCCTGGAATAGAACAAGGCATTGTAGATATTTGCCGCACGATCATCAAAGGCGGGGAACAAGAATCCCAGTTCCGGTGCGGCAACGATCTGACCGGCACAGCTGTGGAACTCATTGTCTCCGGGGAAGAAGCCCAACTCCGCTTTGCGCTCCTTCACAGGACAGACACAGCAAACAACATAGGAGAATACGGCATCGGATGCATCTGCATCCATCTCGTCATTTTTATTCTTGTGTGGGACATCGTATGTGTCATATACCAGGAGGATCAGGTAGTTGCTGTCTCCAAGGTCAAGAGAGTTGATGATTTTCTGATAGAACTCCTCACGGATCTCACCGTCTTTTAGTTGCGAATCGCGCAGCGCCATGAGAAGGCGATGCTCATCACTGTCAGCTACCTGCTCCGTGGAGAAGATAATATCGATCAGGTTCTTCCCAAGTTTGCCGGAAAGAGCCTTCTTCAGCAGATTCAGGTACTTCTCTGCTTCGTCCTGCGGGAGAATCCCCATGGATTCATCAATGTATGAAACGATTTCACGGCTGCTATTGACAAAACAGCCATAGATACGGCTGATAGCATTCCGATCCATACGAAAACGGCGGCGCAGTTCGCTTACTTCTTTCAAATTCAATTTAGGTTACCTCACTTATCAAATTGGTCTGGCTGCTTGAAGCAGCATCCTCATCATATCACAGCCTGCCGATTCTGTCACATTCCGAGAACTCGTTGAATTATTCCTGCCAATCATCCTCACAGCCAGTTTCTTGAGCAATCATTATCGCAGTATCGGAGAAAACGAAGCAGTGTTTCTGCTCAGAACAAGGACACTGACAGGCCATTCTCTCTGGCTTGCTGACTCACGGTTTTGTATTGATTGTTGATTACATCCAAACAGCGTGTTCTGATGTAATCAATCGAATAGTCCCTCAAGTGTTCCACAATCTTTTCACCACACTTAACAAGAAATAAGATTTCCTACTTGGCCGACCGGTCAAGGCTTGCAACGGCCACAGGGAGAATACCCCAGTGCAATGGTCTCATCGCGGGTGCCGAAGAACTCCTGCTTGTTCTTTTCCTTCATATCGTTCACGCTGGAACAGGTGGGATGGTGGAACTTTTTCGTGTTGGTATTAAGGATATAATCTGCCTGCAACGCCTCACTTCCGGTCACTGGCTCCTGCTTTTCAAGCTCTGGGGAAGGTGTGGGAGTTACCGTAGCTGTCTTCTGCTCCTCCTGCTGAGCACCATCTGCCAGCTTGCTCTCGCCTGTGGTATAGTCAATCTCAATGCCCGGCTGGACATTGTAGGCAAAGACGCAGTAGGAAACCCCGGCACCCTTGTCTTCCACAGAATAGCCTTCCATCAAAACACCGGTAGCCAGCAGGTTATTCCCTTCAAAGATTGGGGTCACGCGATATAGGACATGGTTATTAGTCTCCTGGATGTAGTCGGCAACCATGTTCTCAAAGGGCAACATTCCCTCAATATTCAGATACCGTGTGCCCGTGATGAGGTTCTTCGTATTGGCGTTTTCACCAGTCAGCTGATAGCCAATGAGATGGCAGCGGTTATATAAGTACTTGCCATCAACCAAATCATCATAGCGGACGGTGTGCCAGCCGGTCGGCTTTACCATGCCGATGGATCCGCGCTCCTCGGTAGGCATCAAATCCTTCCCAATACATGCGTAAGTCACCCCGCAGCGACCGAGACTATCCAAATCACTGTAGGTCTCAAAGGATTGGGTTGTCAGCTCTGCAGCGGAGAAATAAGGAACATTCCCATTGACCGAGGTATATGCCTTACCGCTATACGCAGGCACATCGCTCGTAGAGAACCGAGAGACTGTCGTGATCTCTGCAGAAGCACTCGATTCAGCTTGCTGATCCGGCGATGTGGCCAGTTCTACCACTTGACTTGGCTCCGCTTCTCCCTCTCTTGAATCATCGTCAGAGGTTCCAGCGGGATCCGTCTCTGAGGACTCCACCGGCGTGCTATCCTGCGAGTCAGAGATCTCGGTCTGCAAGGACGAGCTCGGACTATGATCGGACGGTGCCGTGTCACAGCCGCAGGCAGAAAGCGTAGAAATACAGAGTGCAAAGATCAAAAAGCAGGAAAGGATGCGCGATTTCATCTCAGATAAACCTCCATGGAAATTCGCTCGTGAGAGTGCCCGGTAAACTCAACCGACTCACATATTTTCCAGTTGCCTCCGGAGAGGTCAATATCAAAGTGCTGATCAGCGGGGTACGTTCTGTGCCATCTGAAAATGATGATCTTCTCAATCCACCGTTCAAATGGTGCCAGAGCGGCATCTTCAACAAAACAGTAATCGCCATCAACCGCTTCCTGCAGGAAAGCGTCATCCACATTCAGGTGCTGAATGGATTCCGCATCAAATTGTTGGGCTGAGTAGTGGTTCATCCAGAGCCTAGCATCACCGACCAGCGCGGCAATATGCGCCCGCAGCACTCTGTCTTGGCTCTGGCGTCGATGGTTGAACATCATGCCTCCATTATCATCTAAGCAGGCAATCACGATCATAGCGAAATCCCTTCCTTCAGTCTTCCACCTCGGTTGCGGTGAACTGCGTCATGTCACAGAACCCCTTCTCGGCCAACTCCTTGATCATCGAATCGGCATTGGCCCGCACGATTCTTGACACCTCATAATTGGTTCCACTTGCAGCGTACAGCAGCAACAACTGATCCTCCGGATCATAAACGGCCTCTTCCGCTTCCAGCGCGATCAGAGTCTGATCCTCGGCATCTCTCAACAGTGCTCTCATAGGTTACCTCCGTCAGTCATCCAGCAATTCTTCGATTTCCTCGATCTTTTCATCGAGATCTTCACATCGCTCCTCCCACTCATCGTAGGCATCGCTGCAAGGATCGTCCGGCTCCTGATCGTCAAGCTCGTCGCGCTCATCGCGCAGCTCTTCCAACTTGGCTTCCAATTCATCGCGATCCATATCATCCAGGTCCTCGTCGTCAAAAGAGCAGCTCACAGAAACCTCAGCATCCTCCAGAGCAGAAAGGGCACTCATTATCGCAGCAAAGCCGAAGGCTTTCTCGCCAGTGCTAAGCTCTCCATCACCATTAAAGTCGAATAAGCTACCAAACAAACCGCTCACGGTTCACATCTCCCTTCCAATAATTGAATCCTTTGGTGGTATTCGAATCATAGCAGATGCCCTGTCCAAAAATACGGACAGAGTTCGCCAAAAACAACAAAAGATGTGAGGCCGCCATGCGGAAGCCCCACATCCTACTTAATCTACAAAGGTCAATCCTTCTGCAATTCCTAGCACGATAAGCTCCATCTCCGACCGAACTTTTGTCTCAGACACTGTAATCCGGTAATCTCGGATAGTGTAGTCAGCTCCAACGGTAGCAGGATAGATATCAATGGCATCTTCGACATAAAGGTCAGCCAGAACAAAACCATTCTCGGCGTGGTCCTTCAAGAGAACTCGGCAATCCGAGCAAAAGTGAGAAACCTTCAGTCCCTTCGTCTCTATTGGAAGATCTACGGTACAGGTGTGGGAGCAGGTATCGCGCCGCCCGGTATAGCCAGCGCATGATGCAAAGCTAAAGATTCCGGTGGTCTGAATGGGCGCAATCTCGTACTTTGAAAAAGGAAAACTAGGATCGTAAATCCGTATTTCATTGCTCTGGCCAGTTGTGAGATTGAGGATCACCGGCGCCTGATAGCGCTCCCTATTTCCACTCCCACAAAGGGAACACACCTCTGGCTGGCGATAGGTCAGATAAAGCGCAGTACCAGAGATTACGATTGCAGCACATAGTAAGCCTACCATCAGATGTCTCCAGTTGCCTCTGATCCACCCTCGCATAAGTTCCTCCTCAAAAGCTGACCAATATCACGGTCAACATTTTCTCTCATTGTACCGTAAAATGATGATGATTGCAACCAATACTGGTCAATGGGGAGAGATCATATGGAACAGAAAATCCGTCGTGACCGCAACATGGGGTCTAATCTCAGGCGGCTGCGTGATCAGTATGGCATTTCACAAGAGAAGCTCTGCGCTGAGCTCCAGCGTCGCGGCTGTGATATCGGTCGAACCGCTTATGCCAAGTACGAATCTGGAGAACTGAACATCAAGGCAAGCGTCATTATTGAGCTGCGCAAATTCTACAACTGCAGCTATGACGAGTTCTTTGCCGGCTTAGACGAATAAATCGGGGCAGCACGCTTGTGCTACCCCGATTTTCTATTCCTTGAGTTCGAAGATGTACTTCAGTGAGAAAGTGCGCCTTAGCAGTACATCGCTGAGTATGATGAGGTTGATAGGTGCTTTGAATTCTTTGCTCGTAACCGTAACACAGCTTTACCTGATAACGCTATGTCTCTTTAAGTCCAAAACCTCTGTGGCAGAAGCCTGTCAGATTGGACAAATAATCGGAGATTTCCTCCGTATCTGTCATCCCATCCGGTATCTGGACCTCTTTGGGCAGCGAATCAAGATCCTCCGCTAAGTCCACATCCCACTCGATGTTGACGGCTTTCAAATAACGATTGGTATCCATATTCAGTTCCTCACTCTGACAGTTTTCCAAGACACCCGCTGAGCAGAAGTCCTTCAAGATTTTTAGGTGAATTGATTCTTCCTCCGGGAGGAGGATTGTCACCGAGTTTCAACTCGGTGACAATTCCACTCTTGAAATGAAGAAATACACGATACCCATTATCCAGCAACCATGTAGATAAAAACACCGACTGATCCGTGTGGATGTTCTCTACATGAAATCGAATTGCCCGCTGCGTCTGGTAATAGCCGATGAAGAACTGATGTCCTTTCGGCAGGTTACGAGGCATGGTCCAATAGTCTTCGTACCAGTGATACTCCATAATCAGCCCTCCGTTTCAGCGCAGACATTGTGGATCAGCTCACTCATGCAGTCGAAAAACCGCTGGGAGCACTGGGCACCCTTAGCTCTCATGTACCGCAGGTGCTCACACTTCCCATTTTCGATCGTGACGCTGGTCAGCTTCTCATTGATCCATCCCTGTGTGCGGAGAGGGACATTGACTCCATATTTCCGCATCAGGTAGTTGACAATAGAAAAAGCGTTGCAGCAGTACCGACTGCGATAGAACTTCACAGTCTGGTTTTGCAGGACACCACCATCTTTGGTGGTTCGGATCGCTTCTTGAACGGCCTGCTCGGACAGTCGATTCTGCTCTTCACAGAATGCTCTCTCTTCGGCTTCGGCCTTAGTTCTCCGCTCCTTCGCCACTTCGTCTTCCTTCTTTCGATACACAGCTGACAGTGCAACGCACTTATCAAGCTCACCGAGGATCAGGGCACCGACATAATCTGGGAAACTTTCGCCTCCGTTTTCTTTGGATGCCCCAAAACACGCAACATTGTTGTCAAACAGCTTCTTGATGTAGGATGCTTGGCAAGCTGGGTCGCTGCCCAGGAGCATGATTCTCTCCCGCTCACGCCGGACAGCTTCCAAGACAGCATCATCGCCAGACTTGCGGAGATTATCGAAATAATCATTGCGGGCATCCTTGTTACCATACAACTCTGCGACAGCTGCAGGGTATCCGGCGTGGTCGATCAGATAGAAATCCGTGATTCGCAGAGGAACCAGATAGTCCCGGATCTCCGCATAAAGGAGATAGTTATCATTCTCTGCGCGGGGATACTGGATGTCCGGCTTCCCGTCACTTCTCCATAGCCGATAGGAAACCGTGCCATCAGAGATTTCTCGTTCGAACACAGCTCTCATTTTCTTACCATCTCGGTTAAAATTGCCATCATAAAACAGCGGTTTCATCAATCGTGCATTGCTCACAATCGTTCCTCCAATCATTCGAAAGTCTTCAGGATGTGTTCGTGTTCAATAAGATGCGTGAAATCATCTGCATTGCCATCGCCATAGGCAATGGTCTGCAGGCACTGCTTGTCCGAAGAATACTCCACCCAAGCAAGGCGGACAGCGCCCTCTTTGAAGCGGTCATTGAGATGTTCTCCACGCAGCTCTATAAAGATGCCGGGATAGTCGTGGTCAGACTTGATCCCGACCACGATCTCACCAATTGGTGTCTTGGCAATCAGTTCATCATTCATCGTCATCATCCTCCATAGAACCAGGCAGTGCCTTACTTCGTGTGCGCCGGTCAATACCGCTCATCATCGCTCTCACTTTCTCAAGCCGAACCAGATCGATTTCATCGTCATCGCTGGGCGAGGCCAGTTCCGGTGGTGGGAAAATGTCATTCTTCGAAATAAATGCAGAATAGAAGATGGCAAGTTCTTCCTCCCAAGCGGCCTTGTAAAACTCAAAGTCGGCCTCAATCTCAATGTACTGGGCCGGCGTACAAGTTACACAGATCTTCTTGTGCGGCCGTCCCGATTGGGTGCCGACCGTACCGCAGCAGTGACCGCTGCCAAGATGCTTGTAGGCAATCTGTACGATGAGCTTTCTCTCCCAAAAATTGTGATACCGGATGAAGTAGTCTCGCTCTGCGGTGTCTTCAATGTCCTCTTCTGAAATGCCATACTTGGCCATCAGGCGGTTGAGAAGTGCTTCGGCATTCTCTTTTTCGCCGCCAACGCCACGCTCGGCCAGGGCCTTCACGCGTTCCAGGCGCCGCAACAATTCCTCTCGCTCAGTCATACCGCTTCCACCCCCTCTGCAGGAACGAAGTTCGCAAACTCGGTTTCGGCGTTAGGCCGGTGGAGGCACAGGTCAACGATGTCAATGCAGTTATAACAAGGCGACTGGTATGTCGCCTTGTTCTTATGCAGGCAGAGTCCGCAAGGCGGCATATCTGCCATCTGACCGTCAGATCGTCTTTGGTAGAAACCTTTCACGGTACACCTCCATCAGTCATTCTTCTGACCAAGTAGGTCAATCGAAA
>ENA-OYYO01000017-OYYO01000017.1-human-gut-metagenome-genome-assembly--contig:-NODE-17-length-38860-cov-6.633810_pt1 | contig 38860 bp, 53 predicted proteins | sample MGYA00243250_ERZ653451 | MGnify/ENA primary metagenome ERZ653451 (study PRJEB26926, sample SAMN06165176) | human gut metagenome | biome: ENVO:00009003; feature: ENVO:2100002; material: ENVO:00002003... | reverse complement strand
AGCGTCAGATGTGTATAAGAGACAGATATAGCACTCGGAGAGCAAATCGCAAAACTCGAAAAGGAAGTTTCGCAGCCCATAGCTGCCGCAGAGGATTATTTCTTGCGCGAGGGCCGCAATTCGCTCGTCGCCGGAATCGACGCGCTCAAATCGCGGCTGATGAAGCGCGAGCAGATCGAGAAGAACAACCAGCGCATCGCCGAACTCGAAAAATCCCTCCGGATGCAGTCGGAAGAACTCGCGCAGTTGGAGGGCATAGAGTTCACGATGGCGGCATTCTCGAAAGCCCGCACGGAGGCCATCGAAAGCAAGATCAACGGGCTGTTCGACTTCGTGAAGTTCCGCCTCTTCGAGACACAGATCAACGGAGGTGAAGTGGAAACGTGCGAAGCAATGGTGAACGGCGTGCCGTTCTCCGATGCCAATACCGCAGGGCAATTCAACGCGGGTATCGACATCATCAACGCGATATGCCGTTTCGAGGGCATTTCCGCCCCGATTTTCGCCGATGGTTCGGAGAGCGTCAATACCCTGCATCCGACACAATCGCAGGTTATCCGCCTGTTCGTATCGCTCGACGACAAGCTCGTCATCAAACACAACGGGAAACCGGCTCAACCGCAGAGCCTTTTCGACTAATAATCATTCACTTAAAATTCAACGCAATTATGAAAACCGAAGAACAGAAAAGCGCATTTATCCTCCGCGTGGAGGAGATGGTAAAAGAGATCGAAACACTGATGCCGGAGGGGGGGGGCGATGAGAGGTCTTGCATCCTCCTCGTAAGCGAGAAGCCGCAAGACAGCGACATGACTGCCCAATGTATAGCGATCATGGGAAACGGCAAAAGGCTGATCGAAAGCATGGCCGCATTCATCGAACGGCCCAACATGGCAGAAGTCGTGTCTCTCGGTGCAAAACTCGCCGCTCTTAAAAAACTCGCAGAAAATTAACATTCAAAATCAACTTTACAATGAATCAAGCAATAGCAAAGCAGGATCGCCCCGTCGATCTGCTCAAAGCAACAATCAATGCTCCGTCGGTACAGGAGCAGTTCAAGAACGCCCTCGGCGAACACAAGGATACGTTCGTCGCATCGCTCATCGACCTCTATACGGGCGACCGGTCGTTGCAGACCTGTAAGCCCTCGGTAGTCATCGCCGAAGCACTCCGCGCGGCGACCCTCCGCCTGCCTCTGAACAAGGCCCTCGGTTTCGCCTACATCGTGGTTTACAACAACTCGGTAAAACAGGCTGACGGCTCATGGGTCAAAGTCCCTACACCGACGTTCATCCCCGGCTACAAGGGCTATATCCAGCTCGCCATGCGAACGGGGCAGTACCGGACGATCAATGCCGATGTAGTCTATGAGGGCGAAGTCCGCAAGGTGAACAAGCTCACGGGAGAGATCGCTTTCGACGGCGAAAAGACCTCCGACAAGATCATCGGCTACTTCTGCTATTTCGAGCTGCTCAACGGCTTTTCCAAGACGCTCTATGTAACCGTCGAGGATATGGCCGCCTACGCCAAGCGGTATTCTCCCTCCGTGAAGAAAGAAACGACCGTCGCGCAGCTCATCGCCAAAGCCAACGACGGCATCATCGGCAAGAAAGTCGGATGGGAGGGCAACTTCAACGACATGGCTCTGAAAACGGTGATTCGCCGCCTGCTGTCGAAATACGGCTATCTCTCCGTCGAGATGCAGAACGCGATGGCTCACGATGTCGAGGATGAGGCCATGTCGAACCGCAACGACACGCTCGATAATGCCGCAGCGCAGACGGTCGATCTCTCGGCAACGAAATACGAGGAGGTCGATACGGAAACGGGGGAAGTCAAGGAAACCGGATCGGAGCAGGCCGCACCCGCTCCTGCACCTGAATACTGATCTGACGGCACGAGAGTATGATCTTGAAATGTTTGGGGAGTTCATCACGGGGCAACTGCTACATCCTCGAAGCGGCCGATGAAACTTTGATCGTCGAGGCGGGAATACCGATGCGCGACATCAAAAAGGGTCTCGGCTGGCAGCTCGGCAAGGTGGTAGGATGCCTCGTATCTCACCGACACGAAGATCATGCAAGGTCGTTGAACGACTTTCTCACCTGCGGCATCCGCGTACTGGCTCTCGCCGATGTATTCGACGCCGCCAATCCGAGAAATCGCGTATTCTGCAAGATAATCGAACCGATGCACGGCTACAAAGTGGGAGGCTTCAAGGTCTTCGTACTGCCGGTCGTCCACGATGTGCCGTGCGTCGGGTTCGTCATCGAGCATCAGGAGATGGGACGCCTGCTTTTCATCACCGATACGATGATGCTGGAATACCGGCTGCCGAACCTGAATCACATCATGATCGAGGCGAACTACTCCGATGCAATCTTGCAGCGCAATATCGACAGTGGGCGGATGCCTCCCGCCATGCGGGGACGGCTGCTGGGTTCGCACATGGAATTGCAGACGACGAAAGAGATTTTGCGGACGACCGACCTATCGGCGGCAAATGAGGTGATTTTACTGCATCTCTCCGACGGCAACAGCAATGCCAAAGGATTCGCCGAAGAAGTTCGGCAAATCGCCGGAAAACCGGCATATATCGCCCGTGCAGGATTGGAGGTCAATCTCGATAAAATGCCCTACTGATATGCGACCCGTGCCGAACGATATAGTTTCAACGCTGATCCGCTACCTGCCGCAGATACTCGAAAACGTGCAGATAGACAGCGGAAATACGCGGCTCATCAATGCCGTAAGACTGACAAAAAGGATTATTCCACGATTAAAGAAAATTGAGAATAAAAAAAATACCAAACCCTAACGGAAACAAATTCGTCTTGCCAAAGGGATATACTGACCTCGGATGGCAACTCGATTTTAATGCTTCCGAACTAAAAAAATGTAGGGAAGCCGGGCATATCCGGCGGAAGTTCGATAATTCCAAATACCTGTATCGGTGTAACGATGTGGTATATATCTGCGATCAATGCAAGAATGTACACCATGTCGATATGAGTGATTAAAAAATCGAATGCAATGCTGATAGTAAAGCAGGACAAGACCCGCAAGGAGGAAGAGGGACAGATATTCGTCGAACTCACGATTTACCGTGATGTCAGGAATATCGCAGACTGCAACCGCCTCGGATATTGGTGCGACAAAGCGCATCTGTCGCACTTCATCATGGAATGCGCGAAATGTTTTACGCAAGACGAATTAAAAAACATACTGAAAATGAACGGAAACAATATTTACATCGAGAAAAACAACCTGCTCGATGCCTACAAGAAAGGCAATGCCGATAACAAGAAGATGCTCGAAAATCTCTTCGGCAAGGAGATGTTCCGCCCGAAAAACATCATGGAGCGCATCAAGACCTTTGATGACGCATTCAAGGAACTCGGCGAGCACCATCCGCTCGTAAAAGAATACCACAAACGGCATCTGTTCCTCGAAGACGATTCGGATATTAGCTCCGATCTCGTAGCCTACCTCAAACTCCGCATCATTACCGCCGCTCTCAACGAGGGTTGGACACCGCAGTTCACCGAGGACGAATACCGCTACTTCCCGTGGTTTTGGCTCTACACCAAGGAGGAGATCGCCAAGATGGACAAGGAGGAGCGCAAGAAAGTTGTCCTGTTCAGCGGGCATGCGTCTTACGGCTCGCCTGCCGGTTTTGCGTATGCGTATTCGGCTTACTCGCCCTCGACTACGTTTGCGGCTTTCGGGTCTCGCCTTTGCTTCAAATCGTCCGCGCTGGCGAAATACGCAGGTGAACAATTCGCTGAAATCTACTTTGCTTTCGTGGGGAAATAGATGATGGGAGGATGGATAAAAATATATCAAACCATTCGGGAGCATTGGATATGGAATGATCCGCGAAAATTGAAGTGGTGGATCGACCTGCTGATGCTCGCCGAATGGAGAGATAGCAAACGCCTTGTTGGATCAGACCTCGTAACCATCAAACGGGGGCAATTGATCGCATCCGTCCACTATCTCCGCGAGCGGTGGGCATACAAAGATGACAACGGGGTGCAGCGCAAGCCGTCCGAGCATACCATCCTCAAATTTCTATCTCTCCTCGAAGCAGATCAGATGATAAGCCGCGCGAAACACCCTGCTACCCATGCAACGATGATTGCGATAGTTAATTACGATGATTACCAGCAGAATAGCACAGCAGGATGCAACGAGGGCAGCAACGACCCCTGCAACGACCCCTGCAACGACCCCTGCACAGAAGATAAGAATAATAAGAATATAAAAGACAATAGAGAGGGGAAAAGTGGAAAAAGCGAAAAACGCTTTTCCCCGCCCTCTATCGAGGAGGTTGATTCTTATATCAGGGAAAAGGGGTACACGGTGGATGCCGAGCGATTCGTGAACTTCTACGAGAGCAAGGGATGGTATGTCGGCAAAAACAAGATGAAAAACTGGCGTGCGGCGGTGGCAACATGGCAAAAAGAAGACAACAAACGAAATGGGATCAATCAACAAAGATCATGTGATAAACGTCGAGGGACTGAGGCGACAGCTACTCGCCCGGAAGACTACGAGGGGAAATTTTAAGTGGTCGGTGAGCTTGAAGCAGGCAGCGGACATTCTGCTGGCAGCATATCAGGCGGAAGTCGAATACCGCCACCGCAGGTTCATCGAGGACAAGGCGACCAAAACCAACATCGAACGGCTGGCCGCATTCCTGATCCGCGACGATGCCAAGTTCGGGGTAATGCTCTGCGGCGTACCCGGCAATGGTAAAACAACTCTCCTGTATGCCTTTCAGTCGGCGGTGAATTGGCTCAACGACATAGGGCATTTCGAGGGCAAACGGGCCGGTATTCGGATCGTCGATGCAAAGGAGGTAGTTATGCTCGCAAAGGATTTCGAGGCATTCCGTAACCTACGCAATATGCCGATGATCGCCATTGAGGACATGGGGCGCGAACCGATAGAGGTTCTCGACTATGGGAACATCCTCAATCCGGTTGTCGATATGCTCGAATATCGCTACAACATGCAGCTCTTCACGTTCATCACGACCAATCTCACGAAATCGCAAATCCGCGAGAAGTACGGCAACCGCATCGCAGACCGATTCAACGAGATGCTCGAAGTCATCATTTTCAAGAATGAGACCTATCGGGACAAATGAAATTAAGGCGATTTGCCGCGAGTTTCAGGTAACGGCGATAAGATGGTCGGATAATCCGAAATAATGCGGCATATCGCAGAAAACAGAGCAAAGACACAAAATTCAACGCAATGGGGACAGAAGTAAAATTAAAACGGGAGGCAATCGAGCGACGCATCGCCGAATTGGAGGGCAAGATGCCCGACATCCAAGCCTCCAAAGAGGGAGCCGAAGCGCGGGCAACGATCCGCAGGCTGAAAGCGCGGCTCAAAACCTATCCGCAAGAGCCGAAAAAGCGGATTTACAAAGTCAAGGCCCGATTCATTTTCGACGGCGTTTTCGAGATTCGCGCCCACACTCGCAAAGAGTCCGTGCAGATGGCAAAAATCGGATGCGGGATGAACATCGGAGAAATCCACACCTGCTACGGGACTGACGTAGATTGGGAATTTGATTGCAAACCGGATAAAATCGTGAAATAACCGATACCATGACACAAGACGAATTTGACGCACTACGATTTTGCGCAGGCATGATCGCAGAATACAGAGGAAGCTGGTATAAAGTCATATCATGCAACTTTCCCGAACGCTTATTTGCCTTATGCGATGACAGCGGAATTGATGCAGACGACCCGATGTGGGTGCGTTGCGAAAATGTTTCACAAGTAAGATATAGTTAATCATGATTCACATAGGAGCTATCAGGAAAATATTTCGCGGCTGGCGCATCCTCATCTGCGCATGGGTGGACGACAATAGCCCGCTGAAATCGCAGTTTTTCATGCTCTTTCGCGGCGATAACGGGAAAGAGTACATCAGGATCGGAAAGGGGTACGCCCCCAAGACAGACACCTACCCACGCATGGTCGTTACGCGCTGGTCGATCATCCGGTATGTCGGGGAACGCCATTGGGAGAAATCCTTTGTGTGGTTCGGCCTCGGTAAATTCATGGACGGCAGGGATATGTAATAATCAATAATTCAACGCAACTATGAAAGAGAATAAAATCAGTATCGAAATCACCGCTGACGGTTGGAAAACCGATGTAACGATCAACGGCAAAACCTATTCCGAACGGCATATCGGACATTATGGCAGCTCGGAGTGCGTCGAGGGGAACTTTGAAGAAGATGATGAAATCCCCGAATCAATCTACGATGCGCTCAACGACTTTTTCTGCTTCGGCTGCCAACAGGCATTGGCGCAGTTTGAAATTGAAGAGGGAATCGAGGAGGAATAGTCATGGAGATCAAACCAAAATTTCAGTTCGTCGAGGGTAGTTTCGATACCCAACGGGTAAAACTACTCTGCATACCGGATGATAATCACGGACGGGTCGATCTCTGCATCAAAGACCCCGACTGCGGATGGAATATCCCTATCGGCCAAATAAAGCTATTCAGCCGCGATTTGTACCGCGACTTCAAAGAAACACTACCCGACGCTACGAAACTCGGAGAAGAGATCGCACGTCGATGGAATGAATGCGAAACCAAAAAATAAGGCGATATAAAACTGCTATACATCGACTTATTCTGCGGAGCTGGCGGAACCTCTACCGGCGTTGAGAACGCTCGCCATGATGGACGGCAATGTGCAAAGGTCATCGGGTGCGTAAACCATGATGCAAATGCGATTGCCTCTCATGCCGCTAATCATCCCGACGCGCTGCACTTCACGGAGGATATTCGCACGCTGGAACTCTCGCCGCTGACAGCTCATATCGCCGAAATGCGGCGGCAATATCCCGATGCGTTCGTCGTCTTGTGGGCCAGTCTCGAATGTACGAATTTCAGCAAGGCCAAAGGCGGCCAGTCCCGCGATGCCGACAGCCGGACGCTGGCCGAGCATCTCTTCCGATACATCGAGGCTATCAACCCCGACTACATTCAGATCGAGAACGTCGAGGAGTTCATGTCATGGGGCGACCTCGACGAGAACGGCAAGCCGATCAGTAAAGATGCAGGACGGCTGTATCAGCAATGGGTGTCGAATGTCTGCGGCTACGGTTATCGGTTCGCGCATCGGATTCTAAACTCGGCCGATTACGGGGCATACACCACTCGTCGCCGATTCTTCGGCATCTTCGCCAAAGAGAGCCTCCCGATAGTGTTCCCCGAACCGACGCACAGCAAGGACGGCGCAACGGGATTATTCGGTCGGACGCAACGCTGGAAGCCCGTGCGCGAGGTGCTGGACTTTTCCGATGAGGGCGAAAGTATTTTCGGGCGCAAGAAACCGCTCGTCGATGCGACCCTCGAACGCATCTACGCGGGTCTCATCAAGTTTGTTGCAGGCGGCAAAGAGGCATTCTTGGTGAAATGGAACTCGATGAGTCAAACCGGGAAATACCACGCACCGAGCATCGACGAACCTTGCCCGACCGTTGCAACGCAGAATAGGCTCGGCATTGCGCAGGTCAATTTCCTTTCCAAGCATTACGGAGGCAGTCCGGAGGGCAAATGCGTTTCGGTCGAAGAGCCTGCGGGGACAATAACGACATGGGATCATCACTCGTTCATCACGGCATATTACGGGAACGGGCATAACCACTCCATCGACGCACCCGCGCCGACGCTGACCACAAGGGATAGGCTCGCGTTCGTGGATATGCAGTACGGGAACGGAGCGCCCTGCGACATCGAAAGCCCTGCACCGACGGTTACAACCAATCCGAAACTCCAGCTCGTAACCTGCCGAATGGAGCAGCAGATACCCACCGCGCGGATCATCGAGATCATCGGACAAAAGCCCCTATTCGGGCATACGTCCGGCAAAGGCGGCAAAACGATATGGATGTGTTTCTTAAAAAACGAGAAATCGAATGAAACGCACCTATGAGATTCAGGTCTGCATCCCGTCCGGATGTCGGCTGGTTGGATGCAAGACTGACGGAGATATTGCCGTCGTAATCTTTGAAGATGTCAGCGGCCCCGAAATCCGGCAAATCGGATTCATCCGAGAGCCTACGGGAGAAATTGAAGATGAAGATAATGAATAACTCACAAAACGAATAAAACATGACGAGACCCTGCAAATGCGGCGAATGCGCCTTTTTCAAGAATGAAGATGCAAACGGCTACGGACATTGCATCATCACTCTGAATCAATACCGATGCGACGACCTCTGCAAATTCAAAGAGGATCATATGTCGGACGTGGAAACCCTACGAGCACTACATCATTACCAAAAATGGAGGCGCGGCGGGAACGGGAGGCCGCCGCATCCCTTTGTCGTCGGTCAGACGATAGACAATGCGATCCGCGCTTTGCGCCGCATAACCAAAGACACCCCGAAATTCTAACTCAAAACATCTATCATCATGTGGTTTACAACAAAAGTTCGTTATGAAAAGACGAGAGAGAACGGTTCTCTGAAAACCATCACGGAGCCGTATTTGGTCGATGCCCTTTCATTCACGGAGGCAGAGGCCCGCATCACCAACGAGATGATGCCCTATACGTCGGGAGCATTCTCGGTATCGGCCGTGAAGCGCAGCAACATCTCGGAAATCTTTTGGGATGAGAACGGCGATCACTTCTACAAGGCCAAGATCAACCTCATCACGCTCGACGAAAATACGGGCGCAGAGCGCAAGAAAGCGATCTATATCCTCGTACAGGCATCCGACCTGAATCAAGCCGCCAAGAACCTCGCCGAGGGTATGAGAGGTACAGTATCGGATTATGAGGTCGCCTCCATCGTCAAGACCCCGATTGTCGATGCCTATAAAATCGCCGAGAAATGAACGCGCGGCAATTCTTCGACAAAGTAGCTCTCATGCGGAAGCTGCAAAAGGAGTATTTCCGCACTCGGTCGAAAACCGCGCTCAATCAGAGTAAGGCGGTCGAGCGGGAAGTCGATGCCTAGATTGCGCGGGTGCATGACGCGCTCGGCACTCCGGCGACCAAGCAACCCGAACAACGGAACATATTTGAGGAGGGCGCATCATGGTAGGGCTGGCAGAGGTATTCATGGATTTGGAGCGGGTCATAAATTCCCTGATCTCATGGGTATATCAACGCCCACAATGCGGATGGGGTTATATCGAAACCCGCCGTCCCTGCAAAGGTTATCCGAAGAGGTCGTTTTGGCAGCGAATACGCTCGAATCCGATGCGACGCAATTACCATTAAGGCCGACAGTAGATAATGTAAAATACCCGCATTTCCGCGCGAAATAGCAATAAGTTTTGAATCATGGAAACAACCTACAATAAAGACATAGCTCATTGCAGCGGCTATTGCCTCTCGATCCGCCAATGGTCGGGACGCCCGTACAACTCGCCGCAGGTAGAAATTGCCCGCCTCGACCAGCCTATCGGCATCCAGCGAATAGAACTGCATTATCATAGCGAAAACGATACGATCACCTCCCGCATCGACGGTCGGGAATGGATCGACGCAGACTGCTATGAAATCGCCAAGAATGACGGCCTCAATACGACTGACTTCAAGGAGTGGTTCTTCGGCCGACATCCGAAAGAGGATAAAGTCTTTCATGGTGTCATCATTCACTTCACGGATTTTCGGTATTGATATGAGGCATCAAGAAAGCGTTATCCAGCAAACCTGCGTCCGTTGGTTTCGGATGCAATACCCACAGCTCGCCCTGCTCCTCTTCGCCGTTCCGAATGGCGGGGCTCGGCTTCGCTCCGAGGCGGCGATCATGAAAGCGGAGGGAACAATGAAAGGCGTCGCCGATCTCCTGCTCCTATTTCCGGCAAAGCAATTTCACGGCCTATGCGTGGAGATGAAGACCCCGACGGGCCGACAACAGCCATCGCAAAAGGCATGGCAGGAGCGGGCGGAATGGGCCGGATACAAGTATGTCATCTGCCGTTCTTTCGACGAGTTTATGGCCGAAATAGATGCCTATTTGAAGTAAACTTTATTTTTTTACCTCAATACATGCCTATTAGGTACTATTTTTATACCTTTGTGGTATCTACCTTAAAAATGAACAGTTATGAGTAAAGAGAACAAACCTCTGAAAGCCATCGAAGCCGATTTCGTCTCGCTGGAATTGGATCGGTTGGAGCTGAATGAGGGTCAGCTCGACGGCCTCCCAGCGAATCCCCGCGAGATTTTGGAGACGAAGCTCGACCTCCTGAAAAGGGATATTCAGGCATACCCCGAACTGATGAAATACCGTATGCTGCTGGTATATCCGCTCGACAACGGCAAATACATCATCATCGGCGGCAATATGCGCTATCGGGCCATGCTTGAACTCGGCTACAAGGATGCCCCGTGCGTCATCATCCCGAAAGAAACCTCCATCGAAAAACTGAAAGCCTACACGATCCTCGACAACTCCGGTTTCGGTCGGTGGGAGTGGTCGATGCTGGCGAACGAATGGGACGCCGACGCTTTGGCCGCATGGGGCCTCGACCTGCCGATGAATGAAAGCGAGATCGACGTAGATAGCTTTTTCGACAAGATCGATAAGGAGGCCGAGAAAGACAAAGGCGAGAAAATCACCGTCTCGATTCCCGATGAGTATGCCGACCAAAAGGAGGAGATCAAATCCCGTATCGAGGCAACGCTCATGGGCGAGTTCGAGGGCATCAATATCAAGTGATGAAAATCCATCTCGCAGGCAACAATCCCTATCCGGGCATAATCCTGATCCGCTTGTATGAGAGCTGGATCGGCGAACGTCTCGGAAAATTCGGGGTGGGGGTATTTAACGACCTGTATTTCAGAGTATTTGAATAGAACACCTCTTAAAGAGATTAACAAGGATGCTATGAGGATATTTCTTGCCGGAGGAATTTCAGGCAACCTCCGCGAATTTTGGCAAAAGGTTATGAAAGGTTACTGTGCATCGCCCAACAGCCGCAAAGAAGTCATCGAAGCGATGAACAGCTTTCTCGCGGGCGACAAGGACAAAATAATGCGGGAATCCATCTACGGAGCGGACTTCTTCGTCGGGGACGGGGATAGCACCCTATCAGGTATCAATGTCCTCGAAAGCTACTACTACCTGCGGAAGAACGAGGATTTCATGCCTCTCGTCAGGCATTTCGGGTCATTCCTGCTCGATAGCGGGGCTTATACGTTCATGGCCAGTTCCCACAAGGGCGGCTGTGATTGGGATGCCTATGTATCGGAGTATGCCGACTTCATCAACCGCTTAGACGTAAAACTCTTTTTAGAGTTGGATATTGACAGCGTCGTCGGGCTGGCGGAGGTCGAGCGGTTGCGGCACAAGCTCGAAAGGATGACGGGCAAGAAGCCCATCCCCGTATGGCACAAGAACCGAGGCAAGGAGTATTTCGTCAAGATGTGCGAGGAATACCCCTATGTCGCCATCGGAGGCATCGTAACGAAAGAAATTCCCCGCAAAGTCTATGAGACGGCGTTTCCGTGGTTCATCAACACCGCCCACAAGCACAAGGCGAAGATTCACGGGCTGGGATACACCACCGTCGCCAACCTGCAAAAGTATCGGTTCGATTCGGTCGATAGCACCGCATGGCTCTACGGCAATCGCGGCGGCTACATCTGCAAGTTCAACCCGCGCACCGGATTGATGGAGCATATGAGCAAAGAGGGATGCAGGCTCAAATCGAGAGAGGGCGCGGTAAACAACTTCAACGAGTGGGTCAAGTTCAGCCGATACGCCGAAAAATTCCTGTAATTCCGATTCTTACTTAAAAGGCAACAAGGATATGAAAGATTCTGTCATCATCGTATCGGGAGGCATGGATAGCATCACCCTCCTGCATGAAAAGGCCGAGGAAATCGCATTGGCCGTAACGTTCGACTATGGGAGCAACCACAACAAGCGCGAGGCCGAGTGCGCCGCGCGGCATTGCCAGCAGCTCGGCATCGAACACATCATCATCCCGCTTGCATTCATCGGTCAGTATTTCAAATCCTCGCTTTTGGAGGGCGCGGACGCCGTGCCGGAGGGACACTACGAGGCCGAAAACATGAAATCGACCGTCGTGCCGTTCCGCAATGGCATCATGCTTTCTGTGGCCTGCGGGCTTGCCGAAAGCAGAAAGTTGAGCAAGGTACTCATCGCCAATCACGGCGGCGACCATGCGATCTATCCCGATTGCCGCGCGGGATTCGTGCATTCCATGTCGGAGGCCATGCGGCACGGCACCTACATCGGGGTACAGATCGACGCGCCCTATACAGGCATCAGGAAATCCGACATCGCCCGCATCGGCAAACGGCTCGGTCTCGACTACTCCACGACCTACTCCTGCTACAAGGGCGGCGAAAAGCATTGCGGCAAGTGCGGGACATGCGTCGAGCGCAAGGAAGCCCTCCGAGACGCCGAAATCGAAGATACGACGGAGTATGAAACGGAGTAACGCCAATCTCATCACGCTGAATGTCGTATTCGTAGTATGCCTGCTCGTGGCGAACGTCGTCACGAGCAAGGTTCTCGATACCGGCATCCATATCGGCGGGGTTCCGATTCTCATTCCGGGCGCGGCTCTGACCTACGCCATGACTTTCCTATGTACGGATGTCATCGGCGAGATATGGGGCAAGAAAGAGGCAAACAAGGCCGTCATCAGGGGTTTTGCCGCCCAACTTGTCGCCCTCGTCCTGATTATCCTGACGATGTATCTCCCCGCCTATGACGAGGAAATGCAACGGGCCTACCGGATGCTGCTCGGTCAGACGCCGGTATTCGTATTCGGGTCGCTGGTCGCCTATCTATGCTCCCAAAGCTGGGATGTATGGATATTCCACAAGATACGAGATCGGTTCAGCGGCAATCCCAAACGGCGGTGGATATGGAACAACGCATCGACCCTGACCTCACAGATCATCGACACGGCGATTTACATCTCAATCGCATTCGGCATCGGTCTCGGATGGTTCATGCAGGAGGGCGGCATGATGCTCGTCCTCGGCATGGTCATCGGGCAATACCTGCTCAAAGCGGGGTTGGCTCTATGCGACACGCCGTTTTTCTACCTCTTAACTCGCAAATATCAAGAAGTATAGCAATGTATTACGTTTCAAAAAGAATGGAGATCGCGGGAAGCCATCGGCTGACCCTCTCCTACAAAAGCCAATGCCAGCAGTTACACGGCCATAATTGGGTCGTAACGGTGTTCTGCAAGGCAAAAAAACTGAATGCCGACGGAATGGTCTGCGATTTCAAGCGGATCAAGGACAAGATTCACGGCTACCTCGATCACGGTAACTTCAACAAGCTGCTGCCGTTCAATCCGACGGCCGAGAACATTGCCCGATGGATCGTCGAGCAGATTCCCGAATGCTACAAGGCGACGGTGCAGGAAAGCGAGGGCAACGTCGCAATCTATGTCTCGGACACCAGCAAAGACGAGGAGGGCGCACTATGAGAGTAAACGAAATTTTCTACTCGATTCAAGGCGAGGGCCGCTATACCGGCACTCCGGCGATCTTTATTCGCCTTGCTGGATGCAATCTCCGATGCGATTTCTGCGATACGGAGCATCAGCCCTACCAAGACCTCACCGAAGAGGAGATCATGCGGCAAATCGCCGATTTTCCGACCTCGCACGTTGTGATTACAGGAGGAGAACCGATGTTGCAGATCACGCAATCGCTGATCCATCGACTACGCAACGGAGCGGGCAAGTTCGTACAGGTGGAAACCAACGGCACGATCCCGATCAAATGCTATCTCCCCGTCGATTGGATCACCTGCTCGCCGAAATTCGACTTTTGCCCTCATGCCGAGCTGCGGCTCCAACGCATCGACGAGCTGAAAGTCGTATATCAAGGTCAGGATATGACGGCATACGACGGCATCGAGGCCAAAGAGTACTACTTGCAGCCCTGCGATTTCAAGGACGAGGCACGGAACGCGGAAAACCTCGCGGCAACTATCAACTACATCAAATCACACCCGAAATGGAAGCTATCACTCCAAACGCAGAAGATATTATCGGTGCGCTGAAAACGCTCATCCGCGCCATCGGCGAAGACCCCGACCGCGAGGGCCTGATCGGTACTCCCTACCGCATTATGCGGATGTGGAAAGAGATATTCCGAGGCTACGATCCGGCGCAGAAGCCGAAGATCACCACATTCGCCAATGAGGAGGGCATGTCGGATATTGTGTTCGACTGCGGCGACTACTATTCGATGTGCGAGCATCATATCCTGCCGTTCTTCGGCCGGTATTACTTCGCCTACATTCCCAGCCCGAAAGGGCGTATCCTCGGCATCAGCAAAGTCGCCCGCGTGGTCGGCTATTGCGCCGCCCGCTTGCAGTTGCAGGAGCGGCTGGCGCGGGACATTGTGCAGATGCTTTCCGAGGCTCTGAATAACGAGGCTCTCGGCTTCGCTATCGTGATGAAAGGGCAACACCTGTGCAAGACGATGCGAGGAGTGCGGAATGACGGCAAGATGTCCGTAGCGCATTTTACGGGCGTCTTCAACTTAAACTCCGATCTACGCAAGGAATTTTACAAACTCATAGACCTGAACAGCAATGGCTAAATACAATGCGGCCAAAATCGAGGAGTGCGAGGCATGGGTAGCCGCTCACGGCCTGATCGACTACGGCGGAGCGAAGCTGAAAGAGTTTGTCCGCGAGATGGGGATCGACGAAAAGACCTACCGCCTATGGATGAAAGGCAAACCGCAGTTCAAAGAGGTCATCGAGCGGGCAAAGGAGGTTTTCAAACAGAACCTCACCCACGATCTCGCCATCTCGCTATCCAAAGCCGCCAAAGGGTATGAGCATGAGGAAACCGAGCAGGAGTTCCGCGTCGGAGCGGACGGACAGCCGACTCCGTTCAAGATGAAGAGGAAGAAAATCCATGTGCAACCGAATATCGGAGCCGCGATTTTCCTCCTGACGAATCTCGATCCCGAACACTATCAGAACAGGCAGCGCAACGATATAATGCTCAAAAAGGACGACGAAAAACCGATGACACTCGATGAAATCAATGCAGAAATCGCACGACTTGAAAAGTTTGAGGATAAGGCGGATAAATAATGAGATCATCTACAATCGAGGTACGCGAACAGTTGATGAGGTTGAAGCGCGAGAAGTTGAAACTCGAAGCTCCGACCTCCTTTTCGCGTTTCCTCGGTTATAGCAATCCGAAATATGAGTTGGAGTGGTTCCATAAGCTCATCGCGGATCATTGCCAAATGCTGTTGGAGGGCAAGATCAAGAACCTGATGGTTTTCATGCCCCCGCAGCACGGAAAATCGGAAATCATCTCCCGTAATTTTCCCGCATGGGCACTCGGACAAAACCCCGACCTGAAAATTGTCGGCTGTTCCTACTCCTCCGACCTCGCGCAACAATTTTCGCGCTCAATTCAGAGGACGATAGACAGCAAGGAGTATCAGGCAATATTTCCCGCTACCTACCTCAATGGCTCGAATACCCGTATGGATGCACGGGGCTATTTGAGAAATATTGACCTTTTCGAAATGGTCGGCCATCGTGGTTTTTACAAAGCGGTCGGCGTAGGAGGTTCTTTGACAGGTACACCCGTCGATATTGCGATCATCGACGACCCGGTAAAGGATGCAAACGAGGCAAACTCCATCACTTACCGACAGCGGGTGTGGGATTGGTACAACACCGTCCTTTCGACCCGTCTGCACAATAATTCGCGGCAGCTCTTCATCATGACGCGATGGCATGAGGACGACCTCGCCGGACGCATCCTCAAAGCCGAGCCGCAGGAGTGGACGGTACTCGCCATCCCTGCGATCTGCGAACAGGAATACGACAGCGGATTGAGCGAACGGCATATCGGCGACGCATTGTGGCCGTCGCGCCACTCCATCGAGAAGTTGCAGAAGCAGAAAGCCCGTGCCCCGCGCGAGTTCAATGCCCTGTATCAGCAGCACCCGACCATCGAGGGCGGCAATATCGTGAAAAGGGATTGGTTCCGCACGATCTCGCTGGCAGAGTTCCGGTCGCTGCGGTTCAACGAGCCGATACACTTCTACCTCGATACGGCCTATAACAAGAAGAAAAAGGGCCAAGATAACGACCCCAGCGGCGTACTGGCAGCCTGCCGTATCAGGAATTACATCTATCTGATCGACGCGCAGAAAGTGTATAAGGAGATGCCCGACCTATTGCGGTTTCTGCCTCAATACATCGCGGCGCATGACGGCAATTCCGAGAGCAAGCTCCATGTCGAGCCGAAAGCCAACGGCGAGAGCGTGGTACAGATGCTTCAAGAAATTTCGACCCTCAATGTCAAGCGGACACCCACGCCGACCGATGACAAGGAGGTACGATTGCGGGCCGTTTCGCCGCGTGTGGAGTGCGGGCGGGTGTTCATCGTCGAGGGATCATGGAACGACGATTTTCTCGATGAAGTATGCGGATTTCCGAGCCAGCCGCACGACGAGTTCGTCGATATTCTCGGATATGCGATCAACGACCTGTATGACGAGGATGATGATATAGATTACGACATATTGAGCAAGTCGAGTTTAGGGATATAAACCAAAAATTTAAGGATATGATGCTATTTGATTTGTTTCGCAATTATCTCAATGCTCTTGTAGGACGAAATCAGGAGTTTGAGAAGCTGTTGGCCGCCAAAGATATTTCGGCGGTCAAGGAGCGCATGGGCAACCGTATGGATATGGCGATTGCCGCGCTCAAAGAGTATGAAGTAACCTCCCATGAAATCATGAAGCGGGAGGACAAGATCATTACCGACAAAAAGGGGAATTTCATCCGGCTCGAACCGGTATGGAAGCTGCCGATACCTTATCAGGTTTACATCAATGAAATCGCACTCGTATTCCTCTACGGCCGTCCGGTGAAATGGACGCAGCAATCCACAGGGACAGATCGGGCGTTCCAAAAATTTCAGGATGTTATCGATCGCACTCACTTCAACAGCAAACTCCGCCAATGCAAACGCATCGCCGGATCGGAGACCGAAAGCGCGATGCTGTTCCGTGTTTTCCGCGATGCGAACGATGCGCCGGACGTTCAGATTCGAGTGCTTGCCAAAAGCAAGGGTGATGAGATTTACACGCGATGGGATCAGTACGAAAACCTGATCTCCATAGCTTGGGGCTACTATGTGCGGGAACAGGAAAACAGCCTCGTCTATCACTTCGACATCTATACCCCGAATATCATCTACCGATGCACGCGGAAGAGCATCGGATGGGAGGTCGTCGAGGAGGTGAATTTAATCGGCAAGATTCCGCTCATCCTCTTCCAGCAGAACAAGGAATGGAATGGCGTCGAAACGCTCATCCATCGTGAGGAGCTGATCGGCTCACGCACCGCTGATACAAACGACTATTTCGCCGATCCTATCGCCATCATGGCCGCCGACCTTATCAAGAACCTGCCGGAGAAGAAAGAGGCGGCGAAACTGCTCGTGACGAACGATTCCGAGGGCGTGGATAAGGCAGCGAAGTACCTGACATGGGATAGTGCGCCGGAAAGCAAGAAACAGGAAATCGAATGGTTGCAGAATCATATCCTTTCCAAGTCGTTCACCCCGAATATTTCGCTCGACACGCTAAAATCGTTGAGCAATCTATCGGGAAAGGCCCTGCGGACGGTGATGTTGCTTGCCGACATCAAGGCGGCCAAGCACAAGGAAACCCACGACGAGCTGTTATCCCGCACCTCTTCGCTCATCACGACCATCATCGGCAACGTCCTCGATGTGCATCTGAAAACCGAGTGCGAGAATCTGAAAATCGGGCATGAGTTCCAAGAGCCGTTCGGGGACGACATCGCGGAAGCCCTCGAAAATATCATCAAGAGCCTCGACGGTGGCATCATGGCGACCGAAACCGGCGTAGAACTGAACCCGCTCGTCAAGGACAAGAAGCTCGAAATGGAGCGTCTGAAAGCCGAAGAGGAGGAGCGGGCGCAAAAGCAGCAACAGATATTCGGTGACATCGAGGGTGCAGGCCCGCAATCCGCATCGGACGGCGACGACCCCGACGATGATGAAAACGGAGATGAAGATGACCCGAAGAAAAAGCAGCAACAGAAGAAGTAGGTAGCAGATGGCAAAAAAAGCATATTCTCCCGACCCGAAAGCGGAAACCATCAAGCGCATTCAGCGCACAGAGGCTTACGCCGAGAAAGTGAGGCAGCTATTCGCCGCAACGGTGAATGAAATCCTCGCTCTCAATAAATCCGTGCCGACGCTGGACGAGGGGGTCATGTACTCTTTCGACGGGGATAATATGCGAATCCAAAAGAAAGTCGAGGCATTGCTCCGGCAACTGCATTCGACGACTACGACAGCTATCAAAAAGGGGATCACGCTCGAATGGGAAAAGGCCAACGACGCATGCGATAAACTCATTTCCTCATGTTTTGGGAAAGAGGTATTATCCAGTCCGGAGTTCAGCGCATGGAACAACCGCAATATGGCGGCGATGAATGCTTTCGCCAACCGAACGGAGAACGGCCTCAATCTCTCAAAACGGATATGGCAGTCGGTTCAGCAGCTCCGCGATGAAATGGAGATCGCCATGACCGTCGCCATCGGCGAGGGAGATTCGGCGCAATCCATATCCCGCAAAGTCCGGCAATACCTGAACGACCCCGACCTGATGTTCCGCCGTTTCCGCTTCAAGAAAGGCGAAGACGAGCAGGGCAAGCCTATCTACGGGCGGAAGTGGAAAAAGCGCATCAAGGACGAGAAAACGGGCAAATACCGATGGATCGACTACGACCGTAGCGACTACAAAACCGGATCGGGCGTTTACAAATCCTCGGCCAAGAATGCCATGCGCGTTGCGAGGTCAGAGACAAACATCGCCTACCGCCGCGCCGACAATGAGCGGTGGCAGCAGATGGATTTCGTCCTCGGTCAGCGCATCCAGCTATCGAAGAACCACCCCCGACCGGATATTTGCGATAAACTTCAAGGCGACTACCCAAAGGATTTCGTATTCGACGGATGGCATGCCCAATGTTTCTGCTTTGCAACGCCTATTTTGATGGACGAGGAGGAGATGGCGAAAGTTACGGCGGCATTCCTCAAAGGCGAGAAATACACCCCGCGAGGCAAGCAGATCACCGAATATCCGGCAAATTTCAAGCATTGGGTGCGAGACAATAAGGAGAATATCCTTGCATCCCGCAGTAGAGGCACGGAACCCTACTTTATTCGCAATAACTCTGCGGCGATTGATGAGATACTCAATCCGAAACCGAAAGAGCTTACAATCGCAGAAAAGGCGGCATTACGCCATGAGGCCCGAACGCCCGAACAGGAGGCGGCAATCCGTAATGCGTGGGCCGAACGGCAGAAGAAGCACCAGCAAATCAAGACGGCGGCGAACAACATCGCCAAAGTCGCCGGGGATTATGGCGAAGTCGATTACTCCACCCTGCAAAAGTACATCGACGCAGGCGATCTGTCGGCCATGCAGACCGAGACCAAGAAAGTCGCGCAGGCCATCCTCGCCGCCAAGAAAGCGGAGCAGGCTCTCGCCGACATTATCCCCAATGTTCACTCGTGGCATCAGCAATTCACGATGGCAGAACTGCAAGGGGTATATGATGCCGTCAAATCGAAGATCGAGGGTTGGTCGGGTCTATCCCTCGAACAGCAGGCGAAAAAGCTGCATTTCGAGGCTTATGACTTCCTCGGCGGCAATATGAAAGGTGTTCAACAGAAGTATGCGACATGGAAGGTATCGCAGGAGGCGTACATCAAAAAATTGGATGCAGTCAATTACAAGATAGCGATCAAGCAGGTAACCGAAGAACTCGACGCCGTTAAACAATGGTCGGCAGAACATCCGAAGAGCCTCAATGTTGCAAAACTCCTCTCCGATGCAGAGCAGGCAGTCAATAGCAATGCCGAATTGTCGATTATCAAGTCCAAAACCTCACTCGCCGTCGCAGAATATCAAAAACGATTGGCGGAACAGGCTCGGCGCGATGCGAAGAAAGGCGCAACGATGAAAGCCTCTACCCTGCCGAGTATCAGCAAGGAGGAAATAGATAGGCTTCTCGCCTTGTACGAATCAGAGATGGTCGATGATGCAGATAACCGGCTGCGTCAATACACGGAACGGATTTGGGCGACGCTGACAAAGGAGGAGCGGATCATATTGACGAAATATACGCAGACTTACAGCTATCTAAATGAGCCTCTGCGCGGTATATCGTATTATGGAGCGCGTGCCAGCGAAGAGTTCGAGCACGATCTGCCGATATTGACGAGAGCGATTGAAAAATTCGCCATGCCTCAAAATACGGTTGTAAGACGAGGCGTAAGCAATTTCACGATTGATTCTCTCGGATACGACCTCGGAAACCTGAAAAAAGGCGATGTTTTTGTCGATAAAGGATTCCTATCTACCGCCGTGCATCGGCATAAAGGTTTCTCCGAATCGTACAACTTGGTTATCGTAGTCCCCAAAGGGGCCAAAGGCGTATATGCGGAGCCTTTTTCCCACTACACGGATTATCACAAATTCGATTATGACGATGGCGTGATATGGGACGGAAAATCTGTCGAAAAGATCAACTCCGAAATGGAATGGATCGGGCAACGAGGCTGTCAATTCAAAGTCCTCAAAAAACAAGGAAAGACGATCTATTTGCAGATGATCGGACAGTTGCAATGATAAAGGGAGCGTTTATTGCGCTCCCTTAACCGTAATACTGCTTATAAAATTTCTTGAACGGTTCGACGCAATCTGCCAACGAGGACATATTGCCTTGTGCATACCGATTGAAAAGGAGCGATTTCAAAGTAATCGGCACTCCATCGGCATTCTCAAAATCCGATAACCCGACCGCGACATATTCATCGAGATTTCGACTTTCAGAGACATTCGCATCGCCTCTTGCGATGACCGCCATAGTATCGTGAATCCATGCCCGCTCGTACATCCAAAGCATTGCCTTGTTTTGTTCCTTGCCCTCGTATGGGTTCTTCCGCTCGCCTTTATAATAGCGGCAATATTGCAATAAATCAGATTCTTTCATCGGTAGGTTGCATTAAATTTCCGAATGACGTTCTGCATATCTTCCGGCAAATAGCTCATCGCGGTCTGAATCATAGCAGGATCAACCACGAAATAAGCCTCGGCAAGCGATCCGACGATGGCTCCGAGCGTATCGCTGTCGCCGCCGTAGAGAATGGCCTTGCGGATTGCGTCCTCGAATGAATCGCTCTCTTTGATGATATGAAAGGCCAGCGGAACGCACCCCTGACACGTTTCGTCGAACTTACCCCTCGGAATGAGGTGATGCTCCCAGTCCGCACCGTAGAACATCCCAACCATTTCGAGGGCCTGATTGAGGGCCAAAACATCGCAGAAAGGATCGCAACTCCGCATCAGGTAAATCGCCCGTGCAACCACCATTGCCCCGATAATGCCGTCGGGATGGTCGTGTGTGATCTTGGCCGTCTCCATCGCCTGCCGGATCACCTCCTGCTCCGTATTGAATGCATAGGCGACAGGACTGACCCGCATCGCCGCGCCGTTGCCGAAACTGTTATATGGTTGGGGATCGGAAAAGGTAATCCAATGAGCAAAAGACCCGCCATATCCACCCATCGGATTAGGGTATTTCCTGCACCAGCGCAGGATGCTCGTCCGATAGTCCTCTCCGCGCAGAATCGCGTCGGCAATCGCCACCGTGCAGATCGTATCATCGGTAAAATCGCATTGTTGGGTGAACAATGCAAAGTTTCCGCTTTTCGCATTATTGAACTCGAATCGAGAGCCTACTATGTCGCCAATTATCGCACCTATCATATCAAAAATTTTTAGAATCTATCACTTCGTCTATATCCAGCACCCCGTCGGCATTTTCTTTCATCGAATGCAGGTAGATGTAGCCGTACCGATAAAACGAAACCTTTTCCAGCTTTTCACGATACATGGCCTCCGCTTTCGCCCTATCGACGAAATACAGATGCGTAACGAGATCGTATGAATCCGCAACATAGGTCAGCCGATATACTTTGCTATCCATCGCACTCCGATTTTAATGACCGTCCTCTCGTCTTGCGCTGGATTTGCCCGATGCGGATGAGGACTTTCTTGTTCTCGTATTCGCTTCTGCCCCTCGTCGCATTCGTAAGAGACTTGTATGTGATGCCGACCGCCCCGATAGGAACGGTATCGTAGATCGCTTTCAGGGAACCGAAGTAGAAGTCGGTTTCGCCGTTGTACGGCTCCTTGAACTGCAAATGCACTATCTTCTTTGCTTCCATAATCCAATACTTGTGCAAATTTACCGCTTTTCCGGCGTTCTGCCACGCTTTCGCGCAAGAATCGACCAATCTATCGGCCCGACCGCAGATATTCGAAAATTGGCGGCATTTTCATTTTTCTTTTTTCGCGGAACTTTTTTCTTTTTCAAAGGATGAATTTACGAGGGTCTTACATGATGGGAGATCCGATGTTTTTGCAGTCGAAAAAACATCCCCTCTATCTATCTTAATATATCTATATATTCTTATCTTCTGTGCAGGGGTCGTTGCAGGGGTCGTTGCTGTACCCATTGCACCCCGTCGATATATAAGACCGATATTCAGGACAATACCCGCACCAAACATCGTTGCACCCTATTTGTGGATAAAATACTCTATCGCCGAATGCACGAGGATAAAATGCGTAGCGGTCTGCCTGCATTGATCCGCCCACGGATTGTATAGGTTCAAGGCCAACGCGCGGTACAACTCCGGAATTTCGCTTTTGACGCGCGATACCAGCATCCTATAACTGACCCTCCTTGCGCCTTTCATAAGGGCCTCCCATTTTGAAGACGGGAGACCCTCGCACGTTGCATCGAGATACATGGCTAAATTCCGAATTGCTCCGACAAGAATCCGACCATCGCCCTGTTCTGCGGCAAAAGGGCCGGAATATCCATCGTATCGGCTTTATACAATTCCGTTGCGCCGTTGTATAAATCCCATACCGTGACCTTGCCGTTCTGATAGTAGCGATACATCATATCCTCGGTAAGCCGCGAGATTTGCGACTGATTGAGCGGATAGGTGCGATTCTCCCTGATTTCTGCGATATGAGTATCGCATTTAACGCGGAGGGCGGTCAGCATCCCGATCAACGTAAACATCTGCTGCGCGTCGATAGGGATTTGCTTCATCCTCTCGATCTTCTCCCGCTCGGTAACGACGATTCGGCGGGCATCGACGATCCATGACTTCACGATGTCGAGGATTTCGGGAATCGTTACACCATTGCCCCGACCCGATCCTTTCTCCGAATAGGTCGAGATATATTGATCCGCGCAGAGCATACATTGGTTGTGGCAGATCATCACCATATTGCCGAATCCGACCTGTATTCCTTTCTGATGAAATGCGACGGCAAGATTGGTCGTATGATCTGCATCATCGAAATTCGTGATGCGAATGTTGGCGAATACCCGACGGAGGATATGCGCTTCGACGGCCCGCTCTCCGTATTGGGCCTCTACCTGCGGTAAGAGGACGACACCCGGAGTATTGCGGTCTTTATTCTGTGCTGCAAAGAGGTCGTAAACCTCGACATCATAATTCTGCGCGTTGCACATGCCGATAATCTGATTCAGCAAATCATAGTGGTAAATGCCCCGTAGCGGCTTGCCGTAGATGTCGTTCTCCTTGTGGGTTCGCGCCAGTTGATCGAGGGAGAGGGTCTGCACCTTTGCTTTCTCGAAGTCGAAAAATTTGTTGTTCAATGTCGTTTCCATAATGCGTTGAATTTTTAAGGTTTACGATTATTGCTCGGCCTCGAAATCATCGACGATCTCGAATGCGTCGGTTTTGAGGGCCGTGTCCGGCTCTCCGTCGAACTCGTTGTTGTTCTTCGTACAGAGCCTCATATTCTGATGCGAATAGTCCAAACTTATATCCACGACATACGTCCCTTTCTGCGTTTGGAATACCTCCATATCCCACGAATCGAATCCTACATGCTTGATTTTGATCTTTTCCATACTTGCGATTATTTGAGATTATTTTTCAACCAAACCCTATCGACCTCCCACAAGGGCAGGCCCTTGATGATTTTCCGGCGGATCACCTCTTTCATGCCGATCAAATCGGCCGCTTTGATGTGGAGGGTAATGTCGCCGAATTTCTGTGCTCTTTCGAGGAGGAAGTCTGCCATTTGGGACTTCCATTCATGCAGGCTTTCCGCCTTGGTCTGTTTTGCCTTATCCATGTTATGCGTTGATTAAATTCATTATCTGTTCGAGCTTTCTTTCGAGGGCATATCGCTTTTCGCATTCCTCCGCATATTTCTTATAAAACTCATCGTGCTTGGCCTTTTCCGCATAATACTTATCCTGATAGGACGTTGCGAGTTCGACCTGCCGATTATAGCTCTCTTTTTGCACTCTGATTGTTTTCTTCAACTCGGCGATTTCGATCACCATTGACCGGGAAAGATCGAGATGCCCTTTCTTGGTGGCGAGCGGCTTGCAGAACTCGTCCTTGTCCTTATCCGAGGACATATACACCCCGTTCCATACCTCGAAAATTCCGTCCGATACGTTCAAGCCAACCCTTTCGGTAAATTCTTCTCGTGTCATAGCCTATTATAAATTTTGGTCGTTATTTACTACCTATTAAGTGTCTGTTTGATGATGCAAATATATAGCCAACTATTATAGTAAGCAACTTTTTTCGCAGAAAAAGTGCACTCAAAATCAGTCAAAAATGCGGATTTACGGATAACTGTGTCATAACCACACAGATATTTTTTGCTGAAATTTTAGATACCTAATATATATTTTTCATTACCTTTGTTCGTAACGATACGTTTTAACAAATTTTTTCAACCATGAAAAAGAAATTTCGCAAGCTCTTATCCGAAAAATGCAAGGATATGGGACTGACTGACAAGGCACTCGACGACCTCGTTGAAATCGGGACGGAGGGTCTTGCCGACGATGCCTCGGACGAAGACATCGCCGCGAAAGTGGATTCGCTCGTGCCCTATGCAAAGGCGATGCAGGGGGAGATCACGAGGAAGACGCAACGTCCGAAACCGCAATCAAAGAAACCGCAATCCAACGACGAGGGCGAAGATGAGGGCGGAAACGATGATGAGGCCCCCGAATGGTTCAAGCCTTTCCAAAAGAAATTGACCGATCTCGAAACCGAGAACGCCGCTCTCAAAGCGGAAAAGGCAAAGACCACGCGACAGGCCGAGATCTCGGCAAAGGCTAAAAAACTCGGAATCCCCGACTACCTGATGAAGCGAGTCTCATTCGCAGAGGATGCAGACCTCGATAAGGAGCTGGCGGATTACAAGCAGGAGTTAGTCACCAATAACCTCATGCCCAAGGAGCAGGCGCATGAAACGGGAAGTAGCAAGGAGGCAATGGAAGCCGACGCCAAGGCTTGGGCCGAAAGTCTTCCCAACAAGTAACAGCTCCGAATCATTCACCCCTTAAATTGATTGTAACAATGGCTATTGATTTCAAGAAAACGCAGCTATCGGGCCACACGCCCGAAATTTGGCGCGGCGAGTGCAAGATTCTGCCGGGCGGCTTCAAGCCGGTGCAGAACTTCCCCGTCGGAACGGTGTTGCATCGGGGAACTCCTATCTATGTCGATTTCGAGGCGATGAGTGCCGCCGTTTGCAAGACCGCCAAGGTTCTCAAAGGAGGCACGACCACCGCGCCCCGCGTCGCCAAAGGGCATTACTTCGTCGCAGGCGACGTAGTAATGAAACTCGGAGTAACCGACAAATCCCCGATCATCAAGTCCATCGACACGGCCAATGCCGGGTACGATGTCATCACGTTCGCATCCGCCATCGCAGGGCTGGCCGAGGGCGACATCCTCGTAGAGGCAACCGAATATGCCGAAACAGGCGGCGGTTCGGATTCCGACCCCATCCCTGCCGCGCCTCGCTATACACCCAACATGGTTGTCGGAGCGGCCAAGGAGTTCACCGGAAAGGGCCTCCCGACGATTGATGCCGCATACGAGGCGGTAGTCCTCTATCCGAGCCTGAACTTCCCTTTGCTGGAAGACTGGCTCATCAATCCCGGCAAGGTATGCCTCAAAGCAAACCCGAACATTCTGTTCATTAAACAGTAACGATCATGCCCGAATTTCTTTATAGTTCAATCTTTGGCGCATTGACGCAGCACGTACAAGCTCGCTTCGATGCCGCCTCGAAACTGCACAAGCAGCTTTTCGACAACGTAATCTTCGAGCGTTTCCTCGACTGGGACACCCCGACTATCGGCCTCGACTTCGAGGAGATCATCGGTCAGTACAACATCACTGTTGCTGCTCCGACCATCGGCGATCAGTCGAAAGAGGCTATCCTCGGTACGGAGGGGTTGGAAACCGTGAAAGAGCGCATCCTCAATCATGCCGTAACGCTGCCGATGACGATTCAGGAGTATCGTAAGGTTCTGCAAATCCTCGACAGCAAGTCGCTCCCCGACAAGGCAAAGACGGAGCAGCTCATCAAACTGATGTGGGGAAGCTCGACGACGGTCGTAAGCTCCGTCCTCGCAAAGCTCGACATCCTGTTCCTGCGTCCGCTTTCCAACGAGGGCGTCGTCGAACTCGACGACAACATCAACCCCGAAGGTGGTGTGCGCGGCACGATCAACTTCAACCAGCCCTCCGAAAACATCGCGTTGTCCCGCATCGAGTGGAAAGACGCCAACATCGACACGGTGGACTGCTTCGAGGATATTCAGGGGATCATCGACGCCGCACAGGACAAAACCGTATTCGGCAAAATCCTCTGCGCTCCGTCGCGCATCTCCTACATGTGCCGCAGCAAGAAGATCAAGCAGATGATCTGGGGAACCGACAAATCTGCGAAGATCGTGCAGCTGAAAGACCTGAACGCCTATATGCAAGAAAACAGCTATCCTGTTTTCGAGCCTATCCGCCGTCAGGTTCGCATTCAGAAAGGCACGCTCCGCGTCCCCTATACGCCGTGGAACGAGAAGAACATGGTCTTCATTCCCGACGGCAAGCTCGGCATCGTCAAAAACGCATGGGCGAACAACGAGCTGAAACAGGAGGCCGGAGTAGCGTACTCCAACTACGGGCGTATCCGCGTCTCGCAATGGGGCGTGGGCGAAACGCAGGGCAGCAACGGCGTTGAGTTCACCAAGGCCGAATCACTCTCGTTGCCCGTGATTACGGAAATGAACGGCATCTACACCCTCAAAACGCAGTCGTAGCCGTGGATAACCTTACCGCAACGAGGAGTTTGTGCAATGCGATAGCAAACACATTCTATCCTGATAACGCGACCATCGAATTTGCGCTCTTCAATGAGGGCATCGACGCAAAGGCCGAGGCGACCCCGAAAGACCCTATGATCTTTCGGGTTGCCGCCCGCCTTGTCATCGGATATGTCGAAAACAGCCGCTCCGAAAACGGCGTATCGACCTCCGTAATGAGCGAAGAAGCCCTCAAACAGAGCCTTTCGATTTGGTGCGGACATTATGGCCTCGATGCGGATGAGGTTCTTTCCGACTATATGCGCGTGATCGAGGACGGCACGCATCTATGGTGATATGAGGTACAACGGCACATTACGCTACGAGATACTCACCGAGGGAGGTATCGACGAATGGGGCGAACCGATAGAGGCCCGTTCCGATTGGAGCGATCCTTTGCCCTGTTCGATCAAGACCAACAGCGATAACCGCAAAGGGCGTTACGAAGACGGCGAATTTCGGCAGGCTTCGTTTACGATCCTCGTTGAGTGCATCCCTTTCCCCTACAATCGGGTGAAACTCGAAAGGATGGGCGAAAATCTCGGAGAATACCGCGTGATGAATGCGGAACCTCTCACCACCGTAGGCAGAACTCAAATCGTAGTGTGATATGGCGAAAGTCGTTACTACTCACGGCAAATATAAGGGCGTCATCGTCAGCAAAACGGATATGCGCAAGCTGAAAGCCGGATTGCAGGCCAAGATGAAAGACATCGTCGCCCTGCTCGTGAAGCAACTCTCTTTCATCGGGGAGGAGTGCATACGAATCGCCCGCGAGAGTGGCAGCTACAACGATATTACCGGCAATTTGAGGTCATCAATAGGCTATGTGGTGCTTGTGGACGGGAAACCCGTCGTGACGGGAGCCTCGAAGCAATACAACGGCAAGAACGGGCATGGAGAAGCAGGCCCGCCCGCTGCCGAAGCGTTGCTCCAAAAACTGCAAGCAAAATTTCCGTGGGGTGTGGTGCTGATCGTCTGCGCAGGCATGAAATACGCCGCATACGTCGAAGCAGTCCACCATAAGGATGTACTCACATCAGCCGAGTTGAAAGCCGAATCCCTTGCCAAGAAACTACTCAACGATTTAATCGAATAGAGAGATGATAAAAACGGAGACGCAGATTGAGCGGGATTTCTATTCTTTCGTCAAGAATAGCGACCTCGGAAAGGCCATCAGAGGAAAGGTTTACCGACCCGAAATGCGCCCGACCGACGCCACAACGGAGGATTTGATCGTCAAGTTCCTCGCAGGACTTGATGAACAAGTACAAACGGGCGTGGTGATCTTCAACCTCTATGTCCCCGATATACCCTACACCGACGGACGAATGGTTCCGGATAGGAAACGTATCGGCGAATTGCAGGAGTTGATTCTCTCATTCGTAGAAACCGCAGGAGGTACGGAGTATTGGCTCTCGACCGATGCGACACCGACCACGATGCGCAACGAGGATATAGAGCAACACTTCATTTACACAAGAATTAAGTTCAACCGCATAACAGAATAAAACTATGGGAAAGAAGATCATCATGTCGTGGTCGAAGTGCAAGATCGAGGTCGGTAAAACCGGCGACGACGAAGCTATGGCAGCCTCCCTGACCGACATCGGTACTATCAACGACAAATCGACGACGCTTGCCACGGAGGACGGCGAAACCCTGACCGCAACGGCGACAGGCGGAATCGTGGTCGCCGAGGAGGAGGGCGAGCCGGTCGTAACCCTGACAACCCGCGTCAAGGAGATGGGTTTCGATACGGAAAAGATGTTTACCGGAGCGGTCGTTTCGGAGGACAGCAACGAGCTGACCGTGAAAACCAACGTCGTATCGGACGATTTCTCCGTGAAGCTCACGCCCAAGAACATCGGTGCTATCGGCATCAAGGCCCGGCGCACACACGTATCGTTCCGTCCGGGCAGCTCCGAGGAGGAGGGATCGTATGTCGATCTCACATTCAAGATTCTCGCCTGCTCCGATGGGGAGCTTTACAAGAAGTTCCGGGTCAAGGCCGAAGATTGGGCCGCCCCCAAACCCTAAATAGCATCGTAAGATGCTGACGAGTGGAGAGACACCCTTTGCGGTTGGCAGGAGAAACCGCAAACAGGAGGGTTGGCAGAGTGGCTGAATGCACCTCACCGCTAACGAGGCAAGCCGTAAGGCTTCGGAGGTTCGAATCCTCCACCCTCCGCAATTTTATCGGGATATGGAACAACAGAATACTATCGAAAATAGCGTCGCATCGGCGATTCTTGAAAAAAGCATCGACAACATCGACATCGAAGGGGTTACATACGAAATAGCCCCTCCATCTACTGCGACCCTGATTCTCATCTCGGAGATCGTAGCAACTCTCCCCGTTGTAAAAAAGGTTCCGGCCGAAGAGATCGTAACCTCGGTATTGCATTATGCCCGATATTATCGACCTATCGGCGATATTGCCGCCGTACTTATTCTCGGCGCGAAAAACCTCATCGAATATCGCACCATCGTACAGGAGAAACGCTATTTGTTCGGCCTGATCCGGCGTAAGACCGAGACCACAATCAAGGTCGATAAAAAGGCAGAACTCGCAAAAATCATATTGGAGAACGTCAGCCCGACTACCTTGTTTAATGTCGTAGTTCAACGACTTCAAGATATGGAGATAGGCAGTTTTTTCGCCATTACCACTTCCCTGTCAGAGGCAAATATCCTCAAACCCACCAAGGAAGTGGTAAAAGACTGAACGACAGCATTTGGGCAACCGTCCTCGGAATAGCTAAAACACTCGGAGTAACAGAAAAATACGCCTTATATGAGATCAGCTATGTAAATGCCATCATGTATAGTCGAGCAATGCCGATGCCCGGTGATATGGCCGAAAACAGCAGACCGCTTTATGATGACAGCAAGGATGCGAATAACCCTGAAAATTTCACAGATTTTACAGATGACGAAGAGGTTGTAAGGATATGAAAAATGATGACGGCGCATTGAGTTTCGGCACATCCGTAGATTTACGCGGATTGGAAACCGGCATCTCTCAAATTGAAGCGAAAATCGCTACGATGGAGGGCAAGCTCGGCGCTAAAATAGACGGTATCGGCAAAGCTGTAAGCAGATCAGGCATTACGGCAAAATCGACCCTTGAAGATGTTACCAATGCAGGCAATGTTTTGGATGGCACTTTGGGGAATGTGGCGAAAACCGCCGCAAGTATCGGCATGGCTTTTACCGCTCAATCTCTTATCCGCCAAATCATCAATATCCGAGGCGAGTTTCAACAGCTCGAAGTCGCATTCGAGACCATGCTCGGAAGCGAAGAGAAAGCCGTTCAGTTGATGGATCAACTCGTAGATACCGCAGCGAAAACCCCTTTCGACCTGCAAGGTATTGCTGATGGAGCACGACGGCTTCTCGCATACGGCGAAAATGTCGAAAATATAAATGACGACCTGATCCGCCTCGGCAACATCGCCGCAGGACTTTCCCAGCCTCTCGGCGACATCGTATATCTCTATGGAACGACCATGACGCAGGGGCGGCTCTACACGCAAGACCTCAATCAGTTTACCGGCAGAGGTATTCCCATGATTCGAGAACTCGCGCAGATTCTCGGCGTCGCAGAAAATAAGGTTCGGGAATTAGTCGAAGAGGGGAAAGTCGGATTCCCGGAGGTGCAAAAGGTCATTCAGAACCTCACGAACGAGGGCGGAATGTTCTACAACCTCATGGAGGAGCAATCCAAGACTATTACAGGGCAAATTTCAAATATCCAAGATGCCCTCTCGTCGATGTTCAATACAATTGGCAACCAATCCGAGGGCGTTATCAATGATTCGCTGGATGTAGTTTCTTCGCTCATCGAAAACTATGAGCAGGTCGGCCGCGTCCTTATGGGGCTGGTTGCAACTTATGGCGTTTACCGAACAGCTTGCATGGCTGTCGCGGCCGCACAAGGCTTGCAAGCAATGGGCGTCGGTGCATTGACCGCAGCCGAAGCGATACACTACGGATGGCTCGTAGTTGTAGAGAAAGCTCAAAAGCTGCTCAACGCAACGATGCTTGCAAATCCCTATGTCCTCATCGCTACTCTGCTGGCTGGTGTTACTGCGGCGCTTCTTTCCATGAAAACCGAAACCGAACGGATGAAAGAAGCAGAAGAAGAGTATCAAGCCCAAAAGCAGAAAACCATCGAGGCAGAGGATGAACACAAGCGTAAAATCGAGGAGTTATGTTCTATCGCCTCTAATGAGGCTGTCGCTACCGACACCCGTAGGGAGGCCCTGAACAAACTCGAAATGAAATACCCCGATATTTTCGCCAAATACGACACCGAGTATGAGAAGCTGAAAAATATCAAGCAAATCAAGGAGGAGATAGCCCAGCTTGAAGCGCAGGAATCCATCACCAATCCGAAAACAGAGCTGAAAGATGTAGAGGCAAGAATAAAGGAGTTGGAGGGAAAAACGAAATGGGCGACGCAATACTACCAAGATAGCTATGGTCAGCATCGTGCTCGAAATGTCCTTAAATCCGCTCGTTCGCGCGACGAAGAAGCCGAATTACAGAATCTTTACAACAAACGCAAGGCTCTTTCGGAACAGATACGCAAAAACGACGTAAATGCCTATTTCGAGAATCTGACGGGGGTTAGCAATGAAACCATCGAAAAGCAGATCAAGCAGCGGGAAACCCTGCTTGCCCAAATGCAGTTCCAAGAGGCAAAATACGGAAAAATCACGCAGGGGAATGCCGCTTTAACGGGTTTATTCTCCCGCGATGAACTGCAATATCAGCTCAACAAGCTACGCGCAGAGCAGAACAAACGGAATCTGCCGACCGATTCGAGTGCAGAATGGGGTGCAGCGGCAAAATCGGCCTATGAAAAAGCACTGAAAGAATACAACGACTTTCTCAATGAAACGGGCAACCAGCTCACGCACGAAGAATACGAACGTAAGGCGAAAGAACTGAAAGAAGCTCTCGATGCGGCAAAAAAAGCTTATGATGCGACAAAACCCGCCTCGGACAAGGATGCTCAAAAGCAGGACAAACAGGCCGAGAAAGACGCAAAAGAAGCGGAACGGCGGGCAGATAAAGCACGGAAGCTCGGCGAAGAACTCGTTAAAATCGAGGAGGAAACCAAAGCTGCCGAAATTGAGGCGATGAAAGAGGGTTTGGCTAAAAAACTCGCTATGATCGACCTCGAATATACTACACAGAAAAATAAACTCGACAAACAGGAGACGGATTGGAAACGCGAAAATAAGGAGGCGGGAATTTCGGTCAATGAAAACGGATTGACGACCGAACAATTCGACGCATTAAATAAAGCTCGACAGCAAAATGCAGAGAATCAAAAGAAAGCGACTGCCAAAGCATTGAAAGAGGATGCCGATGCCAAAGCAGAGGCTATGAACAACTACCTCATTCAGTACGGGTCTTTCCAAGAAAAGGTACTTGCCCTGACCGAAGAATATAATCGCAAAATAACCGATGCAACCACCGAGGGAGCAAAATTGTCCCTGCGTAAAGAGCTGAAAAATGCGATTAAAGATGCGAAATTCGAGAATCTGAAAGATTCGATCAACTGGGATGGTGTTTTCGGGAATTTAGGAGAACAGTCTATTTCATCGTTGCAGTATGCACTCGACAAGGTCAAAGCCTACTTCGAGAGCAATAAAGGCTCTATGAAATTTATTGAGATAAAAGACATTCAGGAAGCTATTTCAAAAATGGAAAATGAAATCGCCTCCCGAAATCCTTTTGTCGCGCTCCATAAGTCAATCCAAGACATCGGCGACGCCAAAACGGAGTTCACTACCGCATTGCAAGAATGGCATACGGCGCAAGAAGCTCTCACAACGGCACAGCAGGAATACAATGCCGCCCTTGCCGAAGAGCAGGCCCTCCGCGGACAAATAAACAGAGGAGAGCTATCGGCCGAAAGCGAAGAATATGCGAAATCCGAAGAAAGATTATCGCTGGCAAAGAAAAATCTTGCAGACGCAACTACGCATTCAATGCAAGCCGAACAGCAGGCATTGAACGCCCGGGATAGCATCACCAACTCATACAAAAGTTTTGCGACCCAGCTCCGTAATGTCGGAGGTATCGTTTCGGATGTCGGTGGCAAAGCACAGAATCTCGCATCCGTATTCTCGGATGATGTTGCAATGGGCATCGGGAAAGCCCTCGATACTATTGACGCGGTATTGGATGCTACGGCGACCGTCATTGACGCAATCGGAGACACAGGCAAGAGTGTTTCCGAAGCTATGGCGACGACAGCCGAGGCATCGGGAGCCGCCATGCAATCGACAGCACAGGCCGCAGCAACGTCGATCTCGACCGTAGAAAAAGCATCGGTCAGCCTCGCCGCCATTTCGGCGGCTTTGCAGGTCGCTACGGCTATCGCCAACCTCTTCAACGACGATGATGAGAAACAAAAAGAGATCGAGAATCTACAACGCCGCATCGACCAACTGCAATGGGAACTCGACAATGCCGATGCCGTCCGGTTACAGAATAACGTCGGGGATGCCGTAAAGAAATTGAGAGACATCTATGCCGAAACGACGCAGGAGGTATTGAGCCTGCACCTCACATCGCAGCAGTACGGCAACGCATGGACGCGGATGTTCGCCCGGATGCGCTACGACAGCGAGGTATATGAGAAATCCGTCGAGAAGATCGCCGATGCGTATGCAAAGGTAGCCTACACCGCCGACAAAGCCCTCGGAGGGGAGAAATACGACGAAAGCCGGAAACAGCTCGAAAATCTTGCCGAGCAGCAGATACTCATTCAGAAACAGATCAATGAGGAGCAGAGCAAGAAAAAAACCGACCATGGCAAGATCGAGGAGTGGCAGCGACAGATTCAGGAGATCGCCGAAGAGATGGTTACCATCATCAACGAGATGCTGGAAAACATCATCGGCTACACCGCCGCCGACCTTGCCTCGGAACTCGGAGATGCTTTCTTCGAAGCGGCCAAGCAGGGAGAGGATGCGATGGAGGCATGGCGCAAAAAGGTCAATGATATTGTCGCCGATGTCCTGCAAAGGATGCTCGTACAGAAATATTTGGAAGAACGCATCGGAGGCATTTTCGACAGATACAAAAAAGAATGGTTCGGAAATGACGGCACATTCAAAGGCATCGACGCCGTGATCGGTTCGATGAATGGATTTGCCGGAGAACTCAATCAGGTCGGAGAAGAGTTCAACGCGATCTATCAAGGTCTGTCCGATAGTCTCAAAAATTATTTTACGGGAGATGCCGAGCGCGAGGGAACGAGTAAGGGTATCACATCAGAGTCGCAAGATAGTGCTTTCGAGAGAAATGCCCGCCTGACGACCATTCAGGGGCATACCTATACCCTCGTACAGGGCATGAACGATCTGAACCGCACGGGCAATGCCGTACTCGACAAACTGACCGGAATCGAGAAGAATACCTCCGAGACCAACGACAAGCTCGACAAGGTCGATAAAAGTATCAAAGATGTTAAAAACATGGTCGATGAGATCGACCGGAAAGGATTAAAACTCCGAAGCTAATGCAAGCACTTATCAAGAAAATACAGGGTGAATGGAAAGCGGCCAAAGATGCCGCGCAAGCTCAATGCACCAATAACGGGCGATATGAAATGGCGGAGAAACTCGGAGCCTGCGATATGTTCAAGGGCAATGAGACATTGGAGGAGCTGATCGGGATGATGTTCTCCCCGCGAGGGGTCGAATTTATGACAACCTACAATTTCCCCAACCTCGCCACTTTTCGTCGTTTCAAGAAATATCATCCGGAGCGTTTCGGCGTGTATATCGACTGCGGCAAAATTTCGCTTTCAGAGGCCCGAAAAATCTTTTTGATAGGAGACACCACCGCAGAACTGAAATACAGCCAAACGGCCGGAAATCGGCTATTTCTAATGTGCGGGGCGAATGCCTCCGTCATCGCATCGGGGTATGCGGTCGTCAAGGTCGAAAAAGATAAGGATTCCGAGGTGAATTACATCGTTCAGGACAACGCGAAAATCTTATGGTAGGCAAGCTGTTCATAGACGGGCTGGATGCGTTCAGCGAATACGGCATATTTGTCGAGCAGTACGGGTACAAGGCACTCGTACAGATGCCGTCATTCAAGAAATTGAGCAGCACCGAATGGCCCGAATATGACGGCGAAGAGGTCGATCTATCCGCCCCCCTCCTTGATAGCAAAACATTTTCGATTCCGTTTTGCATTACCGATATTTTGAGCGCGAGCGATTTATTCGAGGTACTTTCCGATGGATCGTATCATATCTTCGACTTCGCCGAACTCGGCAAGTCCTACAAACTGCGGCTTCTGACCAATCCCGCATTGTCCGCCAAAATCCAGCTCGGAAAAATCACGCTGAATTTCGCCGATGACTTCCCGCCCGTCTATCCGACCGACGAGACGGACATCGAGAGCCTGAACGAGTACAATACGCTGCTGAATCAGGCTCCCTATGCAACAGCACCGGCGGGCTTCAAGCAGAACGGGTACGAGATGGATGATGTCGATTTTTCCCACTTCGGGGTCTATGTCCTCGACGGCACGGATCGGAATATTCAGAAAGCCCCGAATGTCCGCGAGAATCTGAAAGTCGATGTAACCAATCGGCCCGGAGTAAGCTATGACGGAGAATCGGTTTTCTACAAGGCGAAAGACGTTGCGATAAAGCTCTTTATCTATGCCGATAACATCGCTCAATTTTGGGAACGCTGGTATGCGCTTTTCACCGCCCTGCTGAAACCCGAACTGCGCAAATTATACAACGACAACTCTTTGGAGGAGTATAATTGCTACTACAAGAGCAATGCGGTAACGCGGTTCGATATTTGCCGCAACGGGCGGGTGTGGTGCGAGTTCACCGTAACCCTGACCTTTCCCGATTCGCGGCCCGACGGTAATTACTGCGTATTGGCGACCGAGGATAAGGAGGTAGTGATAACCGAGCCGGAAGAGGGCCTCATTGTATTTAGAATTTAACTCTACAAGGATATGATAAAGAAGAAAATATCGGAACTCCCCGAATGCACCTCATTCAAAGGGCTGTGGACTATCGGTGTCGATATATTCAACAATAGCGTCAAGGTGTCGCTCGAATATATCCAGTCGGTCGTCGAGGGGATGAAAGCGGCGACAAAAGATGCCGCCGATGTCACCGATGCAGCATCGAAGAGTGCCCAATCGGCCATCAATGCCGCGCAAAAAGCACAAGAAGCTACGACCGCCGCCAATACCGCAACCACGAACGCCAGCAATGCCACCGCCGCCGCGATTGAGGCGAAAGAGGATTGCGAGGAGGTGATCGCCGCCGCTGCGGAATTGGAACCGCTGAATCTTGTGCCGACTGCAATGACGGTAGAATACCCCTCGCGCCTGCTGGTCGGCAATATGGCGGAGAATTTCATCCGCGCCACACTCACTCCGGCCAGCGTCAAGCCGAATGTATTGTTCCTCGGCGACGATAAGGCCGTATCGGTAACTCCCGACGGACGCATTACGATCCTTGCCGCCGGAACCAGCATCATCCATGTCATCCCGACCTGCAACGTAGCCCTCTACAAGACGATTCAGATCAAGGTCTCGAAGCCTACGGTCAGGTTGGTAACACTCTCGTCGATCCGCCTCACGGCAAACGGTAATTTCAGGTTCAATTAAAAACAACATCAAGCTATGGCAAGACAAGGTTACATCAGCGAATTTATGAATGGCGGGCGCATCCTCTCGCATGGCAAGATCGAGAACCTCGCAGACGGTTTCAGCCTGCCGAATGACGCGCTGTTCTCGATCTACATCAGGCCCAAATACAGCAGCTCCACCGTGGACGCCGTATTGAGCGTGAAATGCTATCAGGACGACGAATTTTCCGACGCTCCGGTAGTGCTCAACGATTGGTCGCCGATGGCGATCAAGGCCATCGCACCGAATGCGGATTTTCTCAACACTCACGACCTCTATTGGGGAGCTGGGACTTACGTCGAAAAGGTATGATCGTCTCGGTTTTCATCTCCCTATCGCGGCGGCTGCGCCAATGGGCGACATCCCGTAGGCAAAAGAAAATGCGGCTGAATACCGCATCGTCGGTGATGTTCATCGCATCGAAAGGAAAAACGGTTTTCAAATTCTTAAACGACAAATAGCTATGACAGCAGAACAAGAAGCAATCCTCGAACAGATTATCGAGGCTTTTCAGAATGGCAAGCGATTGAGCGACTTGCCCGACGTGTCGGGAACCGACCCGTTCAATCTCATCTGCGAGGTATTGGAGGACGGCGAGAGCAAAAAGGCCGCGCTTGCAACACTCCTGCCGTACATGGAGGAGGAATGTAGCTACGGCATCGAGTTCGATACTGCCGTATCCTCGCCTGCCTGCACCCGTATCGGCAACCTCTCCCTACACAAGAGCCTGCCGATCCACAATCGGATGAAAGGTTGCCTGCTCAACAACGACGGCGAGGTGGTGGAATATCTCAATCCGGCAAATTGGACGGGACAGACGCGCGACGGCTCGCGGGGTCAGGTCATGGTCGAACTTCCCATGCACTACCGCAAATTCGAGACTGACGGCACGAAGCGGCGGGTACGCATCAGCGAGTACCCTCTCCCCGGCTATCGTCTCGTCCCAGGGAATAGATACGTTTCGGCGTATCAGGCTACCATACAGCGCAGCACGACGACCCTCTGCTCGGTCGTGAATATGGATGCCGACTACCGAGGCGGCAACAACAATACGGCGTATGACGGAACCTATCGCACGTTCCTCGGACGCCCGGCGACGGGTATCTCCCGTACCAATTTCCGCAATTACGCCCGCAAACGCAAGTCCGGTTCGACGGAATGGAACTGCATGACCTACGACATCCAAAAAGAACTGTATTGGCTCTTCGCCATCGAATATGCCACGCTCAACTCGCAGGCGGCATTCAATGCGGAAAAGGACAGCAACGGTTATGCGCAGGGCGGCCTCGGAGCAGGTGTAACAAACATGTCCGATTGGGGCGGGTTCAACGGCTCTTATCCGTTCGTGCCGTGCGGCCATACCGACGAACTCGGAAACGGCACGGGCGAGGTCGCATACCCCGTCATCAATGAGGACGGATCGACCCGATGCACGGTCATGGTTCCGCGCTATCGAGGTGTCGAGAATCCTTTCGGCCATATTTGGCAATGGACGGACGGTATCAACATCCGTATCAGCCCGACCGAGGATAACAGCGGCGACGGATTAAGCAAGGTATTCGTCTGCACCGATCCGGCCAAATTTTCGGATAGCGGCTACGACGGCTACGCTCATGTAGGCAACGAGGCCCGCGCAGAGGGATATGTCAAAGAGGTGATTTTCGGCGAGGGAGGAGAGATCATACCCTCCGTCGTAGGAGGCGGTTCTTCGACCTATTTCTGCGATTACCATTACACTAACATTCCGACGACCGAAGCATTGCGCGGTGTCCGGTTCGGCGGTGTTGCGGCTGACGGCTCGGCTGCCGGTTTTGCGTTTGCGTCTTCGACTAACGCGC